>OKRW01003200.1_pt1 | contig 10807 bp, 3 predicted proteins | sample 1601151 | NCBI WGS metagenome assembly OKRW01 (sample SAMEA3541471, study PRJEB24748) | human gut metagenome | biome: human gut; feature: human-associated habitat; material: faeces | place: China | collected 2012 | reverse complement strand
CGCTTTCGTCCGCCTGCCCATCTGTCCGCGTAGTCGCCCTGGGCGCACGACCTTCGGCCAGCCCGAATTCCCACGCTTCGATCGGACGTCAGGATGGCGGCAGACGGTGGGCGGGCGCCGTTCAATCGCCCGCCCAACGGCAAGCGCCTGCGCCCTGGCCCCAACCCTCAGCCTGCGCAACCTAAGGTGAAATGCCCGCGGAAGGAGTTTGCGGCTCCCGCGGGCAATCTCCGCGCTATCGACGCTGCATGCGACGGCGGGCAACCACGGCCGCACCCGCCGCCACCGCGGCGACGGCCGCGACACCTGCCACGCCGGCCACGTTATCGCCGGTCTGGCTGAGGATCTTGCTGCTGGAGGCGACCGCGTTGTCCTGGCCCGTGCCCAGGTCCTTGGCCTGCGACAGCTTCAGGTGCATGTCCGCGATCTGCGCGCCGCCGCCCAGCTGCTCCATCTCCTTGATGGTCATGCTGATGGGAACCACGGTATCGGAGTCGGCCTTCGGAATGGAAACGGTGTACTGGTTTCCGCTTTTCGCCAGGTCGGAGCCGTTATATGCCAGCGAAATGATGTGATTTGCACCTTCGCTCGTAGCCGAGAAGCTCACCTTGAACGTGCCGTCGGACTGCGGGCGGACCAGCGCGGTGTCGCCGAAGTACTTGGCAGCCATGGACTCTTCCGTGCTGTTATGCTTCAGCCACGAAGCGGGCACCTGGTAGGTGTGGCCGACCTGGAAGCCCTGCTTGGCCTGCCGGCCGTTGGGGTCGGTGGTGGCACCGCCATCGTTGTTGCCGTTGCTGCCGTTGTTGTTGCTCACGGGCGGTTGCGGCGTCACCGGCTCGCCGGAAGCGGTCGGCAAACTGGTGGTATCCAGGCGCACGCCCATGTCGACGGTGCCGCCGGGCATGGTCACGCTCACCGTGATGTCCTTATTGATAGCGGGCACACCGGAAATGGTGAAGGACCCGTCAGCGTTCTGAACTGCGGATTTACCCCCGTACGTCATAGCCGTCAGGAACTGCTTGCCCTGCGCGTTCGGCGTAACCGTCACGGAATACGAGCCGTCGGCATACGAGACCGTGGCCGTAGCCTCCATGAAGTTGGCCGCGGTGGACTGCTCTCCCGTGGTCGCGTTGACAAACGAAACCGGCAGAGCGTACTCCTTGCCCGCCACCAGCTTGAAGCCGTCAGCCGTGGTCACGGTCTGATCATCGGAAGGAGTCGGCGCGGGGGCTTCAGCGTCCTTGCTCGTGTTGAACGCTTCAACAGCGCCCGTGATCGCCTTCACGCCTGCGGCGATGGATGCATCCGTGTCATCGGCGGCGTCGACGGTCGCATACGCATCGGCGATTGCCTGCTGTAACGCGGAGAACGCCTTATCGGTCTTGCTGCCCTGCTCGACGGCCTCCGCCTTCACGATCTCCGACGTCAAACCCGTGCGGTCCACGAACGAGACGTTCGGCGCGGCGTTGCCCACCACCAGCTGGAACGGATGCAGGTTCGTCATGGTGCCGCGATTGGGGATGCTCACGGTATAGCCGAACGTGATGTCATAGGTGTCGGTGATGCTAGACACGGGAATGGAATACGTTGCGGAACCATCCTCGTTCACGGTCTTCGCAACCTTCTTGCCCTGATAGGTGACATCGCCCAGCGTGTTGCCCTCGCCTAGCGACTTTGCCGTCAACTCGATGATGTATGAGCCGTTCGACGCGGTCACCTTCACCTTGTCGCTGAACGAACGCGAGATGTCGTATTTCGACCCCTTGAAGTACAGCGTGAACGCATCCTCATAAGACGGAATGTCGACGCCCTCGCCGATGCTGCTTGTATCGAACACAGCGCGGGCGCTCGGCGTCATGGGCATGCCAGGTACCGTCACCTGGAACGTAAGCGCATCAAGCTTCAAGGCGCTCACCGTGAAAGTGCGCGTGCCGTCGGAGTTATCCACGTAGGGAAGCTCTGAACCGCCGCTTATCAGCTTCACGCCCATGTTCTTGCCGCTCTCGTTCGCGGTCAGGCTGACAGCATACTTGCCGTTTTGGTACACAGCCTTCGCCGTGGTGGAGAAATAGGCGCCCATCATAGACGAACTGTCGGAATCGGCCTTCAGCCACTTGACCTGGACCGTGTAAACAGTGCCCTCGACCGGGGTGAAGCCGTTTTCGGCCTGCGCCGCTACCGGCGCGGCGCCGTTGCCGGCATCCTGCGCCAAGGCGAGCGCCGGCACCATGCCCGTCGCCAGCGTTGCCGCCAGCACCAGCGAGGTGCCCTTGCGCACCACCGTATACCTTACCTTGCCCATACCGTTCCTTCCTATCCCGAAATCCGCCTCTTGCCACGCGCCGCAAACCGGGCCGAGCAACGAAGCCAAGGGGTAGCGCCTGGACATCACCAGTTGTTACCCAACACTTACAAAATGTGAAAAGTATATTGCATATAACTTCTTTAGAAAATAACCCTGGATAACTTTTGTCACATTATCTCCAGAAGGTGGGGCGCACGTGCGCCCCACCCGAAGCTGCGCCCTACCGTTGGCGCTTGCGACGCGCGAAGAAGGCCGCTACCGCCGCAAGCGCGGCGCCGAACACGCCGGTTGCGGCAAGCGGGGCAACCGGCACGCTGTCGCCAGTTTGGCTCAGCGCTGCGCCATTGCCGCCGGACGCGGTTCCGCTGTTGCCACCCGCAGCCACGTTACCGCCAGTGCTGCCGGCGTTCCCGCCGTTGCCGTTGCCACCGGCACCACTGCCGTTGCCGCTGCCGTTACCGCCGCCGTTGCCACCGGCACCACTGCCGTTGCCGTTATCGGTGCCCGGACCCGGGTTCGGACCCGGGTTCGGATTCGGATTCGGATTCGGGTTCGGGTTCGGCTCGGGGTTCGGCGCAGGGTCCGGCTCGGGCGCGGGCTCGGCCTTCACCAGCGCCGACTGCGCCTTCGTCAGCTTCTCAAGCGCGGAGGCCACGTCATCCCCGCTGGCATCGGGGTTCGCCAGCACATCCTCCGCGGCCTTCAGCGCCTGCTCGAAGGGCTTCCAGCTATCGGCGGTGTAGTCGGACTGCTGCAGCTTGTCGGCCGCCGTGATGGCGCCGGTCAGCGCATCGACATCCACACCCGACTCCACCAACGCGCCCTGCGCCTTCGTCAGCGCATCCAGCGCGCTGGCGACCGCCTCCGCGCTCTCCGGGCTCACCAGCTGCTGACGCGCAGCGGCCAGCGCCTTCTGGAACGCCTGCCACGACTCGGCGGTGTAATCGCCGCGGTTCAGCGCCTCGGCGGCATCCACCGCGGCCTTCAGCGCCGACGTGTCGACTTCGGACGCCTCCGCCGCCATGCGCACGGTAACCTCGCCGCTCACCGCGTTCACGGCGACGCCATCGGCCGTGACCACATGGGCGACCACGCTGTACACGCGATCGGCGGACGCATCGGCATCGCCCTCGGCACCCGTGGGCGTGTAGGTCGCGCCCGTGGCGCCTGCGATGGGGGCGCCGTTGCACAGCCACTGGTACGTCACCGTGGCCCCCTCGGGAGCCGTGACGCTGGCGGCCAGCTCGGGCATGGGCTGCCCCGCCGCCACGATCACCACGCCGGACTTATTCAGCGAGACCGACGGCTGCACACCTGCAAGCGTAGCCCTCTCGGTCAGCAACGTGGCATCGCGGACCTCGACGAGAACCGAGGAACCATCGACAGGGACGTTCCAGTTCAGCGTGTCGGCGGTCGACCAATCCTGCAGCACCTTCCGCTGGCCGTTCGCAGACACCTCCGTGAAGCGGAACAGCTTGTCGCCGCGCACGCCGCCCTGCGCCGTCGCCTTGAGCGGCACCACCGTGCCGGGCTCGACCGCGCCGGCAGCGGAGAGCGTCGCCGAAAGCGGGGTGTGCTCGAGCAGCTGGTCCTCCGACAGCGTGCCGTACGTCCCCGCGATGGCCGCCTTCGCCGTCTCCCAGCCCCTCGAACCGGCAGGCGCGTAAATGCGCACTTCAGAGGCATAGCTTCCGAAGCTCCACGGCATCTCGAGCCTCTCGCAGTCCGCCGGGATCACGATGGTCTTCGGGAACGTGCCGGATGCGCTGAAACGCAGGTCGGTCATGCCCGGGCCGAAGTAAGCCGTCTGCATGATCGAATCATCCTGCAGCGAGCTCGACACATACGAGCCGTTCTGCCCGCCGCGCACGATCAGGTGCGCAGGCACATGGCCCGAGAACGGCGATGCGCCGATATAGTTGCTCGGGTTGCCAAGCTGCTTGACGTTCGTCCCGAACTCGACGAAGTCAAGGTTCAGGTCCCAGTTGAACGCCGTGTCCGCCACGGTCTCCAGACTATCGGGCAGCACCACCTCGCTCAAGGAATCGCACGTATTGAACGCGCCCCACCCGATGCTCTTCACGCCCTCGGGGATGACCACGCGCTTGATCACGCGATTGGAACGAAACGCCTCGCGATCGATGGAAACGGTGCCGTTTTGCACGATCACGTCGGCGGTCTTGCTGGCAGCGGCGGATTTCACCAGGTGCAGACCGTCTTCCATCTGCGCGTACAGCACGTTGTCTACCGCGGAGTACACCTGGTTCGCGCCGGCGACCGTCAGCACCTCGAGCGCGTTTGCACCCGGGAACAAGTCGGCGCCGCCCGAGGTCAGCCCCGCGCCGACATGCGCGCGCGTCATGCCCGTCAGGTTCTTGAACGCGTTCGACCCCACCTCGGCGACGGAATCGGGAAGGACGATCGCCGTGATCGCACCGTCGTACGTCGCCGTATCCTTATCGCTATCGGAGGCCGTTGCGACATCGTATCCGGAATCGCCGCCGCTCGAGGAGGAGCTGCCCTCCTCGTCCGAGAAGGCGAGCGCGCCGATCTTCGTCAGCTTGTTCAGGTCGCAACGCAGGTTCACGGTGGAAAGCGACACGCACTTCGAGAACGCGCGCTGCGGCACCTCGACCGCGCCGCCGATGTTGACGTACGTCAGCGACGAGCAGCTCATGAACGCCTGCTCGCCCATGGCCTCGAAACCGTCGGGGAGCACGACGGAGGTCAACGCCGCGCCGGCGAAACCGTTCTTGCCGATAGACGCAAGTCCCTTCGGCATGTTCACCTTCGACACCTGCGCACCGCCGAAGGCGCTGGCCGCGATGTCCTTGACGGTTTCGGGGACGGTATACACCCCGCCCGCCGTCTTCTTCGCCGCAGGGAACGCCACCAGCTGCGTTTTATCCTTGTTAAACAGCACACCGTCCGCTACCGAGTAGTTCGCGACGGAATCGTCGGCCTTGAACTCGAGCAGCGAGCCGTCGCCCACGAACGCCTCCGTCAGCGCGCCGGCGGGCACCTGCCTGCCCACCGTCACGGTGTTGAGCTGCTTCATGTTCGCGAAAACGCCGGTGCCCAGGTTGATCAGCGAATCGGGAAGCACGACCTCGGCCACGTTGGTCCCGGAGAACGCCCCGTTGCCGATGGACGCCAGACCCTCGTTGAGCTCGAGCGTCTTCAGGCTCGAGTCGTTGGCGAACGCCTCCGATTCGACCGTCTTCACGCTTGCGGGCAGCTTCACGCTCTGCAGGCGGGCGCCGCTGAACGCCGCCTTGCCAATGGTCGTCAAGCTCGAGGGCAGGCCCTCGGCCACGGAGCCGGAAGCGCTGCGGACCTTGATCTTGTTGAGCGCCGAGCATGCATCGAACGCGTTCGCGCCGATGGTCTCCACCTTGTCGGACAGCGTCACGTTGGAAAGCTGGATACAGTTCTCGAACGCGCTGGCCGGGATGGAGGTTACGCCGTCGGGAAGCACCACGCGCTGCACCGAGGAGGTGGAGAACGCCTCGGAGCCGATGGAGGTCACGCCCTCGGGGAGCTCGATCTCGGCAAGCCCTTGGGTGCCGAAGAACGCGCGGTCGCCGATGCCGGTGAGCTTGCTGCCGGATTCGAAGCGCACCTGACCCAGGTTGTGCGTGCTCTTGAACGCCTCCTTGCCGATGGAGGTCACGCTGTACGGGATGGAAACGCTCTGAATGTCCGACCCGGAGAACGCGCCGTCGGCGATGACGGAAACGTCGTTGGGGATGGAGATGTTCGTGGATTCGCCCGTGTATCCGGTAAGCGCGCCGCTCTCATCGATCGCAAAGTCGCCGTAGTCGGCCTGCTGCGCCCGCACGTGGATGGTGGCGGACTTCCTCTCGCCCTTGGAGTTCGTCACCGTGGCGGTCACGTCCGCGTCGCCCGTTTGTCCCTGGGCAGCAAGCGTCACGCGGTTGGCGACCTGCTTGAGCTTCGGGTCGGCTTGCTGCACCTTCACGACGGACTCGTCGCTGCTGGTCCAGGTCACCCCACCGGCCGCGCAGTCGTCGGACACGAGGGCTGCGACGTCGAGGGTGCCGTCGAGCAGCAGCTGCGCGCTATCCTGCGACAAAGCCACGCCGGTATCGGCGGAAACCTGCTCTACCTTCACCTGGGTCTTTGCGCTGACGGCGGGGTTGTCGGCCACGGACACGGTGATCTGCGCCTCGCCCTCCGCAACGCCCGTGAGCTGGCCGTTCTCATCGACGGCGACCACATCGGGATTGCTGGACGCCCAGGTCAGCTTCGTCTGAGTGGAGTCGGCCGGTGCAACAGTCGCCTGCAGGCTGCTCACCTGGCCGGGGGCGAGCTTCACGGAATCGGCCGACAGCGTCACACCCGTCGCGGGAACCGGGTTCACCACGATCTCGACGTCGCTGCTGATGTTGCTGCCGTAATCCCACGCGCGCATATGCACGACGTTGGGGAACGCCGCGCCGTTGCTGCCCGGTCCCTTCCAGCCGTTCCAAGCGCTCTTAAGCGCGGAAACGGGCACGGAGATATGCCACGTGCGCGTGCCATCGGCGTTCTCCACCGGATCGGAGATGGTGCTGTCGGCCCCGGAGCTGGTCGGGCAGACCACCTGGTAGTAGCAGCCGTCGGCCTTCTTCGCATCGTCATCGGGGCCGATGAAGTTCACGCCGGCAAACCACGAGGAGTCCGTCACGTCGAACGTCACCGTACGTGCGCCGTCTTCACCGGACAACTCCACGTTCGATACCTCGGGTTTCTTCGTGTCGTAGTAGAAGTCCTGGTCAAGCGTCTGCTGAGCGGCATCGTCGGTGGCCAAGGTAGCTGTACGGCGCAGCGTGTACCTGCCGTCGGGCAGCTGGTTGCCGTCCTTGCCCAGGCCATCGAACACGGGCTTGGAGGAGTTGTCGCCCAGATAGTAGCCCTCAACGTACAGGTAGTTGCGCACGCTGTCGTTGTACGTCGTCTTCGAAACCCAGTTATAGCTGAACGAGCGCACGCTCTCGCCGTCGGCGTTCAGGTAGTCGTACGCCAACGTGCTCGCGTTGCGCTGCATGGTGGTGAACGGCACCAGGCGCGTCGGGGCATCGGTTGCCGGCGACGAGGAGACGACCGCCTTCGACAGGTCGGCGCTTCCGTATTTGTCCAGGGGGTTCTTGCCAAGGGATTTCGACGTGCCCTGGTTCATGAGCGAGCTGCCGACGATGTGCTCGTCGCCGCTTCCGGCCGCCGCATCGATGGCAGGCTGCTTATCCCAGTCACCGTAGAAGCCCAGGAAAGGCGCGGACAGGTCGATGCCGCCGTTTTGCGCCGCCAGCTTCACGAAGCCCTCGACATAGGCGCCGTTCGAAGCGTTTTCCGCGACGAACGATTTGAACGCGCTATCCGCCGTCACGTTGACGACGAGCGTCGCGCTTCCGCCCAGATTGTTGTCCGGGTCGTTGGCGGGGACGGTGATGGTTCCGCCCTGCGCATCGCCGCCGAAGCTCACCTTGATGCCACGGCCCGTCCAGTTGTAGTCGCTGCCCGTGAACACGCCGTTCGCGATCTGCTCGGACATCGCCGCCGCATCGAGCGTGTAGGTTTGCTCCTGCTTGGTCAGATTGTTCAGCTTCAGCGTGAAGCTCCACGAGCCGTCGGCCGACTCGCCCATTTCGCCCTTCGGACGGTCGTTGTCCGAGTCCTCGCACGTTAGATACACGGGCGTGGTGGTCGCCGCCTTCGCGTTCACCAGGCCGGCGCCCTGGAAGCGGGGGCTGTAGTACGTTTCAGGGCCTTCGTCGACCATCGGGTCGGCGATGGGGGAGGCGGTGGACATGAGCAGCTGCGAGATGAGCGTGCTCTTCGCGGAATCCGAGTACCAGGCGAACTTGCTGTCGGACTCCACGTATTCGCGCACCAGCGCCGAGATGCCGGCGACCTGCGGCGTTGCCATGGACGTGCCCGACTTGTAATTGTAGTCGTTGTTCGGCACCGTGGAATAGATGTTGCCGCCGGGCGCCGTCACCTCGGGCTTGATCTTCAGGTCCGTCGTGGGTCCCCAGCTGCTGAAATCGCTCATGGTGAACGCGGTGGCGGAGGCGGTCGTCAGGCCGGATTCCTTCACGATGCGCTTGTCGGCGGCCGCCAGCAAGGCCTCGCCGGAAGCCTTCGTCACCATGATGGCGGTGGTATCATCGCTGTTAATGGAGAACGAGCTGAGCTTCTCGTCGCGATCGTCGTAGATGACCACGGCGAACGGCGACAGGGCGCCGATGTTGTTCACCTTGTCGGCAAACGTCAGGTCCGAACCGTCGGAAGCCGCACCGCGCTTGACCAGCACAATCGTCTTACGGTCCATGCCGTCGGGATACGCTTCCTTCAGCCTCTCCACGTCCGCCGCGTCGCCGACGCCGCCGTCGACGTACTCGTACGAGCCGTCTTCAAGCGCCGAGAGCTTCGGGGAGCCCCAGTAGCTTTGGTTGTTCGCCTCGATATAGGGAATGACCGTGCCATCGGCCGCCTTGAACGCAGGCGACGCCTCGGCGTTGTTCACGCTGGCCACGGCCACGGTGCCCGGCATGGCGGACGGGTACGACAGCACGGAGCTGTCGGGGTCGGAGGCGTAAGGCTTGTTCTGCCCGGACTTGTTCTTGTAACCCGACGTGTACGAGTTGCCGGCGGCCATGTTCACCGACGCGCCCGTCGCCGTCAGGCTATTGATGGCGTCGCCGTACGTTGCGGCCGCGGCATCGGAGAAGCCGGCGTCGCTGCCAAGCGAAACGTTCACGGAATCGGGAGCCAGCACCACCGCGTCATCGAACGCGGCAAGCAGCGAGCTGTCGTAGATGGTACCGTCGGAGTTGCAGCTGACCTTCAGCATGGCGATCTGGGAATCGGGCGCCGTGCCCCGGACCTCGCCGGCGTTCGCGCCGATGATGCCGGCGACGTGCGTGCCATGGTCCATGCCGGACAGCGAGCCCGGGTCGACGTCGCTGTCATGGTCGGCGTAGTCGTACACGAAGGGAATCTTCTCGCTTACGTAGCGGCCGTTCTTACCCTCGCCCATCTTCGTCATCTTGCCGTTGACGCCGGATTCCGTTTCGGCAAGATTGGAATCGTCCAGGTCGCCCTTGAAGGCGGAGTGGTTCACGTCGAGCCCGGAGTCGATGATGGCGATGAGCTGGCCGTCGCCTTTCTGCTCGATCTGGTCGGCGGCGGTCATGTCGAGCGAGGTTTGGTTGGCGGGCGCATCCTGCATCCCCTGGTCGGCGGGGACCTCGTAGCCCTTCTCGATGAAGGCATTCTTCACACCGTCCAGGTCCTGGATGGTTTTAAGCAGGTTGGCGGGCGCCTTGATGGCGAAGCCGTCGATGGCGTGGTAGTAGTCGTAGAGCTCCTGGAACTCGGGCTGCTCCGCATCGCCGGCGTCGCGCGCGGCATCCTCCGACGAGGAATCGCCATCGCCCAGCAGGCCGAACAGGCTGAAGCCCTGCTCCTGTCCCTGTTCCTGCTCTACCATATCGCGGATCTGATTCTTGAAGTAGTTGTGACGGTCCTGGTTCACCGTCCCCATCACGCGGCTGAACAAGCTGACGCCGCGTGCGCCCGCGCCGTCCTCCAGCTGCACGATGATGGTGACGTTGCCTTGCCCGTCCGCATCCGCGGCGGCCTGCTGCATCGCCTGCTCGACGACGTTTGCCGTCGAAGGCTGGGCGCTATCGTCGGAGTCCGCCGCAAACGCCGCGGTCGTGGGAACCATCAACGTTCCCACCAGCGTCAACGCAAGACCCGAGCGCACGACGCGCCTTCCCTTGAGTTCTTCTCCCATGAGCATCCTTCCCGATTCGCCTCTATGATCGATCCCGTTTCCGATAAACGGCGGAGCAGCGCGGACCCGCCGCGTGCCAAGACCGCATACCCGGACGAGACCGTGGGCAACGACTTCTGGCTCCCGAAGTTACCCGTGATATACAAAACGAAGGAAGTATACCGTACGCAACAATTTGGCAACCATGCAGGCAACTTGGGTTAACTTTCACTACAAGTTCTCCATAAAGTTACCCGCGGCTATCCGTGTGGCGGTTGTGCGGAGCCGAGCTGTTGCGGCCGATTGGCGCTTGCGCTCGGGCGGAGGGCCGGGTATTCTATAGCTATTGAGATTGATTCTCATTAATGATTCCAAGCAGAACCACTACTTCAGACGAGAAGGAGTATCACCATGAATAAGCGCACCGAGCTGCCCACTGCAGAGAATTCCTCCAACTTCAACCGCATCGCCGGCGCAACCTGCCAGGTCGGCACCACGCTGGAGAACCTGAAGGCCGCCGTGTGCGGCGAGACGGGCGCTTCCGCCAAGTACGCCGCCTGCGCCAAGCTCGCCAAGGAGAAGGGCTACGAGCAGCTGGGCCGCCTGTGGGAGGCCACCAGCGCCGCCGAGCAGGTGCACATCCGCCTGGAGGCCGGCCTGGTCGAGGAGCTTGAGCCGGGCTACGAGCGCCCCACGGCCGACGCCCCCGAGCTGGA
>OKRW01003199.1_pt1 | contig 10811 bp, 8 predicted proteins | sample 1601151 | NCBI WGS metagenome assembly OKRW01 (sample SAMEA3541471, study PRJEB24748) | human gut metagenome | biome: human gut; feature: human-associated habitat; material: faeces | place: China | collected 2012 | reverse complement strand
CATGACCGCCGGAAGCGGGTAAAGCATATTGCCTGGTTTCCAGGTCTGTTTTGCCATATTTTTGCTCCTCTTTTATGTGAAAATTTCCCGTGCAAAGAACCTTCAGCGTTACTTTTCACTTTGTGAGCAGTAGCTTTTAACAGCCTCTTTGCCGGGAAAATCTTTATTATCAGTTAAAGTCATTTGCCATGATCTGTGCGGCTTCCATCATAGCCGGGATCATCTGTTTCTTACGGGAAACCACGCCTTTCAGGTGGAAGCACTTATCCTCCGGTTCCTGCTGAAATGCGATTTTTCCCATTTCCTCGCTGCCCTCGCCGTAATAAATTACATCTGAGGACTCGTCCATAATATTGGTTAACATAAAGTAAACACGGGTAATTCCATGGCGTCCGCACTCGCTTACCATAAATGGTTTCAGGCGAACTTTGATCTCCTGAAGTTCTTCCTCGTCCATGGAACTGATCTGTCCAACACCAAAAGCCACATTTCCTTCTGCAATAAATTTCTTGTAATCCTGATAGAAAATTTCTTCAGGTGCTTTATCCTTCAGATTGCTTCCAGCCTTGAACATTTCTCTTGCGAAATCTTCAATCTTAATGTCCGCGATCAGTGCAAGCGCACTTGCTGCGATCTTGTCCTGCTGGGTGCAGGTTGGGGAACGGAACATTAAGGTATCGGAAATAATGGCTGCACAGAGAAGTCCTGCGATCTTAGGCGGAATCTCCAGTCGCTGCTCGTCATAAATCCGGTAAAGGATTGTCGCAGTACATCCAACTGGCTCATTTCTGAAATTAATCGGCTTCATAGTTTCCAGAGAACCAAGCTTATGATGGTCAATGATCTCCAGAATCTCTGCTTTCTCAATATTATCAACAGCCTGGTCTTTTTCATTATGATCTACCAGAATTACCTGTTTCTTGTGCATGTCAAGGAAATTTCGTCTGGAAATGGTTCCCACACATTTTCCCCGCTTATTGATAACAGGGAATGCACGATGGCGGTGCTTGATCATAACATCCTGGATATCATCTGTGAAATCTTCAGTATTAAAAGTTACCAGATTATCTTTTTTCATCACATAATTTACCGGAATACTCTGGTTGATCATGCGGGCAATTGTGTAGGTATCATATGGAGAAGAGATAATGATGATCTGTCTCTCCTGAGCTTTCTTTATTACCTTCTCACTTACCTGAATACTCATTCCTACAATAATGCAGCTTACATTCAGTTCTATTGCCTTTAACTGATCTTCCTCACGGTTTCCAAGAATAACCATATCATTTTCTTCGATATAGTTCTTCATCACCTCCGGATCAGCAGTTCCAATAAGGATTTTCCCTTTGGTAAAATAGCCGTGACCGTTTCCTTCTACGATTTCACCGTCAAGAGTATCCCTGATCTTGTTATACTGAGTTCTGGCATTTGAAAGAAGATAGCTGTCCTTGGTATCCATGTAAACATCAGCAATATCGCCGATTGTTACAATTCCCTCCAGCTCATCCTCGCTGTTACAGATGGGAAGGGTCACAATGCCTTTATTCTGCATCATATCCCAGGCATTTTTCAGGGACATGGTACGGTCTGCATCCGGTTTTGGACGGATATCCATATCTTTTACCTGCGTTCCGATATTTCCCAGATAAGCCGGTGGCTGTACGCCAAAACGATTCAGTACATACTGGGTCTCTTCATTGATCTGACCGGCACGTCTTGGAATATAACGCTTGGTCTGGGTGGTTCTGTTTTTGATATCTGCGTAAGCAATTGCCGAACAAATAGAATCCGTATCCGGATTCTTATGTCCCATTACAAATACTTTCTGATTCTTCATTCACATTCTTCCTTCCAAAATTCAGCTGACCTCTGCACACTTTTCATCTGTAAACAGAGTTTTTTATTTCGGGTCTACTTTTCAAACACGCTCTACAGAAGATTTTCATTTTGGGCGATTGTCTTAATCGTCCAAATCTGCACTTTATATTAATTCAGTTTAATATTTGCAAATAAAGCTCCCAGAGATGTGGTTGCCTCTTCTCCGGACTGTGGGATTTCTATTTTCTCTTCTTCCACTTCTTTTGCCATCATATCAGTTGCTTCTTTGATACTCAGGCTCAGTTTTCCATCTTTCACTGCAGTTACTTTTACTTTCACCTTATCTCCAACTGCAAGAACTTCTGATGGGTTACGGATTCTCTTTTCGCAAATCTGGGAAATATGTACCAGTCCGGATACGCCGTTTCCAAGATCTACAAATGCGCCGTATGGCTGAAGGCTCTCTACAGTTCCTTCTGTTACAAAGCCTGGCTGGATATTGGAAATTTTATTCTTTCTTTCCTCTTCTGCTTTTTCCCTTAAAATTTCTTTCGCAGAAAGAATCAGTTTTTTGTCCTCTTTATTGACATCGATTACCTGAACCTGGATGTGTCTGTTCAGATATTCGTTGGTGTCTTCTACGTAATTCAAGGCCAGCTTGGAGGCCGGGATAAAGCCGCGCACACCTTCTACATAAGCAACTGCACCGCCGTTTACTACACCTTTTACCACTACATCAAGAACCTCTCCGGAGGCTTTCAGCTCTTTTAATTTGTCCCAAGCCAGGACGTCAGTAGCCTCAACTTTGGATAAAAGGATGTTACCATTTCCATCGTCTTTTCTTACGACTGTGGCGGAAACTTCATCTCCAGGGTGTACTTCTTCTTTAACGTTAAAGCCCGGCTCTCTACTGTAATCTTCTACCGGGATAATACCTTCTGCATAATATTTTAAATCTACAATAATTTCTTTATCATCTACACTCACAACTGTTCCTGTGAGAATGTCGCCTTCTTCAATTTTCTTAAAAGAAGCTTCAAGTTCTGCTTCGTAATCCTTCATTGTCTCTGCCATGACCTAGACTCCTTTGCCCCTGTTTTTGCTTCATTATAGCACACCGCTTATTCGTTGCAAATAAATTTTGGAATGTACATTCGAAAAAACACCGCTCTTTAAGCGTCAGAGTGTAATATCTGGCGTTTAAAGAGCGGCATATTCAGACAAATTTTTCCAAAAATTGTGACGCACATCTTGCAAAAAACCTTTTTCAAACACGCTCCAGAGCGTGCAGATTGCAGGAATACTTTTTCAAATACGCTCTAAAACGAGGAGTGCCCCGGCAGTAGCTGCCGGGGCGATTATTATGAAAAAATTTTATGTGTAATGGTGTCATTACAACGTCTTCTGTGTATGTTCTTTCGAACTGATTATATAGTATCAGATACTTATGAACAAAATACATGCAAATTGTTAACGAATAATGAACATTTGTTTTATTTGCACAATTTCTTCTTTCATTTTCCTCTTTTTTTATAAATTTACCACATTTGCATCTTTACTTTAATTTGGTAAAGTTATACATTTTGCACATTTTACATTTCTCATTCGAATAATCCTTTTACAAATTCGATTAACTTCGACACAAGACCTTTGGCATCATCCTTTGTAACACCCATATCCTGCAGCTTACTGTATACAGAATTTACATCGCTTCTAAGAGCATCTTCGTCAATTTTTGCATCCAGAACCTTGCGTACTACAGAAACAAGGGAATCTACCTCTGAATCAGAAAGAGATACCCCAAAATGGTCTGCTGCCTGAGTTACAGCACTTCGTACCTGGTCATCTGTGATGTTCTGCTGGTCTACAAGATCCTTGGCATACATAATAATGTCTACTGCTTTTCCAGGGTCAGAAGCAAGAAAATCAATTCCACTGTCCAGAAGACTTTCTACTACTTCTGTATCACTGGATGCCATAACCGGCATCGGCATGGAACATGCAAGAACTCCTGCAAGGATAAGTGCTGCTGATTTTTTCATTTTTATCATGATAATTACCTCCTGATTGAATGTTGCTGTTCAAGACTTGCCCAGTAACGATTAAATGTCATCTGTTCAAATCTCTCCAGTAACAATTAAATAGCTGCTGTTCATGGTCTGACCAGCAATAGTTAATATTCTGTTCACAAACTGCTGGAATCTGGTCATATTTATGATCTGATTTCCTCATATCAAGTAATTTTCTTCTGAAATTTAATCAATACCGGAAATAAATCTTCCTCCAGATTCCAGCCCATTATACTACACCTTTTCCTTTTATTTGTAAAATGTATCTAAAAACTTTATAATCTTTTTATAACTAATCTCCAAAAACAGCCCATTTTTCCAGGAAGTTACAAATCTTTTCAAATTCGTTCACTAATTTTTCATAAGATAAACACGATTCTTTCAAACTTTCCCGATATACTAACATCATAAAAATAATAACAGCCAACATTATTTTTATAAAATTTCTTTTTCATATGTCAGTCACCCAAAAGTGATTGACTCTCCTTCCTTTTAAAAAATATATTTGAGACAAAATAAAAATCACCCGTCTAGCCACCGGGTGATTTTTATTTGTATGAAATTTATGCAGTAAATCAGTTCCTTCTATCTCAATTTATTAAATACGTTCGCAAGATCAGCAAATTCTGCTAAAGTAAGCGCTTCGCCTCTCACATTTACCGGAATTCCGGTCTCTGCCATAGCTTTCTCAATTTCCTCTTTTGAAAAATCAAGCTCCTGGGAGTTCTTCAGTCCATTTACCAATGTTTTTCTTCTCTGATTAAAAGATGCCCGGATCAGCCTGAACATCAGCTTCTCATTGTCCACCTGCACTGGCGGCTCTTCATATCTCACAAGCTGGATAACAGCACTTCCCACCTTCGGTCTTGGCATAAAACAGTTTGGCGGAACATTCGCAATGATCTGCGGTCTGGCATAATACTGAACAGCCAGAGACAAAGCACCGTAATCCTTTGTTCCAGGACCAACCTGCATTCTGTCTGCCACTTCCTTCTGTACCATAATGGTGATGGAAGAAATGGGAACATGGTTTTCAAAAAGTCCCATAATGATTGGTGTGGTAATATAATAAGGCAGATTGGCAACCACCTTGATAGGCTTGCCCCCATTTTTCTCCTGTGCCAGCGCCGCAATATCAACTTTCAGGATATCCTCGTTGATCACAGTCACATTATCCCAGTCTTTCAAAGTATCATTTTCCAGAATCGGGATCAATGTCTTATCAATCTCTACAGCCACCACTTCTCTGGCTGCCTCAGCCAGATACTGGGTCATGGTTCCAATACCCGGTCCGATTTCCAGAACAAAATCATCCTTGGTGATCTTGGAAGCCTCGATTATTTTTTCCAGAACATGGGTATCGATAAGAAAATTCTGACCAAACCTTTTCTGGAAAGCAAAATTATACTTTTGAAGAACTTCAATGGTATATTTCGGATTTCCTAAATAAGGTCTGGTCATATTAATTTCCTCTTTCTTTTAAATTATTTAATCATTATCTGCAAATCACACAATCTGGGCAGCTGTCTGCAATTCCCCTATTACTTATTTTGCAAAATCTTTCTCATAAAGAACCGTAAATCCATCACGGTCTACTCTCTTTTTCTTATTAAACTTCAGAAGTCCGCCCTGGGATTTCGCCATTGCTGCGTCAAGCATTTCCTTAACTGCGCCAATGTTCATAGGCTGGTCTTCTTTCTGGTTCACACCGATCAGATTATACAATGCAAGCATTCCCATCTGGTCGATCTTGTAACCATTTTCCTTGGTGTAAACTCTTGCAAAGTTTACAAGTTCATCATTGGTAAATACCGGAATGTTGATCATGGATGTAAACTTCTTGGCAAATTTCGGGAATCTTGCAATCAGCTTACGCATTCCGATCTTCTCATCCTCAATAATCACAGTAAGTCCGTCTGTGCGGAACTCCATAGCCTTATCCAGAATATCCACTGTTTCCTGTGTCAGTTGATTAGCATTCTCAATGACAAGGAAACCACCGCTAAGTTTACCAATCACTTTCGTAATATCCATCTCATTCAGCTGGTCGGCAAACACATAAGCCACCTTGGAAGCCGGCAGATTCAGCTCTTTACAGATTGCCGGAATCAGACTTGCGATCAGTCTTGTCTTACCAGTTTCTTTCCCACCCATGACGATCACGTTTCCAGTCTTGGAGGTCTTATCAGCCGCTGCCATCTGCACATCGCAAAGTGCACTGATCAGCTGTTCCCGCATTCCCGGAACCTTTACAAAATATGTAAACAGCTTCTTCTCATCATCGGTAAGTGATTTCTCTCTTGGCACAATGTCAGATGGATTTCTCTTATCCTTTGGCTGAATAGAATCAATAAACTGTTCCAGTTCTTCTTCCTCGGAAAGAGATTCAGAAGACTCTTCTTCCTCTTCATCCTCGTCAAAATCAAAGTTTTCGTCCTCAGAATCTTCCGGTTCTTCCTCTGCATCTTCCGTTTCAACCACATCATCAGCAGCTGGAGGCATATCCTCATCCTCTTCTTCTCCAATGCTCTCTCTGAGAAGCTTGGCAATAAATTCATCCTCAGACATGGAATCATCAGAAGGCTCTTCTTTCTCCTTATGTCCTGCCGGACCATTCATAAACTCATCCTCAGCAGCCTGAAGATCCTCTTCGGAAAGGAATTCCTCTTCCTCAAGTTCTACAACCGGCTTTTTCTGTTCTGGTTCTGGCTCGATTTCTTCCTCGTCCTCAGTGATAACTTCCTCTTCTTCCGGAATCTTCTCTACTTTTTCTTCTTTTACAGCTTTCTGAGGTTGTGTAGATATTTCTTTGGCGACTTCTACAATTTCTTTATTTTCTTCCTGAACTTTCTCTTCATCTACCTTCTCATCCGGAATTTCAATTCCCTGTGCAGAAGCAGCAGCAAGAATCGTATCCTCCAGATTGAAATTTGAAAAATCAAATGCAGGTTTCTCGTCTTTCATTTTCTCCGCAGCATCAGCCTCATCACTGAAAAGGTTATTCTGTACAGGTGCCTTGGGAACCTCAATCTCTTCCGGTACCATATTCTTCATAGAATCCGGAATATTCAGTGTAGGCATTTTCAGGTTCTCAACAGGTGTTTCTGTTTCTGTGGAAAATGCGTTCTTCTCTTCTGCAGACTCTGAACGATCTGCATTCTCTAAACCTTCTGTATTTTCTTCTGAAACTGCTTCCGCTGATTTCTCTGCAGTCTCATCTGCTGTATTCACAGATTCTTCAGCAACAGTCTCCTTGGTATTCTCCACTTTCACCTTGCCAGTTTCAGGCTCCAGCTCCGGTACACTTTCATATTCTTTCTCAGAAGCCGGATCACGAAGCATTTCTTCCTGAACCTCTTTCGTCTGCTCAGTGGAAACAATGCTGTCTTCCATTTCATCCATCTTACGGCTTCCAAAAATGTCACGAAGTCCTTTGGAAATTTTATCCTGAAGACTCTCTACGCCATCCAGATCCTCATTCTTGATCTGAATACTTTCAATAGATTCACTTCCCTGGTTCTCAGCTTCCGGTGCTTTCTCTTCTTCCTTAATGGTATCTGCTTCCTCAGGTTTCAGAAGCTTCGGTACAAACTGCTGTTCATACCGCTCTTTCTCCTCGCCGGTAAGAGCACCCATACGCTGTTTCAGGTCCATAGCCTTCATCACGTAGTTACCCTCGTTGAACCAGAGAATGATCTCGTTGCAAAGCTCCAGACATTTCTCTTTGTCACCATCCTGATAGTACAGTTTGGCAAGCTCGTAAGACCATTTTTCGGTAAATTCTTTCTCCTTATAATCCTCCAGAACCTTGATTTGCTCTGCAAGAGGAGCCTTTTTTACTTTCAGGATCTTGTATTTCAGGATGTACTGCGTATTATCATTTGGCGCAACTTCCCTGTACTCCTGATAAAATTCCACTGCCTCGGAAACCTGTCCCAGCTTCAGGGAAACTTCTACAAGACGATAAAGAATGTTCTTACCAATGGAGGCTCTGTGATAAGCCAGCAGGAAAATTTCCTTGCTGTCCTCATAGCGTTTATTGGCAGCATAGATTTCACCAACCACACAAAGGGTACGAACATTTTTCACACGGCGCCAGTCAATGCTGTCTACAACATTCATGGCTCCCTTATAGTCCTTCTGTTCTACTAAATGGTTAATCTCTTCAAGTTTAACCCGAAATTCCTCTTTGTCCAAATTTTTCACCAACTTTCCATAGTTAATGCCAGTTTAGCATATCGCATACTACTTCGCAAGCTTATTTATCTGCAGGACATCCCATCGGCTGATACACATGCCCCGCCACAACGTGAAACACTTTATTGATTGTAAACTGATGACTGACAAAATCATCCAGACCAGTACAGGTGATCATGGTCTGAATATCATGAATACTCTCAAGAAGATAATTCTGACGGCTGCTGTCCAGCTCCGAAAGGACATCGTCCAGAAGCAGAACTGGTTTATCATGAATGATCTTCTCCACCAGATAAATCTCCGAAAGTTTCAGGGAAAGAGCTGCTGTTCTCTGCTGCCCCTGCGAACCATATTTGCGGATATCAATTCCGTTCACAGCCACCATTAGGTCATCCCTGTGAGGTCCGGACGAAGTCATTTTCATCCGAAGATCCCGGTCTCTGTTGCGGAAAAGGCTCTCTTCCAAAGCCTCACTCTCCACGCTTGGTTCATATATCACTTCTATATTCTCAATACCGCCGGTAAGATTTCTGTGAATTTCCTTAATGATCTCATTAAGGGACTCCACAAATTCTCTTCTTTTGCCAATGATCTTACGGCCATAATTTACCAGCTGCATATCCCATACATCCAGAGTCTCTCCAAGATCCGGTCGCTTATACATATCCTTCAGCAGCTTATTTCTCTGATTCAGAACATGATTATATCCGGCAAGATCTGTGAGGTATAGTTTATCCAGCTGACAAAGCTCCGCGTCCATGAATCTTCGTCGCTCTCCCGGACCGTTTTTGATAATATTCAGATCCTCCGGGGAAAAGAAAACCAGATTCACCACACCGAGAAGCTCTCTCGCCTTCTTTATGGGAAGCCCGTTGATTGCCACGCCCTTGGCCTTATTTTTCCGAAGGTGCATGTCAATCTTATAAGACATGGAATCTTTTCCCACCATCATGCGGATATGGGCTTCATCCTGTTCAAAGCGGATAATCTCCCGGTCTTTGCTTCCTTTATGGGATTTGCTGGTTCCGCACAGATACACAGACTCCAGGATATTGGTTTTTCCCTGTGCATTATCCCCATAAAAAATATTGGTTCCTTTGTCAAAAGAAAGTTCCAGCGATTCGTAATTTCTGAAATTGCTTAATTTTATGGATTCAATATAAGCCATTTTACTCGTTTCCGGACAGAACCTTCACATCCTGGCCATTATAGGAAATAACGTCACCGCCATAAACCTTGCGGCCTCTTCTGGTATCTACTTCGCCATTTACTTTTACAAGTCCGTCGTTGATCACATATTTTGCCTCAACGCCGTCTGATACAAGGTCAGCAAGTTTCAGTGCCTGGCCAAGTTTGATAAATTCATCTCTGATTCTGATTTCCAATTTTCTGCCTCCACTCTTCTGGCATCACGACTGCAATTCGTTTTCGGACTGTCTCCAGCCATTATTTGCAGCCCGTGTTCACTTCCATTCCTCTTCCAATTGTCTGTTACGTTTCTCTCTGTGGCAAGTGTCATTATCTTGCCTGGTTCTGATTTATGTTAACCGGAAGAATCAGATACGTGTAAGTTTCTTCCTCATCTCTGATAAAGCAAGGTGCTTTCGGATTCACCAGGTAAATGTCGATGGTCTCATCATCAATAACCTTCAGTGCATCGATCAGGAACTTGGGATTAAATCCGATCAGAATATCTTTCCCCTCTTTCTCAATATCAATATCCTCGTTCATGGAACCCATTGCAGAATCAATCTTCAGCTCCATGCTGCCATCTGTAATGTGGATAATGATCGGTTTCTTATCTCCTTCTCTTACAAGAAGTGTGGCACGGTCGATACAATCCAGGAATTCTTTTTTGTTAATGGAAAGTTTGGTCTCATAATCGCTGGAAAGCATCTGGTCAATACGGAAATATTCCCCCTCGATCAGACGTGAAACTACCATAGTCTGGTCAAATTCAAATAAAATATGATTGTTTGTGAAGAAAATGCTGACTACGTCATCCATTTCTCCGGATAAAATCTTACTGATCTCGTTAAGAGTCTTACCTGGAACCACAACCTTGCGGTCTGAATAGTCTTTCTTCAGAGGCATTTTGCGGATCGCAATACGGTGTCCATCCAGAGAGACAATTTTCAGACAATTATTCTTAATTTCAAACAGTTCACCAGTCATTAATTTGTTGTTATCGTTGACTGCAATTGAGAATATTGTCTGATAAATCATATTTTTTAATGTATATTGAGAGATAGTTAATGGTTCATCTCTTTCAATCATAGGAAGATATGCGAAATCTTCTCCTGATTTTCCAGGAATATTAAATTTTGCTTTCTCACAGGTGATAGTTGCAGCGAATTTTTCATCAGTTTTAATGGTAACATCGTTGTCTGGAAGTCTTCTGATGATCTCGTAAAAGATTTTCGCATTCAGGGCAACCATTCCTTTTTCTTCTATAGTACCTTCGACAATGGTTTCGATTCCCAGTTCCATGTCATTAGTAGTAAATTTGATCTGATTTGTTGTTGCATCAATCAGAATACATTCCAGAATTGGCATAGTTGTTTTGGATGGTACAGCTTTTAAGGAAATGCTGACGCTCTTCAACAAGTTACTTTTGGAGCAAATGATTTTCATAATGTGTATAACTTCCTTTCTGGAGAAAATGGGTTTTTCATTAAATATATTTAAGAAGATATCCGCCGTATCCGCCGTAGGGGGTGTGAATAT
>OKRW01003196.1_pt1 | contig 10814 bp, 2 predicted proteins | sample 1601151 | NCBI WGS metagenome assembly OKRW01 (sample SAMEA3541471, study PRJEB24748) | human gut metagenome | biome: human gut; feature: human-associated habitat; material: faeces | place: China | collected 2012 | reverse complement strand
TGTCGGACACCTGGGCCGTGACGGTGTCGGGAGCCGGGAGCTTCGCCACCTGGGCAGTGGTGTGAGCCACCAGCTTGTTCCCGGCATACACATGGATGAAGTAGGTGCCGGTGGTGTTGTGGCGGGCCAGATCCACGTCATAGGTCCAGCTGCCGCTGCCGCCGTTCTTGGCGGTGTACCAAACCAGGTCGTCCTGGCCGCCGGCGCTGCTCCACACGGCGAAGCGGACGCCGCTGTAGCTGTGGGCGGTATCCAGCCGGATGGACATGGTGCGGCAGTTGTCGGACACCTGGGCCGTGACGGTGTCGGGAGCCGGGAGCTTCGCCACCTGGGCGGTGGTGTTGCCGATGAGCCGGTTCTGGCCGGAGTCGGAGGAGTAGGCGTGGATGAAGTAGGTGCCGGTGCTGTTGTGGTTCACCAGAGGCACGGTGTAGGTCCACTGGCCGGAGGAATTCTTCTTGGCGGTGTACCAGGTCAGGTCATCCTGGCCGTTTACGCTGCTCCACACGGCGAAGCGGACGTTGGAGTGGGCGTGGCCGTTGCCGGCGTTCATGGTCACCGTCATGGTGCGGCATTCGCTGTCCACCACGGCGGAGACGGTGTGGCGCTTGGCGGGGGTGCTGAAGGTGTGGGACGCGCCGCAGTAGCGGCAGACGTACTTCACCTGACCGGCGCTGACGCAGGTGCTGGAATCGCTGGCCACGGTGTCGGTGTGGCCCACCACGTGGGTGTTCTGGAAGGTCAGACCGTCCAGCAGCTGGCCGTGGATGCCGTGGTTATACACATGGACCAGATACCGGCCCACCACGTTGTACTTGCACATGGGGACCCGGATGGTGTAGGTGCCGTCGCCGTTGGCGGTGGCATTGTACCAGATCAGGTCGTCCTGGCCGTCCTGCTGGCTCCAGGCGGCGGCCATGATGTTGCTGTAGTTCCTGCCCTGACCGGCGGGAGGCGTGATGGTGACCACGATCTCCTTTTCGTCGGCGGACATGCGGCCCCGGATCAGCTGATACAGGCGGCCGTCGCTGCCGAATTCGTACCAGGTCTTGCCGATCAGGCGGCGGCCGGTGTACATGACGCCGAAGTCATCGCCCAGGTCGGAGGTCTCGAAGTAATAGGTGGCGTCGCCGATGTCCTTCCAGCCGGAGGCGATGCGGCCATTCTCGAAGTACAGAGTCTTGCCGTCGTCGCGCTTGACAAAGCCCGTGGGGCCGCTGACCACCACGCCGTCGTCAAAGACGAACTGCTTGCCGTACAGGGTGACCCGGCCATCGTAGGCGATGCCATTCTTGTCGAAGCAATACACCTCGGGGTCGATGATGAACCAGCCGGTGTGCCAGGCGTTGTTATAGCTGTACATCCGCAGGCCGGTGGCCTCGTCCCGGGCCCAGCCGGTGTAGCCGGAGTCCTTCAGCTCCACGGTCTGGCCGCAGAAGGAGCAGACCAGCTTGCCGTCACGGACGTACACGGTGTCGCCGGAGAAGTCGTGGCCCTTGTCGCGGCACACGGAGGCGGGCACCCGCATGGTGTAGGTATCCAGCAGGGACTGGGCGCCCTCGGCGCTGACGGAGTAGGTGCGGACGGTCATGGCGTCGGCGGTGGCCTCCACGGCCAGGTACAGGGAGTCATACTCCTGGGACACCTGGGCGAAGTGGAAGTCGGGGTTGTTGACGGCCTTGTACTCGGTGCTGCGGGACTTTTCGCCCAGGTCGCCGCAGATGTAGTACAGCACGCCCTTGCCATAGGTGGCGGGCAGGCGGCCATTCTGGGCGGTCTCGGACACGGGCTGGCCGTTCTTGAGGACCATGGTGCGGGCATAGCTGTGGTCATGGCCGGAGAACACCACGTTGATGCCGGCGGCCTCAGCGGCGGCGGGGATATAGCGGTTGAAGGCCTCGCTGCTGCCGTTGGGATTGGTGTAGTACGCGGGCTGGTGGACCGCCAGCACCTTCCAGGTGCAGTCGGACTTGGCGGCGTCCTGGATCAGCCACTGGCAGGCATCCTCCAGATTGGCGGCGAAGTTGATGACCGCCACGTACACGTCGCCGTATTCCACGGAGTAATACAGCTTGTCGGGCAGGGTCCACAGGCTGGAGGCGTTGCCGCCGGACAGGTCGCCGTAGTACTCATGGTTGCCCATGACCTGCACCACGGGGATGTCGGCGTAGTTCCGGGAGAACACGTCCAGGATCTCGCTCCACTGGCCCAGGTTGCCGCCGTTGTCCACAAAGTCGCCGGTCTGGATGCCGAAGTTCATGGACTTTCCGTTGATATTGGCGGCAATGGCGTTCATCAGCCGGATCTCCTCCTGATCGCTTTCGACATTGCCGGAGAGCTGGGTATCGCCGATGACGAAGAAGCGGGTGGTGTCCGCGCCGGGCTGGCTGGTGGTGAAGGTCATGTTTTCAGACCACTTGCTGCCGTCGCCCACCCGATAGACGTAGGTGGTGCCGGGCTTCAGGCCGGTCAGGGACACGGAGCTGACATAGGCCGCGTCGCCGGAGGTGGTGAACTCCCGGAGGGTCACCTGACCCTGGGCACTGGAGGGGAAGGTGCCCTTGAAGCTGTTCTTTTCGCTGTACTGAACCACGGCCTTGGCCTGCGCCGTCAGGGGGTTGGACACCCAGGTGATGTTCTGGCAGCTCTGGGCATTGGGGGTGGCGTTGAGCTGCACGAAGCTGGGCATACCATCGGCGCTGCCGCCGGCCCGGCGGGTGACGATGACCGTCTCAAAGGAGCGGTGATTGTCCTTCCGGGCGGTGACGCCGGTACGGGAGCCGGCGGAGAGCTTGTTGAAGTAGTCGGTGCTGACCTGGCCGGAGGCGTTGGTGGTTCCGATGCGGGTGTCGCCCACATACAGGTCCACGCCGGAGGCGGCCTTGCCGTTGATGTCTTTCACATACAGCCGGGCCGCTGCCGCGCCCTCCACCATGATGTCGGAGGTGACGGTGTAGTAGCCCTGCATGGGCAGCCGCAGGCTGCCGGTGGAGGTGGTGTAGGTGACGCCGTCACAGGTGTAGGTCACGGTGACGGAGATGGGCAGGCTGTCCAGCGCCGTGGCCCCGGCGGGCATGGGCATGGTGAAGGTGAACAGGTCCTTCCCGGCAGAGCCAGTGCGGGTCATATTCACAGTGACGGTCTTTTCGGTGGTGGTGCGGCGGGCGGCAGAGCTGGAGCCCTCAAAACCCTCGCCGTAGCCCAGGGAAGCGCAGGTGTTGAAGGCACCCTTGCCGCCGTTTTCGTCGGTGTCGAACAGGTCCACGCTGCCGTACACGATCTGGGCGGTGACGGAGTCGATCTTACCGGCGTTGGGGGAGGTGACGGACACCACGTAGTTCTCGCCCACCAGGGCATAGGACGGGGTGTCCAGGGTCACGGTGGGGATATTGGCGGTGCCCTTCACGGTGAAGGAGCGGGTGACGCTGGCCCGGTTGCCGAAGCCGTCCATGATCTCCACCTTAATGCTGTGGCGGCCATTGGGCAGTGTCACGGTGCCGGTAACGGCCTGGTCGGTGTTGGCGAAGTTCCGGATATCCTGGCCGTCGATGGTGATGACGGTGTTCTCGGCGGACACGCCGGTGCGGTTCTCACCCTGGGGATCATAATACCCGGTAAAGAATTGCAGCTCATTGTCCGTCAGGACGGTGGAGCCGTCCTCGGCCAGCTCCGTCAGGTCGGAATAGCCGGTGAGGGAGGAGCTGCCGCCCCGGACGGAGGTGATGACGGGGTTCTCCAGGTCGTCGGCGGTGGTACCGTATACCGCGCGGATGTTGTCCACATACAGGCTGCCGGCGGCCCGGGAGCCGCAGGTGATCTTGTTGCCGTCCACGTCGCCGGTGCCGCCCTCGATGATGATGGTCCACAGCAGCACCTGACCGGCGGCGATCTTCAGGGGGTGATTCTCCACATCCTGGGCCTTGTCATACACGCTGCTGAGGTCGGCCTCCACATACTTCCAGCCGGTCCAGTTGATGCCGGTATACTGGGTGGTGGTCTCCACGGTCTGGCCGGCGGCGTTGACAGTGGTGGTCTTCAGGTGCAGCAGGCTGGTGGAGACGTACTTTTCCCCGTTCCAGTAGGACACGCTGGTGGACAGCCAGTAGTTGGGCGTGCCCTCGGGGGCGTAGACCCACATACCCAGGGCGGTGGGCTTGCCCTCGATGACCACGTCCTCGCCGCTGTAGCGGAGATACTCGTTGGTGTTGTTGGTACCGGAGATCTTGGTATAGTCGTAATGATACTCCAGGGACTTCTGACCGAAGCGCACGGGGCCTTCATCGGAGCCTACCCGGCGGGCGTACATATCCCACGCGCCCTCCTGGGCGGTGGCGATGGCACCCACATAGTATTCATAGCCCATGGAGCGGAACAGGGTGGCGGGGTCCTGGGCGCAGTCCCAGCTGTAGGGTGCGCCGGCGGAGTTGCAGTCCCATTCCGCGTTGCTGCTGATAAAGTCGGGGCATGCCAGGCCGAAATCGGTAATGGGCCCGTAAGGGATGTCCAGACCGTTGGGATCCTTGGACACCTGACCGGCCACGCCGAAGCCCGCGTCGCTGACGCCGGGCAGATCATGGGCGCTGTGACCGGAAAAGCTATTCAGGTTGCCCCAGACGGCGTTGGCACCCACGCTGACGCCGGACTTGGAGCTTTCATCCTCGAAATCCAGGAGGATGGTGGGCATTTTGCCGATCTCCACGGTGACGGTGTCGGTGAGCTTCTGGCCGTTGGCCCTGGTATAGGTGACGGTGATCTCCGCCTTGCGGGTCTGGCTGGCCTTGGCCGCCGTGTGGAGCCGGTTGTCCACGATGGTGCCGATGCCGTCGGCGGAGACACCCTCGGTCAGGGAGCGGATGCTCCAGGTGAAGTCGCCGTCGTGATAGTGGATATCCCGCAGACTGCTCTTGACGGTGAGGCCCAGGTCGCTGGTCTTTTCATAGTCCAGGGACAGGCTCTTGCCGGAGAAATACACTTGGTCGGGCTCGGCGATGGTGACGGAGGCGGAGCCAACGTCCTGCCCCTGATAGGTCAGGCGGACCCGGACCTCGCCCACATAGCCCCTGGCGGCGGTGAACACGCCGGTGGAGGCGTCGATCCGCCCGGCGGCGGGGGTGTCCAGCACCCAGGTCAGGCCGCTTTCCGGCAGGTCGGCCGCGCCGCCTGCGGAGTCAGCGCCCAGGGCCGTGAAGGCCACCTGGCTGCCGGGGGTATAAAGCTCATTCTGGGGGCTGACGGAGGCATGGTCGAAGTCGCCGTCGAAGCGGGCGGTGGACACCACCAGCAGGGCGTCGGACACGGTGCGCTCCAGACCGTCGCTGGGGCTGTTGCGCACCAGCAGCTCGTCGGTGCCCTCATAGCGGGCGGCCACGGTGGCGGAGCCGCCGCCGTCCAGATAGATGGCGGTGACGCAGCCGGCATCCTTCAGGAAGCTGGCCACCTCATACATGCTCATGCCGATGGACATGGGCTCCTGGCGGCCGTCGGCCTCGAAGAACACCACGGAGCCGTCGGCACGGATGCCCACGCTGTTGCGGGGCATGCGGTCGCCCTGGTCCAGGCCGGGGACGATCTGGCCGTTTTCCACCAGCATATAGGGGCCGGAAACGGCCTCCACCACGTCGGAGGTGTCGCTGCCGGCGGGGCGAATCACGGCGGAGCCGTCCTTCAGAATGGCGAAGAAGGGCTCGGCGCCGGTTTTCACCAGGTTGCCCTCCATAATGAGGTAGCCGGTGGGTGCGCCGGTCTGCATATTGTAGTAGTCGGCGTTGGTGGCCAGGACCACGCGGCCCTCGGTATCCGAGGCCCGTCCGTAGGCAGCGGCCTGGGCGGTGGTCTGGGACATCTCCCATTTCAGCTTTCCGCCGTCCACCATGGCCTTGCGCTGGGCGGCGGTGCTGCCGTCATAGTAATATCCGGTGTAGCTGGCCTTCAGGGTCACGTCCTTGGACAGGTCGATCTCCGAAAGGTAGCCCACCACCTGGCTGCCGTTGACGTTGCGCATGACCACCTTTTCCAGGGTCACGCCGCTGGCCACGGCATTCTTGGTGCGGGTAATGGGGGTGAGCCCCGCGGCGTTGCCGGCCAGGGTATCCGCCTGGGGCTGCCGGGCGTCGGGTTCGGCGGTGTCGGGCTGGGTCTGCTGGACGACAGCGTCCGGCTCCGGCTCCTGGAGCCCGGCGGCCCAGGCCTGGGGCATGACCAGGCTGGCAGCCATCAGCAGCGCCAGAAGCAGTGATAGTGCTCTTTTCATCTTTTTCCTCCGTTACAGTTTGATTTCCAACACTTGATCGGGGTGCTCTCTCCGGGGTGCGGTCCCTCCTTTCAGCTTACATAGGCGGTGGTGTGGGCCACCAGGTTCTGTCTGGTATTGCCGTAGACATGGATGAAGTAAGTGCCCTTGTCCCGGTGCTGGGACAGGTTCACGGTATAGGACCAGTCGCCGTTGGACTGCCTGACCGCCTGGTACCACTGCAGGTCGTCCTGGCCGTTGGCTGCGCCCCAGGTGGGGAACCAGACCTTCGTCAGATCGCTGCGGCCCGTCAGGGTCACGGTCATATAGCGGCCGCCGTCGTGGAGGCGGGTCCATACCTGGGGGGACACCACCTGGGACACGGAGGCGGTGGTGTGGGCCACCAGGTTCTTCTTGTTGTTGCCGTAGGCGTGGAGGAAGAAGCCTCCCGCGCTCTTGTGGTTGGCCAGAGGCACCCGGCAGGTCCAGGAGCCGTCCGGCTGCTTGGTGGCCTCGTACCAGCGCAGATCGTCCTGGCCGTTTGCGGAGCTCCAGGTGGGGAACCAGACCTTCGTCAGGTCGCTGCGGCCCGCCAGGGTCACGTCCAGATACCGGCCATCGGCGGACAGCACCGCCTGCATGCCGGAGCGGACCGGCTGGGGGGGCTGTTCGGGCTGGGAAGGCTGGGAAGCCTGAGGTACGGTAACGGTGGTGTGGGCCACCAGATTCTTCTTGGTATTGCCGTAAGCGTGGATGAAGTAGACGCCGGTGCCGGAGTGGTCCGACAGGGCGATGCGGCAGGTCCAGGAGCCGTCGGTCTGCCTGGCGGCCTCATGCCAGCGCAGGTCGTCCTGGCCGTTGACCTGGCTCCAGGTGGGGAACCAGACCTGGGTCAGGTCGCCGCGGCCCGTCAGGGTCACGTCCAGATAGCGCCCGTCGGCGGACAGGGCGGCCTTCATCTCCGGCCCGGGGATCTTCTCCACATAGGCGGTGGTGTGGGCCACCAGGTTCTTCTTGTTGTTGCCGTAGGCGTGGATGAAATAGGTGCCGGTGGTGTTGTGGCGGGACAGGGCCACGGAATAGGTCCAGGAGCCGTCGGCCTGCTTCTTGGCCTCGTACCACTGGAGGTCATCCTGGCCGTTCTTCTCGCTCCAGGTGGGGAACCAAACCTGGGTCAGGTCGCTGCCGCCGGTGAGGGTCAGGTTCAGATACCGTCCGTCAGCGGACAGGGCCGCCTTCAGGGCGGGCTTTTCCGGCTGCACCAGGTTGTCCACCACCACGGTGCCGTGGTCCAGCAGACCCTGGGGCAGGCCGTTCTGATTGTAGACATGGACCATATAGGTGCCGGTTTCCTGGTGGTTGATCAGGGGCACCTCGGCCACCCAGCGGCCATTCTGCTGCTTGGCCTGATACCAGTGCAGGTCGTTCTGGCCGTCCTGCTGGCCCCAGACGGCGAAGCGCAGGGAGGTCTGGCTGGGAGCGGAGTAGGTCAGGTACATCACCGTGCGGCTGGCGTTGAAGTAGTACCCCAGCTGCTGGGGGCGCACGGTGGGGGTAAAGGCATTGGCCCGGCCGGTGAGCCAGGTGCGCACCCGGCTGATGGCCTCGTCATAGGTGGGGGCGAAGGGGGTGCCGCCGGGCTTGGGATTGGCGGTGCCCAGGGTGCTCCAGCGCAGGTAATTCAGGTCGGCGGAGACGCCGATCTCGTCCCGCAGACCGTCCACCTGACCGGCCATGCCGGTGAGCACCGGCTTATACCGGGCGTACAGCTCCTGCACCCGCTGGTAAAATGCCGGGATGTTCAGCATCTTCTTCATCAGCACAGAGGTGCTGCTGGCGTTGTAGTCGGTGACCTTTTCGTTCTTGTTGCCCATGCAGGTGTCAAAGTCCCACAGGGGGCCCACATGGAGCACGTCGGACGCGCCGTCCTGATACCAGAAGAAGCTGGTGAAGAAGGACTCGCCGTTGAGAACGTACTCGTTCATCAGATAGTAGCGGGCCAGGGAGTCCACGTCGATCATTTCATTGAGCTGGCTCAGGGACAGATTTTCCCAGCCCTGGGAGGTCAGCGCCGTGGTCAGGCGGGTCATGGCCGTCTGGAAATTGGTCATGGCCTGCTGAATGTGTTCGTCGTCCTCCTCCACGATCTCCTTCAGGGCGAAGTAGCTGTTCAGCCGACCCTCGAAGAAATAGTGGTCCTCGTCCGTGGCGAAGCCGTTGTCCAGCTCGAACATGGCCCCGGCGGGGTCCTGCAGGTTCAGGCGGCCCTTGCCGATCTCGGCCTTTTCGCCCAGCAGGTACACGCCCAGGTACTGGCCGTCTATCCACAGGTCCACATATTGATATTCCGTCACGAAGGGAAAGCCCATCTGCTCCGCCGCGTCATACACCAGCCGGGTGCGGATCATGCTGTCGTCGGAGGCGTTGGCCAGCAGAATCCACTTCTTGGCGGCGGGCATACCCAGCACGGAGGTCTTTTTGCTGAACTTGATCTGGTAGGGCTTTTTGGCGTATTCCCGCCAGGTGGAGTTGCCCCGGCCCTTGATCTCCACGGCGCCGGTGAGGACGTCGTCCCCGTCCGTCAGCACCAGGTCGTTGCCGGGATACTTCACATCCTTGTCCTGGTGGATCTGGTCCAGGGTGGTACCGTTGAGGGTCAGCCGCAGGCTGGGCAGACTGCTCTGCCGCAGGCACACCGTCTCGGTTCTGCCGCCCTCCAGGGTCAGGGTCACCCGGTCACGGTCGGCGAAGGCCCCGGTCAGGGTGCCGCCCTCCCGGTCCAGGGCGCCGGCGGAGGCCGCCGTTACCCTGCCGCTGAAGGACAGGACCGTGTCCGCCGGGCTTTCGTCCTGGGGCAGGAACAGGTACCACACCCCGTCCTTTTCGGATTGGTACCCCTGGTTGGTCCACTGCCGGGCATCCACGGTCCAGCAGCGGAAATCGTTGTCTCCGGCGAAGGCCGTGGCCGTCAGCAGCACCGTCAGCAGGAGGGCCGCCAGCAGCGCCCACAGCCAGACGCCGGATTTTTGGATCACTTTCATGCATCTTTCTCCCATCTGAAAGGATAGAGCGGCTGCGGGCAATTTTACACGATAAAGCGCCGCTGTTCCGCTAATTACACTCTATTATAACAGGTACACTGCGAAATATCAACCGCTTTTTGCTGCGTGCCCGCCAAAAATCAGGTAAATTTTTGGATGAAACGTATAAAATAAGAGCTCCCGGCGCGGCCGGAAGCTCTCATTTTATGCAATTATGGGGATCCACTCAGTCCTCGCGGCTGGCCAGCACGTTCATGGAAACGGGCTCGTCGTTGGCAACGGGGGCAGACAGATTGACGCTGGAATAGCCGCCCCGCAGGTCGGAGCCATCCTCAAACGTCTTGGTGCAGCGGTCATACTCCACCTGTATCACGGAGGCGATGGTGTGGCGGCCATAGTCGTCCAGCTTGGCGTACTGGTCCAGGATCCGCTGGGTGTCCTCCGTCAGGTGGATGTTCTCCTCGCCCAGGGCGCAGATGCCCAGTGTGCGGCAAATCTGGACCACCGTGTCAAACGAAGAACCGCCGATGCCGTTGTGCAGTGCGCTGTTGATGGTGGACAGAGGAATGCCAACTGCAAAAGCAAACTGCCGGACGCTCTTGTACTGGCGGGAAATTTCGTCCCGTACGATGTTGGTAAGTTTGTCCATAATTCGACCCTCTTTACTGTAGATTCCAGAAGCAGCTTTGCTTCCGGATAAACTAATTATAACAAGCCGTACGAGAAATCGCAATAGGGAAACGTGAAAAATAATAATTTTTTTACAATCTGCCGCTATAAATAAATCCGTATGGGGGCAATTTCCTCTTTTCATTTGGGTGCCTGTGTGATACACTGTACAGGATAGGGGGGAGGGCTCCTGTGAAGAAAAAGTGGTCGCCCCGGACGGCTGCGGGGCAAATTGCGGTGCAGCTGGTGCGCCGTTATTATCTGCATGACGTGGGCCGGGACAGCGCGGCCCTGACCTATTACCTGCTGTTTGCGCTGTTTCCGCTGCTGGTGTTCATCAGCACCCTGCTGGGCATCCTGAAGCTGGACGTGGACAGCGTGACCCAGGTGCTGTCCCAGATCGTTCCGGCGGACGTGATGTCGGTGCTGGAGTCGTATCTTGAATATGTGTCCGCCAACGCCAGCCGCCAGTTGCTGTGGTTCAGCCTGATTTTCTCCGTCTGGTTCCCCATGCGGGCCACCAGCTGTCTGCTGCACTCCCTGCGCAAGGCCTTCGGCCTGGGTCCGCCCCGGAAAATGCTGGTCAATCAGCTGGGGATTCTGCTGTTCACCGTGTGGCTGATCCTGACCATCGGACTGACGCTGCTGCTGGTCACGGTGGGCCGCCGGGCGCTGGAGTTTCTCTCCGGCCTCATCGAACTGCCGGCGGGGTTCATCGACCTGTGGAGCTATCTGCGGTTTATCGTTCTGGGCGTGGTGATGTTCCTGATGCTGACGGTGCTGTATATGCTGGCACGGGGGCAGCGGCGGCCTTTGAAGGAAGTGGCCCCCGGGGTGGTCATCTCCTTGGCGGCGTGGATGGTCATCTCCACATC
>OKRW01003193.1_pt1 | contig 10831 bp, 8 predicted proteins | sample 1601151 | NCBI WGS metagenome assembly OKRW01 (sample SAMEA3541471, study PRJEB24748) | human gut metagenome | biome: human gut; feature: human-associated habitat; material: faeces | place: China | collected 2012 | reverse complement strand
ATTAAATATTTGTGTCCGCGCAACGAAGGCGCGGGGAAATGGAGGAAATAATGAATAAAATAGTATTGTTCACTGCAAACACACAAGGCGGTATAATCCAATTCACTATACAACTATATCAAGTATTAAAGAAAAAAGGATTTCATGTCATTGTATTTATGCCAGATAATGTAGTTAACTCAGATCTTAGTGAAATGAGTCACTTCTTAGTTCAGTATAAAAAAGAAAAGAAAATATTTGACAATAGATCCTATAAAAAAATCAGTGAAACTATCTCTAAGGAAAAGCCTCTATTTGTGTGGTATATGGATAATAGCACTGTTTCACAGAAAGTAGGACTATATGTTGATAAGAATATTCGTCAACTGTTAACAATGCATGATGCTGGAAATTACCATCCAACTAATAATATGAGTGTTAGAAATAAATTGGCAAATATATATAATGAATTGCTTGCTAAAAAATTCTTTAAAAGAGTAACTAAGTTTTTGGTTTTATCTAAGGAGAGTTTTCATACTTTTAGTAAAAATCAGCCAGAATACGCTAATAAATTATTAGTTATGAATTTAGGAGCTCATTTACCTATAGATGAGGAATGTATGCCGCCAGAAGGTGGAAAACTTTTGAAGAATCAATTCTATTTATTTTTTGGAAGAATTGATAAATATAAAGGTATTGGAAATTTACTAAGTGCGTATAAGGATTCAAATTGTGAATATCCATTAGTAATTGCTGGTAATGGAAAATTGACAGAGGATGAAACCTTTTTATGTAGTGAATGTAAAAATGTATTACTAATTAATCGCTATATTTTAGATGGTGAAATGAAGTGGTTAATCAATAATTCAATGGCAGTTTGCCTCCCATATATAGAAGCAACACAAAGTGGAGTAATTCCGTTAGCTTATTATTATAAAAAACCGGTCTTGGTATCAGATTTAGCAGGTCTTACACAATTCGTAGAATCTGGTAGCACAGGATATATTAATTCTGATGCTGATGAATGGATTAAATGCTTTGATATTTATAAAGCTAATGATTATGAAGAAATGAAAAATTCAATTAGAGAATATTACGAAAAGACAATGGATTGGGATAAGAACATAGACAATGTAATTAATGGAATGACTTTATAAAGGAAAGGAGACTAATGTGAACTATCGATTTCATATATCAATTTCAAAAATATTTTACGGTATAGTAGCTTTTCTTTCTTGCTGGTATTTTTATTTTGCATCATCTTTTAAGCTTAGACCATATCCTTCATTATTTTGGATTGCTATGGCTGCATTAAGTATTCTTATGGCTTTTATTCATAGGACAAGACTGAATAAGATAGATATAGCATATTTGTTAGGAATGATATTCCTAATTGGACTTTCGTTATCTTCGGTTAATCCTATAGCGAGTATTGGTGTATTAGCAAACTATATTATCTATTATCTTGTAGCAAGATTTATTACAAAGAACTGTGATGGTGAAAAAATACATTCTATTATATTATTTTTCTCTATTATTCATCTTGTATGTTTGTATATGCAGGTTATATTTCCAGATTTATATACAAGAGTTGTATTACCTTTATTGCCGGACAGTATACATACTGAGGTAATTGAGCAGATGAATTGGAACAAAGCATATTACGGATTTTCAATGCAAACTAGTATGTGTGCAATGTATCTCTCTATAGGTGCTGTTTTATCTGCTGTAAGAGCAAAGAATGAACAGAAAACAACAAAAAAAATGTTTTATATTATACTAGTTGCTTTATTTCTGATGGGTACTTTCTTTACGCAGAGAAGAGGATCTTCCGCAGCTGCGCTAGTTATCATAGCTCTTATTTATATGAGAACTAAAGGAAATAAAATTTCGAAGATTTTATTTGGTATTGCTATTGTGGTTATGATTGCAGTTATTGGAATTCAAAACATTCCTGGAATGTCTGGAATAATAAATAAAATGAGTAAATTTGCATCTAGTGGTTCTCTTATGAATGGTAGAGATGATTTCTTTGGTCGTGCAGTACACGCAATAATGCAGAAACCATTATTTGGCTGGGGCGCTGGTCAAGTTGAAGCTGCAATTGGATATGCCTGGCTTGAAAATTCATTTTTATCTATACTAGTACAGCTTGGTGTGATTGGATTCGTAATATTTTATTTTCCTTTAGTAAAACTAATGAAGAATGTAATTGTTAATGAGAGGGTTAAAACAGATAATATAATTGATTTTTCTTTTTATATACAAATCCTATTTTTAATAATGAGTTTTATAGAAAATTATTATGGAGAAGCCCAACACATATTTATTTTCTTCGTGATAGTTTTGGCGCAAAGAAGATATGTAAATACAAATATAATGGAGAGTAAGTATGAGAATGAATAAAGAAAATGCAACTAAACAAATATCATTTACACTCATTTTATCAATAGTTGCAATGGCAATAAACTATATGATTTCTTTTGTTCTTACTCCCTATATTACGACAAATATGGGGGCTGAAGCATTTGGATTCGTATCACTTGCAAAAACTATTGCTAATTATGGAATAATAGCTACAGGATGTTTAAATGCTTTTGCTGCTAGATATATTACGATAGCATATCACAAAGATGATATAGAAAAAGCAAATACGTACTTCAGCAGTGTAGTGATTGCAAACATAGGGTTGTTATTGATTACTATTGTATTTGAGGTTTTCTTTATATATAACATTCAGCTATTCATTAAGATTCCAACCAATTTAGTTTCTGATGTCAAGGTATTGTTTGCTTTAGACATAACTAATTATATGTTATTGGCACTTGCTAATACTTTTACAGTATCAGCTTATATTAAGAATAAATTAGGCAGTGTAGAAACCAATAATGTTATTACATATTTGACTCAGGTTATTGTACTTATAGTATTATATAAATTTTTACCAATAAGGGTTTCCTATGTAGGTGTTGGACTGATTATTTCTACATTGGTGCTATTTGTGTTAAATATCAGATTATCAAAGAAATACACACCTGAATTGAAAGTTAAAAAAGAGATATTTTCATGGAGAGCTGTAAAAAAATTAGTTCTTAGTGGTATATGGAATTCAATAAATAGTATAGGTAATTTATTGAATTCAGGTTTAGATTTATGGGTCAGTAATCTAATGCTTTCGGCACTAGAAATGGGAAATTTATCCATAGTTAAAACAGTATCTACAATCCTTTCGTCTCTTGAGCAGTTACTTAGTAGACCATTTCAACCATATTTATTAAAGGAATATTCGAATGGTGATTCAAAAGGAGTTGCTCAGATTTTAAATTTTGAAATAATGTTTTCAGGATATTTCTCATCTATGATATTCGCTGGTTTGATAACATTCGGCTCTCTTTATTATAAGCTTTGGACACCAACACAGGATAGTATGCTACTCTATGGAATAACAGTAGTTACTGTAGTAGGTTTTCTGTTTGAAGGTATTGTGCAGCCTTTATTTTATACGTATACACTAACTTTAAAAAACAGAATTCCTTGCTATGTCACTATAGGAAGTGGGATTTTAAATGTTATTGGAATGTATGTTCTTTTAAAGTATACAAATCTTGGATTATATGCAGTTGTTGGCACTACAACAGTACTTGGATTTATTACTTTTATGATATTTACGCCTATATATTCTGCACATTGTTTAGGATTAAAATGGAATGTTTTTTATCTTGGTATATTTAGAGTTCTTAGTGCAGCAGTAGTAATAACTTTAGTATTAAAAACATTATTTATGAATTTTATGCCTTCAACATGGATAGGACTAATTGTTTCTTCTTTGTGTTCATGTATAATAGGCGTTCCTATTTTTATGTTTATAGTATTAGATAAAGAAAATCGCAATTTAGCAATAAATAAATTCAAAAAATTTAGGGAGAAGTAAGAAATGAAAGAGTTAAATAAAAGATTATATAAACATATTGATTTATTAATTCAGCGTTATCCAGTTTTGGATGTTGTAAAAGATGATATCATTGATTCATATTTAGTTTTAGAAGAATGTTATGAAAACGGTGGTAAACTTCTTATTGCAGGAAATGGCGGCTCAGCTGCTGATTCTGAGCACATAGCTGGTGAATTAATGAAACGTTTTAAAATTCCTAGACCAGTGTCTGATGAATATGCGAATAAACTTATTGAGGCAGATCCAGAGAAAGGCTCTGAACTAGCGAAAAATCTAGAACAGTCTTTAACGGCTATTCCTTTAGTAGCTCATGAAGCTCTATCTACTGCTTATATTAATGATGTAGATGGGTTAGGCGTATTTGCACAGCAGTTATTAGGATTTGGAAGAAAGGGAGATGTTTTTTTAGGAATTTCAACATCAGGAAATAGCAAGAATGTTTTAAATGCGGCTGTAGTTGCGCGTGCATCAGGTCTAAAAATCATTGGTTTAACAGGACAAAAAGGAGGAAAACTTGCTGAAGTATCAGATGTTGCTATCAAAGTTCCAGAAACAGAAACATATATGATTCAAGAACTTCATCTTCCAGTATATCACTGTTTATGTTTAATGCTTGAAGATAGATTTTTCGGAAAGTAAAGAAATATTTTGGGAATGTAAGAATCAGTTAAGAAGGAGTAAATAAATGAAGACAGTTATCATGGCAGGCGGTAAAGGAACGAGAATTCAATCAATTGCTGCTGATATACCTAAACCTATGATACCTATAGATGGAATGCCGGTACTAGAACGAGAAATAATTTCTTTACGTGATCAAGGATTCAAGGATATTATTATTACTGTTTCACATCTTGGATCTATTATAATGGATTATTTTGGTGATGGATCAAAAATAGGGGTAAATATAGAATATTATAATGAAGAAACTCCACTTGGAAATGCAGGAGCATTGTTTAAATTAAAAGATCAATTGACTGAGCCATTTTTACTTTTAAATGGAGATGCAATTTTTGATATAGACTTTAAGCGTTTTGTGTCATTTCATTATTCATGTGGTGGTAAAGTAACACTCTTTACGCATCCAAATAATCATCCATATGATTCAGGTCTTATAATTGCAGATAAAGAAGGCATGGTTGAAGCATGGCTTGCAAAAGAAGATGATAGGCCTCAATATTATCGAAATAGAGTTAATGCAGGTCTTCATGTTATAGATCCATCTATTTTAAATGGTATTGATACAGATAAAGTGGGTAAGGTTGATGAAAAAACAGGAAAAGTATTTAAGGTTGACCTTGACAGACAACTGTTAAAGCCATTGGCAGGAACGGGGCAGATGTTTTGTTATGATTCTCCTGAATATGTAAAAGATATGGGAACCCCAGAAAGATTTCATCAAGTTGAAAATGATTATATGGAAGGTAGGGTGCAGTCAAAAAACCTTTCGAATAAGCAAAAAGCTGTATTTTTGGATCGTGACGGAACCATTAATGTATATAAAGATTTTTTGACAGATATAGATGATTTTGAACTGATTCCTGGAGTCGCAGATGCAATCAAGAAAATTAATGCATTAGGATATCTTGCTATTGTTATAACTAATCAGCCTGTAATAGCACGTGGTGAAATCAGTTGGGATCAACTTGAAGAAATTCATAACAAAATGGAAACAGAACTTGGCAAGGAAGGCGCTTATTTAGATGGAATATACTTTTGCCCACATCATCCACATAAAGGTTATGATGGAGAGATTGTAGAATTAAAAATAGAATGTGATTGTCGCAAACCAAAACCAGGAATGATTTTAAAAGCTTCTAAAGATTTTAATGTTGATTTGAGTCAAAGTTACATGCTTGGCGATAGTGAGAATGATATCAAGGCAGGAATTGCTGCTGGCTGTAAAAGTATTCTTTTAAATGGCTTAGGTTCAAATTATACAAATGGAGAATATGGACAACTAGACACTCTAGAATCAATTAATCTATTCGTTGATAAATATTTGAAATAGAGATTAAAATATATACATATCAGTCGGTATGCTACAAGATACCGATAAACGCTAAATTAATATTAGAATTATGCTGCATCTTAGTAAACATTACATGAAAATGTTGCTAAGATGCTTTATTTTATTAAAGCCAATTTCAATTTCGATGAGTCAATTTATTCCAGAAACAGAGTAAATCTGATGTATAATGTAATAAATTTTAAAAATGAAAAGAGGTTTATAAAATGGTACTAATAAATAAACAATTGGAAAATGACTTTTATAATAATGGGATATATGATGCTTGGCAATTTGTGATCAATACAAAAGAAACACTAGATACTGCTGAATATTGTAAAGATACAATTTTGCGATTGCTTGATCGAACAACAGAAGATTTTGATGAATGGAGGGAATCCTTATTGAATTCATTTTTTGAAAATCAAAATGATGAAAAGGAGTTAGTTGTACAAAAAGATTCATTACCAACTACTTTGACGTCTATTGTAGGGAAAGATATTCAAGTATCCTTTTTGCTAAATAAATTGATAAAAGATTTTTTTCAGTATTCTAGAAATGTGTTTGATAGTATTTCTCAAATTGCTAATGCTTCATTACTTGGAAATAAAGCAAAAAAGATTGATAGTGTTGATTTTCCAGCTATGTTGAAAAAGTTTAATCAACAGACTTATAGTCAGAATTTTCCTTATATATCTAATTGGTATAATAATATTGAAAAAGATACAAAATACAAGTATATCGACGCTTTTAATAATAGAACTAAGCATACATGTGATGTTGGTTTAAAGTTAGGAGTGGGTTTATTTGATAGTAACTATGTTTCTGATATTAATCCTTTTTTTCGTAAATCCATTCAAAATGATAAAAAATCTATTAACACTTATTTAGATGAAATATTTAATTATGTTTCCAACTCATTTGATAGTTTTCTAGTAGAGTTAGTTAAAGAATATCCTAAAAAGCTTTATTTTGATAATCGCTATAATAAATTAAATGGGTTTCAAGGGAAAATGCTTGATAGTCCTGATTCTGATTTTGCTTTTGTTTACATTGAAACATCAACTGTTATGTCTGCTATGCCGACTGAAATTAATGTTTTACTTTTAAATCAGATTGATGGGACTATTTACGGTATGAATTGTAATTTTAACACAATATTAGTCAAGAAGAAGGGGACTGAGAATGAATATATTGGACGTTACATAGCAGTAGATAATCAAATAGATGATACATTATTGCAATATAGAAAATATCTTAAACAATCAGATAATGGAGATATTGCTTTATGTAATACATATTTAGAATACAAGAAAAATCCGTTTTTACTCAAAACTAATCCGTTCATAGAATTTGATACTATTGGCGATGATGAGGAACTCATAAAAAGAATAAACATTCCATTGTAGGAAGACATAAATACAATGAAATGAATGGAAGGATTCATTATTTTAATGTTTTGTTTATAAAAGATACCTAAAGGGAATTACAATGCAATCATTGTATTCTATTAAGGGTATCTTTTTATCACAATCCTAATATTCTTTTAAATGGGCAATATCGATATATGAAGGAATACCATTCTTATAAGTAATAGCAATTTCACCCTGGATTAATGGATATAAGTAATCATAAAGTTCTTGAGTGATATCATTACCTTCTTTAGTAATCCACTCTGCTGGAACTTTCTGTTCTAGGTTCGCAATATCCTGTACATTACTATAGATACATTCTGCAGTATATGGATCATTGCTAGTTCTCTTAACACCCATCATAACATTTGTATGATCAGCAAGTGCTGTCTCTACAGCCTTTTTACCAATAAAGAAAGATTCATCAATATCTACTTTAGATGCAATATGCATTGCACATCTTTGTAGTACATTTAATTCGATACTTCTTACTTTGCATCCAAAATGTTCTTTACAGATATTTTCTAATACCTTACCAGTACCAAAATGGATTGGATGACCAAATGCATCATACTGCTGTGAATCACCGCTATCTAAGAAGTTTCCGTTTTCATCATGAATACCTTCACTTACTGCAATCATGATAGAAGATTTTTCTTTGAACTTTTCTTCAATATCCTTTAAGAAACGTTCTTTATCAAATACGACTTCTGGTAAATAAATGAGATCAGGGGCATCATTGCATTCAGTTCTTGCAAGTGCACTTGCAGCAGTTAACCAACCTGCATTACGTCCCATGATTTCTACAATAGTAATCGCATCTAGCTTATAGATAGAAGAATCATAAGCAATTTCTAACATAGAGCTTGCAACATACTTTGCAGCTGAACCAAAGCCTGGAGTATGATCTGTACCCATCAAATCATTATCAATAGTCTTTGGAATTCCAATGAAGTGAATAGGGGAATTGATTGTTTCACCATAAGCTGCAAGTTTAGCCACAGTGTCCATAGAATCATTTCCACCAATATAGAAGAAATCAGTGATTTCTAAATCATTAAACTTTTTAAATAACAAGTCGTAAGTGTCTTTATCATCACTTACTGTAGGCAGCTTATAACGACAGCTTCCTAAATACATTGCTGGGGAATGCTTTAATGCATCAATTTTTTCCTCAGAATTAAATGTTGTACCTAGATCCATGAAGTGATCTTCTAATAGTCCCTGGATACCATTAATCATACCATAGATATGAGTAAATCCTTCTTTCTGGCATTGAGTAATAATACCTGCAAGAGAGGCGTTGATGGCAACCGTAGGCCCACCAGACTGACCAATAAAACAGTTTTTCATATTTTTCTCCTTTGTGCAAATAAAAAATAGCAAATGAACATAGTTAATAGAAGCATGAATGTAAACTTAGAAATGCAATATTTATCAATTAAAATCGAGATATATAGTAGAAGTGAATGCTATATATGTATTTTTATTGCAAAAGTCTAATAAGAGTTTATAACATAAATAATTGGTGTATATTTTTCCTTCTTTTTAGAAAGAATTACAATAGTTTATATTCTTAATATAATATAGAACCATTAAATTAACATATCTATTAGAAAGAAATAATACATTAGAAATGAAAATAGTAAAATTAAATATATGTTAAATACTTAAAAAGCACTACAATGGCACTAAAAGTATAATTATTGGAGCTGCTGTATTTATTATTGGAAAACACAGCAAATAGACCACTCCGGCTTAATTTTAAAATTAAGTCGGAGTTTTTAGTTGCTTAGTATTTAAATCTTCACCTAATGCTAGTTGATCCTTATTGTTATTACATGTCTACTTCGCCTCTATCGTATAGGATACTTGTATCCACAACCATTTATATCTGCATTCAGTACATTCTCATCAGCAATTCTATACTGTCCACGATTTATTCTCTTTCTACTGAAATGGTCTTATCCCAAAAGCTGGCCTTTGAGGTGTACGATTCTTCCTATGTTGCAAGTATGATGCCATTTGATTTACAGAGATATTCAAGCTTATCTTGAAGTATCTTATAGGGGATATCATATTACTTTTACCTATATTGGAATACTTCTGAAATGTTTCGTTATAGCCCACGATAAGTGTTCCTATATCATTATCAAGACAGTAATTAATCACAATGTGTGCTGTAGTCTTTGATTCTATTGTTGTGCTTACGCACTATTTTTTTGGTCATCTTATTGTCATAGTTCTGTTTTTCCTTGATGGACTCTAATCGTGCATTCTCCTGTCAATTTTATATATCTTATACTCTCTTTCATTCTAGACTACTTAATTATAAGCACAAAAAAAAGCGCCGAAGCGCTTTTTGATTATTTTACTTTATGAATCCAGTTGAACTTATCTGGAAGTTTACCCCATTGGATACCTGTTAAAGTATCATATAATTTCTGAGTTAATTCACCAGTCTTGAAGTCATTGATAAGAACTTCTTCACCCTTATAACATAATTCACCAACTGGAGAAATAACTGCTGCAGTACCTGTACCCCAAGCTTCTTTTAAAGCACCAGTACGTCCTGCTTCCATTAATTCATCAACACTTAGATGACGCTCTTCTACTTTATAGCCCCAGTCACGAAGAATTGTAAGCATAGAATCTCTTGTAACACCTGGAAGTACTGAACCTTCAAGAGGTGCAGTCACTACTGTATCGTTGATTAAGAACATGATGTTCATAGAACCAACTTCTTCAACATACTTTCTTTCCTGACCATCTAGCCATAATACCTGAGTATAACCATGTTCTTCAGCTTTTACCTGAGCAGCAAGTGAACCAGCATAGTTACCACCACATTTAGTGAAACCAGTACCACCCTTAACAGCTCTTACAAATTCATCTTCAATCCAAATCTTAACTGGTGCAACACCTTCAGGATAATAGTTTCCAACTGGTGTTAAGATAATAACGAATTTATATTTATTTGCTGGATGAACACCAACACCTGGTTCAGTCGCAAACATGAATGGACGAATATATAAAGAAGTTTCAGGTGCAGTAGGAATCCAATCCTGTTCATACTTAACAAGAGTTTCTACAGCTTCTACGAAGTCTTCTTCTGGTAATTCAGCCATACATAAACGTTTGTTTGAGTTTCTCATACGTTTCGCATTCATTTCTGGACGGAATAACTGAACATTTCCTTCTGGATCACGATAAGCCTTTAAGCCTTCAAAAGTTTCCTGTGCATAGTGAAGGACCATTGTAGCTGGATCCATCTGAATTGGAGCATATGGTACAATACGTGCATCATGCCATCCTTTTTCAGAATCCCAATCATATACAAACATATGATCTGTAAAATATTTACCGAAGCCAAGATTTGACTGATCTGGCTTTTCTTTAAGAGTCTTTGCTCTTTCTACTTTGATTTCCATTATTTCCTCCATTTCCCCGCGCCTTCGTTGCGCGGACACAAATATTTAATCA
>OKRW01003192.1_pt1 | contig 10837 bp, 9 predicted proteins | sample 1601151 | NCBI WGS metagenome assembly OKRW01 (sample SAMEA3541471, study PRJEB24748) | human gut metagenome | biome: human gut; feature: human-associated habitat; material: faeces | place: China | collected 2012 | reverse complement strand
TCGACTGATCGGGCGCTATGAATGTGCGGCCAATGTACTTGCTCTTCACAAACGCCGTCGAGTAGGGGATGCCGCTCTCCATAGAATAGCCTAGCGCCGCGTCAAGTCCGGAATCCGGTACGCCGCATACAATGTCCGCATCCACGGGATGCAGGCGCGCCAAGGCACGACCCGCATTCTCGCGCCACTGACAGACGCTTACGCCGTCAATAACACTGTCCGGACGAGCAAAGTATATGTACTCAAATATGCAGCGCGACGCCTTGGGCGCGGGCTGACAGGCAACAGTGCGCAGACCGTTCTTGTCGATAAGTATGGTTTCGCCCGGCTTTACGTCGCGGATAAACTCCGCGCCTACGCTGTCCAATGCGCACGTCTCGCTCGCAACAATGTACGAAGAACCGCACTTGCCTATGCAGAGCGGACGGAAACCGTACGGGTCGCGTACCGCAACCAGCTTGCGCGGGCTCATTATAACCAGAGAATACGCACCGTGCAGCTGCGGAATAACCTCCTGCATCGCTTCCTCAATCGAACGCGTGTGCACGCGCGCCTGAGCAATGAGGTAGGATATGACTTCGCTGTCCACCGACGTGTGGAAGATAAGTCCCTTGCTCTGCATTTCGCGGCGAATCTGGTTGTTGTTGATAAGATTGCAAGCTGGATGCGTACCGCAGTCGGTATCGTAGAGAGCAGCCATATCCGTGTGATGCGTGTCGCTGACAATATGAGAAATGTAGCCGTTACCGAGGGTGATAAGGTAGAGGCACAGATCAAGTTTGGCTGGGAAGTAGATGCTTATCCGGTAAATGAGATCGCAGAGTCTGTTGCAGCCGTATCCCAGTCTGATACAAACGCACTTGTAGATGAATACTACGACAAATATGAGATTCTACTCGAGGGAAGAGATCCGGAAGAGTTTAAGAAACATGTAGCCGTACAGGCGCAGATTGAACTTGGATTTGAGCGTTTCCTGCAGGAGAAGAATTATCAGGCAATTGTTACCCACTTCGGCGATCTTGGCGCATTAAAACAGCTTCCGGGACTTGCCATCCAGAGACTGATGGAAAAAGGATATGGATTTGGTGCAGAAGGTGACTGGAAAGTTGCAGCCATGGTACGTCTCATGAAAGTGATGACAGCCGGTATGAAGGATGCAAAGGGAACTTCCATGCTGGAAGATTACACCTACAATTTAGTAAAAGGCAAGGAAGGAATCCTCGAAGCGCATATGCTTGAGATCTGTCCGTCCATCGCAGACGGTCCGATCAGCATCAAGTGCCAGCCACTTTCCATGGGTGACAGAGAAGATCCGGCAAGACTTGTATTTACATCGAAGGAAGGACACGGAATTGCAACTTCTCTGATTGATCTGGGCAACCGTTTCCGTCTCATCATCAACGATGTAGAGTGCAAGAAGACAGAAAAACCAATGCCGAAGCTTCCGACCGCAACGAACTTCTGGACACCAGAACCGGATATTTATACAGGCGCAGAGGCATGGATTCTTGCTGGCGGCGCACACCACACCGCATTTACCTACGACCTGACTGCAGAGCAGATGGGTGACTGGGCAGCAGCCATGGGCATTGAGGCTGTATACATTGACAAAGATACCAGAATCCGTGATTTCAAGCGTGATCTGATGCTTGGAGAGGTATTCTACAGATAAAAGATAGGTAACACCTGCTTTTGTAAAATGCAAAGGCAGGTGTTTATGATAGAAAGAGAGGTAGAAACAGTGGAAAGAAAAGACGAGATCGTGTCCGGGAAAACATTTCTCGGAATTGAATTTGGCTCCACACGTATCAAGGCGGTACTGACCGATGCGAACCATACACCAATCGCATCCGGCAGTCATGAATGGGAAAACCGCCTTGACCACGGAATCTGGACCTATACTATGGACGATATCTGGGGTGGTCTGCAGGACTGCTACCGGGATTTAAAAAAGGACGTAAAAGAGCAGTATGGCGTGACGCTGACAAAGATTCGTGCGATTGGATTTTCCGCCATGATGCACGGATATCTGGCATTTGATAAGGCTGGGGAGCTTCTCGTGCCGTTCCGTACATGGCGTAATACCATCACAGAGGAAGCAGCAGCAACGCTGACGAAGGAATTTTCCTATAACATTCCGCAGCGTTGGAGCATTGCCCATCTGTATCAGGCAATGTTAAACAAAGAGGAGCATGTGAAAGATATCGCATTTTTCACCACGCTTGCAGGATTTATCCACTGGAAACTGACTGGGGAAAAGGTGCTCGGCGTGGGGGATGCATCCGGAATGTTTCCAATCGACAGTAATACAAAAGATTATGATGCAGCAATGCTCGATAAGTTTGATGCGCTGGCAGAACCATACGGCTTTGACTGGTCACTCCGTGACATTCTGCCAAAAGTTCTTGTTGCCGGAGAAAATGCCGGAACGCTGACCGCAGAGGGCGCAAGGCTTCTCGATACCGATGGCGAACTGGAAGCAGGAATTCCGGTATGTCCGCCGGAAGGTGATGCCGGAACCGGCATGGCAGCGACCAACAGTGTAGCTGTCCGCACCGGAAACGTATCCGCAGGTACTTCCGTATTTGCAATGATCGTACTGGAAAAGGCATTGAAGAATGTGCACACCGAGATCGATCTGGTGACCACGCCATCCGGAGAGGCGGTTGCCATGGCACACTGCAACAACTGCACATCCGATCTGAATGCATGGGTCAACCTGTTTGAAGAGTTTGCCAACAGTTTTGGCATGAAGATTGACAAGAATGAGCTGTTTTCCGTTTTATACAACAAAGCACTCGAAGGTGACGCAGATTGTGGCGGTCTTTTAGCATACAACTATTTTTCCGGAGAAGGAATTACCGCATTTGATGAAGGAAGACCTCTGTTTGCCCGCACACCGGATGCAAAATTCAATCTTGCAAATTTCATGCGCGTGCATTTGTTTACGGCACTGGGAGCATTAAAGGATGGTCTGGATATCCTGCTCAAAGAGGAAGGCGTACAGATCGACAAGATGTACGGCCACGGCGGTCTGTTTAAGACTCCGGTAGTCGGACAGCGCATCATGGCAGCAGCCATCGATACACCGGTTTCCGTTATGGAGACAGCAGGAGAGGGCGGAGCCTGGGGCATCGCACTGCTGACTTCTTATATGATCAACAAAGAAGAGAATGAAACACTCGAGGATTACCTCGATGCAAAAGTCTTCGCAGGAAATGCCGGAACCAAGATGGATCCGGACCCGGCAGACGTCGCTGGATTTGAAGTGTTCACCGAGCGCTACAAAAAAGGCCTGCCGATTGAGCGTGCAGCAGTAGAGAGCTTAAAATGAACCATCGTTTGGGAAAGACAGAAAGGACAACACAATGTTAGAAGAACTGAAAAAAAGAGTATACGAAGCCAACATGCTTCTTCCAAAATACGGACTGGTTACCTTTACCTGGGGAAATGTCAGCGAGATTGACCGGGAAAGCGGTCTGTTCGTCATCAAACCAAGCGGCGTGGATTACGACCTGCTGACACCGGACGATATGGTTGTCATGGATCTGAACGGAAACAAAGTAGAAGGACGCTACCGTCCGTCTTCTGACACCCCGACCCATCTGGAGCTGTACAAAGCATTTCCGGAGATCGGCGGCATTGTTCACACCCATTCCTCCTATGCGACAAGCTGGGCACAGGCGGGAAGAAGCATTCCGTGCTACGGAACAACCCATGCAGACTACATCTACGGTGAAGGACCGTGCCTGCGCTGCCTGACAAAAGAAGAGATTGACGAGGCATACGAGGAAAACACCGGCCATCTGATCGTCAATGAGTTCAAACGGATGGGAAAAGATGTAAAAGCCGTTCCGGCCGTTCTTTGCAAGAACCACGGACCGTTCACCTGGGGCAAAGATGCGCATGAGGCTGTTCACAATGCTGTTGTTCTCGAAGAGGTTGCCAAAATGGCATACCGTGCCGAGACCATCAACCCGAGAATCCAGCCGGCACCGCAGGAGCTGCAGGATAAACACTATTACCGTAAGCATGGTGCAAATGCTTATTACGGACAGAACTAAAAAAGAGTAAGAAGATAAGAAAAGTGTCATCCACAAACTGCAGGGCACACAGCCCGCAGGTGGATGACACTTTTTTGATAAAAACATTTTTATGATAGAAATCTGCTTTTAAAATCAAGTGGTCGTCTGACGCCGGATCAGAAGCGGCGGAACGGTCTTGTGAACCGGCTCGGCAAGCGGCACCGGGTGGCGTTTTTTCCGTTCCTGCATCTGGGAGACCAGAAGGGAAACAGCCTCGTCTGCAATCTGGTCAATCTGCTGGCCGACAGTGCTGATCGGATAGATAGCCTGCTCGGAAATCGGCGCACCGTCGAAGCCGATGAGTTCGTAATCGTCCGGCAGGGTATGGTATTTGCGGATCAGAAGATTTAAAAGAATATTGGCATGATCATCGTTGGAGAGGAAGATGCGCTTTTTCTGACCGGCATATTTTTGTTCGATGTTGTCAAAGATTTCCTGCAGCGGTGCTGCGGCTTCCTGATAGGAGAGTCCAAAATCCCGAATGATAACCTTGTGCGGTACACCGGCCTTTACACAGGCATCCTGGAAACCGGCGAGACGGCGGTAGGCAGGAACATTTTCTTTGGTCGGTGAGTTCAGATGAATCAGGACATCACAGTGGTTATGAATCAGAAGCGAAGTCGCTTCGTACGCGCCGAGGTAGTTGTCTGTATTGACACTGCTGACGAACTGGTCTTCGCGCTCAATTGCAACGACCGGGATCTGCAGATCGGAGAGTTCGCGGGAGGAGAGTGTATGGGAGAGGACGATGAGGCCCTCGATTTTGTACGACATCAGCTCCTGAATGTAGCGGTGCTCCGTCTCGTCGTGGCCGTTTCCGGCGAAGACGAGGAATTTATAGCCATATTTCTCATAAGAAGCAAGAATCTGATTCAGCATCTCGGAATAGTAGTTCATGGAGAGACTCGGGATCAGGACGCCGACAAATTCGGTCTGTCCGTTCGCGAGAATTTTTGCCACTTTGTTTTCTTTATAGTTCAGTTTATCCAGTGCATCGGAAATGATCTGCTGGTTTTCCAGGGTAAGAGAGTCCGGATTATTAAAATATCTGGAAATGGTTGTTTTGGAAAAATGCGTATACTGTGCAATATCATTAAAGGTTACATTTTTTTTTCGTGCCATAAGTTCAAGTGTCCTTCCCTTCAAAAGTGTTGCGTGAATCATGTAAGCTTTCAGAAAAAAACAAATAATATATGAATATAGTATAACATTTCTCGCCCGCCGGAACAAGCGGGAATCGGTTAAGTAACCGGTTTTGTAAAAGTTCCACAAAAGCCAAAAACAAAATTATGGAAAATCACGAAAAGTAAAGAAAATATTGACGAAACCCACTGTCAATGCTATGATAAAGACAACGAAAGTAACCGGTTACTTGACCGGTTACACAAAACGAAGGACAGGACCAGCTGTCCAGAGATAACAGGAGGAATTGTGATGAGAAAGAAATTTAGTGCCAGGGCGGCAGCTCTTGGAATGTCCGGCGTGCTTCTTACTTCTGCACTGACCGGATGCACCTTCGGCTTCGCAAGCGATCCGGATGACCCGAACGCAGTAAAAGAAGAAGTGCCGATCGACATGACCACTGATACCTTCCAGTACGATACGTCGCTTTCCGGAACGAGTATCGTCATCATGAACACAAAAGCAGAAATCCAGACAGCACTGGAAGAGATTGCAAAAGTGTTCGAGGAGAAAGCAGGCGTACATATTGAGATCATGCCGGTAACGGACGGCGATTCTCCTTATACCAAAGTAGTCAGCCTCTACAACTCCGGAAACCCGCCGACACTTTCCATTCTGGATACGACCGATGTCATTGCACTGGCAGAAGAAAAAGCAGCCGACTTAAGCAATGAAGCATGGACCGGCGAGGCAGAAGAGTACCTGACCAAAATCAACGGAAAGGTTTACAGCTTCCCGCTCTGTATCGAGGGCCGCGGTATTATCTACAACAAGAGCGTGATTGAAGATACCTTAGGTACCGAGTTCGATCCATCCGATATCAAAACCCAGGACGATTTCGCAGCACTTCTCCAGAGCCTGCGGGACAACGGAATGAAGAATCCGATCTCCATGGCAAAAGAAGACTGGTCCCTTGGAGCACACCAGCTGCAGTACATCTACGAGACATACAACGGAACCTCCGACGGTGCAGCAGAAGTCATCAACGAGCTGAAGGACGGAACCTTATATCTGCCGGACTACACCCGCATGAACGAGTTCCTGAATACCTTTGACCTGTTAAAAGAGTACAACGTAGCAAAGGGCGATCCACTCGGCGCAGATTACGATGAGATGGCAATTGACCTGGCAGACGGAAAAACCGCTTTCTGGTTCAACGGAAACTGGGCATGGCCGAACCTTGAGGAGGCAGGAGCCGAGACGACCGACGAGTACGGTTTCCTTCCATACTTCCTGAACAATGATCCGGACGACTTCGTCAACAGCAAAATCCAGGCATCCCCGTCCAAACAGATCATGCTGGATGATATCGTGGCTACCGACGAGCAGAAAGCAGCAGCAAAAGAGTTCCTGAACTGGCTGGTTTACAGTGAGATCGGACAGCAGATGGTTGTAAAGACCTGCAGCCTGATCCCTCCGTTTAAAAACAACCCGAACGAGCCAAGCGATCCGTTAAGCCGCGACATTTACGAAAAAGTACAGAACGGCGGAGCATTCAACGCATCTGCGATCGTGCCGAACGATCACTGGTCTGTCCTTGGTGCGGCAATGCAGAAATATCTGGCCGGAAGAAGTGACCGCGAGGAACTGATAGATTCCATCCAGGCATACTGGGATGAGCAGTAAGCCGGAGGATATGAAGGAGGAACGAAAATGAAATCAAGCAACAAGGGAAAAGATTTCTGTGTATTTGCGCTGCCGGGCCTGTTCTGCTTCCTGGCAGTCGTCATGGTACCGTTTATCTACGGTATTTACCTGACCTTAACCGACTGGAACGGTGTTTCCAGCGTGAAAAACTTTGTAGGACTTTCCAACTTCGCAGCCGTTATGCGCGACGCGCAGTTCTGGAAATCCCTGCTGTTAACCTTTAAATATGTCATTGCGGTTGTTGTTCTCGTCAATGTGATCGCCTTTTTACTGGCTTATATTCTGACCCGCGGCATCAAAGGTCAGAACTTCTTCCGCGCCGGATTTTTCACCCCGAACCTGATCGGCGGTATCGTACTTGGATACATCTGGCAGTTCGTATTCTCCCGTGTTTTCGTCAGCATCGGTGAGACCACAGGATGGAGCCTGTTTGAAATTTCCTGGCTTTCTACCCCGAACAAAGCATTTGCAGCGCTGGTGCTCGTTTCAGTATGGCAGCTGGCAGGCTATATGATCCTGATCTACGTCGCCGGCTTTATGGGACTTTCCGAGGACGTGCTCGAGGCGGCAAGCATCGACGGTGCATCCGGCTGGGTAAAAATGAAAAACATTATCCTTCCGCTGATGATGTCCTCCGTTACTATCTGCCTCTTCCTGACCCTGTCCCGTGCGTTCATGGTATACGATGTCAACCTGTCCTTAACCGGCGGTGCTCCGTACGGAACCACCGAGATGGCAGCCATGCACGTATATGAGAAAGCATTCACATCGAGACAGTTCGGTGTCGGCCAGGCAGAAGCCTTTATCCTGTTTATCATTGTAGCCTGCATCAGCGGTATTCAGGTATACACCACCAAGAAGAGGGAGGTTGAAGCATAATGAATCAGAAGAAAATTGGCGGAACAAAGAAAAAAGTAACTGACGCGCTGGCTATGCTCCTTATGATCATCGTTTTCTGTGCGTTCATGTTCCCGTTTGTCATGGTTATCATCAACTCCTTAAAACAGAAACGTGATATCATCAAGAGCCCGTTCTCCTGGCTGTTTACGATCAAAGGTCTTTCGTTTGACAACTTTGTAAAAGCATTCAATCAGATGAACTTCCTGAATGCCTTCAAGAACTCTCTGGTTGTAACCGTAACAGCAACCGTACTGGTTACGGTACTCGCAGCTATGCTGGCTTACTACATCGTGCGTAATGTCAACGTATTTTCCAATATCATCTTTGCACTGATGGTTGCATCCATGATCATTCCATTCCAGGCAATCATGATCCCGCTTGTCAGTGTATACGGCGGAACCTTAAACATTCTGAACCACAGACTGACCCTGATCTTCATGCACACCGGATTTTCCATGGCGATGTCCGTGTTCATGTTCCACGGATTCATCCGCGGAAGTATCCCGCTGGCGCTGGAGGAGGCCGCTTACATCGACGGCTGTACCCACACCCAGACCTTCTTCCGCATCGTGTTCCCGCTGTTAAAGCCGATCATTTCCACCATGGTAATCATGAATGCGATGGCATTCTGGAATGACTTCCTGCTGCCGTCCCTGGTGCTGACCGACAAAAAGCTGCTGACTCTGCCGCTTTCCACCTACAGCTTCTACGGAACTTACTCCGCAGATTACGGAACCATCATGGCAGGTCTTCTGCTCTGCGTCATCCCGATCCTGATTCTGTACGTGGCACTGCAGAAACAGATCATCAACGGTGTCGTAGCCGGAGCAGTCAAATAAGTAAATCATAGAAATCAAGAACAAGCCGGGCAAAGGAGGGCGGAATTAAAAATGCTTTCTTTTTCCGGCTTTTCTTATCAGAGACAACAAGAAAGAGACAGAAAGGAAATCAAACACATGAAAAACAGATTACACGTAAAAGCGCCGGGCAACTGGGTGAATGACCCGAACGGCATGATTTATTATAAGGGACAGTATCATCTTTTTTATCAGAATTTTCCGTACGCGCCGCGCTGGGGCACCATGCACTGGGGCCATGCGGTGAGTCCGGATCTGATTCACTGGGAGCATGTCGGCGTTGCCCTGTTCCCGAGTCTTTCCGAGGACCAGAACGGCTGCTTTTCCGGAAGCGCAGTAGAAGAGAACGGCGTGATGCATCTCTTTTACACGGGTGTTCACTATAATCAGGTAAATCCGAAGGATATTCATCAGTGCCTTGATCAGGATTTTACCTCGGCGCAGCTTCACCTTACTTCGAAGGACGGTATGCATTTTGATGTCTTCGGGGATAAGGAGGTTGTTATCCCGGCACTCACCGATCCGGAAATCGGCGACAATACGCACACGCGTGACCCGAAAGTCTGGAAGGGAAGCGACGCATGGTATATGGTGCTTGGAAGCACGACGAAGGATCACAAGGGCGAGGCATTATTCTATAAGAGTGAGGATCTTTCCCACTGGCATCTGGCCGGACAGGCGACGACGAAACAGAAGCTCGGCTGGATGTGGGAGTGCCCGGATCTCTTTAACGTAAACGGACGCAGCGTCTTTGTATTCTCCCCGATGGAACTGATCGAGGACCCCGACGGCTATGCGGATCGGGCGATCTGTATGCTGCCTGAGTTTGATGAAAAAACCTGCACAATGAAATTTCCGGAGAACTGGCAGCTTCTGGACTGCGGCGGTGACCTCTATGCACCGCAGACCATGACGGATGCGGACGGAAACCGGATTTCCATCGCATGGCTTCGGATGCCGGAACCGGTAGATGGTATATGGCAAGGCATGTTCTGCCTGCCGCGTGTGGTGGATGTACAGAACGATCATATTTACTTCCGTGTTCTGCCTGCGATCCGCGACGGATTCTGCAAAAAGACGGATTCCCTCGTTTCGGCATGCGGAGAGTGTGCCATGATCCGCGCCGAATTAAAAGAGGGTGAGAGCCTGGAAATCGGCGGCTATAAGATCTGGCGGCAGAGCGGAAAAGTCTGCGCAGACCGCACGGATGTCTATCAATCCGGTGCAAAAGGATGGCTTCATGCCGAGACGCCGCAGTTAAAAGAGGGCGATCTTCTTGAGATTTTCGTGGATCCGAATATGATCGAAATTTATGCAAACAACGGCGAGTACGTATTAAGCCAGGCGGTTTACGGGCTTGGAGAGACATTCTCCTATAAAATGGAGAAAAAACCGGAAATTTATCTGTGGAATGAATGAATCAGCCCAAAAAGTTCTTGACGCATACGGGATTTTGTTCTAATCTAGTACGTAACAGCTTTCTAACGTTAAAGTGACGGGCTGAAAAACGAGATTTCGAAAGATATCCGAAAAGAACGCAAGGAGAGATTATTATGAAGAAAGTAGTAAAATTCGGCGGCAGCTCCCTCGCGAGCGCAGAGCAGTTTAAGAAGGTCGGAGACATCATCCGCGCAGATGAGGGAAGAAGATACGTGGTACCTTCCGCTCCTGGAAAACGAAATTCTGCTGATACGAAAGTAACCGATATGCTGTATGACTGCTATCGCACTGCAGTTGCTGGAAGAGATTTCAAGAAGAAACTGCAGAACATCAAAGCGAGATATCAGGAGATCATCGACGGTCTGAACCTCAGCCTGGATCTTTCCCCGGAATTTGAAAAAATCGCAGAAAACTTTGCCGCAGCAGCCGGAGAGGACTACGCCGCATCCCGCGGAGAGTACCTGAACGGTATCGTGATGGCAAATTATCTGGGATATACGTATATTGATTCTGCAGAAGTGATCTGCTTCGACGAGAACGGAAACTTCCTTGCAGACAAGACTGACGAAGTGCTCTCCGAGCGTTTAAAAGATCTGGATAACGCAGTCGTTCCTGGATTCTACGGCGCAAAACCGGACGGAAGCGTAAAAACCTTCTCCCGCGGCTGATCCGATATCACTGGTTCCATCGTGGCAAAGGCCGTACACGCTGACATCTACGAGAACT
>OKRW01003186.1_pt1 | contig 10849 bp, 10 predicted proteins | sample 1601151 | NCBI WGS metagenome assembly OKRW01 (sample SAMEA3541471, study PRJEB24748) | human gut metagenome | biome: human gut; feature: human-associated habitat; material: faeces | place: China | collected 2012 | reverse complement strand
AAAGTCCTGAAATCGCAAGATTTCAGGACTTTTTCTGCGCTTATGCGGTAAAAAAGTTCAGCCGATTTTCACCGAAATCACGCTGACCCATACCGTGACCCAGATGCGGATATCAGCGGATAGGACGGGAAAGGATTCGATGGGAGAACTGCGGGCAAAACTGTGGTGGTAGGAAAATTTTTTGAGAAAACTTAGATGCAGAGCGGTTCGTACCGCTCTGCATCTTTTCCTCTGTGTTTTATCTTGCGGCATTCGCAAGCAGCCCGCCCATCGTCTCGGCGGCTTTGGTCTGCGCAAGCGTTGTGACGTGAGTGTAAGTGTCAAGCGTGAAGCCCGCGGAGTAGTGGCCAAGCATTCCGGAGACAGTTTTGATGTCCACGCCGTTCTGCAAAGCCAGGGTTGCAAATGTGTGACGTAGATCATGGAAGCGAAGCCTTGGCAGTCCCGCACGGTCGAGCACCCGGTGCAGCATATTCAGTACACTGTCCGGTGAGATCGGCCCGCCGGTCTCGGAGCTGAATACATATTCGCTCCTGCCGTTGTCATCGACTTTCTTTTGCTTCAGCATAGCCGCCACGTCCTGCGTTATCGCCACGCAGCGATAAGCATTCTTTGTTTTCAGTGGGGCTTCGACTACATTGCCGTCTATCCTTGCCACCTGTCGGCGGACGCGGATGGCATTATCTTTGAAATCTATGTCACCCCATTTCAGCCCGAGGAGCTCACCGCGCCGCAGTCCTGTCGCAAGCTCTGTGTAGTACATTTCATACACGCCTGACCGACGCGCTTCCGCGAGAAAGGCCGCGAGCTGATCCTGCGTCAGCGTGTTCATCTCATGATGTTCGACTTTAGGGAGCGCGCACTTGTTTGTGGGATTTACGGAAATGAGTTTCTGCTCGATTGCCATATCCATTGCCGACGAGATAATTTGATTCAGATTGCGCACAGTTTTGGCGCTCAGTCCCTTTGGCTGCTTTTTTGACTCGATGCGCTCGACACGTCCTGCCTTCATCAGCTTTTTGTATAGCTTCTGCAAGTCCAGCGTAGTTAGCTTATTGAGCGGTATGCAACCGATATGCGGCTTGATATGGTGCTCGATATATCCTTTGTACGTTTGGTGTGACGATGGGCGGACCTTGATTGCGGCATAGTTTTCAAACCACACGTCCATCCACTCGCCGACAGTGTACTGCGCAGATTTGTATACGTCTATCTTCTCGCACTCCGCCAATGCGATTTTGAGTTTTTCTTTGACCTCGGCCTGCGTTTTGCCGAGGACGTTTTTGTATATAGGCTTGCCGGTCGTAGGATTTCGCCCTGCGGTGTATCGTCCCTCCCAACGACCATCACTGCGCTTGCGTATGCTGCCCTCGCCGTTTGCTCTTTTCTTTGCCATGTTTTCATCCCCTTTCGCATCAAACACAAATACCACAAGTTCTCGGAAATAGCCAGAGAAACTTTTAGCGTTTTTCTTTGTATATTGCGGCACAGATTTTAAGCTCTGGTGTTTGTATTTATCCATTCTATAAATTTTTCTTTCGGCACAACGATGCGGGACCCGATACGCAGCGACGGAAAGCCGTCACTGCGCACGAGCTCATATGCACCTGCGCGGGATATGCAGAGGACGGATGCAACATCCGGTACGGACAGCATCAGCGGCAGGTCATTGTAGTTCGTGTATTTTGTTCTGTTCAAATGAGTTCCTCCTAATATGACTGTGTAGGATAGTTCGCAGGATCTTCGTGATCGTCCTCGCGGTGACCAAGCGCGATCTTCCACTCCTGCAATTCTTTGCGGCGCTTTCTGTCGAGCTGCAAGCCCCGGTAACCGGTAGTGCCAACGTTATCTCGGAAGATATTTCCCATGTGGTGCAGCATACGAACCATACATGCAGCGACGGATTCGGGTTGTGGGGCACTGCGAGTCGAGGACGGGGCTGAATTTTCTGCGACTACTTTCGGTTCTGGTACAGTCTGATGCGGCTTGTTGTACTCAACACTTTCAGATTGCAATTGCTCCATCATCTGTACGACCTCACGGATGACCATATTGCGCACAGGCTTAAACTCTTTCTGCTGAGACAGCGGCACACGTTCAGGCTTAGCTTTTGAGTAAAAACTGAACACTTCATCACGCATATCCTGCCAAAGCGAATACGCTTCTGCTATGCGCTCGTCACTTGCAAGCTCATCAACGATAGCATCGACTATGCGTTTTGTGGCCGGGGGCAGATAACCGTACACTTTTTTGCCGGAGTAGTTTTGCAGACGATCAGCAAGCTCAGTGACGAGCAGTTCGAGTTTAGGATTACTGATCTCACCGTCCTGCATTTTCTGAATCAACGACTCCATGATCTCCAAAGCATTTTCTTGGAGCTGGTCTCTGTATGTAGTCTGCTTCTGGTAGACGTTCAACAGATCATCTTTGTATACTTGCCGCACGAGCGCGGACTTGATCTGCTTGATGCCCTGCTTAGTGAGATACCCCTCTTTTGGGTCAGTCGAGAAAATGACCATGTGAACATGGATATGCTTTTCTTTCATGTGCATAGCGGCATACCACCTGAGATGGTCAGGCTTGATCTTATAGCCCTCGGCTATGTCGACGAGCGACGACTTAATTAAATTCTGCCAAGCCTCAACATGGTCATAGCCGAGGCGCTCTGCATCCTCACGAGGAAGAGAAATGATCGGTCGCCATACATTGCCCTCGTGGTGAGATACTTCGTCCATTGCGGTCTGCATCACAGGCACTTGCCCGCCTGCGTTCCAAAGCCCATGCTCTCTAATCTTTTTCACTCCGGGACGGTTTGCGATGTAGTCTACAAAGTTCTCGCGCTCATCGAGGTCGAAAGAATATATTTCTTCTGTCTGCTCTATGAATTCTGAAGCAGTGTAGCGCGACGGTTCAGAGACATACTCATCATATTCCGGAAGCAGTTTCGCTTCTGAAAACTTTTTCGTGAGCTTCTGAATGTATTCCTCCTGCTTTTTTGTTGGCGGAAGATTTTTTGCGCCATCATTCAAGGTCTGCACACCGTCGCGTGTAGAGATATACCTCACATGATTTGCGAGTTGAGCGGAGTTGCGATTGCCCTTGAGGTACGGAGAAATAAATATTAACTTTGCCATCAGTCCTCCGGTGAGCTTTGGATTTTGACTGCGTTGTCGAAGCTGATGCGCCCATACGTGCGCTTGACCTCATCGGCGGCATAGCCGCGCAGAGCGCGAAGGTCACCTATGTCATCTTTGAAGTGCGCAGCGATGACATGCATCATCATGTTTGTCTCAACACACAGTTTGAACAGCAACGACCTCATGCGGTCATCGTTTATGTCGAGCATACCTCGCAGACTGGTGAGCAGAGCTTTGCTGAGATACTCAGTTGTATCATCAGTGACAAGGTAGCCCATGTAAAAGTGCATAGATTTCTCTACAAACTCGCTCCTGCTCTGACAGTTAGCAAGCTCCAATGAACTGTCCATCCTGCGGACAGTTTCGGAGTAAAGCCATAGGGCGTAATTCTTCTTTTTTTCTTCCATATTAATATCCTCTCCTTGCAGATAGCGGTAAAATCGTTGGTACAGCGGCGTTTGGGGGCATATAGATAGCGGAAATTCTGCAATTTCTCGAAACCGATAGCATCCCGCATAGCCTAAAAAGACCCGCGTTGCGGGGCTTTGTGGGGGCCTGCCGGTCAAACCGATAGCGGGCTTTATCTTGTCTCATTTTCGAACGGGTGAACCCGGACGAAAATGCCGCGAAAACGCCCCCGGACGCCGCGCGTTTTCCTGCCGGGGTATCCACGCTCCACCCGTCTCCGTAAAAGCGCACACAGCGCCTAACGTGCGGACACAGGCGAGGCTTGCGGGTGTGTTAGTACACAGCGTTCCTCTGCACCATGAGTTTTTCAATGCGCTGCTGCTCTCGTGCAATGTCCGCAGCATTGAACTGCTCTTGATAGAATTGCTCGATGACTAATTGAATCGGCAGGATCGTATAGCGCAGACTCCCGTTTTGTATTCGGCCGTCTTGAGTGATGATCGTTGTGCGTTCTGTGAGGATGAGCCCACGGCGTTCAAGCTCCTGCACATACTTGCGCACAGTGTTGCGGCTCATCCCAACTGCATTGCCGATGGTCGTGTAGCTCGCGTGGCACTGATAAGTTTCGCGGTTCTCTATGTAAAACAGATAACCGTAGACGGCAATCGCTCCAGCCGACAACCCAAGCTGATAGATTACATTCGGCAGAGAAAAATAATTTTTTGCGGGATCTCGATGTAGTTTTTTCTTTCTCACTTTAAACCTCCTAAAAAATTCAGAGAAAAATATCTTGCGTTTCGGAGGCTCCTCTGTTAGACCTGCATGCAGATGGAGTCTGCATTTTCCGAAATGCGGCGTGCCGCTGAACTGTTGCAGCAGTTTGGCGGCTTCATTTTTTGCTTTCATCACCCTCTCAGTATTCGTTTGCCATGCGCCATACCTGTTCCTGTCCTGCGGCCTTGCTTGACCAACACAGCGTTTGCATCATCCTTGGTACGCTCAGCGTCACTTCATTGCGTTACTTCACCGGTGAGTATCTTCTCTGGCGATGGGTATTCAATTTTCAAGGTTCCGTGCATACGAAGAGATTTTTCCCCTCATAAGAATAAGGGATAATTTCAGGCTTTTTTACAATCAAATCGAAAAAAATTCTTTGTAAACTTTTGCGTCTTTGTAAACTTTTGCGACTATAATTTTCCCTTCACTTATTAGCTCACAAAAACATCAAAACACACCTCTATAATTTTGCACGGTCAAAAATTTTTGCTTCGGCAAGAAAAAATTCCCTCACCCCTTATAGGCGAATGAAACGACAGTTGTACGGAATATTTTTCAACTTTCCATAAGTTTTTTCAACTTCGCAAGAATTTTTACTTTGCGGTGCTGTATCGTCATGTATGGAACGCCAGTTTCTGCGGACAACTGCCGAAGCGAATAACCCAGAAAATAAATACTGTTTATGAGTTCCCGCTCTGCAGGGAGCAGCATATCCAAGCATTCGTACAGCTCGCAGCATGTGACGGCATAGAGAGCAGTCTCTTCAACACTTGTCTGCGATGGATCGCATAGCAAATACTCTCCCGGTATAGTTTCGGTGGTGAACATCTCATAACTGATGAGCCCGTTGCGAGCATCTTTCTCTGTCTGAGTTCGCTCCTGACGTTTCATCTGCCGATATGTTTTATAAACCTCTTCCGATACAAAAACTTTTTCTCTATCATATGTGCGGATGACGGAATTATCCGTTACTTCAGGGGGCTGTCCGGGAGAACTATGGGGAAAGTCCACAGTCCTCTCAGTATTTCTTCCGGTCGGGTCATTTTATTTTTTGAGCAGTTCGATCATGTGATCGCAGACTTCATCCATATCGCCGACGACGCCGTAGTCGCAGTAGTTGAAGATGGGTGCGTTGGCATCCTTGTTGACCGCGATGAAGAGCTCCGCATCGACGCCGGTCACGTGGTTCACAGCTCCGGATACACCGAAGCCTATGTACAGCTTCGGCTTTACCATCACGCCGGACTGGCCGACCTGCAGCTTATACGGAAGCAGCTCACGGTCAACGACCGGGCGCGTGCCGGCAAGCTTGCCGCCGAGCAGCTTTGCAAGCTCTCTGTACTTATCGAGGCTCTCGTCCTTCACGCCGTTGCCGACGCAGACTATCGTCTCGCAGCTTGCGATGTCAAGCTCGGGGTCAAAGTCGTTGGCCTTGTACTCCAGCAGCTTCGTGCGGATCTTCTCCTCATCGAAGCCTATGCTCTCGTGGATGATCTCGAAGCTCTCGCGCTTGCCTGCCGGGACTATCTTGAACGTGCCCGGGCGTATCGTGCCGACCTGCGGGCGCAGCACGGGGATCGTGATGACTGCCATGATCTTGCCGCCGGCTGCCGGTTCTACGAACTCGATGTCCTTGGTCTCAGGGTTGTATATAAGCTCGGTCGCGTCGGAGGTGCAGCCCGTCTCAAGGCAGGCGGCAAAGTGCGGGGCAAAGTCGCGCCCGTTCACCGTCGCGCCGACGAACACCGCCGAGGGCGTATACTTGTTCACGAGCTGAACATAGAGGTCGGAGTATGCCTCGGTGCTGTAGCGGGCATAGCCCTTGCCTGTCGCGATGATGACGCCGTCGGCGCCGCAGCCGCGCAGCTTTTCCAGCTCGGACTCCGGCAGCTCGCCCGCACTCACGGCGATGAGCTTATCTCCGGACTGGTCGCAGAGCTTTCTTATCTCGCTGCACAGCTCAAGCGTAACGGGGTGTATCTTCTCTCCGTCATGCTCGACGTGTACCCACATATTCCTGTAATTGCTCTTATCCATTCTCTGCACCTCCTCAGCCCTTCATTATCTCAAGCAGCTTGGCCGCGTTCGCTTCCGCGCTGCCCTCGTCGACTATAACGCCGGGTTCGGGCATAACAGGCGGGAACATACGGGGGACCTTCGTCGGAGAACCCGCGTCGCCTATACGCTCACGGTCAAGGCCGGGGATGTCGTTCGAGGTGATCGTGGTGATGGACGCTTTCTTCGCGGCCATCTTGCCCTTGAGGTTGGGGATGCGCGCGGGGTAGTTCTGCTTCTCTATCGTGAACAGGCAGGGGAGCTTCACTTCAAACGTCTCTATGCCGTCCTCAAGCTCGCGCTCGACTACGGCGGTCCTGGCCTCTTCGTTCACTTCCTTGATGAGGAGAGTAGAGGTGACCTGAGCCGCGCCGAAGCGCTGGGCAAGCTGTGCGCCCATCTGTCCGGTCGCGCCGTCGAGAGATTCCTTGCCGCAGAAGATCATGTCGTAGCTGCCCTGAGTGGCCGCGGCGGACATGATGGAATAGCTGGTCGCGAGGGTGTCGGCGTTGCCGAAGGCGCGGTCGGTGACGAGCACGGCCTTGTCCGCGCCGACTGCGAGGCATTCACGCAGCGCAGCCTCGGCGTTCGGGGGTCCCATCGTGATGAGGGTGATCTCGGCGCCGTACTGCTCCTTGACCTTGACGGCCGCGGAGAGGGCGTTTGCGTCCTGAGGGTTGAGTATCGCCGGGACACCTGCGCGGATGAGGTTTCCCGTCTCCGGGTCCATCCGCATCTGGTCAACATCCGGGACCTGCTTTACACAGCACAGTATTTTAAGCATTAGTCTGCCGCCTTTCCGGGATTGAGTATACCCTTGGGATCATATTTTGCCTTGAGCGCGCTGAACTTATCGAGCGCCTCAGCACCGAGGTGCTGCTTCTTCGCGCAGCCGATGCCGTATTCGCCGCGGATGCTGCCGCCAAGCTCTGAACACTTTCCGTAAATAAGCGCCGCGAGCTCTATGACCTTTGCCGCGAACTCTGCTTTCTCACCGTCGGACACGGCATGGATGTGCATCCCGCCGCTGCCGACATGGGCATAGGCCATGACCTTGAGACCCTTGGCTTCGCCCTCGGCCTTGGCATACTCCACCATCTCGGCGATCTTCTCCGCCGGGACGGTGATGTTATACTCGATTGCGTTTTTGGCTCCGCTCTCCATGGAGGTGTGGAATGCGTCATGCGCTGCCCAGAACTCGCGCTTCATGGTCGGGGTGTCGCCGACGAGGATGTCGAGGCACTCGATCTCCTCGGCCAGCTCCGCGATCTCCTCCATCTTTTCCATGACGGAGTCATCGTCCTCGCCCTCAAGAGTGAGCATGAGCGTCGCGCCGACGCGCTCGCCGTCCATCTCGACAGGGAACACGGGGTTGCCGGTAACTTTGCCGGAGAACTCCACAATGTCGGTATCCATGTACTCGACGACGGCGGGGGCATAGTCCTTTGCCAGCAGGGCGTTGGCGGCATTGAGGCAGGTCTCGGTATCCATGAACGGGAAGAGCAGGATAGCATCGGCTTTGGGCTTGTCTATGAGCTTGAGAGTAAGCTCGGTGATGACGGCCAGAGTACCCTCGCTGCCTATGACAGACTCAAGGTCTGCGCCGCTGAGAGTCTCCGTGCTGCCGTCAGCACGGACGACGGTGAGGGCGGCGACATAGTCTCTGGTCGAGCCATACTTGACGGCGTAGGGGCCAGAGGCATTGGTCGCGGCGTTGCCGCCGATGGTGGCAGTCTTCTCACCGGGGTCGGGGGGATAATACAGGCCGTGCTTCTCGGCCTCAGCCTTGACGTCCTGAAGCAGGACGCCGGGCTGGACGCGCAGGGTGCGCGCGGCTTCATCAAATTCAAGGATCTGATCCATGGCCTTGAGGGAGAGGACTACGCCGCCATCGACGGGGACGGAGCCACCGGCTTGGCCGGTGCCCGCGCCGCGCACGGTGACGGGGACGCCTGCTTCGGCGCAGAGCTTCACGACGGCGGCGGCCTGTTCGGTGCTTGTGACCTCGGCTACGGCGTCGGGAGTACCGGCAACGCCCGGGCACTCGTCATGGCAGTAGTCTGCGCCTATTGCGTCGGCGGTGAAAAACCTGCTTTCGCCGACTATTTCTTTTATTGCTTCCAACATTGTTCTTTCTCCTGTTATCTATGGTATTACTCTAACTCTTTTATACTTGTGAGCGTGCAGCTGTTCGATTCTTTCAGTGCGCGGCGGTCTGTTTTTCCGGACGCGGTCTTGGGCAGCTCGCTGAGCACAGTGTAATACTGCGGCTTGCGGTAGCCCGCGAGATTCTCCTTGGCGAAGGCATGGACATCGCGGAGGTCTATGCTGCCGTCCTCCGGAACCAAAGCGGCGGCGACCGCTTCGCCCCACTTGGGGTCGGGGACGGAGAAGACCGCGCAGTCCATAACGCTGGGGTGCTTGCGCAGCACGGACTCCACCTCGTTCGGGTAGACATTTTCTCCGCCGGTTTTTATCATCGCACTGATGCGGTCGAGGAAGAAGTACAGACCTCTTTCGTCCTGACGGAAGACGTCTCCGGTGTGGTACCAGCCGTCGGTCAGTACCTCCGCGGTGGAAATGGGGTCGTCAAGATAGCCGTACATGACAAACGGCGAGGACACCCAGAGCTCGCCGGGCTGACCTGCGGGCACGTCGCAGCCGTTTTCATCCACAAGGCGCACATCGGCAAACTGGCCGAGATAGCCCGCGCTCTCCAGAAGCTGGGGATCCTTTTCAATATCGTCCCGCGTCAGCTCATAGCTGATGGAGCAGGCCGCGCAGAATTCCGTGCCGCCGTAGGAGGTCTTTATCCTCACGCCGGGGAACAGGTCGAGCATCGCGAGGACATAGTCCTTCGAAAGCTTACCGCCGGTCGCCCAGATGAAGTTCACACTGGACAGGTCGTGCTTTCTTATCGTGTCAGAGTCGGCAAAGCGCATTATATTCACCGGCGGAACGAGGAAGAGCTGCGTCACCTTGTATTTCTCGATAAGCGAGCCGTAGGTCTCGGGGTCGAGATGGTTGACTCCGATATAGGAGCCGTTGAGCGCCAGGGACTTCATAAGCATGCTCAGGCCGCCGGTATGGAAAAGCGGACTGTGGGAAAGAATGCAGATGCTCTCGGTCTTATAGTACTCATGCTCGGCGGCCATCTGCATGGCGTAGGCCATGACCATGCGGTGCGTCCGGATGACGCCCTTGGACAGGCCGGTCGAGCCGCTGGTGTAAAGGATGGTGGAGAAGTTCGTCTCTTTTATTTTGACGTTCGGCTCCGTGTTATCTGACACGCTGCATATATAGTCGAGGTTTATGTGCCCGTCTATGGTGCTGTCGCCGAAGCTTATGAGATAGCGCACATCGCTGTCGCTTATGTTCCTGAGCGAGATGCTCTCTTTCCACTTCGGGGAGTAGAACAGCGCGTTGCAGTTGGAGCGCCTTACGTCTCTGGCGATCTCCTCTTTCTTCGCGCGGTAGTTCAGAAGGACGGCGACGACGCCTATCTTCTGCGTCGCGAGCCAGAGCTCGGCAAACTCCACGCAGTTATCGCAGATGAAGCCGATGCGGCTGCCCTTTGTAAGGCCGATACTCCAAAGGAAATTCGCAATTCTGTTTACGCGGTCATTCAGTTCAGAATAGCTCAGGCTGTGCGTAACGTCAGCCACTGCCATGCGGTCGGGATATGCGCGCGCGGCTCTTGTAAGAAGGCTGCCTATACCGTACATATTGTTCGCTCCTCTCTGCCTGCTTCGTTCCGGACATTCCGTCTCAGCCAAGCTTTTCGATTATCGCGGGAAGGACTGCGTTGACATCGCCTATCAGGGTGTAATCGGCCTGCTTTATTATGGGGGCGTTCTCATCCTTGTTGATCGCGCAGATGACATTGGTCTGATTGACGCCGACCATGTGCTGGATCTGTCCGGAGATGCCGATAGCCAGATAGAAGTTCGGCTTTATCATAACGCCGGAAACGCCGATATAGCGATCCTTGCTGTACCAGTGCTCTTCCTCCGCGACGGGGCGGGTGCAGCCGATCTCCGCGCCGAGCGCGGCGGCAAGCTTTTCAGCGGCGGGGATGTTGTCAGCGGAGGCGAGGCCGCGGCCAACGCCGACGACGCGCTTCGCGGCGGCAAGGTTCACGGTGGAGGCTTCTACAGCGCTCGTGCCGGCAAGCTCGACAGAGCAGATGCCGGAGCAGTTGATCTGCGTGACCTGCGGCTCCGCAGCGGCGTCGGATGCTTCAAACGTGCCCGCGCAGACGATGGCGACGGCGGGGAAGGCGCACTGCTCGGTCTTCACGGCGCTGCCGCCGTAGACAAGGCGGGTCGTCTCCACGGCGTCCGCGGTGCAGATGAGGGACATGACATCGCACAGGGGGCTGACGCCGAGCTTTGCAGCGGTGTAGCCGGCAAGCAGACGGCCGTCGCTGCCGGATTCGCACAGCAGCAGCTGCGGCTTCTGGCTGACGATCA
>OKRW01003185.1_pt1 | contig 10852 bp, 6 predicted proteins | sample 1601151 | NCBI WGS metagenome assembly OKRW01 (sample SAMEA3541471, study PRJEB24748) | human gut metagenome | biome: human gut; feature: human-associated habitat; material: faeces | place: China | collected 2012 | reverse complement strand
CCACTTCTTTCAGATGCTGTAACAGACGGATATCGTTGGACATCTTGTGTGCACTTGCTGCAATGCCGGCAAGGATATTTGCCACTCTGGTATCCACTTTTCTGGAATATGTCTGTCCGGATACCGCATAGCACTCCTTGAATCCCATCTTCGCTGCGATCATCGGGTCAATCTTATCGATGGTCTCCTGATCCCCGTCAAACAGCTCCAAAAAGCTTGCCTGCGTACCGGTCGTTCCCTTGGATCCAAGCAGCTTTAAGGTGCTCATCACATATTCCAGATCCTCGAGATCCATCAGAAACTCCTGTGTCCAGAGTGTGGCGCGCTTGCCAACCGTTGTCGGCTGTGCCGGCTGGAAATGCGTAAATGCGAGCGTCGGCAGATTCTTGTAAGTATCCGCAAACTTTGCCAGTTCCGCAATGACATTGACCAGCTTCTTGTGCACCAGCTTTAACGCCTCGTTCATGATAATAATATCCGTATTGTCGCCCACGTAGCAGGAAGTCGCTCCCAGATGGATGATGCCTGCGGCCTTCGGGCACTGCTGTCCGAACGCGTATACATGGCTCATGACATCATGACGCACCAGTTTTTCGCGCTCTTTTGCCACATCATAATTGATGTCGTACACATGCTCCTTCATCTCGTCGATCTGTTCCTGTGTGATGACCGGCTTTCCGTTCTCAGAAAGTCCCAGCTCCATCTCTGTCTCGGCAAGTGCAATCCACAGCTTTCTCCATGTGGAGAACTTCATATCCTGTGAAAAAATATACTGCATCTCTTTGCTTGCATACCGCTCTGAGAGCGGACTTGAATATCTGTCTGTACTCATTTTTTCTCCTTACCTTTATCCATAGGCTTGCTGCATTTTCTAAAATTCAAGATATCCTGCCACCTGCTGCATTTCCCTTTGCTCCCGGCGCCCCTGCCGCTTGCTGCATTTTCCTCGAATCTAAACTTTTCTGCTGCCTGCCACATTCTTCTATATTTTCAAGAAGCTTTTTACCTCTCGTAGTCTCCCCTGATATCTTCCTTCGGCGGCTCCATCGGGTAAATACCGTTAAAACATCCCTTGCAGATCGGCAGTCCGTCTGCCATCTCACTCAGACGGTCAATTCCGAGATAACCGAGCGAATCCGCTCCGATGATGTCCCGGATCTCCTCGATCGTGCGGTTGTACGCAATCAGCTGTTCCCGCTCCGGAATGTCCGTACCGAAATAGCACGGCCATAAAAACGGCGGTGAACTGATGCGGACATGCACCTCCGTCGCTCCGGCATCCCGCAGCATTTTTACAATGCGGTCGGATGTGGTTCCGCGCACAATCGAGTCATCGATCATGATAATGCGCTTGCCGTCCACCGCCTCTTTTAAGACGTTCAGCTTCACGCGGACGCTGGACTCACGGCTGCTCTGCTTCGGCTTGATAAACGTACGTCCCACATAGCCGTTTTTGACAAAAGCGGTTCCGTACGGGATGCCGGACTGCAGCGAATAACCGAGCGCAGCGGCATTGCCGGACTCCGGCACGCCCACCACAAGATCTGCATCCACCGGCGAATCCATCGCCAGGAACCGTCCTGCCTTGATGCGGGATGCATATACGCTCACGCCGTCGATATGGCTGTCCGGTCTTGCAAAATATATGTACTCGAAAATGCATCTCGCTTCCTGCTCCTTTGGCAGTGCGCGGGACAGATCCGAGACAATTCCATTCTCCGGCGTGATCGTCACCGTCTCTCCCGGCAGCACGTCACGCACATACTCCGCGCCGATCGTATCGAGTGCGCAGGTCTCCGATGCAAGGATATAGGCATTGTCGCGCTTTCCGATACAAAGCGGCTTAAAACCATAGGGATCCCTTGCTCCGACCAGCTTTCTCGGGCTCATGACCACAAGGGAATACGCTCCCTTGATCTTGCGACAGGCACGCCCCACCGCTTCCTCCACCGTACTGGATTTCAGACGCTCCCTTGCGATATGGTAGGCAATCACCTCCGAGTCAATAGTGGTCTGGAAAATAGCTCCTGTATACTCCAAATCATGTCTGAGTTCCGCCGCATTGATCAGGTTACCGTTGTGCGCCAGCGCCAGAGTTCCCTTGACATAGTTGAGCACCAACGGCTGTGCGTTTTCTCTGGTCGACGCACCGGCTGTCGAATAGCGCACATGCCCCACGCCGATATCCCCGTGCATGGGCTCTAAATTCTCCTCGGTAAAAACCTCATTGACCAGTCCCATTCCCTTGTAGGAGGTCACTTTCCCTTTCGGACCGTTCGTCTCGCTGACTGCAATACCGCAGCTCTCCTGTCCGCGGTGCTGCAATGCAAACAGTCCGTAATATATTGTGGATGCCACATCTCCGCCGTCAAAATCGTACATTCCGAAGACGCCGCACTCCTCATGCAGTTCATCCCCCACCGGCTGATTTTTATTGATTCTATTATCGCTCATTGATTTCCCCATCTACGAATCCGATATTCTGTCTTTTTATGCCTGAAACGGCTTTCCGGTAAGAAGCTCAAATGCCTCCTTGTACTTGGCCACGGTCTTCTCTACCACCTCCTCCGGCAGAAGCAGATCGTTGTCCGGATTTGCCTTTAACCAGTCTCTGACAAACTGCTTGTCAAAGGAAGGCTGACCTTTTCCGGCTTCATATCCCTCTAACGGCCAGAATCTGGAACTGTCCGGTGTCAGCATCTCGTCACCCAGAACAACGTTGCCGTTCTCATCCAGACCGAACTCGAATTTTGTATCTGCGATAATGATGCCCTTGCTTAATGCATACTCTGCACACTTTTTGTAGAGAGCAATCGTCTTGTCCTTAATCTGTGCTGCGTAATCCGCACCTTTGCCCGGGTAGATCTTCTCCAGCACTTTCACGCTTTCCTCAAAGGAGATGTTCTCATCATGCAGACCGATCTCAGCCTTTGTGCTCGGTGTGTAGATCGGCTCCGGCAGCTTGTCGGACTCTACCAGTCCTTCCGGCAGTTTAATACCGCATACGGTGCCGTTCTCCTGATAGCTTGCCCAGCCGCTTCCTGTAATATATCCGCGCACGATGCACTCGATCGGAAGCATCTCAAGCTTCCGGCACATCATGCTGTTTCCCTCAAAACGTTCCTGCCGGAAAAATTCCGGCATATCCTTTACGTCCACGGAAATCATGTGGTTCGGCACGATATCTTTGGTGTAATCGAACCAGAACTTCGACATCTGGGTAAGAATTGCGCCCTTCTTTGTGATCTTATTCTTTAAAATATGATCAAAAGCTGAGATTCTGTCTGTGGCTACAATAATCAGACTGTCTCCATTATCATATACCTCACGTACTTTTCCCTCTTTTACCGGCTTAAATTCCTGCATTTCATCCTCTTTTCCGAAGCCTTCCCGGCTTCTTTTGTTGATATTTACAGCTTTACCCACTTCCGCAGACTATTTCTGCACTGTACTTCAAAATTATAATACAGCCGCTTTTGGAAAGTCAATGTTTTTACCCGCTCACACCATTTCTGCGATATAGAAAATCGAGTTCTTTTTATTAGTATTTTTGTACATATTCATTATTTCATTAGCGTGACTTATAGGCTTGTTCACACAGCCTAATTCATATTTTGTCTTAAAAAAAATACATGTTTCTCCCTTGACGTACTTTAGTACCAGAGTTATAATAACTGCGTAGATAGGACAAAAGCACTACTTTTGCAATTATCTAATTTCATATAACTCCTCTTTATCTGCCACCAGGGCAGATGTTCCAGAAAACGGTCCCCCCGTTTTCTGAATCCTAACACAAGAAAAGCAGCCCCTCCCCCGGGACTGCTTTTCTCGTTCTATTCTTTATTTTCTGACCAGAAGTGACTTTCCTGTCATCTCTGCCGGCTGCTCCATTCCCATCAGTTCGATTAACGTCGGGATAATATCTGCCAGGCATCCGTTCTCTCTGAGTGTGTAGGACGGATCTGCATTGACCAGAATAAACGGTACCGGATTCGTCGTATGTGCGGTAAACGGTGCACCTGTCTCGTAATCCACCATCTGCTCTGCATTTCCGTGGTCTGCACAGATGAACATCTGTCCGTCTACTTCCTTTAATGCCTCCACTGCCTTTCCAACGCAGGTATCTACGGTCTCGATTGCCTTGATGGCTGCTGGAATGATACCGGTATGTCCAACCATATCCGGGTTAGCAAAGTTGATGACAATGACATCATACTTTTCGGAACGGATAGCTGCACAAAGCTTCTCACACACTTCCGGTGCGCTCATCTCCGGCTGCAGATCGTAGGTAGCCACCTTCGGAGACTTCACAAGGATACGGTCCTCACCAACGTTCGGCTCCTCAACGCCGCCGTTGAAGAAGAATGTGACGTGCGCATACTTCTCTGTCTCGGCGATTCTTGCCTGTGTCATGCCGTGCGCTGCCAGATACTCGCCAAATGTGTTCTTAAGCTCCACTTTCTTGAAAGCAACTTCCTTGTTCGGGATCGTCACATCATACTCGGTAAAGCAGATATATTTCACATTCTTTCTCGCGCCTCTGTCAAATCCGTCAAATTCATCGGCACAGAAGGTTCTTGTGATCTCACGTGCGCGATCCGGGCGGAAGTTGAAGAAGATCACGGTATCTTTGTCCTTGATCGTCGCTACCGGCTTGCCGTTCTCGGTAATCGCGGTCGGTACGAAGAACTCATCCGTCACATCCTTTGCGTAGGAAGCTTCCATTGCAGCAACAGCGCTCTCTGCGGTCTCTCCCTCGCCCTTGGTCAGCACATCATATGCCTTCTGCACACGATCCCAGCGGTTATCACGGTCCATCGCATAATAGCGTCCGGAAATAGAAGCAATCTTACCGATGCCCAGTTCTGCCATCTTTGCTTCCAGTGCCTCGATAAATCCCTTACCGGAAGTCGGAGCCGTGTCACGTCCGTCCAGGAAGCAGTGTACGTATACATTCTTTACGCCCTGTCTCTTGGCAAGCTCGAGCAGACCATACAGATGTGTAATATGGCTGTGTACACCACCATCCGAAAGAAGTCCGTATAAATGCAGATCAGAATTGTTCTCCTTCACATTTGCAATACCGTCAAGCAGCGCCTGATTGCTGAAAAATTCGCCGTCATTGATCTCTTTGGTAATGCGTGTCAGCTCCTGGTATACAATTCTGCCGGCGCCCATATTTAAGTGTCCTACCTCGGAGTTACCCATCTGTCCGTCCGGAAGACCTACTGCCAGTCCGCTGGCATTTCCCTTTACAAATGGATATTCCTTCATCAGTGCGTCGATATTCGGCTTCTTCGCCTGTGCAACGGCATTTCCTTCCGTCTTATCGTTTAATCCGAATCCATCCAGGATCATCAGTACTGTTGGGTTTTTACTCATTGTTCTTCCCTCTCTCTTTATTTTCGGTTGCCAACAATGTCGATGGCATACCCATCATTATCTGTCGTGCCGCGGATCTTTGTCTTGCTTGTATCCGAATCGTACACGATTACCTGCGAAGGATAATCCCCCGCTGTTTTATCATAAACATTACCGTCCGCATCCATTCCGATGTCATCGGAAATTGCAGCCAGGTAATGATAAAACCCGTCTTTATCATCCTGCTCTGTCAGAATGCTTGTAACTAGTCCCTTCTGTATACACGGAACATAGGAAAGTGTCACCGCGCCGTCCTCTGTGATCGTAATCTTGGCAAGCGTTGTATACAGCGTCCCGGTGGAAAACCAGAAATTTCCGAGACTGTACGCAACCGGCACACCATCGGTAAAACCACATCCCTGCAACCGGTGCGGATGTCCGCCGATCACCGCGTCTGCGCCTGCCTCCGCATATAGCTCCGCCAGAAGACGCTGGGATTTTTCTTCGTGCAGACTGCCTTCCGTTCCCCAGTGCACTTCCACAATCACATAATCACTTGTGGCGTCCGCTTCCCGGATCACCTCCAGAAATGCGGCAGGATTCAAGGTTTTTAATACTCCCGGTTCCGTCTCCGTCGCCTCTTTTGTATACTTGGTCGCCCGCTCAATCTGTGTGGCGGAAACAATGGCAATCTTTCTGCCTCCAATCACAAAAGAGAGGATCTTGGATGCCTCTTTTCGATTCTCGCCCGCCCCCGTATAGGGGATGTCCGCTTTCCGCAGACAGTCTAAGGTCGACAGCAGTCCTTCTTCCCCGTAATCATACACATGATTGTTGGCAAGCGTCACAGCATCCGTTCCAAAAACAGAGAGGAGTTCTACATCCCCCGGATCTGCCCGAAAGGTATATGCCTTCCCGGGAACCGCCTCCACGCTCCCGCTCTCTGCGTAGGTGAACTCATTGTTCATCACCATCACATCCACGTTCTGCATCTCCGAGAGCAAATCCTCCGAAAAGCAGTCATAGATGCCATTCGTCTGCCGGTTCATATACTCCATCGTATACCAGTCGTCGGCAAAATTGATGTCGCCCGCAAAGCCGAGCACGATCTTTCCATCCTCTCCGGCCTCTTTCCAGTATACATTTTGCAGCCGGTACTGCTGAAAACCACTGTCCCTGCAATACATCAACCACAGTACATGGATGGAGCTGCCGGTAATGTCATACCAGACTTCCGGATCCTCCGTTCCATCCAGAACGGCGCTCGCGATCCGCACCACCGTTTCATCTCCGTATCTGGCAGCCAGCCACATCAAAAACGAATCATCAACTGCATATCCTGCGATAAATTTCTTCGTCGCACCTTGTAATATCACTGCAAATGCGTCTGTCAGGTCCATTCTCCGTGTTGCGCTCTCTGTCATCTGCGTACGTTTTGTATCTCCGGCATTCCAGGTCGTCTGTTGTGCCGGAATATTCTGTCCTCCCGCAAAAATATCTCCCAGAAGTACAGCCGCCACGGTTACTACAAGTGCATTTCTTTTTCCCTTGCACTTTTTGGGCATACATTTTCTCCGCTGTCACTCAAAATTTCTCTTACGCTTATCACTATAAATTTTCACGAAAACCCGTCTCTCTCCGCCTGTTACCGCAGAGAGAAGCGGGTCCCCGTTCCAGGATCGTACCGCTCCGCAGCGATCCTGATTCCCTGTAATTTTAAACTATTACTTATAGTTTACAATCTTTCCAAAGTCAGCCTTTAAGGATGCGCCGCCTACAAGACCGCCATCGATATCCGGCTGTGCGAACAGTTCTGCCGCATTTCCTGCATTGACAGATCCGCCGTACTGGATACGAACCTTCTCAGCTGTATCGGTATCATATACCTCAGCGATGCAGTCACGGATTGCCTTGCAGACTTCCTGTGCCTGTGCGGTTGTTGCTGTCTTGCCGGTTCCGATTGCCCAGATCGGCTCATATGCAATTACCATGGAAGCAACCTGCTCTGCGGTAATATCCTTTAAGTCCGATTTGATCTGAAGACGGATCCAGTCAAGAGTAACGCCCATCTCTCTCTGCTCTAATGTCTCTCCGCAGCAGAGGATCGGGGTCAGATTGTGCTCGAATGCTTTCTTAACTTTCTTGTTCAGCATGCAGTCGCACTCTTTGAAGTAGTCACGTCTCTCGGAATGACCGATGATAACATACTTCACGCCTGCGTCTACCAGCATCTCCGGAGAGATCTCTCCTGTGTAGGCACCTTTCTCCTCGTAGTACATATTCTCTGCACCGACTGCAACGTTAGTACCTTTGACTGCCTCTACAACCGGTACGATATCGATTGCCGGAACACAGTATACAACTTCAACATCATCACTTACTACAAGCGGCTTTAACTCTTCTACTAACTTTACTGCCTGGCTTGGAGTCATGTTCATCTTCCAGTTGCCGGCCACAATTTTCTTTCTTGCCATTTTAAAATCCTCTTTCCCTTAAGAATGATCCCATTTATGTATCTGCTGCCACGACGTTTTGTACCGTCACGACAGCAGGATTTTGTTATTTATTTGTCGTCTGCTGCTACAACACCCGGAAGTTCCTTACCCTCTAAGAACTCTAAGGATGCGCCGCCACCTGTGGAAATATGGCTCATCTTGTCTGCAAAACCAAGCTGGTTTACTGCTGCTGCGGAATCGCCGCCGCCGATGATTGTGGTAGCGTCTGTCTCAGCCAGTGCCTTTGCTACAGCGATCGTACCTTTTGCAAGTGTCGGATTCTCGAATACACCCATCGGTCCGTTCCATACAACGGTCTTTGCTGTCTTAACAGCCTCTGCATATAACTCAGCCGTCTTCGGTCCGATATCACAGCCCTCTCTGTCAGCCGGCATATTCTTAACGTCGCAAACCTCAACCTCAACCGGAGCGTCGATCGGGTTCGGGAAATCAGCGATAGTCACTGCATCTACCGGAAGTAACAGCTTCTTGCCAAGCTTCTCAGCCTTTGCCATCATCTCCTTGCAGTAGTCGATCTTGCTGTCGTCCACTAAGGATTTACCGATCTCGTAACCCTGTGCCTTTAAGAAGGTGTAAGCCATACCGCCGCCGATGATCAAGGTATCGCACTTCTCAAGCAGGTTGGAGATAACGTTTAACTTGTCTGCAACTTTTGCGCCGCCAAGGATTGCAACAAACGGTCTTACTGGATTCTCAACTGCATTGCCAAGGAATGCAATCTCTTTCTCCATCAGGTAGCCGACAACGTTGGAGCCGCCCTTTGCACTGATGAACTTTGTCACGCCTGCTACGGAAGCATGTGCTCTGTGGGAAGAACCGAATGCGTCGCATACATAATCATCTGCAAGATCTGCTAACTCTTTGCTGAACTGCTCGCCGTTCTTGGTCTCTTCCTCGCCACGGAAACGTGTATTCTGAAGTAATACAACATCTCCCTCTTTCATAGCCTCTACCGCCTTGGTAGCCGCCTCTCCGGTTACGTTGTAGTCAGATACAAACACAACTTCCTTGCCAAGCTTCTCGGAAAGTCTCTTTGCAACCGGTGCTAAGGACTCGCCCTCGTTTGGTCCGTTCTTTACTTTTCCAAGATGGGAGCAGAGGATGACCTTGCCGCCATCGTTGATCAGCTTCTGGATCGTCGGAAGTGCAGCCACGATACGGGTCTCATCTGTAATCTCGCCATTCTTGAGCGGTACGTTGAAATCGCATCTTACGAGCACTCTCTTGCCTTTTACATTGATATCATCTACGGATTTTTTGTTTAATGACATATGTCATGTCCCCCTTTAATATGCAAAATGTCAAAAAGGGACCCGGTCCATAAAAGACCGGACCCCTTTCTGAGTCTATCACGTGATTGTCCGAGAACAATCTCTTTCTCTCAATTATGCTAACTCGGAGAAGTATTTGATGGTTCTTACCATCTGAGATGTGTAGGAGTTCTCGTTGTCATACCATGAAACAACCTGAACCTCATACTGATCATCAGATACCTGATTTACCATGGTCTGAGTTGCATCGAATAAGGAACCAAATCTCATACCAACGATATCAGAAGATACGATCTCATCCTCGTTGTAACCGAAGGACTCGTTTGCTGCTGCCTTCATAGCTGCGTTGATGTCTTCCTTTGTAACGCCGGCTTTCTTAACAACTGCTGTTAAGATTGTGGTAGAACCTGTCGGGGTCGGTACACGCTGTGCAGAACCGATCAGTTTGCCGTTCAGTTCCGGAATAACCAGACCGATTGCCTTAGCAGCACCGGTGGAGTTCGGAACGATGTTAGCTGCGCCGGCTCTTGCTCTTCTCAGGTCGCCCTTTCTGTGCGGACCATCCAGGATCATCTGGTCGCCGGTGTAAGCGTGAATGGTGCTCATGATACCGCTCTGGATCGGAGCATAGTCATTCAGAGCCTTAGCCATCGGAGCCAGGCAGTTGGTGGTGCAGGATGCTGCGGAGATGATCTGATCATCAGCGGTCAGAGTATCCTGGTTTACATTATAAACAATCGTCTTCAGGTCATTGCCCGCAGGAGCGGAAATAACAACCTTCTTGGCACCGGCCTTAATGTGAGCGGAGGCCTTTTCAGTGGTGCAGAATACACCGGTAGACTCAACAACATACTCGGCGCCGCACTCGCTCCACGGGATCTCTTCGGGATTCATGCAGCCATAAACATTGATAGCCTTGCCGTTTACAACCAGCTTGCCGTTTTCTTCCTTGACGCAGCCGTCAAATCTGCCATGGATGGTATCATACTTCACCATGTATACCATATAGTCGGCGTCTACGAAAGGATCGTTCACGCCTACAACCTCAAACGCTTCCGGCTGAGCGATAGCAGCACGGAACACCAGACGACCGATACGTCCGAAACCATTGATGCCAATTTTAATTGCCATTGGGAACACTCCTTTTTCTTTTTGACTGGCCCACGCCAAGGGTATGGATTTCTTTTTTCCAACCCCTGTTATTTCCAGCGGAAAACGTTGCCAATGATGGAAAGAACAACTTGCAGAGCCCAAAACGGACAATCTGCTTTACCTATACTATATACCAAAACCCCGTCGGATACAAGGAGTATCGCGGGAAGCAGCTGGAATTTTAATGGAATCCCCTTTTATCTTTTGTTTTGTCGACAAAACTCTAAAAATATCTGAAAATGCGAAAAAGTTCACATAATTGGGTTAATTTACCAGTTTTGTCTTTAATTTTGTTATACATCTTTTTATTCAATAGGAATTTATAAAACTCCAACATTTCCCAGTATTATATGGATAATTTTTGATCAAAATAAATCTTTATGAAATTATTTTTAATATTTATACGGTCAAATTTATTTCCCCATCCGGTACCAATTTCTACAATTTTCAGATATAATAAAGATGAAAACTTCCAGGCCGCTGGGCCGTGGAACAAATACATGGTATTGGAAGTGTCTCTCGATGGAACAAAAAGCTGGTTTCTTTGCTTTA
>OKRW01003184.1_pt1 | contig 10854 bp, 10 predicted proteins | sample 1601151 | NCBI WGS metagenome assembly OKRW01 (sample SAMEA3541471, study PRJEB24748) | human gut metagenome | biome: human gut; feature: human-associated habitat; material: faeces | place: China | collected 2012 | reverse complement strand
CGGTCGGCGGTATCTCGCTCACGCTCCAGCGTGATGCCCTCAATCATCATCGGTGTCAATATTCTAAACTGGTACGGCGCAGGTATTGCGCAGTCTGGGCGGCAGTTTGATGAAAGTGGGGGTTGCTTTTTCGGGGCTGCTGTGGTATAATATAACGCAAGGATGTTTGTCCGCTTATCATTGTGAGGTGTTTGTAATATGGAATGGATTATCATTACAGTTATAGTTATCGTTGCCGCACTGGTTGCTTGTATATTATGGGCTAAACAGCTTTCAAAACATAAATTCCAGTGTAAAGCCTGTTCTAAGGAATTTAATGCAAAATGGAATAAACTTCTGTTTGCAATTCACTCCGATGATTATTATGAAATCAGATGTCCATATTGCAATCATAAAGGATGTATTGAAAAACAGAATAGTGATTGAAGATAATTACTTCTCCTTGATAGCTGTGTGAGCGTCCTCCGCTCCGCAGCTTTTTTCATTTTCCCCATAACAACTTGACGAACTCGAAAACTCTAATGGCGCACAAAGTTCATGCGCCCTGCGAATAGACAGATAGCTCCGAAATTTGCTATAATATTATCGTGGGGTTAAATCAAATCTTGCGATACTCAAAACCGAAAGAGGTGATGCGAATGAGTAAGAAAGCGAAAGCTGAGGTCGCTGACGAGTCCGCCGTTATCATTACGGATGCCGTGCTTGCTGAGAATCAGGCAAAGCTCGATAGCTACGAAAAGTCTATCAAGGCAGCGCAGGAGCGCAGACGTAAGGTCATCATCGAAAGCAAGCTCTACACCTACGATAAGCTCTCACAGCTTTACGGCGGTGCTGAGGGACAAAAGCTTCTCGATGCTGTGACTGCTGAGCATACGCTCATCGGCAAGCTGACCGACAGCGGAATGTCTTATGCTGACATTGAGGGGCTTGTCGATAGCTCTGACGGTGCAGACAGCAAGTCGGGCGATGATGCCGACAGTGGCTCTGCCGATGATGAATTTGTCGGACAGACTTCTTTCTTCGGAGATAATTCCTACAAGGATTAACATATTTCCGACAACAAAACGATAGCTGTGAGAGGGGCGGCAGCAATGCCGTTCCTCACGGCTATAATCACAACTGATAACCATGAGGGTAAGAGATATAAAGCGATGCCCTCTGACCTATAAGCGTAGATATAGATAAGCTAAGGAGATAAATTCGCTATGAAACAGAAAACTATGCAAGAGCTGAATGAGCAGTACAAGGACTGCCCTCAGCGTGAAAATGAATACACTGTCTGCGGACAGAAGATGATCGTGGTGAGCCACTTCATCGGGGATAAAGACCTTGACGATGAGCTTTACCGACTTGCGTTCGACAGGGCGCTCAACGAGGTACTGAACAAACCTATCCGAAGCTGTGAAAGTGTCTGAAAATTTCAGAAACCACTTGCTTTTATCGGTAAGGCGCGCTATAATGGGTGTATTACCGATAAAAGCTGCTTTGGAGGAAAGGAGTGTTTATGTTACCAAAGCAGGATAATTACAAGGTGGGTATCTACCTCCGCTTGTCTAAGGACGATGAGCGACAGGGAGAATCCCTCTCAATCGAAAACCAGAGACGAGTCCTCACAAACTATGTGAACGAACAGGGCTGGTCTATCTATGACGAGTATGTCGATGACGGAATTTCGGGCGTGTCCTTTGACCGCCCAGGGGTCCAGAGAATGCTCGATGATGCAAAGGCAGGCAGGATAAATCTTATCATCTGCAAGGATATGAGCCGTTTCGGAAGAAACTATATCCAGGTCGGACAGTATGTAGATTACCTGTTCCCGATGTACAATATCCGTTTCATTGCACTGACCGACAACATTGATACGCTCAACAGCGACAGTGCTTCAATGGATATGCTCCCGATCATGAATGTTTTTAATGAGTGGTACGCTGCCAACACTTCAAAGAAGCTCCGTGCCGTGTTTGAGAGCAATGCAAGGTCGGGCAAGTATAAATGCACATACTGTGCATACGGCTATTTCAAGAGCGATGACGGCTTTAATACTCCGATCATTGATCCGTATGCCGCCGCTATCGTCCGCCGTATCTTTGAGATGAGGGCTAAGGGCTTCAACCCGAAAAAGATAGCCGATATTCTCAATGCAGAACATATCCCCACGCCGTCTGATTATCAGTATCAGCGAATTGGCAAGCCGAATCCCCATAACACCTCGCACCTGTGGGGCAACATTAATGTTCAGCGTATTCTGAAAAATCCGATCTATCTCGGCAAGCTCGCTCAACTGCGTACCACCTCGGTGAGCTACAAAAACCACAAGATCGTTCAGAAACGCCCGGAGGATTGGGCGGTGGTCGAAAACAACCACGAGCCTATCATCACCCAGGAACTGTGGGACAAGTGCCGTGAAATCGACAGATCGGTGAGCCAGGGCAAGCGTGACCATAAGGGTGTTACTGCTCCGCTTTCAGGTTTCCTTTACTGTGATTCCTGCGGTTCAAAGATGCGGCAGCATAACGGTGGCAAGGGCTGTAAGCCTTCCTACACCTGTGGTCTGCATAGTCGCTGTGGCGGTGATGTGTGTTCTACGCACTTCATCAAGCAGTATCTTATTGAAGCCACGGTGCTTGCCGACATTCAGGCGAAAAGCCGTATGGTACTGCGTGAAGCAGATGCAAAAGCAAGGTTTATGGCATACAAGTCCAGACAGCACGAAAACCGTTCCGCTGAGGAAAAGAAGCGTGAAGCTGAGGTCAAGAAAAGACTGGACGAGCTTGACAAGCTGATTCAGGGTATCTATGAGGATAAAGTCCTCGGTCGTGTTCCCGAAGATGTTTGTATCAATCTGCTTGAAAAGTACAGCACCGAAAAGAAATCACTCTCTGCGGAGTACGAAGTGATCTTAGAGCGTGAAAAGGCTGACAAGAAGGACGAAGCCGATGTGGACGAGTTCATGAGCCGTCTGCGTAAGTATGCAGGAGCTACGGAGCTTACAAGAGAAATGTGCCTTGATCTGATTGGTTATGTGACCGTTGATGAAAACACGGGTCGCACTAAGCCCCGAAAAATACACATTTACTACAAGTTCCTTGATAAGGAGCTTGCTGACAAGCATAACGCCCTTGCGTGAGTGAGGGCGGTTTATTCCAACAATTTATAGTGTCCATAAGTATTCCTTACATTGTTCAGAAAGAATACATTGTCCTCATCACCCTCCGCAGAATAGTTGATCAGGATGTAGAACACATTGCCGTCTTTGGTGGTGACGGCAATAAACTGCATTTCTTCGCTGTCATAGATGATCTTCTCGTGCTTAATGAGCGTGGCGTTGCCGTCTGTGTCATAATTCTCATCCGCATAATAGTCATGTCCTGCGTTATCAGTTTCATCATCGCTGTTTTCCATTGCTGCCTTGTTGTGCTGAATTTCATCAACCAACTTCTGCATATCTTCTTCACCGAGTTCCATGTTTGCTGCAGAAGAATTGTCTGCCATTTCTGTAATTGCCGTTGTTTCTGCTTCTTCTGCAAATACAGGAACGGCATTTCCCATACTTGCCAAAGTCAAAGCCATTGCAGAAAATACTGCTGCAACCGATTTTTTAGTGTTCCACATTTTTTCTATCCTCCATCACGATCTTTTGTTCATGCACCACGGAAGAAGCAGCTGTCAGCTTCGTAATAATCTCCTCCGTGGTCATGCCGTTGTCATGCAAAAACTTTTTGAGTGCTTCCACTTCAAGCATTTCTCGCTTGGCTTTCAGTTCCTCAAGAAGCTGCTTGTCCTGATTGATCTTTTCTTCAAGCTTCGGAATTTTCTTATTGAGAGCATCCAAAGCGGTTTCTTTTCTTGTCATTTTCATGCTCCTTAGTAGAGTACCAGTCTTGGGTCAATGTAGTCCCAGCCGTAACCGTCCGTATCAATCTCAATATGGAAATTGACATTCGTATTGGTTGTTTGTGCAAACATTTCGCCCTCTTGGATCGTATCGCCCTCCGAATAGCCATTCAGAAGAACAGTATTGGCGATCGTCACTTCTGTATCTCGCTTTGTTCCGCCGGAACCGTCATACCAATACTGCACATCATCTTTTCGCAGGGTGATCTTCTGATTGGCAGTATCAACATCCTTGATTTTGCAGTCAAACGGAGCATAAAGCTTTGCACCGGTATTGCAGTAATATTTGATTCCCTGATACAGACCGTAATTGGTTTTGTTCCATTCCCACATATCGTAGCCAAACGCCTGTTTGACCGAATAATTCCGAATGGTATCGCCGGAAAGCATATTGCGAAGTGTCTGATGATTTCCATAGAGCGTTTCCGAACCGCTTTCCTGACCTGCAAGAAGCTTGTAGTATTCCAGCCGTTCTTCCTTGTGGGATTGACTTTTCAGCTTATCTTCGATCACCTGATCAAAGGTTTTCTTTTGCTTGACGTTGTAGTAGAGGTTGCATTCCGTTTTCCAGTAATACTTTTCATAATAGCCGTACATACAGGCATCATTTATGGTATCATTCCAGATATGCGTATCGGTCGGCGAAACCAAAAACCAAGCATCATTTCCATTCCAGCCCCAGAAAGAGCGATCGTATCGGGTGTCTCCATTCATGAAGAAAAATGTCTGCGTATCATTGTCGATGAAGTAAAACGGTTCTTTTGTACCGGAATAATAGCGGTGATCCATAATCATGAATCCTGTCAAAGCATAGTCATCGTTCGGATTCAGCATCCGGTAGTCCGCATTGATGCAGACGTAACCCTCGCTGTCAAAATACTGACTGAGTTCAGATGTATAGGCGATGGGTTTGAAACGATATTTGTATGGTCTGCCGCTGTAGACAAAGGCATCTTTTTCCGCTCTGTAATACGTACCGGTTTCCGCACTTCCGCCGCCCCAGTAGTTGTAATCGGAAAGTTCCTCCCAACGGGAACGGTTATCGTACCAATAAACAAACGCATATTCTGCATTGAATATTTCTGTCAGCAGATTCTCTGTGTCACCGCCATAGCTCCAATACTTGATGTCGCCGTTGCTGTCTGTATCAAAGTCATAGTAATAGGCACACAGGAACGACCACAGCTTGTACACATCAAAATCATAGACCGGATCCCAGTCATAAACGGAAGAACGTCCCCAGTACCAATTGTCGGGATCGTCTTTCAGATTACGCTTGTTTGCTCCGAAAGCAGCAAGACCGTTTTTCCAGTCTGTATCACTGCTGACTTTCAGAATCTTCTCATTCATGTCGTAGGCAAGTTTTGTGTAATATTTTTCTGCTTCCGACAAGTCGTAGTCCTGAGCCGCATATGTGCCAAGGACAAAACCCGAACCGCTTAAAATGCCGGAAAAGATCATGAGAATGAATGCCAGCACCAGAGCGATAATGAGAATCGGGACAAGGCAGGCGAGCAGAACGGCTCTTGCTTCCTTGTTGTAGATGTTCTTGATAAATTGAAAAGCCTGTCTGAGTGCATTTTTCAGTCTGTCCACAAAGGAATTTTTGGTCTGCTTTTTCGGCTTTTTTCTGCGTTTTACCTGTTCACCCTTGCTTTTCAGCTTGTCCTCACGCTTTTGCAGACGTTGACGGTTGTCCGATTGCTTCTTTTTCAGTTTCTCTTTCTTTTTCTGATTCCGTTCTTTCAGGTGATGCGGCTGTATTTTTTCCACAGCTTTCTCCACGCCATGCCGTTTGATAGCTTCCACAGCAGAGAGAAAGTCGTTGTTTTCATCGGCATGGACTGCTTTCTGCCAGCCGCTTGCTGCAAGCCGTTTGCCCGTGTAGTTGGCAGGCTTTAAGGCCAGCGGTGCAGGACGGCTTAAATCAGCAATTCGCCGCTGCTTTTTGAGTGTCTTTGCCTGAAACTGCTTTTCCTTTTTCAATTTCTGAGATGCAGTTCTGATTGTTTTGGATTCGATCTGGAACTGCTTTTTTCGCCTTTGGAATCGCAGTACGGCAACATTTTTGCTGAACGGATCAGATAATTGTTTTTTCTTGAAATGCTTGAATGATTTCTTACATTCTCCGAATATTTGCTTTTTCTCTTTCAGTTCCTTGCGTGACTTCGCAAGCTTCGGCTGATACTGTCCGCCCTTGAAAAGCTTATATTCCGCTTTTTGCAGGCGGTAACGTGTCTTTTCCAGTCTGAACTGCTTTTTCTGCTTGAAATGCCTGCGAGTTCCTGTCACAGCATCTTTGGCGATGACAAGGGTTGCAATTGTGCCGCGATGCATATCGTCAACCGCTTCCTGCCGATACTTCTGTTTCAGCCTGTATCGAACATCACGCTGAACTGCATTGCCGGTTTTCAAAGCAATTGTTTCCGCACCAAGTGCCGAACCCTCGGCAGTATGCAGTGCCGTATGGGCAGTTCGATTGACCAGCTGTGCCGATCGTTTCAGGACTTTTCCACGGAATGTTTTCGGCTTTAAGCTGTCAAGAGATTTCGTGATGGACGGTTTATCGCCTGCAAACCTCGTTTTGAGATTCACTGTCCTGTGAATCAGACCATGTCCGGTATATCGTCTGCTTTTTTCTCCACGTCGGATACGGGCAGTTGTTTTGAATTTGCCGTTTTTACGCTGCTTGCGGACAAACTGAATCTGAAACTGCTTTTGCGATCTGCTGTATTTCCGGAGTTTCTTTTCAGCCTTTGCCAGCTGATGATGTGTTATTTGTAAATTTGCCATCGCACATCGCTCCTGCCTATTTCAGCTGCTGTTCCAACGGTTTTGTGGTAAGCAGGCTGTACATCACGGTATCGGTCGGGAAATGATCCGTAAACGGCAGAATGATCTTATCATAGCGAATCAGACCTTCACCGGGTCCGCTGTTGGTGACAAACTCCATTTGCTGCGGACTGATGTGCAGCTTTTCCGCCAGAATATCACGGTCACCGGCTGCCTGATTCAGCATATATACAAAGTCTGAGTTGTCGAAGATGTTTTCCACCTCGGCACTGGACAGCAAATCCTTGACATTCTGTGTAATGCCGGTCGGAACGCCACCCCATTTACGGAATCGCTTCCAGATTTCAGCGGAATATTTTGCCGTCTGTTCTTCCTTTAACAGAAGATGAAATTCATCGATGTAGTAGCGTGTAACTTTTCGTTCCGCACGGTTGCGTGTCACTCTGTTCCACACGGTATCCTGAACGATCAGCATACCCACCTTTTTCAGCTGATTGCCCAGTTCCTTGATGTCAAAGCAGATGATACGATTCTTCAAGTTAATATTCGTTCTGTGGTTGAACAGATTTTGCGAGCCGTTGACATACATTTCAAGAGAGTTTGCTACACGAAGTGCAATTTCTCCCTCTTTGACAAGAGCATTGTGCAGATCGGACAGAATCGGCATTTTTTCTCTGGACGGTTGATTTCGAAAAAAATCCATGTAGATAGCACGAACACATCGGTCAATGACAGAACGTTCCTCCGCAGTCAGTCCATACTTGCCGCCCACAATGATCTCACAAAGAGAAATGATAAAATCCGACTTTGTGGAGATCGGGTTCTCATCCATGTTGTTTTCAAAGTTAATGTCCATCGGGTTGATATACTGTTCTGAGCTGCTTGCAATTCGGATCAGCTGTCCATGCAGATGCTGTACCAACGGGAAATATTCGCCTTCAGGGTCGCAGATGATAATGTCATCAGTTGTTTTCAGAAAGCTGTCTAAGATCTCTCTTTTTACGCTAAAAGATTTACCGGAACCCGGTGTGCCTAAAATCAGCCCGTTCGGATTTTTAAGTCTGCTTCTGTTTGCCATAATCATGTTGCCGGAAACGGTGTTCAGACCGTAGTATGTGCCACCGACCTGAAAGAGTTCCTGTGTGGTGAACGGAACAAATATCGCAATTCCCGATGTGTGCATCTCACGGGAAACCTGTATCTTATTGATACCCAGCGGCAGTGATGAGGAAAGATAATCCTCCTGCAAGTAGTCACAAGGCATCAGGGTACAGTTATTCTTCTGACAGATACGCTTTAACAATTCCAGCTGCAAGCCTAAGTCTTTCTTATTTCTTGCATAGTTTCGTATCGTAATGGAGATATGAAACAAGCGTTCATTTTTGCTGTTGAGGTCATCCAGCAGCTTTTCCAGATCCGTAATGTACATTTTGATTGCCGGAGGAAGAATATCCGGATCGTAGCCTGCTTTGGAAGCTTTTTTCTGTTCGTCAATTTTCATAGACTCCACAGCAGTCAGCTTTGTCTTGACAAATTTAAGTGCCGTGATCTGATCCAGCGGTGTAACGTGCAGATTGACACAGAAAAGGTGCTGTAATTCGAGAAAATCGGAAAGAATCGTATCCGGCAGTTCTCCTGCAAGAATGTTCATTCCATTGATCGCACCGAAAGAAGCACCAATCTCAAAGTTTGCCTTATTGAATTTCATACTGGACGGAGCAATGAAGTCTTTCGTATTCCAGCCTGCTTTCAGCATTTCGTTCCAGTCAAAGACAAAAGGGGCACTCTGAAATGGGTTCAGGCTGTAATAGAGTGTTTCCAGTCTTTCTTTTCCGCTGAGTGCCTTGGCTTCCACATTGAAGCCCTTGAACATCTTGATGATTTCTGTCTGGATATTCAGAAGTTTTGGCTTTGCCTGTTTATAGGAACTTGCCTCAATGGTGAAAGTCAAAAACTTTCTGCATGACTGTCCATTTTTGCCCGACAACAGCTTTGATGTCAGCATTTCGGAGTATTCTGCACGAATCTCGTTGAAATCGTCCTCCTGTGCAGGAATCTGAATTTGCTTGACCAGTCCGTCCTGACTTCTGTTCTGATTTTCAAATGTAAGCTGAAATGTGACGGTATTGTCAAAGTAATTGATCAGATCGCAGTACTTTGAGAAAATGCCGTTTTGTTCCTCAAATTCAGCAAGCTGATAATTGGTATCAAAGAACTGAATGGTCTTTGAAAATCTATGGTCATCGATCTGGCATACGCCGTCCTTGAACATCTGCGTATAGCCGATCGTATTCTGTGTGGACGAAATATCGTCCTTATATTTCTTGATCTCGTGCATTCGTGCCAGAATGACTGCCTTATCATTTTTGTCAATGTTAGAAATCGGCTTTTCAGCGGCAGCTTTCGCACCTGATCTGAGATCTGTTTTCTTCTTGTTTTTCAAGCCTACTTGCTCCTTTCTATCTTGTCCAAAAGCTTTTTCAGCTTGGTATATTCTATTTGTCTTTCGATACATTCGTATAGATTGACCGTTCTGTAAGTTCGCTTTCTCGGTCTTTTGAAATAGCGGAACATATTTTTGATGGTCTGCTCGAAAAAAATCCCGTTTTTCTTATACAATCCGCAGATGAGGGCAGGTGCTGCCACTGCACCCATGGCAAAGATCGCTCCTGAAACGCCAAGGGTACTGCGTGTCAGGAAGAAAAGCGGAATTCCCAGCACACCGCCGATTCCAAACGAAACTACCTGTCTTTTGGTCAGTCCGAACATGAACTTCTGCTTGATGTCATTCAAGTCTTTTGGTATTTGTACATAATGTGCCATTCATAACCTCCTGAAGATCAATGTGCATTGAAAATAGATTTTGAAACAGCACCTGTACGGAGTACCGTAAAGATCAGTGCCACCGTATATCCCAGAAGCATTGCCATTTGCAGAATAATGCCGTCAGTACTGCTGTTCAGCGATGCAATGGCATTGGAAAACAGCGTCTTGAAGATACCAAGTGCAATGATGATAAAGAATCCCTGAAAGGATAATGCCAGAAGCTGTTTGATCCAGTTCTTTCCGATTCCCGACCATTCACCGCTATCCAGCATAGCTGCCATGGGAATCGGTGCAATGCCTAAGTACATAAAGACCTCAATGATACGGGAAGCAAGCACAATTACAATGGCAACCATCATAATCATTACACCCAAGTGAACAATCAGCGAGATAAACCAGACAGTTATCAGTTCACCAAGTCCCAGACTGTTCAGAGCCGATTTCTTGAGTGCCAAGTCAGTTGACAGAAAATCTCCTGTACCGAACAGCGTTGTAATACCGTTGGCACAAGCGTCTGTTCCGAACGAAAACAGGGCAGATGCGATATAAAATACGTTTGATACCAAAATCACACCGCATAAGGCTTTGATGATCCATTTGATAAAGATGGAATCATCAAAATCCTTGAAGTTATTTCCACGAATCACGGTCTGTATCAGATCATTGAGTAATATGATGACAAGAATGAAACCGCCGATGGGGACTACCACGTTATTGCAAAGTGTTTCAATCGTTGACCATATGGTTGTTCCGCTGCTTGCAGAACCGGAAAAACTTGCAGGATGTCCTGTCAGAAATGTGGAAATCAGACCGCCGTCTTCCGTGGTTTTGTGAAAGGTTTCCGTCATCAAGTCGGATATGCTGTCAAACTGCGATTTGATACCGTCCTTGAACAGATTTTCACACCATTCCTGCAAGCTGTCGATCGCATCACTTATGACGCCCATTCTCTCACCGTCCTTTCCTTATGCCGGCTGCCCACACACCACCCGCCACGCAGCCGTTAAAAAATTCGGTCAGATTAAACGGCACCTGTCATCATGCCTTCGAGAACCGGAACGAGGACGATTGCAAGGAGAATCAGTCCAAGACCAGCCATCAGCTGCTTCATGCCCTGCGATTTCGCACCGGGGTTATCGTTTCCGTAACCCTCCATAAGATTTATGCCGCCCCATACACACAGACCGGCTCCGAGTGCAATTACAAGTGTTTGCAATACTGTGATTGCCTGTTGAAAAAATGCCATAAAAAATCCTCCTTGCTGCTGTTCGGTTCCTACCGATACAGCGCATTCTATTTGCTAACGGCTTAAAAAAGCCGCAACAGCCCAAAGCAATCTAT
>OKRW01003181.1_pt1 | contig 10865 bp, 10 predicted proteins | sample 1601151 | NCBI WGS metagenome assembly OKRW01 (sample SAMEA3541471, study PRJEB24748) | human gut metagenome | biome: human gut; feature: human-associated habitat; material: faeces | place: China | collected 2012 | reverse complement strand
TCAGATAGTGGCGGCATCCGGCCAGGTGCTGCGCAATTGGGATGCGGGAACGCTGGCGCGGCTGTTCGCTAATAATTTCGTTATTTTGAACGGAGACGCGGCCTGGACATTGTGCGAAATGGGACTTGGCCGCCTTGCGGGCATTGAGAGCGTGCGCTGGCTGCGCCAAAACGACGGCGGCTACGCCTATGAGCAGGTGACGAACGGCAAGACCTACTGCGGGCGTAAAAACGCACGGGCCTCGGCCATCGTCTCGTGCAGCGACGCGCTGGATGTGACCTATGCGCAGGGCGCACAGGTGAACGAATATACTGCGCTGTACGATTCCTTCCGCCGCCGTACCGCCCACGGCCAGGTGGTGGTGGACGGCCGCGTACTCGTCTATCCCTTCGGGAATTTTGAAAGCTCTGTATCCATCCCGCCCATGCTGCTGAACAGCATGCGCCAGGCTGTGCTTCACGACGTGCTGCGCACAGCGGGCGCGCCGTTTCCGCTGGTGTGCGGCGCGCCGTATCTGGAGCCGTACTGCTTTGTACAGGACGGGGGATTGGATGTCTACCTTGTAAACGGCAGCACGGATGATGCCGACGCTGTGGAGCTGGCGTTTTCTGCGGGAACTGCGCCGGAAAGCGCGGAGGTCTGGCGTTCGTACGTGGAACAGGCCGCGCCGCAGGCCGCTGTGTGTGAAGCGGCGGGAACAGGCGTTCGGGTGCCGGTAGATGTGCCCAGCATGGAAGCTGTTCTGCTGCGCATGCCCGCGCCGGGGGCGGAAGGGGAGACCCCGGCATGAGCAAAAAAATAAGGGCATTTATTGGCTATCTGAAGGTGCTGGTGAACGGCGAGACGCTGGGCGGCGGATTTTACCGTTTTTTGTCGGTGCATGCGTGTTTTCTGGTATTTTACGGCCTGCCCCATGTATTTATCAATACGATGCTGTTGGGGCAGACGGGCGACGTAAAGGTCGTGGTGATGTATAACGCTACGTTTTTCCTGGGCAGCGCGGCGGCCATGCTGCTGGCGGCAGGGCTTTTGCAGCGCACGGATTCCGGCGTGACGGCGGTGCTGGGTATTTTGGGCTACAATGTGCTGTATCTGCTGCTGATCGTGCTGCCGGTCGTGGCCTTCGTCGTGCTGCGCCAGCGGCAGCTGCCGGAGGAGCGCGGCGATATCGAGCCCAAAAAGCAGATGGCGATCGTGTACCTCGCCTCCCTCGTCGTCGGCGCGTACGACGGCTTCTACGGTCCCGGAACGGGCACGTTTCTGATGCTGCTGCTCACCGGTGTGGCCCATCTGAAGCTTAAATCAGCCGCCGGCATCACGAAAGCCATCAACCTTACAACCAACGTCACGGCGCTGGTGGTGTTCCTCCTGCATGGCCAGGTGTTGCTGGTTCTCGGCTTGGTGGCTGGCGCCTTCAACATCGTGGGCAACTACCTGGGCTCCCACAGCTTTTCGAAGAACGGCGGTGCGGTCGCCCGACCCATCACCATCGTCGTCCTAGTCATCTTCTTCGCGAACGTTATTTGGGATTTCGTCGCCTAAGCCGTGAAACAGCCCGCCGCCGGCTGCGGATGTTTCACGTGAAACATCACCTGGAAATACAAGGTGCATGACAATCGGGTACTATGGAAGCATACTGAAACGAGCGCGTCGGTCGCGCGGGTGAAAGGATTCGAACATGAAGTGCGTTATCAGCGTTCTTGGCAAGGATCGTAGCGGTATCGTTGCAGCTGTTTCTGTTGCGCTGGCCGAATGCGGCGCCAATATCGACGACATCAGCCAGACCATCCTGGGTGATATGTTCTCCATGACCATGCTGACCACGCTGGACACCGAGAAGGCCGACTTCAATGCTGTGCAGGAGAAGCTTGAAGGGGTCGCTACTGAGCTGGGAGTGCAGATCACCATCCAGCGCGAGGATGTTTTCCAGTTCATGTACAAGATTTAGTTCTCGAATCGGATCGTGCTGCTTGCGAACAAGGGCGTAAGCCGAATCGCTTGCATATAAGCCGCCGAACGACGGCCCGGAGTCGCAGACTCCGGGCCTTTTTGCGCACCGCTATAATAGGAAACCGTGACCCATCAGACGATCAGGGAGAAGTCGAATGACCCGAATCTATTCGTACACCCAACCGCTCGATGCTGATATCGTCGACGCATTCTGCCTTATGCAGAAGGGCTTCACCGATCAATTCGTGTATTACCGCAAGGACCGCCCCACCCGTTTCATGGGCTTGGGGCGCTGTATCGCGTTGCCGACCTTGGACGATGCCGAGTGCGAACTGACGGGGCCGGCTGCCGAGCAGCCGGTGTTCTTCTCGTTCAACCGATTCGACGCGCATAATCCCGCGCCGGCCGATGAGCTGTTCCAATCGTTCCCCAACCTGCACTTCATGCTGCCCGAAGTGGTGCTCATCGAGAACGAGTGCGGCGCTTTCCTGCAGGTGAACTCCCTTGGCCCGGTGTACGCCGGCCGTGTCGAGCGTTTCGCGCGCCTTGCCCTGACGGCGCCGCATCGCACGCGACGCACCGTTTCGTACCAGCTGGAGCTCGATTCGCGTTCCACTTGGGAGCAGGCGGTGGGAAGCGGGCTTGATGCCATCAAGAGCGGCCGCGTGGAGAAGGTGGTGCTCTCGCGCCGTCTGAAGCTGCGTGCCGACGAGCCGTTTTCCTCGAAGGACCTGCTGGTGAACCTGATCGACGGCACCGCGCACGGAACCGTGCTGCTGTACCGATATGCCGACGTGTTCTTCTGCGGCTGCACCCCCGAGCTGCTCGTGAAGAAATCGGGCTGCGAACTGGAAAGCATGTGCCTGGCGGGAACGTGCCCGGCATCGCCCGATCCGGCCGAGAACGAGCGCCTTGCGCAGGGCTTGCTGAACGATGCGAAGAACCGCGCCGAGCATGACTACGTCGTGCGCTTCATCCGGGATGTGCTGGGCCGTACGTGCTATGCGGTCGATGTCCCGAAGGAGCCGACCATCATGCCGTTGACGCGCATTCAGCATCTTATGACGCCTGCGCGCGCAAAGCTGCTCGAAGGCGTCGATCTGTGGTCGATGATGGGCGATTTGCATCCCACGCCCGCGGTTTCGGGCACGCCGGTCGGCGAGGCGAAGATGCTCATCCGTCAGATCGAAGCCTATAGCCGCGGCTTCTTCGCCGGCGCATGCGGCTACGTCGATGCTGCGGGAGATGGCGAGTTCAGCGTGGCGCTGCGCACCGGCGTGTTCGACGGCGAGATCGGCTACGTGTACGCCGGATGCGGCATCGTCGACGGTAGCCGTGCGGCCGACGAGTACGACGAGATCGCGCTGAAGCTAAAAACCGTGCTCTCGGCGTTCGATGGCGAAGCCGCCTCGTCCCACGCTGCGCAAGCCAGCCCGCAAACCACAGCGCAAAACGCGCCGCAAACCACGGGCGAAACCAACCCGCAAGCCGCGTCGCCGGCTGACCTGCAGGAGATCCCTCAGGTTGCGGGTCAAACCGCAATGCAAAGCGCGGGTCAAACCGACCCGCAAACCACGACCGCAGGGAAAGGGGAAGCTCGATGACCGTCGCCGATCCGTGCGCAACTGCGCGCTTTTTGGGAGCGTTCTTCGATGAGCTTGCGAAATGGGGCGTGCAAAACGTGGTGATCAGCCCCGGGTCGCGTTCCACCCCGCTGTCCATGACCGCCTACGAGCTGTCTTGCCGCGCTCCGCAGCGGATGAGCACGTATGTGGACATCGACGAGCGCGGCGCTGCTTTCCTGGCGCTGGGCATGGCGAAAGCGTCCGGTCGTCCGGCGGCGCTGGTGTGCTCGTCGGGTACGGCCATCGCAAACTACTATCCGGCCATCCTCGAGGCGGAGTCGTCGCGCGTGCCCCTTATCGTGCTGACGGCCGACCGCCCGCCACAGCTGCAGGGGCTGGGCGCTCCGCAAACCTGCGATCAATCGCACGCTTACGGCACGCACGTGCGCGCCTATCGCGGGATGCCCTTGCCCGCAGATGACGAAGGATCGCTGCGCTTCGCCCGCCAAGCCGCCCGCGAGGCGTGCATCGCCGCGCTCGGGTCGTGCAATCCCGCGCAGAACCAGGAAACGCAAAACTCCTTGGCGGTACCCTCGGCTGCAAAGGCGAGCGCATCCCATCGTCTTGCCGGAGCCTGTTTCGGTGGTCCGGTGCACCTGAACTTCCCGTTCGACGAGCCGCTCAAGCCCGATGTGACGCTCCCCGACCTGTTCGATGCCGGCATTCCTTGCGCCGAGCCCGCTGGAGTCAGCGCGGCTCCCGGGGCAAAACCTGCCCGCAAACCGTCGCTTCCCGTCGGCGCCGCGCACGTGCATGGGGGCATGGAAGGCGTTGCGGCGGCGCAGCTTGCCCGCGAGCTGCTGGCCAATAGCGTGCTGCTGCTGGCAGGCGAAGGCTCCTGCGCCACGCACGAGGAGGCGCAGCGCGTGCTGTCCTTCGCGCGCACCTTCGCCATCCCCGTGCTTGCCGACCCGCTCTCGGGGCTGCGCTCCTTCGACGACCCGTTGGTGATCGGCAACTACGACAGTGTGTTCCAGCCTGGCGGCATCTCGCCTGATGAAGCGCTGAACCCGCAGGTTATCGTACGTTTCGGCCGCTACCCTGTGTCGAAGAGGGCAACGCAGTGGGCCCGCGCGCGCGAGGATGAGGGCGTGCTGCAGGTAGTGGTCGACCCCCTGGAAACGCGCGACACCAACGCCGCCACCACGGTATTCGTTCGCACGAAGCCCGCCGATTTCGCGCAAAGCATGCTGCGCGCGCTGCGCATGGAGGACGGCCCCGCGGCGGCAGGCGCCAACAATCTGTCGTTCGCCAACGCCTGGCAACGGGTGGAGGAAGCTGCCGCAAAGCGCATAGCCGCGGTAGATACCGGCGAAGAACCCGGTGCCGACGGCTTTGAGGGAGCCTACGTCCGTCGCGTGCTGGAGCTTGTCCCTGAAGGCTCGTGTCTGTTCGTGGCAAATTCCATGAGCGTGCGCGCTGTGGACACCTTCTACCTGAAGGGCGGAAAGCAGCTGACCGTGTTGGCGAACCGGGGTTTGAACGGCATCGACGGCACGGTTTCAACGGCCATCGGCGCTTCGCGCTGCTTCGGCCGCACCACGCTGATCACGGGCGATTTGACCATGCAACACGACTTGAATGCCCTGGCGTTGCAGCGCGAGCTGCGCGTGCAGCGGCAGCTCGCCGACGCCGCAGGCGACGAGAACCGCGCGCCGAAACAGGGCGCCAAGCGTAATAGCTGCGAAACAAACGCCGGCGAGCTGGGCATTACCATCGTGCTGCTGAACAACAACGGCGGCGCCATATTCGACATGCTGCCGCAGAAGTCGCAGGAAGCGTATTTCGAGCGCCTGTTCCTCACGCCTCAGGACGTGGACTTTCAGGCCGCGGTCGCCGCATTCGGCGTGCCCTACAGCAAGACGGCCACGTTGGCCGAGTTCGACCGGGCGTATCGAGCATCGCTGGATGTTCCGGGCATCAGCTTCATCGAAGTGCCCGTGCCCCTGCAGGGCCTGCGCGAACGTTACGCCAGGTATTGGTAGGCGTTCGACGCGCAACCATCGCTGCGAGGTCGGCGATCGGCGCGCAACCGTCGCCGCAAGGTCGGCGCTCTGCGCCCTGGCGTTGCCGGCATGCCGTGTTGTACGCAACACATACAACGATAAAGCGCTAAGGGATCGAGGAGGAGCTCATGGAAATGATGAACGAGCAGTCGGAAACCGCCTGCTTCGACGTTGACGGAGTCCGATATCGTTACCTGTATATGACGGAGGATTATCCCGCCCGCCGCCGCCGCACCCCGGTGCTGTTCGTGCACGGCTTCGCGCAAAACGCGCTGTCTTGGTTCCCCGCAAGCCGTACCATCTTCCTTGAGCGCGACGTGTACGGCATCGACCTCGTCGGCCACGGCGGGTCGTCGGTCCCGGTTCATCCGGCGCCGTACAGCTTGCCCGCAATGGGCGAGGCGCTCCTTGCCCTTATCAAGCTGATTCCGGGAAAACCCCTGGTCGTGGCCTATTCGATGGGTGGGCGCGTAGCGCTTTCCGCATTGCTTGAGGTCGGTCCCGCGGCTTTCGCCAAGCAAACGAGCGGCTTGCTTCTGGAAAGCGTGGGCATGGGGCCGAAAACGCAGGCGGAGCGCGATGCCGCCATCAAGCGAGATGCCGATATGGCGCGCCGCCTGCGCGAGACGCCGCTGAAGGACTTCATGACCTACTGGGAGAACCTGCCGCTGTTCGAGTCGCAGAAGGCGCTGCCGAAGAAGGTTCGCGCCGCGGTCCGCGCCAACAGGCTTGCCAACGATCCCGAGGCGCTGGCGAAGTGCGTGGAATGCGCGGGCCAGCACCGCATGCCCTCGTACCGCGAGACCACGGCGGCGCTGCGCGACCTCGGCCTGCGCGGCTACCCGGCCCTGTATCTGGCCGGCGAAAAAGACGCAAAATACAGCAAGCTCGCAGCAAGCCTGCACGAGGAGGGCATCGTGAGGACGCGTATCGCGCCGAAGGTGGGGCACAACGTCCATCTGGAGGCTCCCGAGGTGTTTGCCGCTTGCGTGCACAGCGTGGCGACTCGCTAGCGGGGCGTCGCCGTCCGCCCGTGCAGCCTGGCGCCCGCCGTCCGCCCGTGTTGCGTGGCGACGCGCTAGCGGGGCGCCCCCGGTCCACTTGTGCAACGTGGTGCCGGGCTGCGAACTCCGCGGCCTTATCCGTCAGTCCCCTCTCAACGGCCTGGAAGGCGCTTGCCGTAACCTTGTTCCAAGGTAATTGCGGCAAGCGCCCGTTTCGCCCTTCCATTCCGTGCCATGTTCCCGTGCATTGCCGATCAGTGTCTTGACGTGGTGCGACTTTGCTACAATGCACTCATTGGAAACCAGTATGCACGCAAGTTCGAATCAACCCGAAACAGAGGCTCACCGGCTATGGATGACAAAACGCAAGGTACCGAGCAGCAAGACCAGCTATCCGATATGTCGAGGGACGAACTCGATGCGGAGATCGGCCGCTTGCTCGGCGTCTATCCCGTCGTGCGCTTCCTTGACGAACGCGAGATAGAGGAAGATGAATCTTGTCTTCTGTACGGCGGCGCGTGCGTTTGCATGCGCGGGGTGTGCAAGGACATTCTGCGCGATGGAGGCTCCCGAACGCATAGGGTGCTCATGGGCGATCAGGTCCATCGCGCATCGGCTCGGTACGTGAACGTCGATGGCAAGCCGGGTGTGCTCATGTGCGCTCAGCCCATCGACGCGGTCGCTGGCGGCTTGCTTTCCGAGGATCTGCTTTATCACGATGCGTTGTCGGGCGCGTATAACCGGCGATTCTACGAGGACAACCTGCGCAATCAGCACGTGTTCGCCGGCGTGGCGGTTTTGGACATGGATGATTTCAAGCTGGTCAACGACACGCTGGGCCATCATGCCGGCGATGTCGCCATCAAAACGGCCGTGAGCGCGCTCAGGAGCTGCATCCGGTCCAGCGATATGCTCGTACGTTACGGCGGCGACGAGTTCGTGCTGGTCATCCCTGGCATTTCCGCTGACGTCTTCGCGCGCAAGCTACACGATATGGCGGATAAGGTGGCCGAAACGCCAGTTCCCGGATACGAGAACATCAACCTCACCGTCAGCGTCGGCGGCGTGCTGTCCGAAGGTCGCACCGTCGAGGAGGCGGTACGCCAGGCGGATGGCCTCATGTACAAGGCGAAGGGCCGCAAGAACCTCGTCATTACCGATTCCGATGACCTTGATTCCTACGAGTTCCATAAACCGTTGCTGCTGGTGGTAGACGATTCCGAGATGAACCGCGTCATCCTGAGCGAGATGCTCAAGGACCAGTACGAGATCCTCGAGGCGGATTGCGGCGAAGCGGGCATCACGTGCCTGGAACAGCACGGAAGCGGCATCTCCATCGTGCTGCTCGACATCGTCATGCCCGGCGCCGACGGTTTCGATGTGCTCTCCTGCATGTCGCGTAACGGCTGGATCGACGACATCCCCGTCATCATGATCTCGAGCGAAGACTCCGACGACTCGGTGCTACGCGCCTATGAGCTGGGCGCTTCCGACTACATCAGCCGCCCCTTCGACTCGCGCATCGTGCGCCAGCGCGTCAGCAACATCATGCGTCTCTACACCAAGTAACGGCGCCTTTCAACCATGCTCGCGCAGCAGTTCTACGAGCGCGAACGCGAAAGCCGCATGCTCGTCGACATCATGGGCGGAGCCATGGAGCTGCGCAACGGCGAAAGCGGGCCGCACGTGCAACATGTGCGCAAGCTCACCGAGATGATGCTGGAGCATCTGATGCGCAAAACGGACCGCTACCACATCACCTTAAGCGATCGCAGCACCATTGCCGCCGCCTCCACGCTGCATGACCTGGGGAAGCTATCCATCCCCGACAACATCTTGAACAAGCCGGGCAGGTTGACGCCCGAGGAGTTCGAGATCATGAAGACCCACACCACCATCGGCGCCGATATGCTGGAGGGCATGGTGCAGTACCGCGATAGCGCCCTGGTGCGCACCGCGCGCGACATCTGCCGCTGGCATCACGAGCGCTACGACGGCAGCGGATACCCCGATGGGCTGAAGGGCGAGGAGATCCCCATATCGGCGCAGGTGGTGGCATTAGTCGATGTCTACGATGCCCTGACCAGCGATCGCGTGTACAAGAAGGCGTTCCCGCACGAGAAGGCCATGCACATGATCTTGAATGGCGATTGCGGAGCGTTCAACCCGCTGCTCATCGATTGCCTTATCGATCTGCAGGACCGTATCGTCGCTGAGAAGGACGAGCAAGATTCACCCCCCCCCTATTTCGGTGAATGACGAGGGGGCGGGAAAGAGCGGAAGCTTGATCGATGAAGGGCGCCCCGATGATGAAAATGGGCCGACAAGGAAAGGTTAGATAGGCCATGAGCGCGATTCAAGATGCATATAACCAGATAGGAGCCGATTTCAGCGACGTGTTGCGCCGTTTCACCAGCGAGAAGCTCATTGTGCGATTCGCCGAGAAGTTCCTGGAGGACGGCAGCTTCGAGCAGCTGGGCGAAGCGCTTCGAAGCGGCAACGCGGATGCTGCGTTCCTTGCCTCCCACACGTTGAAGGGCGTCTCGCAGAACATGGGATTCACCGGCCTGTACGAGTCGTCGAACGCGCTGACCGAGGAGCTGCGCGCCAAGCCTGCCGACTTCACGCGGGCGAAGGAGCTGTTCGAGCCCGTAAAGGCCGAGTACGCCAAGACGGTCGAGTCACTGCGCGCTGCCCTGTAGCAAGCAACGGGGAACCCGCTCAGACGCTCCGTACGATGCGGATATCGTGCGGAGCGTGCTTATGTCGGGCGAATTCGCTACCATTGTTTCGTACACGTAAAACTTCGCGCAAACCCTTGCGTTTTCGCGTAGCAGCGGAAGGAATCACATGAGCGACATCCAGTGGCAACCTGGAAAGCAATACCGTGAGATCGTCTACGAAACGTACGAGGGCATCGCGAAGATCACCATCAACCGTCCCTCCAGACGCAACGCCTTCACGCCCCTGACGGTGAACGAGATGTACGACGCGTTCTCCGTGGCGCGCGATGACGCATCCGTCGGCGTCATCATCCTCACGGGCGCCAACCATGGCGGCCGTCACGAGGACGAAGCGTTCTGCAGCGGCGGCGACCAGAAGATCCGCGGCAACGGCGGCTACGTCGGCGAGGACAACATCCCCCGCCTGAACGTGCTCGACCTGCAGCGCCTGATCCGCGTGGTGCCCAAGCCCGTCATCGCAATGGTCAACGGCTACGCCATCGGCGGCGGTCATGTGCTGCACATCCTGTGCGACCTGTCCATCGCCGCGGAGACGGCGAAGTTCGGCCAGACGGGCCCGAAGGTGGGCAGTTTCGACGCCGGTTACGGCGCGGGCTATCTGGCGGCCATGGTCGGCCAGAAGAAGGCGCGCGAGATCTGGTACCTGTGCCGTCAGTACACGGCGCAGGAGGCGCTCGACATGGGCATGGTCAACAAGGTGGTGCCCTTTGAGCAGCTCGAGGAGGAGACCGTGCAGTGGGCGCGCGAGATGCTGCAGTTCAGCCCCACGGCGCTGCGCTTCATGAAGGCGTCCTTCAACGCCGCCACCGACGGTCTGGCCGGCCTGCAGCAGTTCGCCGGCGACGCCACGTTGCTGTACTACACCACCGACGAGGCGAAAGAGGGTCGCGACGCGTTCAAAGAGAAGCGCAAGCCCGACTTCTCCAAGTACCCGAAGTTCCCGTAAGTCGTTTCAGCAGTTCAAGGTAAAGGTAGGCGCAGAACCCTCATGATCGGTGTATTCGAAGGCATGGTGCGGCAGAATCCGCAGCGCACGTGCTTCACGTTTGTCGATAAGGAAGGGAACGTGGAAGCGTTCTCGTATAGGGAAACCCGCATGATGGCGGCGGGCTTGGCCAGCCTGTTGCGCCGAAGGGGCGTCGAGCCGGGCGATGCCGTGGTGGTCGACCTGCCGAACAACCCGGCATTCGTCATCATGCTGCTCGCGGCCGCCTACGGCGGGTTCTCGCTCATCACCATGAACACGCGCCTGACCGATGCCGAGAAGCAGGCGCGCCTGCTCGACCTGCAGAGCTCCCGTGCCGTGAACGTCGCCTACACCGTCGATACGTCGAACGCGGGGCGCCTGCTCCAAACCGTGGCGGACGAGGCTACCGGCACTGCCGATACGGCTGCGCACGGCCGTGGCCATGCGCAGCGCACGGCGTTTGCGGCGCGCACCAACATCGCCACGGCCGAGGTGCTGATCCATGGCCTGGAGCGCGGCGACCTTGCCTGGATCGAACTCCAGCGCGGCCGCAAATAAGCTGATAAAAA
>OKRW01003179.1_pt1 | contig 10871 bp, 11 predicted proteins | sample 1601151 | NCBI WGS metagenome assembly OKRW01 (sample SAMEA3541471, study PRJEB24748) | human gut metagenome | biome: human gut; feature: human-associated habitat; material: faeces | place: China | collected 2012 | reverse complement strand
GGTTCAGTTCTACGGGGTGGTGTTGGTCAGCTCAAAGCCGATGGCAACATAGGTCTTGCCGCCGATGGTCTTTGCGCCGACACCCAGCGCGGTAAGCTCCAGCGTCCGGCCGGTTTTTTTCTTCGCAGTCTCGATTTCCTGCTCCACAACACGATACAGGGTGCGGAGACTCATTTTGTCCGGCGTGATGTTCGGCGTGTTTGCAGCCTCGTAGAAAAGCGGCACATAGTTCTCTTTCGTGCTTTTGCGCACATCATAGCAGATCTGCACCAGCCGCACCGTGGTCTTACCATCGCCATCTGTTTTGTAGAGCGTCTCACCGGTCAGGCTGTCCGCGCCGTGTTTCTCCTCGATGTGCTCGATGGCCAGCCTCTTGATGTCGGCATCGTTTTCAAAGCTCGTCCCGAATGTCTTATTCAGCGCGGCAAGATAGGCGCTTTCCACCTTGGGATCAAACTCCGGGTTGCCGGGGTCGCTGTCGCTGCAGGCGGTGAACAGTGCCAGTGTCATGATCCCGGCCAGCAGAACAGCCGCAAGACGCTTTAACTTTTTCATGCAATGCTCCTTTTATAAAATGCAGGGGGCCCATGCGGATGCACAAGGGTATTCTGCTTTCATTTTACAGCAGCGCGGCAGGGTTCGTCAATGGCAAGTGTGCCTGTTTTTTGCCGGGATTTTTGGGCAGAGCGCAAAAAAGCCCCGGGCGGGGCAGGACGATTTGGAATGCGCGCCGCATGCGCTTTGCGCATATTCAGCGGAAGAATTATTTTTATTTTCGGGATAGCGGAGCGTCTGCGGACGCTCCGCTATCCCATTTTCACGAAGAGGGGTCGTAAAGGCAAACGGCATTTGCCACGGTCAAAACAAAAAGCCCCGGAGGGCGGGTGCTCTCCGGGGAAGAAAGGACTGATGATTCTTTACTTATTTGCCCTTGTAGGCGATGTTCTTGACCTGAATTGCAATTGCAGCATAGCTGCCCTTATCAGTGGTTTTGACAACGACAGCAACCTTTGCCCAATTGCCTTCAAGTTTCACGCTGTTGTTGGTATCTTTGATCTCTCCAATTTTTTCAGTGATCTTATTAACCAGATTTGCTACAAGACCAGCAGTCTTGTAGTCTGCATACACAGTAAATGTTGCGTACTCCTTATCAGGACCAACATCGGTGTCAACATCAAGCACAAAGGTTCCCGTAAGGCTGGAATCAATCTTTGCATTAAGGTTGGTCTGAGTGGTTTTATAGAGCTCACTACTCTTGTCATTCCTGACTCTGCCATCTGCATCACACAGACCTACAGCATTCGGATTTTCGCCGAGTTGCTGCCTGATATTATCTTCCAGCGGAGTTTCCGAGGCTGCGCCGCCACAGGCGGTGAGCATCACCATAGCCATCACACCTGCCAGCAGCAGGGCTACAAATTTTTTCAGGTTTTTCATAAAGGTATCCCTCCAATCAGCGTTTTTTGTGGATATGTTTCTTTTTTCTCGAAAGGCTTTCGCAACCATCGTTGCCTTTCTGCCCTGATTATATCCGACACGTGACGGTTTTGTCAATCGGGAATATCGCTAAACTTCCTGAAGCGTTTTCGTCAAAAAGGATGAAAACAAGCGGGATTTGTTGCAGTTCTGATATGTTCTGGAATCAGTTTTGTCGACAATCCACAGAATCTCCGTTTCCCTGCCCCGGCGGCGCGGTTTTGCCGGGTGCGGGAGCACTTAAATTTGGACATATGTTGTGTTTCAGGCGTTAGCTCCCTCAGACGCGGCTTGCGCCGCGCCAGCTCCCTCTGGGAGGGTTTCCCCATTATTTTGCTCTTTTACACATTTTCACCACGTTTTAGTGGTAAAATCATGTCCAGATTGAAACGAACTTGGAGGAAGTACCCATGCAACACTGTCCCGCCCGCGCGGCACAGCGGCTGGCGGCGGCAGTTCTGGCGCTGGTTTTGCTGCTGTGCGCCTTTTTGCCCCGTGCCCACGCCGCCGAGCTGAAAGAGAAAAACGGCATCCGGCTGCTCAGCTTCGACACCAGCCACATCCTTTCCATCGGCAACCAGACCTCCGGCAAGTGCAGCCTGTACGCGCTGCGCTACGCCCGCACCATTCTGGACGGCAAGGTGTGCTCCGGCAGCGGGATGTGGTCGAACGGGGCAGTGTGGTCGGCAGCGGGCTACACCGGGTACTCCGGCACCCGCGCCGAGTGCCTGAAAAAGCTGTACAGCGAGCTTTCCGCCGGGCATCCGGTGATCGTGCACCTGAAAAACACCACGGTCAGCGGGGTAAAGCGCCACACGAACCGCACCTCTACTTATGAATACCACCTGACTTCCTCCGGCTGGGACGAGGTGAACTACCCCCACATTGCCACCAGCAGCACCTACGGCCACTGGGTATGCGTGGCGGGCATCTCCCCCACCGCCGACCCGGAAAACCTGACCGAGAGCGACTTCTACGCCCTCGACCCCGCCCGGGTAACGGCAAATGGACGGCTTGCCGTCACCCGCCTGCTGGATCATACCCTGTGGGTGGAAAACTCCCCCCTCAAGGTGCTGGGGTAAAAATATAATATGATAAAACAGAGCGCCTGACACCGCAGTGTCAGGCGCTCTGTTTCTATTCCGTTCCTTAATATCCCTTCACCGAGAAGCCGCGCTCCCACGGGTCGGGCGGGATATTCTTGCTGCGGATGCCGGTAATTTGGATATAGTCGCTTTTCTGGATCATGGCAAACAGGGAGATGAACTTATCCGGGTCGCCCTGCACTTCCAGCGTCACGCTGCCGTCATCCTCGTTCTGCACCCAGCCGGTCAGGTCAAGGGTCTGCGCGGCGTACCGCGCACGATAGCGGAAACCCACCCCCTGCACCTGTCCGGTGATGGTGTAGCGCCGCCGCTCCGTGCCTTCCGGCAGTGCGGGCGGGGTGCGATCCTTTTTGGAAAGAAAATCAAACACGGCAGTGTCCCTTTACAACTCCTGATAAGCGGTCATCAGGGCGGGAATGAACTGCTTTTTGCGGCTCACCACGCCCGGCAGCGTCCAGCTGGCATCGGCGGCGGGCTGGGTGTCGAAGCCATCCGTCAGCACCTCGGCGGCGTAGCGCCCGTTGCAGATGACCACGCTCTCCTCCTTGGGCACGTCGGTCAGCAGCATATAGATGTCCTCCACGTTCTGCTTGTTGCGTGCTTCCTCGAGATAGGGCTTCAGCAGCGCCTCGGCGGCGGTCAGGTTCTTGCGGGTCATGTAGCTGCCCTGCGCCACACCAAAGCGGATATCACCGCACATGAACACCTTGAAGTCCTGCAAGAACACTTCCTCGGCGGTCTTGCCGTCCAGCTTTTCGCCGGCTTCAAACATTTCGTTGGCAAACTCGTTGATGTCCACCCCGGCGATCTTTGCCAGACGGTTGGCGGCGTTTACGTCGATGGGGGTGCAGGTGGGGCTGCGGAACACCAGCGTATCCGAAAGGATGGCGGCCAGCAGCAGACCGGCGGTCTTTTGCGGGATGGTCACGCCGTTTTCATCGTACATCTGGGTGACGATGGTGGCGGTGCAGCCCACCGGCTGGTTGCGGAAGTACACCGGGCCGCTGGTCTCCAGACTGCCGATGCGGTGGTGGTCGATGATCTCCAGAATCTCGGCCTGATCGAAGCCCTCCACCGCCTGTGTGGCCTCGTTGTGGTCCACCAGAATGATGCGGCGCTTGCGCAGGTTGATGATGTTGCGGCGGCTGATCATACCGCAGTACTTGCCGTCTGCATCCAGAATGGGGAAATACCGGTGGCGCACCTTTGCCATCACGCGGGTGACGTCTGCCACCGGGGTGACGAGGGTGAACTTCATGATATCGTCCCGGGTCATGTAATAGGAGATGGGCGCGCACTGGCTGATGAGCTTTGCCGCCGCGTAGGTATCGCAGGGGGCGCTCATAATGGCTACGCCGGTCTCGGCGGCAATGTGCTGGATGGTGCGGCCCACCTTTGCGCCGTTGCAGATGATGATGAGAGAAGCTTCCTTCTCGATGGCGCAAAGCTGGCTTTCGTAGCGGTTGGTCAGGATGACGATATCACCCTTTTCCATGTTGCTTTCCAGCATTTCCGGGGTGGCGGTGCCAATGCGGATGTGGCCGGTGGTGCACTCCGCGTCCTCGCTGCCCACCACCATGGTAGCGCCCAGCGTTTCCAGAATATTGCGGTAGCTGGTGCGGCTCTTGGCAAGGATGCCGGTGTCGAACAGGTCCATGTTGGCGGTGGCGATATCCTTCACCGTGATGACGCCCTGCAATTCGTCATCCTCGCTGGTCACAGGAAGGGTGTCGATCTTCTGGTCACGCATGATCTCCCACGCCTTGCGCAGGCTGGTGGAGCCGGGGATGCCGGGCACCTGCCGATAATCCACATCCCGGATCTTCGGGTTGACATCGGTGCACATCCGGGGCGGCGTGACCCCGAACTTTTTCAGCACAAATTCCGTTTCCTGATTCATCTTGCCCGCACGCCGGGCCTCGCAAACCAGATCGCTGGTCTTGTTTTTCAGCTCTGCATAGGCAATGGCAGAGCAGATGGAGTCGGTGTCCGGGTTGCGATGCCCGATGACAACGACCTTATGCGCAGTTTGCTGCATACTGTACCCCCTTATGGGTCCTCAACTTCTTATCATATATCTTATCATTTACCAAAGGCAGCGCCCCCCTCCTGCACAGCGGGGCGGGCTGCAACCTTATTTTAACACAACTGTGCCCATGGGTAAAGGGCACGAAACGCGGCGGGCTGTTGCTTTTTGGCACTTTCTTGTATACAACCTCTTGCATTTCGACAGCATCCGCTGTATGATAGAAGCATTCGAGCTTTTTTGTCATTTGCAACGGAGGACAGCATGAAATCGTCCAAATTCACATCCACTCCCCTGTTTCCACGGCAGGCGCTGGTGGCGCTGCTGCTGCCGCTGATCGCGGAGCAGGCGTTAAGCGTGACCATCGGTCTGGCGGACACTTTGATGGTATCCTCGGTGGGCGAAGCCGCCGTGTCCGGCGTAAGCCTTGTGGACAGCTTCAACACCCTGATGATCCAGATCATGAGCGCACTGGCCACCGGCGGTGCGGTGGTCACCAGCCAGTACATCGGCCATCAGGAGCCCAAAAACGCCAAGGCGGCGGCTGCGCAGATTTTATTCGTGCTGTCCAGTTTCAGTGTGCTGGTGGCGGCGGTGGTCATCGGCGGGCGGCACGCCATCCTGCGGGGCATCTTCGGCTCCATTGATGCGGACGTGATGCACTATGCCGAGACCTACTTTCTGCTTTCAGCGCTGAGCTACCCCTTCATCGGTCTGTACAACGCCGGTGCGGCGCTGTTCCGGGCGCAGGGCAACAGCAAGATCAGTATGCTGTCCAGTCTGGTGATGAACGTGGTGAACATCGGCGGCAACGCGGTGCTGATCTACGGCTTCGGCATGGGGGTCATGGGCGCGGCGCTGGCAAGCCTTGTGTCCCGCGCCATTGCCTGCGCGGCGGTGCTGTATCTGCTGCAAAAGCCGGGCTGCGCCCTGCGGGTGGACAGCCTGCGGGCGATGGCGCCGAACGGCGGGCTGATCCGGCGCATCCTGCGGGTGGGCATCCCCGCCGGTATCGAGAACGGCATGTTCCAGATCGGCAAGCTGTCGGTCTCCAGCCTGACCTCCACCCTTGGCACGGCAGCCATTGCCGCCAACGCGGTAGCCAATACCACCACCACTTTCCTGAACATCCCCGCCAACGCCGTGGGCATGGCTGCCCTGACCGTGGTGGGTCAGTGTCTGGGCGCGGGCGAAAAGGAGCAGGCGGTGTACTACTCCCGCCGCCTGATGCTGACCGCCTACTGCGGCGCGTGGGCGATGAACCTTTCGGCCTTCTTCTTCGCCAACCGGTTCGCGGTGTCCCTGTTCAACCTCTCGCCGGAAGCGCAGGCCATGGCGCTGGACATCATGGTGTGGTTCAACATCGTTTCCCTGTTCGTGTGGCCGTCCAGCTTTACCCTGCCCAACATCCTGCGCGCTGCCGGTGATGCCCGGTTTACCATGACCGTAAGCATCGTGTCCATGTGGGCGTTCCGGGTGGGCTTCTGTTATCTGGCAGTGCTCTGCTTCGGCGGCGGGCTGCTGAGCATCTGGATGGGTATGTATCTGGACTGGGTGTTCCGCTCGCTGTGCTTCTACCTGCGCTTCCGCCGGGGCAGCTGGCTGGAGCAGAGTGTGATCTGAATTTTTTTAGCATCCACCCCTTTGCCGGTCTATAAGGATCGGCAAAGGGGTGGATTTTTTCTTTTTTTGCAGGAAACCGCCTCTCTGATTCGTATTATCAACAGAAGAGCGACGGTATTTTTTACAAGTTCCACAAATTATTTTTTCAGCACTTGACAAAGTTTTCACCTTTCGTTCTTGCAATCTTCATCGTTCGGGCGTATAATTTCTCAATGCTATCAGACTTTGCTCTTCTGCAAAAGGAGGCTATTCTATGAAACGCAGCTGGCTTGCGCGCCACCCCATCGGGTTCATGGCGCTGTATTCTATATTTTATCTTTCCGTTTTTCACCATCTGGAGGCAAACGTCCCTCTGCGCAGCATTCTGGTGCACTGCCGTCTGGACGATCTGATCCCCTTCTGCAAATATGCGGTGATCCCCTATTTTGCATGGTTTGTGTGGATCCCCTTCACTCTGTTCTATCTGCTGTGGAAGGCCCCGCGCGAGGACTTCTGGCGGCTGTGCCTGCCGCTGTTCTCCGGCATGACCATTGCACTGGCGTGCTACGCCGTGCTGCCCACGGCGCTGGACCTGCGCCCCTACTGGGTGCCGGGCAGCGATATCTTTGCGCAGACTGTGCGCTTTTTGTACCGCACCGACACCGCCACCAACGTCTGCCCCTCCATTCATGTGTTCAACTCGGTGACGCTGCTGCTGGCGTACTACCGCAGCCGTATTTTTGATGCGCCCCGCCGCCGCTGGATGCGTCCCGCAGCCGCTGTGCTGTGCGTTTCCATCGTCTGCTCCACCGTGCTGCTCAAGCAGCACAGCTGCATTGACGTAGCCTTGGGTGCGCTGCTGGCACTGGCGCTGGACAGCGCCTTTACCGCCCTCGAGCGCAGCCAGCTGCCGCAGGTGCGGAGAGCATAAAAAAGAGAAAAGCGATCCCTGCCTGCGCCGTAGGCGCAGGCAGGGATCGCTTTTTCATTTCCTTTTTCAGAACAGCCCCTCGGGCAGGCAGATATCCTGCTTGGGGACTTTTGTCCACGCAAAGTCCGGCACAAGGCTTTCCGGGGTGCGGGGGGCAGGCTCCGGCTGCAAGCCGTAAGCATACGCCAGCTTGCCGATGATCTCCGGGGCGGTATATTTTGCCCGCAGATTTTCAAGGCTCTGGTCGCCGTCCCGCTTGGACAGCCGCCGCCCGTCCGCTGCCAGCAGCAGCGGGCAGTGGGCAAAGCGGGGCGGCTGCAAACCCAGCAGCCGGTACAGGTACAGCTGCCGCGCCGTGGAGGAAAGCAGGTCTGCCCCGCGCACCACCTCGGTGACGCCCATGCGGGCATCATCCACCACCACCGCCAGCTGATAGGCAAACACCCCGTCTGCCCGGCGCAGATAGAAGTCGCCGCAGTCCCGCAGCAGGTTCTCCGTGTGGGTGCCCATGCAGCCGTCCGTAAAGGTGATGGCCTCGTCCGGCACCATCAGGCGGTAGGCAGGGGCTTTCTTTTTGCGCTTTTCCGCGATCTCTTCCGGCGTCAGTCCCCGGCAGGTGCCCGGGTAGATGACGTTGCCGTCCGAGGTGTGGGGTGCGCTGGCGGCGTGCAGCTGGGAGCGGGAGCAAAAACAGGGGTACACCAGCCCCCTCTGCTCCAGTTTGCGGTAGCTTTGGGTATAGATGTCCCCGCATTCGCTCTGGTAATAGGGCGCGTGTGCGCCGCCGGTGCTGCCGCCCTCGTCCCATGTAAGCCCCAGCCACGCAAGGTCCTGCTCCAGCAAGTCGGCGTAAACGCGGGGGCAGCGCTCGGCATCCAAATCCTCAATACGCAGCACGATGCGCCCGCCCTGACTTTTTGCGCTGAGCCATGCCAGCAGGCTGCACGCCAGATTGCCCAGATGCAGCCGTCCGCTGGGGCTGGGCGCAAAGCGCCCGGTGACCGGGCGGTTTTGGGATACAGGGACTTGGTTTTGCATGGGTGTGCTTCCTTTCGCTTTTACTGGTTTTTTCTCATTATAAGCCCTTGCTGTGCAAAGGTCAATGCGCATAAAAAAGCCGCCGCAGGCGGCAATGCCTGCGGCGGCGGGAAAACCGGCTGCTCAGTGCAGCTCCGGCCAGTAGCCCTTGTTGGCTTCGATCATATCGTCCAGAATGGCCTTTGCAACGCTCATGCTGGGCACAGTCTTGTTCAGGGTAAAGGCCTGCAGCACCTTCTCGTAGCTGCCTTCCACGCAGCCCTCCACCAGCAGCTTTTCGCTGTTGAGCTGCTGCATCATCAAGCCCTGCTGGAACAGCGGGATGTTGTCCCGGGCAATGACCTCCGGGCCGTTTTTGCCGATGTAGGCGGGCAGCTCCACCATTGCGTCATAGGGCATATTGGGGATCGCGCCGCGGTTCTCGGTGATGATGAGGAAGCGTGCCTTGGTGTCGTTCTTCAGCGCAGCGGAAAGATCTGCGATCCAGTCGCCGTGGCTGCCGGCATAGAAGGTGTTGGCGTCCACCTCGCCGGTCTTGAGGTAGTGGTCGATGCCGTCGAACAGGTTCTTTTCGCGGGTCTCCTCCACCTCGTTGGCGCGGGTGTGGTTCGGGTCCGAGTGCTCCACGAACTCCTTGGCCTGCAGATAGTAGTTCAGGTAGGTGTTGGGCAGGTACTCCGGGAAGTTTTCCATGATCTCGTACTCGCCCTTCCACACATAGTACCAGCTGCCCTTGGTGTGGCGGTTCTGGCTGCTGGAGGAGGTCAGCGCGCCCATGCCCTTGAGGTAGCTTTCCGGCAGAAGGATCTTGTTCTCCTTGATGTAGGCGCGCAGCTTGGGCATCAAATCCTCGCCGTGGTACTGGATGGAGGTGAACCAGCCGAAGTGGTTCAGGCCAAAGTAATCGTAGACGATCTCCTTCTTGTTCTGGATGCCCATGGCAGCTGCCACCACGTCAATGATGGCGATGGGCATATCGCAGATGTTGATGATCCGTGCCTTCGGGCGCAGCTTGCGGCAGGCTTCGGATACGATGGCGGCGGGGTTGGAGTAGTTCAGGATCCAGTAGTCCTTCTTGGCATACTTTTCCACATCGTCGATCAGCTTGATCATGGGGAAGATGGTGCGCATTCCGTAGGCCATGCCGCCGCAGCCGCAGGTCTCCTGTCCCACGCAGCCGTGGCGCAGGGGGATCTTTTCGTCCTGCTCCCGCATGGCGTAGCCGCCCACGCGCATCTGGGCAAACACAAAAGAGGTGTCCGTGTAAGCCTGCTGCACATCGGTGGTGACCACCAGCTTGATGTCGGTATTCAGTTCCTTGTGCAGGACCCAGTCCACCACAACGGCAACCTTATCCTGCCGCTCCTTGTTGATGTCGAACAGACGGATCTCGTCCACTTCCAGTTCTTCCCGGCGCAGGGCGATGGATTTGACGATACCGGCGGTAAAAGTACTACCGCCGCCAGCAATGGTAATGACCATAATATAAACGCTCCTTTTTTATTTTTCAGGTTAGCCCGGCGCAATCCGCCGGGACACGGTAAAGCGGTTTACTGGTTTTCCAGCTGTGCCTCCACGGCACGCTTGATATCGGCTACCTGCAGACCGTAAACGATCTGGATATCGGTACCCTTTTTCACGATGCCGCTGTTCGGCAGCTTGTTGATGGCAGCTTCGTCCAGCTTTGCGGGGTCCTTGATGTTTACCCGCAGGCGGGTGAAGCAGTTGTCCACCGACAGGATGTTCTCCTTGCCGCCCAGACCATCGATGACGCACTGCACCTCGGCAGCGTTGCCTTGAGCAGCTGGCTCTTATCAACCGCAAGCACTTCTTCACGGGTAAGCTTGCGCTTCATCGCGTCCGGGAATATGAACTGATAGCCCGGCGTAGGCAGGGGAGCGTCGTCGCCGTTTATCTCCTTATCTATCGAACGGATAAGCTCGTAGTTGTAGCTTTCGACGCTGTTCATGTCGCCGAACGCGAACTTCTCATTCGCTTCATACCACGATTTACTTTCGTAGTACTTCTGCCAACTCTTATTGTTGAACACATAGCCGTTGCGCGCGAGAATTTCGTACCGTGCCTCCAGCAGCTTGTCCACATCCACCTTGAGTACCTGCGCACGGGTGAGCTTTTCAGTCGAGCTGTCCGGGAATATGAAGTTCTTGCCGCTCACGCTGGACGTTGTTGAGGGAGTGGGCGCGGGCGTGCTGGTCGGCGCAGGCGTAGGCGTTGCGAATATCTCGTTCATGATTGCGCGAATCAGTTCGTAGTTATAGCTTTCGATGGTATCCAGATCGCCGAACTTGAAATTCGGATCTTCATGATACCAGTCGAACTGACGGTAGTACTCCAGATACTTTTTCGTTTCAAATACGTATCCGTTGCGCGCGAGAATTTCGTACCGTGCATATATAAGCTGACTGTCTTTAAGCGCGCGGATTTCCTTTTCGGTACGCCTGCGCGTCGCGCTGTCGGTAAATATTATACCCTCGGTGGGAACCTGCGTAACGACCGCCGTAGGCGCAGCGGTAACAACCGGGGTTATTTCAGGAGTAGGCGTAGTCTCGGCGGTAGCCTGTGTAGCGCTTGCGGGTGAAAGCGTAGGGCGCGTATATACCTGATCCGGCGTATCCGTGCCGGAATAGACAACATAGCTGAGCGTGTTCAAATCGGACGATACGTATGTCAG
>OKRW01003173.1_pt1 | contig 10893 bp, 9 predicted proteins | sample 1601151 | NCBI WGS metagenome assembly OKRW01 (sample SAMEA3541471, study PRJEB24748) | human gut metagenome | biome: human gut; feature: human-associated habitat; material: faeces | place: China | collected 2012 | reverse complement strand
CCATCGAGGAAATCACGGTGACTATTCCCGAGAGCTACGCCGGCGCCGTGATGGGTGACATCTCGGCCTCGCGCGGTCGCGTGACAGGTATGGAGACCGATGAGCGCGGAGACACTGTGGTTATCGCACAGGCACCTCTCGCCGAGCTGACGGATTATTCGACGCGTCTGCGCTCTATCACGCGTGGCACGGGCGACTTTACCATGAAGCCCGCCGGCTACGAGCAGGTTCCCTATGACGTTCAGGCCAAGCTAGTCGAGCGCTATGAGGAGGGCCGCGCCAAGTAACGAGCAGGCTTAGCCACAATATCCATGTCAACCAATGGGCCGCCTTGGGCAATCCGGGGCGGTCCATTTTGATCCGTATGCGACGGAGGAAAACGGATCATTTTGGTTTTTGGGATGGTGCGGCGACTCTAGTCCCCCAAGGCCTGGTTGCGGCCGGTGGCGTAGTCGATCTGCACATGCGGCTGCAGGTTGTAGCAGTACACGTGGAAGCACAGCGTCTTGCCGTGGTCCTCGACCGACTGTGCCTCCAGGCGCACGCCGCGGCAGACAAGTTCCTCTTCGTTATACATGGGCGTGACGCGGTAGAGCACATGGTTACCCGTATCGCGAATATAGTTGAGAATCTGTTCTTCAAACGGCAGCATGCCCGTCTCGTTGAGATAGCGCGTACCGGTGAGGAGATTCTTGCGGTTGGCGTTTTCGCCGCAGAGCGACCAGGCGATAAGGTGGCAGCGGTTGTAGAGGCTCTGGCCCGGAATAAAGTCGTAGCGCTGCTGGTGCCATCCGGCGGGGTGGATGCGCGAGATATCGCCGCGCTTGCCTTGACCGAGCGATTCGGGGCCCGCGCAGGCGAGCGCTTTGCGGGTGCGGCCCAGGCTGTCGAGCTTGGAGAACTTCTTAAAGCAGCCCTCTTCTGTAGCGCGCTCGTATTCATCGAGTGTGAATGACGGCGTGCCGAGCGGGTGGGTGCTATCGGCGCGCAGGGCAACATAGGGGTTACCCGCGTAGTCGGGAACACTGCTGAGATATACGCCGCGGGCGCGGTCGAGATCGGGGTTTTCGACCTCGTCGATGGGGGTGGCGGCGCTGTCCGCGGAAGCGTCGTCACTGGTGTCGGGTGCGGCGGAATCGGAGCCATCGCCAGAGTCTTGGCTATTTTGAGAGTCCGAGGAGCTCGCTGTTCCCGATTCGAGTCGGGCAACCAGGTCTGCCTCGTCGTCGGTGCGGCTGGGACTCTCATTTTGTTTTTCGGCTAGAGCCGCTGCCTGCTCATCGCTTTGCGGCGACAACAGCTTGGGCGCTCCGTCGAGCGACCCCGTGAACAGCGCAAACCCCAGCACCACGGCGGTGCCGATGGAAAGTACTTGCTTGTAGGCGGGCTTGCGCGACATTGAGGCTCCTGGAGGGACGGTTGGGAATCTACCAGTCTAGCAGGAGCCGGCAGGGGCCGCTCCACCGAACAAATACTCAAGATTTGGGACAAACGCTACGGATTCATTTGCCTCATATGGAGCTGCAGTGGTTGGGCGTGTGGGACTATTCGACATTTCCCAAGATAAAACCTGCCAAAATAAACCTGTCCCTTTTTGGCAGGTTACGTCATAAGGCTTCTGTCTATGTAGCGAAAGTACAATATGATATATACGTTATATACAAGTTTGTGACGTGCAGTAGATTTGCGGCAACGCAAGCCGATGAAGGGGCCGATATGATTAAAGCTGTTATTTTTGACATGGACGGAACGCTGATCGATACCGAGCGTTTGGACATGAGGGCATGGAAGGTGGGCGCGGCCGAGCTGGGGATCACGATTGATGATGCGTTAATCCATCAGTTTATCGGCCGTTCGAATGCCGATGTTAAGGACATCCTTGAGGCACATTACGGCAAGGGCGAAACCGCCGACGCGATTTTTGCCCGCAACATTGAGCTTCACACTGAGATGGCCAAGACCGACCTGGAGCTTAAGGCCGGCGCCGCCGAGTGCCTCGACGAGCTGCTGGCCGCGGGCTATCACGTAGGCCTTGCGACGTCGTCGCGCCGCGTTGCGGCCGAGCGCAACCTTAAAACGGTCGGCCTCTTTGACAAGTTTGAAACGGTGACCTTCGGCGAGGATGTCGCATATGGCAAGCCCGATCCCGCGATTTACCTGCTCGCTTGCGAGCGCGCGGGCTTTGCTCCCGAGGAATGCGCCGTGGTCGAGGATTCGCGCAACGGCTGCGTCTCGGGTATCACGGCCGGCTGCCATGTCTTTGCTGTGCCCGATATTGTGCCGCTGCCGCAGGACGTGGCGGATGGCTGCGAGGCCGTTCTCGATACGCTGTTCGATCTGGCGGCGGCGGTCAAGGCCGTGCGCTAAAGGTATGCGCCGAGGTCGATGACGGTAGCTTTGGCGTGGCTGCTTGCCCGGGTGCTGACGCGCTCGACAATCTGGCTGCCGATGCCGTAGCCGTCGGATGCGGTATTCCACTCTCCGGCGCCAATGAACTCAATTTTAATATCGGGATACGGGGCGAGGGTCTTGTGGATGCCGGGTATGCGCAGAGCGAGCTGCATGAATGCCGCTCTGCCCACAACAGTGATATGGCGTGCCCCTCTTCGCGTTTTTCCCGATAAAAATCTGCCAAAATAAACTTGCCCCTTTTTTTAGTAGGTTGCGGGGGCTCGGGTTTGCTTGTTTCGCGTGACGTTGCGTGGAATAATCGAGGCGAACCATCTTAACTAGAATTCATTGCGCTTGCCCTTCGGCTGCGCCTATTTTCGGAGGCATCATGAGGGTCGTTAAGCGCATTAATCACAATGCCGCCTTGCTTGTCAACGATAAGGGAACCGAGCTTGTGGCGCTGGGGAAAGGCATTGGTTTTCCTGACGGCCCCGGTGAGGTTTCGCTTGCGCAGATTGAGCGCACGTTTTACAACGTTGATGCGCGCTATCTGCCACTTCTTAACGAGATCGATCCCAAGGTAATGGAGTTTAGTGCGCAGATTGCCGATGTCGCGCGCACCAACATTTCGCGTGAACTGTCGGCGAACCTTCCTTTTACGCTTGCCGACCACATTAGTTTTGCCATCAAGCGCTGCCGTGAGCACATGTATGTTCAGATGCCGCTTTCTTGTGACGTTCAGCAGCAATATCCCATTGAATTTAAGATCGCGACGCTTGCCCATGCTGGCATAGAGCGCGAATTCGGCATATCTATGCCACGCGGGGAGAGGGCGGGCATCGCACTCTGCATCGTTAACAGCGTTATGGCAAGTTCTAGTAAGGCGAAATCAAACGACGTCCGCCGCGAGGAACGTCTGATCGAAAAGCTCGTAGCGATTATCGAGAAAGATCTTGCCATTGTCGTTGACCGCGATGCTTTTGACTATGCGCGATATGACACCCATGTGCGCTACTTGCTGGAGCGCGTCCGCACCGGGGAACCGCTTAATACCGATAATGCGGCGCTCTATCGTCCTCTCTGTGAAGAGCATCCGGCTATAGCGACTTGTGTTGACGAAATGGCAGGACTTATCGAGGAAACGTATCATGCCTCCGTCGTGCCCGAGGAGAAGGTGTATCTCATGCTCCATGTCAATCGGGTCTATGCCGGCAACGTGACGGGTGAGGTGTCATCCGACAAATAGGCGCTTTCTATACCGTTCAGGGAAGAAAACCTGCCGTTCACAGTCTTTTGGGCATCATAAGGCCGACGTTCGCATGGTGAAGCTGATATTCTTGCCGCGACATAAGGTGTTATTCGAGAGCTGAGCTTCCGAAGCGTGACGTAAAGACAGAGCGACCTGTCGATGTCTCGTTTTGGAGCTTTTGTCTTTACGCCGTTTCCCTCAACAATCGAATACTTCCGTGCGGGCGACGGGCCACCGTCCGCTTTGTCTCCTCGCGCGCGCAGCGAGGGAGGAACCGGATCGTTCGAAAGGGAAGATGATATGGCTGACAATAAGAAGATCGCAGCCGATGTGCTCGAGGCGCTGGGTGGCAAAGACAACATCACCTTTGCAGCCCACTGCATGACGCGTCTGCGTTTTAACCTTAAGGATATGGAGTTGCCCGACATTAACGCTGTTAAAAAAATTAACGGCGTCATCGGCGCTCAAATATCTGGCGGGCAGTTCCAGGTGATTATTGGGCAAAACGTGCCTAAGGTATATGACGAGCTCATCAAGATGAGCGGCTTGGCCAAGCAGGAAAGCATCGACGAGAACCTCGACGCAAGTGGAGTCAAAACACCGCTTACCCCGGCAGCCGTTGGCAATGCGATTCTTAACTACCTCTCGGGCTCCATGGTTCCGATGATTCCATTGCTGCTCGCGTCGGGCATGTTCAAAACCGTTGCCGTCGTACTCGGGCCAACGATGCTCAATCTCATTGCGGATACGAGCGATCTTTATGTCCTGCTCAATATGCCCTACAACGTGACGTTCTATTTCATTCCGATCTTCTTGGGCTTTGCGGCTGCCAAGAACATTGGCGCCACGCCCATGTACGGCGCTTTTATGGGCGGTGTGCTTATCGAACCGACGTTTATGCAAATGGCAGCCGAGGGAAAAGCCTTTAGCGTTTATGGCATCCCTTGCGTGCCTGCAAACTATGCGCAGACGGTTATTCCCATTCTGCTCACGGTTGCGTTGATGTCCGTGTTCGAGAAGTTCTTGCGCAAGCACATGCCCGATTCACTCACCACGGTCTTTACGCCGCTTTGCACGCTTGCCCTGACTGTCCCCTTTGCGCTTTGCCTGCTTGCTCCTCTTGGTTCTTGGTGCGGTAACGGTTTGGCGGTTGTCTTTGAGTTCCTCGGTGCCGAGGGAGGTATCGTGGCGATTATTGGTGGCGGCTTGCTTGCAGCAATTTGGTTGCCCATGGTCATTACGGGCATGCATGTTGCGGTCATCATGATTGCCATTGCAAACTTTATGTTGACGGGCTCTGACAGCTTTATTCTGGTCGCCCCTACGGTTGCGCTGTGGGCTGCCTATGGAGCGGAGATTGCGACATGGCTCAAACTCCGTAACAAGGAGGAAAAGAGCCAATGTGCCGGGTATGTTGTCGCCCAGCTCATCGGAGGCGTCGGCGAGCCGTTCATCTATGGCATGATGTTCCGCTATCGTAAACTGTTCGTTGCCTGCATGGCGGGTTCGTTTGTCGCCGGTGCCGTGGCGCTCGCCTTGCATGTCAATGCTTACCTCGCCGGTGCTGCCTCCAACGTGCTCAATATTATGACGTTTGTTGGCGGCGGCAACGAGAACCTGATCAGTGCCGTCATCGCTTCAGCGGCTGGCTTTGTCGTAAGCTTTGCTGTGGCTTGGTTCTTTGGCTTTAGCGAGGATGAGCTCGAGAACGGTCCGATTTCCGAGCGCTAGAAAAGCGGTCGCATATAGGTGGTTCAGCTCAAAAAAGTGCCGTCTATAGATGATTCCGCAGGGCGGTATGTTTGCTGCCGCCCTACATATTATGTCGAAGGGGTTGTTGCTACATATGCTTATCAGCGAGGCTATTCAAGCTATTCGGGATTATTGTGACGGCATTGATGCTTTTACCGGGAAGCCCATCGAGCTTGCGACGACGCGCGATCAGGTGCTTTACGGCGACATCGATCAGCAATGTACCGGAATAGTTACATGCATTTGGGCTACGGCGGAGGTGATTCGTCGTGCCAAGGAGCTTGGCGCTAACCTGATTGTTCCTCACGAGGCACTGTTCTGGAACCACGGAGACCGCCGTGAAGTGGTTGCGGGGAACAAGACCTTTGAGGCAAAGTGCGCTTTGCTTGACGAATGGGGTGGCGCGGTCTGGCGTTGCCATGACTATATCCACTCGGGTGTGCCGCTCGCCTCGGACGGTTCGATGGTCGACGGCATCTTTTACGGATTCGCGGTCAAGATGGACTGGCTTGGCTCCGCGGTAGACGAGACATTCATGAGGTACCGCATTGAGCCAACGCCGGCCCGCGATCTTGCGCAGGCGCTCGTACACAAGCTTGGATTAAACGGGACGCGCTTGATCGGCGACGGTGACGCGCTCATCCGCAATGTCGAGATTCCAATGCACATCATGGGGCGAGATAACGACGAGATTGCCCATATCGACTCCGAAGGCATCGATTGCATTTTGACCATGGAGTTTATCGACTTTACGGTGAGCGAGTACATCCGCGACGCCGCAATGCTCGGTCAGGGAAAATGCGCCATCCATATGGGTCACTTTAATGGCGAGGAGCCGGGCATGGAGTATATGGCGAAATGGCTGCCCGCCGCGCCCGGGGACGCTGGCGCAGGTCTGCCGGTTACCTTTGTCCCCATGGGAGATACGTATCAGTACGTGCTGGCATAAATAGAACAGGGCCGCGACGCCATATAGGTGTCGCGGCCCTGTCTGCGTTTCCCCAGATAAAACCTGCCAAAATAAACCTGTCCCCTTTCGGAAGGTCGGCAACTATTAATGTGGTTCAGGTTGAGCATACGCGAGCGAGCAGGTTCCGGGTGCGGCAAGGTGACGTGAAACAAGCGGGCGCTGACCTTTTGGTCGCGCCCGTGAAATTGAACGTCAGATTGCCGCGCCCGGAACCTGCGCAGCGCCGAGCGGTTACGCCGTTTGTAAAACGGCGTAACCTAAAGGTTCATGTTGCCGTGGATGTAGGGGGTTACCTCGGGGGAGATATGACCGCAGCCTAGGTTGCGCAGGGCAGATTCGATGGCGACGGGAAGCGGGGCCTTGCCCTCGTCGTTGACCGCGGTGCTGCTGAGGGCGGCGATCTTGGCGACGTCTGCCGGCGCGGCCTCGATATGCATGCAGCCGCCGACGAGGCGTGCGCGGACCTGGTCCAGGCCAAAGTCGTGCAGGTAGTCCTCACAGGCGCGGATTACATCGACCTTCTCGCGCGTGAGCTCCTCGCCCGTGGGGACACGCGTGGCCAGGCAGGCTCCTGCCGGCAGGTTCCAAACGGGATAGCCCCAGGCGCGCAGCAGCTCGCGCTCTTCGTCCTTGGTAAAGCCGACCTCCATGAGGGGCGAGCGCACGCCGAGCTCCTGGGCGGCGCGCATGCCGGGGCGGTAGTCGCCGCGGTCGCTTGCGTTGCTGCCGTCGATGACGGTGGGAAAGCCCAGCGACTTGGCGTGGTTGACGATGGCGGTAAAGCCGGCGCGCTTGCAGTGGTAGCAGCGGTCGGCATCGTTGCAGGCTACTTGGGGGAGCCGCAGCTGATCGACCGAAAGATTGAGCACGGGGAGCTTAAAATGCGGCCCTTCATTGGCCTGCCCGTCAACGGACCGCTCAAACGAAGCCTGCTCGGGCGTGCCGATGAGCGGCGTGGTGAGGTGAACGAGAAGCGTACTGGCGGGCATGATGCGGGCGCAGACCGCGGCCAAAAAGCTGCTGTCGACGCCACCGGAAAAGCCGATGGCGACGCGTCCGTATGCCAAAAGCAGCTGCTCGAGCGCTGCGAGTTTGTCCTGAAGCCCCTCTGCAGGTGCGGTGGTGTCTGAAAGCATGAATCGATCCTTGCCGTTGAGTACTCGGTCGAAAACTATAATCCTACCGAGCCACTTGTCATAGGACTTCTATCTATGTAACGAAAGTGCAATATGCTATATACGTTATATACAAGTTTACAAGTGCGGTAAAGTTGCGGGAGTACAGCAGCGCGAAGCGATGGGGGGCCGATATGATCAAGGCTGTTATTTTTGATATGGACGGAACGCTGGTCGATACCGAGCGTTTGGGTATCAAGGCGTGGAAGGCGGGAGCGGCCGAGCTGGGATTCGCGATTGATGATGCGCTGATCCATCAGTTTATCGGTCGTACGCTGCCCGATGTCATGGGCATCCTTGAGGAGCATAACAACAGCAGCGAAACCGCTGAGGCGATCTATCGTCGTCACAAGGAGATTCGCGACGAGATGGTCAAGACCGACCTGGAGCTTAAGGCCGGCGCCGCCGAGTGCCTAGACGAGCTGCTGGCTGCGGGCTATCACGTGGGTCTAGCGACGTCGTCGCGCCTCGTTACGGCCGAGCGCAACCTTAAGATGGTCGGTCTTTTTGACAAGTTTGAAACGGTAACTTGTGGCGAGGACGTCGTGCGCGGCAAGCCCGACCCCGAGATGTATCTGCTCGCCTGCGAGCGCGCGGGCTTTGCTCCCGAGGAATGTGCCGTGGTCGAGGATTCGCGCAACGGCTGCGTCTCGGGCATCACGGCCGGATGCCACGTCTTTGCCGTCCCCGATATCGTGCCGCTGCCGCAGGACGTGGTGGATGGCTGCGAGGCCGTGCTCGATACGCTGTTCGATCTGACGGCGGCGGTCAAGGCCGTGCGCTAGCGTTTGCACGCGAGTCGCCATGCCCCGCGCCCGATCCCGCAGGACGGTGACGGTAACGGCGCCTGCGCGGAGGCACTGTTCTAAAAAATGGAATTGAATACATTTTTGCAAAAAAGCTAATGAAAAATGGATTACATTCCATAAAAATCCGTAGCCGCAGGTTCGGCTAAACGGGGAAGGCCCGTGGGGTCAGCAAAAACGCCGCAGCGGGGCTGTTTCCGTTGCGGCGTTTTTTTTGTTACAGGTAGGCGCCCAGGTTGATGTCGGTTATAGGGGCCGCGGATGGGCCCGTCGGTTGCTGCTCGGCCTTTTGGGTGCTCACACGCTCGAGCAGGAAGGGGCGCACGAGCTCCTGACGGTTAATGTCCTCGGTGGCCGTGACCGTGGTGACGGTGCGCGCGGCGGAGCCGATGCGGACTCGTTTGGTCTTGGCGGCAGGTTTATCCTCGATTTGTTCCATGAGCAGCTGCACGCCCTTGCGGCCGATCTCGTAGCCCGGTGGTGCTACCGTGGTGAGGGGGACCGATCCGCTCCAGGCAAGCGGGTTGCCATCGCAGCCGGCAACAAGAATCTGGCCGGGGACGGAAATGCCTTTGTCGGTCAGCGCTGAGATAACGCCCGAGGCCAATACGTCGGTCAGGCCGATGACAAAATCGGGGCGCTCGTCAGCAGGGCGTTCGGCAATCTGGGTACCGATGCTGTAGCCGTCGGCTGCGGTATTCCACTCTCCGGCATCGATGACCTCAATTTTGATATCGGGATGCAGGGCAAGTGCCTTATGAATGCCAAGGACGCGCAGGGTGAGTTGCATAAATGCTGCTCGACCCACAACAGCGATATGGCGTGCGCCGCGGGCGATGGCGAGCTCGGCGATAATGCGCCCTTGCGCCTCGTTGTCGGCGGCCACGTAGTAACCGGGCTCGGAACAGTGGGTGTCCAGATGGACGATCGGCACGGGCATCTTGGCCATAGCGGGGCGCCAGTCGGGGGACGCCATGGGTTGGACCATGACGCCGGACATCTGCGTGCCCATAAAATAGCGCAGGTAATGGTCCTCGAGAATGTCGTCGTTATCGGCGTTGGCGATGAGCAGGTCGTAACCGTGCTTGCGGGCCTCGTTATGGGCGCCGCTGGCAATTTGGAGCGAGAAGCCGTGATCGAGACGGGGGAGGACCAGGCCAAAGGACTTGGTAGTGCCGCCCGCGAGCTGACGGGCACTTTGGTTGGGCAGGTAGCCAAGGCGATTGATGGTCTCGTTGATGAGTTTGAGGGTCTCGGGGCGCAGCTTTTCGGGGTGGTTGAGCGCGTTGGATACCGTGCCCAGCGAGACCCCGGCCTCGCGCGCGACATCGCTGATTTTAACCTTTGCCATAGCGGCCCCTTTGATGCGTTTCAAGTACAAGCCAGATTGTAGCATCCCAAACCTACCAAAAAGGGGCAGGTTTATTTTGGCAGGTTTTATCTGGGGAAACGCCGTTGCCGGCGCGACCACCACAAAGGGGACAGGCACCTTTGTGGTGGCTTGAGCTGCCCGGGCCTTCAATTGTCTCGATCTGTAACATCTGGACGGCAAAATCGCCTTCACCTGTTACAGATTGAGACATAGTGCAGGAGCCGAACCGTAATGTCTCGATCTGTAACACTAAGCCGGCTTATTGCGGTCCAGATGTTACAGATCGAGATTTTTCGCCGGGACAGAGCGCCGCCCCGGTCCAAATCACCACAAAGGTGCCTGTCCCCATCGTGATGGTTTGGGCATGTGTGCATCGAGTGGTATCTAAGTTGAGATACCACTTCTGGTATATCAGCTTGCGCTTGCGTGAGTACAATACTCGAACGTTATACGTCTCAGCGCCCCCTGTGCGTGGACGTCTTGCAGTCACGCGAACGAAGGGATTTATCCTATGTGCGGAATTGTCGGCTACACCGGCTCTGATATTGCAAAGAACATCCTGGTCACAGGCCTTAAGCGCATGGAGTACCGCGGCTATGATTCCTCGGGCGTTGCGCTCGAGGTGGGCGAGGGCGCCGCGGCACACCTCGACGTCATCCGCCGCGTGGGCAAGGTTGCGGGCCTGGAGAGCGAGCTTTCCAATATCGATAGCGACGCAACCTGCGGTATCGGTCACACCCGTTGGGCCACCCACGGCAAGCCTTCCGTCGTTAATGCTCATCCCCACACCAGCTGCGACGGTTGCATCGCCATCGTCCACAACGGCATCATTGAGAACTTCGCCGAGCTGCGCGAGGAGCTGGAGGGCCGCGGCCATCACTTTAAGAGCGAGACCGATACCGAGGTCTTCGCGCATCTGATCGAAGAGGCCTATGCCGAGACGCACGACCTGATGGCCTCCGTGCGCGAGGCCTGCACCCACGTGGTGGGCGCCTATGGCTTGGCCGCCGTGTGCGCCGACGAGCCCGGCGTGATCGCCGTTGCCCGCAAGGACTCCCCGATTGTGGTCGGCGTGGGCGAGACCGGCTCTTACGTTGCCTCCGACGTGATCGCGCTTATCGATGCCACCCGCGATGTCGTGGTGCTCGAGGACGGTCAGTTTGCCAAGCTCACGCCCG
>OKRW01003168.1_pt1 | contig 10906 bp, 3 predicted proteins | sample 1601151 | NCBI WGS metagenome assembly OKRW01 (sample SAMEA3541471, study PRJEB24748) | human gut metagenome | biome: human gut; feature: human-associated habitat; material: faeces | place: China | collected 2012 | reverse complement strand
CCGCCTCGCACAGCGCCGGGCACACGCGGCTCGTGAACTCGGGCATGGGGCTCGTCAGCGCCAGGCGCTCCGCCGCCTGCTCCCACTGTCCGCGCCACACCAGGTCGTTCCACTCGGGGATGAGGTTGTGCAGCGGGCACCCCGAAGGGCGCGCCGACCCAAACGCCTCGCCTACCTGGCAAAACGCCACGCCACACGCCATGCAGCGGCTTGCCTGCACGCGTGTTTCCTCCTCGGAAACCGTCTGATACAGCTCGTCGAAATCGCGCGTGCGCTCCTCAACAGGTCGCAGGCTATGCGCCACGCGGCCGTGCTCCAAAAATGCTCCGGGCTTTCCCATAGCCTACTCCCCTTCCTTCATGGCATCGAATGCGATCTGCAGCGCTTCCTCGTGCGACTTGCCGCGTGCCTCGGCGTCGGCAACCACGTTCATCACGCGCTCGTAGTCGCGCGGAATCACTTTCACGAAATGACGCTTCAACGTGTTGAACTGGTACAACAGCTTGATGCCGCGCGGCGACTGCGTGCGCTCGGCGTGCTCCTCAATCAGACTGCGAATCAGCTCGATCTCGTCCGCCGAAGGCTCGCACAGGCGCACCATATCCTGGTTGCAATTGCCCGCCAGCGTGCCGAACTTGTCGTACACGTACGCCACGCCGCCGGACATGCCAGCCGCGAAGTTCGGCCCGACCTCGCCCAAGATCAGCGCCACGCCGCCGGTCATGTACTCGCAGCCGTGGTTGCCCACGCCTTCCACCACCACGGTGGCGCCGGAGTTGCGCACGGCGAAGCGCTGGCCGGACAGCCCGTTCACGAAGCCCTTTCCGCTGGTGGCCCCATAAAACGCCACGTTGCCGATCACCACGTTCTCATCGAACTTGTACGTTGCCGTCTCAGGCGGGCGCACCGTCATGATGCCGCCGGAAAGCCCTTTGCCGAAGTAGTCGTTCGCGTCGCCCGTGATGTTCAGCGTCACGCCGCGCGGCAGAAACGCGCCGAAGCTCTGGCCGCCCGACCCGTCGCAATCTACGGTGATGGACCCCTCGGGCAGGCCCTCGGGATGCTGGCGCGTCACCTGGCTGCCCAGCATGGTGCCCACGCAACGGTTCACGTTGTCGATGTCGGCGTGGAAGCGGATGGGCTCAAGGTGCTCGCGCGCGTTGGCCGTGTACGGAATGAACAGCGTGGCGTCAAGCGACTTGTCCAGCTGGCAATCCGCCGCCATCGACGGCAGGAAGTGGCGCCCGTCGGCCCCGGGGATGGTGCGACCGAACTCGGTAGTGGCCACGGCCAGCATGTCGGACAGGTCCATCTCGTTGGCCTTCCAGTTGCCGGGGACCTCCACCTGACACAGGCATTCCGGATGGCCCACCATGTCGTCGATGGTGCGGAAGCCCAGCTCAGCCATGATTTCGCGCAGTTCTTCGGCCACGAACATCATGAAGTTCACCACGTACTCGGGCTTGCCGGCGAAGCACCCGCGCAGCTTGCAGTTCTGCGTGGCGATGCCCACCGGGCACGTGTCCTGCTGGCAGTCGCGCTGCATCATGCAGCCCATGGCCACCAGCGGCATGGTGGCGAAGCCGAATTCCTCGGCACCCAGCAAGCACGCCATGGCCACGTCGCGGCCGCACATGAGCTTGCCATCGGTTTCCACCACCACGCGGCTGCGCAGGCCGTTGCGCAGAAGCGTCTGCTGCGTCTCGGCCAGGCCGATCTCGAACGGGATGCCCGCATGGTAGATCGAATCGCGCGGCGCGGCACCCGTGCCGCCGTTGTGCCCGGAGATGGTGATCTTGTCCGCACCGCCCTTCGCCACGCCCGTGGCGATGGTGCCTACGCCGGCCAGCGCGCACAGCTTCACGGAAACGCGCGCGCCGGGGTTGGCGTTCTTCAGGTCGAAGATCAACTCGGCCAAATCCTCGATGGAGTAGATGTCGTGGTGCGGCGGCGGGGAGATCAGGCCCACGCCCGGCGTGGAGCGGCGCACTTCCGCAATCCACGGGTACACCTTCTTGCCCGGCAGGTGCCCGCCTTCGCCCGGCTTGGCGCCCTGAGCCATCTTGATCTGAATCTCGATAGCACTGGACAGATAACGGCTGGTCACGCCGAAGCGGCCCGATGCCACCTGCTTGATGGCGCTGCATTTGCTGTCGCCGTTGGGAAGCGGCGTCTCGCGCGCCGGGTCCTCGCCGCCCTCGCCGGTGTTGCTGCGCCCGCCCAGGCGGTTCATGGCGATGGCCAGGCACTCGTGCGCTTCCTTCGAGATGGAGCCGTAGCTCATGGCGCCGGTGTTGAAGCGCTTGACGATCTCGCTGGCAGGTTCCACCTCGTCAAGCGGCACGGGCGCGTTTTGCGGCACGAAGTCCATAAGGTCGCGCAGCGTCACCGCGCGGCCAGGCACGTGGCACGCGGCGCTGTACTCGCGGAACAAGTTGTAGTCGCCCTCGCGGCAAGCGCGTTGCAGCAGGTAGATGGTCTTCGGGTTGATCAGGTGCTCTTCGCCGCCAAGCGGGCGCCATGCCGTCACGCCCAGCGTGGGCAGCTGCTCGGGCGACGGGCTTTTCGCCAGCGCCACCGCGTTGTCGTAGCGCTCGTTCAGCTCGCGCTGCACGCCAGCGGCGTCCAGGCCGCCGATGCGCGTGGACGTGTGCGTGAAGCAGCGGTCGACCAGGCTTTCGTCCAGGCCCAGAATCTCGAAGATCTGCGCGCTGTGGTAGCCCTGCATCGTGGAGATGCCCATCTTCGACATGATGGACGTGATGCCGGCCGTCACGGCACGGTCGTAGTTGGCCACGGCCTCGTCGCCGGACAGCGCAATCTGGCCGCGTTCGTACAGGTCGCGTATGCACTCGTGCGCCGCGTACGGGTAGATGCCGGACGCGGAATAGCCCACCAAGCAGGCGAAATCATGCGCGCGCATAGCGTCGCCGGTTTCCACCAGCAAGTCGGCGTCCGTGCGCAGGCCCACAGCAATCAGGTGGTTGTGCACAGCGCCCAGCGACAGCAGGCTGGGAATGGGCACCTCGCCCTCGCCGGCGCGATCGGACAGCACAATCAAGTTCGCACCCTCGCGCACGGCCTGCTCCACGTCTTCGCACAGCTGGGAAAGCGCCTGCTCAAGCGCACCTTCCGCCGCGCTGCGCTCGTAGGCGCAGCTGAAGCGACGCGTCTTGAAGCCCACGCGGTCGATGGCGCACAGGCGGTCGAACTCCGCGTGCGTGAGCATCGGGCTTTCCAGGCGGATAAGGCGGCACGTGTCGCGGCAATCCTCCAGCATGTTGCCATGGTTGCCGATGTACAGCACGCTGCTGGTGACGAAGCTTTCGCGCAAAGCGTCAATCGGCGGGTTCGTGACCTGGGCAAACAACTGGTTGAAGTAATCGAAGAAGCTACGCTGCTTCGCGCTTAAGCACGCCAGCGGCGCGTCGACGCCCATGGATGCCAGCGGCACCTTGCCCTGCTCGGCCATGGGGCGCACCAGTTCCTGCACGTCGTCGTAGTGGTAGCCCAGCTTCGCCATGCGGCGCGTGAAGGCAACCTCAGCATCGCGCTCGGCGGGCAGCACGTCGGCCGCCGGTTCGTCCAGGTCGTCTACGGCCAGCGTTTCCTCGTCCAGCCAGTCGCGGTACGGCTTCTCGTTGGCATAGCGGTTGCGAATCTCGTCGTTCCAGATGACGCGGCCCTGCTCAGGGTCGACTTCCAGCATTTCGCCAGGGCCAAGGCAGCCGGCCTGCAGCACGTTAGCCGGGTCCACGTCGATGGTGCCCACCTCCGACGACAGGATCAACCAGTCGTCGCGCGTGACGTAGTAGCGCGCCGGGCGCAAGCCGTTGCGGTCAAGCGCGGCGCCGAGCATGCGCCCGTCGGTGAACGCGATGGCCGCCGGGCCGTCCCACGGCTCCATGAGCATGGACTGGTACGCATCGTAGGCGCGGCGCTTGTCGGAGATGCGGTCGTTGTGGTCCCACGGCTCGGGGATCATCATGGTGACGGCGCGGTCGAGCGGCCGGCCATTCATGGTCAGGAACTCCAGCACATTGTCCAGGATGGCCGAGTCCGAACCCTCGCGGTTGATGATGGGCAGCACCTGGCGCAGGTCGTCGCCGAGCACGGGGCTGTACAGCTTCGGCTCGCGGGCACGCGTCCAGCTGATGTTGCCGCGCAGCGTGTTGATCTCGCCGTTGTGGATGATGTAACGGTTCGGGTGCGCGCGCTCCCAGCTGGGCGTCGTGTTCGTGGAATAGCGCGAATGCACCAGCGCCAGCGACGTTTCCACCGCAGCGTCGTTCAGGTCGATGAAGAAGCGGCGCATCTGTGTTGCCACGAGCATGCCCTTGTACACGATGGTGCGCGACGACATGGAGCACACGTAGAAGATCTTGCCCGCAAGCGCCGGGTTGGCATCGGCGGCGCGCTCGATGGTGCGGCGGCACACGTACAGCTTGCGCTCGAAGTCCTGACCTGCATCAACGTCTGCCGGGCGACGCAGGAACGCCTGCATGATGGCGGGCATGCACGCCTGCGCGGTTTGCCCCAGGTCATGCGGGTCCACCGGCACCTCGCGCCAGAACATCAGCGGGATGCCGCACTTCGCACACCCTTCCTCGAACACGCGCTTCGCATCGCGCACGCCCGTGGCGTCGTCGTGCGGGAAGAACAGCATGGCCACGCCATAATCGCCCTCGTCGGGCAAAAGCTGGCCTTCCTTCTGGGCTTCCTTACGGAAGAAGCGGTGCGGGATCTGGAACAGCACGCCGGCGCCATCGCCGGTGTTGCGCTCCAAGCCGGTGCCGCCGCGGTGCTCCAAGTTCACCAGCACCGACAGCGCGTCATCGAGCATGGCATGACTGCGCACGCCCTTGAGGTGCGCCAGCGCGCCGATGCCGCACGCGTCATGCTCGTAGGAGCTGCGGTACAGGCCCCTCTCACGGCCAGCAGCGGCCTTCGCCGCCACACCGTGCGCCTGACCAGGGATAACACTCGCGCATTGCGCGCCAATGCCAGCAGCAGCCGCGCCGGTTCGGCGGGCGTCTACGACGGTTTCGGTAAGTTCAGCGTTCATATGCGGTCCTTCGTCTGGATGAAAAGGCCGCCAAAGAACGTAAACGGCCCGCATTCAGTGTGCAGGCCGTGTGTTACGCGATTATTTCCGCCGCCGCGCTTAACCAGCTGGAAACAGCATCGTTCGAAACCGGAAACATGGGCGCGGGCGCCCGACGCCGGATGCCCGCCGCCGAAAAAGGCGAGCACCCCTCTTCCGAAAGCGTGCGCACGTGTCATATCATGTGCGCAACCTTTTCACCTTCGGGGAGGAGCCCCTATGACAAGCTTCGACGCTCGACCCGCCGGGAACGGCCTCACCCGCCGCACCATGATTAAAACGTCCGCCGTACTCATCGGCTCATGCGCGCTCGGTTTCACCGGCGTCGCCTCGCTCGGGTGCAGCGCGGACAACAGCGGCGGCAACGCTTCCTCAAACGACTCCGACCAGGTCTTGCTGCACGTTGACGACCAGCGTTTCTTCATCAACGGCGACGCCGCGGGGAGCGCGTTCTCGGGCGCGGCGCTCTCCTTGGTCCCGAACCTTGCCGACGGGACCATAGCGCTCTGCTACCGCAACAGCGAAAACCCCGACCCCTGCTGCATGACGCTGGCGCCGCTTGGGTCCCCGGTCATCGTGACGGGAACGCTGCGCATGCTCAACGTCGACGGCGTGAACTCCGACGGCGTCGTTTCCATCCAGCCCGATGCGGCCATCGGCGTTTTGAGCCTCGGCTCGATCAAGACCGCCGACATCGAAGGGTCGGTCGACCACCTCATCGTCGTCGGCAAAAGCGATGCCATCGCGCACGACGGCGCGCGCATCGGGCAAGCGACGCTAGGCGATTCGTACGCCGACCTGGTCATCAACGCGAACAGCTCTGTGGGCGGCGTCGACGCGCCCTTCGAGGCCCAGGTGTCCGGCGAAGGCTCCGGCAGCGCGCACGTGACCGTCACCGGCGACGAAGGCGCCGCCGAGCAGCGCCACGGCATGCTGCTCGAGGCCGCCAACGACGATGCGGCCTGGGAAAACGCCGTCGCCGTCCTGGCCGGCGCCGCAACCGCCCAGCAGGCGAAGGCGCCCGCCGACAGCGGCGCCACCGCCTCCTTCGCCAACCCCTTCGCTCCTCAAACCGCCTATGCGGACGAGGCTGCAGGCGACGCCGCCATCGACACGGAGGATGCGGCCAACGACGAGAACGACGAGAACCTGCTGTCCTTCACGCCCGGGGAGCCCCTGGAAACCGACAGCGAGCCCGACGTGTCATCCAATGATCAGCCCGCCGAGGACTTCCAACAAGACGTGGCCGCGCTGGGCGCGGAAGACTCTGCCCCCGAAGCCGACGTCGCGATCGAGGCTATCGATCTGTTGATCGCCGGCTTGAAATTCATCGGCGAGCAGACGGCGGGGCGCGCCTTCGAGTACGGAAGCTCGTCTCTGCTCGAGCTGGTGTTCGGCGGCAACGACGAATCGGCGCAGATCATTGCGAAACTTACCGAGATCCAAGGGCAGCTCGACGACATCGAGCGCAAGATCGCGCAGGTCATAGCCCAATTCGACAAGCAGGCCTGCTACCTACAGGTGAACAATTACCTCAGCAAGTTCTCCGCCGAGATGCGCTGGGACCTCTCGAAGCTCAACAGCATGGTGGAATCCATCGACGCGCTGCCCGATGGAAGCGAGAAGGAAGCCCGCCGCAAGGAGTTCGCCGAGAACCTGTACTCGAACCCCCGCTACCAGGTGTGCGGCAGATACGTTTACGACATGGCCGGCGTCCTGGGCAACGAGATTATGCAGTGCTACACCGGCACGAACAAGAACCTGTTCGGCGCGTTCGACGAGCTCATGGTGCTGAGCTACAAGTGGGAGCACCACGGATACGAAATGCGCGCCAACTTCCAAAGCTCAGTGCTGTCGAACTTCATGGCGCTCGTCAACTATTCGACGTTTTGCCTCAACGAGCACTACCTGGCCATCAAAGACGACCCCGAGAAGAAGACCGAGCTTGCCGAGTGGTTGGGCTTTTGGAAGGGCCTGTTCGGAACCGCCACGCTGCCCGAGACGGCGCTGACCTTGCTTGCCAAAGACGACGATGCCGACGGCACCGCGACGGGCGTCGCCAACGAGGTTGCGGCGATGGCCACCGCGCAAAAGCTGGTGAAACGGGCCGATAACATCCGTTACTACCAGGTGCCGGGGCATCAGGTGCAAATCGCCGCCAACGCCGCGAACGTGCACACGACCAAGGACGGCGGCCTGACGCAAAAGCAGCTCATGAGAGATTCCGCAGGTCATTGCGTTCTCACGCAAGATCAGCTGGTCAACATGTACCTTGACTACGGCAAGAAGAATACGCTCACGGACATCCTGTTCGGCAAAGGCGAGGGCAACCTTGCCGCGCCGCGCAACACGGGGGCGCCCTTCGTTGCCTATCAGCTGCCGCTTATCGACGAACGTCAGATGAAGCATCCATCGCATCTCTATCGCCACAAATACTATGCGCCCATCGTGAACAACGATGGGACGACCGACCGCGCATATGTGGCGTTACACGACAACGGCAAGCACATATTCAACTTCACGGGCATCGCCGTGTACCGCGTGTAGACAAATTGCTACCCCTGAAAAATCGCCCGCACCAGGTACTCCACGTTGCCCTCATGGCCGGTGATGGGGCTTTCGGTGACGCCCGTGCATTCAAAGCCGGCGGCTTCCAAGGCCGCGCGTACCTCGTTGACCGTTCGCAGACGCACTGCCTCGTCGCGCACGATGCCGTGGTCGGTTTCGTCGTGCTGGCTTTCGAACTGGGGCTTGATCAGGCCGATGAAGATGGTGCCCGCCTGCGCGAACCGCGCGAACGTGGGCGCCAGGGCCGCCAGGCCGATGAAGCTCAAGTCAGCCACCAGCAAGTCGAACGGCGCACCCAGCTCGGCGGGATCGGCCAGCTTGATGTTGGTGCGCTCGAACACCGCCACGCGCGGGTCTTGACGCAGCTTCCACGCCAGCTGCCCGTAGTTCACGTCCACGCACGCCACGCTGCCAGCGCCGGCCTGCAGAAGGCAATCGGAGAATCCGCCCGTCGAGCTGCCGATGTCCATGCAGCGCATGCCCGAGACGTCCTGCCCGAACGCATCGAGCGCGCCCTGCAGCTTGTGCCCGCCGCGCGAGACGAACTTCTTGCGGCCCTTCACCACGATGTCGGCATCGGGCGCAACCTTGATGGCCGCGCTGGCGACGTACACGTCGTCCACCTTCACCTCGCGCGCCAAAACGGCACGCAGCACGGTGCCGGCATCGGGGAACACCCCTTGCTCGACCAGCAGCTCATCCAAGCGTATCTTTTTCGGTTTCTTAGTCATGCGGCCATTATAGCGAAAGACCTCGTCAACCTCACAGGCAAACGCACCACCGCAGCAAAGCAAATTAAAAAGCGACAAGAAGAAATGCACAGGCAACACCGCAACATGTCCTACAGAAGCAAACGCCGGAGCAATCCTTTTAGCAGCATGCCCGCAGAGGCAAACACCGGAGCAATTCCCTTTAGCAACATGCAAACTACTGCTTTGGCCAAACGCCAGCGCAATCCCCTTAGCAGCGTGTCCCACAGAAGCAAACGCCAACGCGATTCTCTTGGCATCTTGCAAGCCGCCGCTTTGACAAGACCAGCGCTCCCCACGTGCAGGCAAAATCAAACGCGTCCGCGAATAATCGTTAGTTTTGGCCCCCGACATTCCGGCGCGCCAACCTTCGCAATCGTAGACTGCAAATAATCGCGCGTTTTGGTCCCCCCCCTTGGACAGAATGCGCGATTATTCGCCATCAGCAGATCCAAAAGCCCCTCAAACCATCGCTGAGACTGAGGGAATTGGACATTTTCGACGATAGCTTGCCGTTTTGAGCCCCGCACCGTATTTGCGAGGCCCCGAGCATGCGAATAATCGCATGTTTTGGCCTCCCCTGGACAGAACGGACGATTATTCGCAGTCGGCAGGTCCGAAAGCCCCTCAAGCCATCGCTGGATGCGAGGAAAATGGACTTCTTGACGATAGTTCGCACTTTTGAGCCCCGCACCGTCTTTGCGAGGCTCCGAGCATGCGAATAATCGTGCGTTTTGGCCTCTCTTGGACAGAACGGACGATTATTCGCAATCAACAGGTTCAAAGCCCCTCAAACCATCGCTGAGCGTGAGCGAATTGGACATTCTTGACGAATGTTCGCAACTTCGAGCCCCGCACCGCCTTTGCGAGGCTCCGAGTGTGCGAATAATCGTTCGATTTGTCCCCAGACGGCCAAAACATGCGATTATTCGCACCTGCCATGACTAATACCAGCCAGCGCCAGCCAATGCCAACCAGTGCCGGCCAATAGCCGATCACGCTCGACTCATCGCAAGCAACAAAGCCCGTTCGCCTAGCGCAAAAGCGAGAGCGCCGCCGACCGCGCGACCAACTACCCCTTTGCACACATCGCTTTTGCGCACGCAAACAATAAACGCCCGACAAGCCAGAAGCCTGTCGGGCGTTCGTGAGTTTTTCGCTCCCAGACGTTTTGCTCCCGCGGAGGCAGCAGCCGGGCAATCCGCTCCTGCGGAGGCAGCGGTCAGAGTTCGCTCCGAGGCGATCCGCTCCCGCGGTTTCAGCAGCCGGTCGATTTAATCCTGCAGGAGTAGCAGCTGAGTTTCGCTCCGAGGCGATTTACTCCTGCCTCCAGCGGAAGCAACAGCCGAGCGACCTGCTCCTGCGGTTTCAGCAGCCGGCCGATCCGCTCCTGCGGAAGCAGCAGCCGGGTTTCACTCCGGGGCGATTTACTCCTGCGGAAGCAGCAGCTGGGCGATCTGCACGGCGTTGAGCGCAGCGCCTTTGCGGATCTGGTCGGCGACCACCCACATGGCCAGGCCGTGTTTGACCGTGGGGTCGCGGCGGATGCGGCCGACGTAGGTGTCGTTCGTGCCGGCCAGCAGGCCCGGCATGGGATACACGTCGTTGGCGGAGTCGTCCATGACGGTGACTCCCGGCGCGGCGGCAAGCGCCTCGCGAGCGGCCTCGGGCGGCACATCGCCGACGAACTCGACGTTGATGGACTCGCCGTGGCAGCGCAACACGGGCACGCGCACGCAGGTGGCGGCCACCTGCACGCCCTCGTCGCCCATGATCTTCTTCGTCTCCGCGACCATCTTCCACTCTTCCTTCGTGGAATCGTCGTCCAGGAACACGTCGATGTGCGGGATGGTGTTGAACGCGATGCGGTGCTTGAACGCCTTGATGGTCAGCTCGTTCTCGGGCTTGCCGTCCAAAAACTCGCGCGTCTGATCGTACAGCTCGGCCATAGCCGGGGCGCCGGCGCCGGATGCGGCCTGGTACGTGGAGACGACCACGCGGGTGATGCGCGCCAGGTCATAGAGCGGCTTGAGGGCGACCACCATTTGAATAGTGGAGCAGTTCGGGTTGGCGATGACGCCATTATGCCAGCTCACGTCGCCAGGGTTCACCTCGGGCACCACCAGCGGCACATCCTCGTCCATGCGGAACGCGCTGGAGTTGTCGATCATGACGGCGCCATGGGAGACCACAGCCTCGCGCATGGCCTTCGACACAGAGCCGCCGGCGGAGAACAGCGCGATGTCGACGCCCTCGAACGACTCGGGGGTCATCTCCTGCACGGTCAGCTCGCCTGCGGGAACCTGGCCGCAGCCCTTGAACGGCAGCTTCTTACCGGCGGAACGCGCGGAAGCCAGCGCGATGACCTTCGACGCGGGGAAATCCAGGTCGTGCAGCACATTCAAGAACTCGTTGCCGACGGCGCCCGTAGCGCCGCAAACCGCAACCACCGGGTTAGCCGGCATAACTTTCGTCCAAGCCATGA
>OKRW01003166.1_pt1 | contig 10909 bp, 13 predicted proteins | sample 1601151 | NCBI WGS metagenome assembly OKRW01 (sample SAMEA3541471, study PRJEB24748) | human gut metagenome | biome: human gut; feature: human-associated habitat; material: faeces | place: China | collected 2012 | reverse complement strand
TGAAAAGGTTATTCACCATGCAATAGTGAATAACCTTTTTGGGTTGGAATCTATGAAAAAGAGCTGTAACGCTCAAGGTAGTAGTAAATACTATCTATTCGTTACAGCCCCTTTCTAATGAAAAATCATATAGATTAAATATAAAAATAAAAGACATTTATCCCATAAATGAAAATTGATATCAACTGTAATATTTAAATATATCCACATACTGCAAACTTGAAAAAAAGTTGATTATACAACAATCATGAGAAAATGATTTTTTATTTAGTAAATTTCATATAAAATGCTTAAACTTTATACTCTGGCATAGGTATAATTTTCTTTTTAATCATATCAACTAATACAATATCTATTCGCTTAGATTGATGACTATATAAGTAACTAATTATATTATACTTATCTAAAAAAGTAATTCCTTGTGCTTTTAGAATTTCATATGCTTGTAAAAAATCTTCTTTTGTAGCTTCTATATTACCGTGCATCAAATATTTTTTTCCATCATTTGTATATACTTCTAAAACAAGTGAGCTATCAATACCCCAGATACTTCTATCACTAGCACTATATGTTACATTAATATATTTTATTTCAGAAAAGCTTATTTCTTTGTGTTTTATTTTTTTCTCAAATAAGTTTTCATATAGACTATTAAAGTAGTTTATTGTAAGAGATTTTTCTTCTAAATTAATCAAGTACCCGTTCCTTTTTGAGCCAACAATTATCATATTATTCATATAGTTTTCTCCTCCTTTTTATTAGTAATTTTTTTCATTCATAATGATGTCTAATAGCTTATTATATTCAAAAAAATGATGCATTTTCCAATATTTAGCTTCACTATTAGTAGTATTTGTTGTATATATATTACTGTTATGAAATAACCATTGTTAAGACATAAATCAACTTTCATAATATTTTTATTTAGTTTTATCATCAAGGGCATAGAAAGACCTCAAATCATATAGATTCTGCGACAGTTAACCAAACTGTAATACGTGGATTGGGAGCAAAAAGTTAATGGTTCGTCGACAGCTCTATAATCTATAAGCATGGATCGATACTTTTCAAGTTTTCTTTTATATCATCTTTCATACGAATGAATTCTTTTACTGAATTATCAAGTTCAGTAGGAATATGTACGGCAGAATATCCTCCATAAGCCAAACATTTCGCAATCATCTTGGCATCACGATAATCATTCTTAAGTTTTCTTCCACCTTTTTCAGTTTTCATGGTTGTTGGAGCCAGGATAACACATTCAATTCCTTTTTCTTTTAATTCATGATATAAAGAATATCCTAGACATCCTGCTTCATAGCCACATACAATATTCAGTTCTTCATTTTCATGCTTCTTTTTAAAAGTTTCAATAACATGAATAATGTTCTTAACTTCAGGTTTTACCTGTGTAATACAGTGAACTGTACCATCATGTTCAAAAGATGGCTCGAAAATGCATAAAGTGTAGTTTGTAGTATGGTCATCCATCCCTATTTTATTATTCTATTCATAGGTAACCCTCCTTATTTGTTTGCGGTAATCCCACAATACTATGAATTTCTATTTCTACTCAAAGTATAATGGTAAATCCACGATTGAACAATTAAGGAGAGTTACTTTTTTGTTTCCTCCTCGTCATTTCATATTGTCTATTCGTTACAGCCCCTTCTTACTTTTTATCAACAACCTGGAATTTATAACTTTACTAATTTTCCTTTTTCAAAATAATATATATCTTCTCTTTTATAACCGTATTTAGAATTCGATTGACTTATATGAGGTTCGAATGTAAACATTTTTACTTCTGATAATTTTAACTTATTTCCTTTTTCTATATATACTCTATTATCTTTATTTTCTGCAATAGAATGACCTAAATTACCTGCAAAATCTAAATTTATAAATCCATATTTAGAAATTACATCATTTATATAAAAATATACTTCTTCAAAAGTCATATCAGGAGTTATATTTTCAATTAATATTTGATGCAAATACTGTTCCATTTGTAAACCTTGTTTCCATTCAAGGTTATGTATATTTTCCACATTTTCTATTACTACTCCATTTTCAATAATTATTGTTCTTGCATAATCGCCCCAATTATTATTACTTTGAGGAGATAAATCAACAGTTATAATATCGTTTTTGCTTATGATTTTTTCTGAAGTTTGATATCTTTTTCCAGATATAGAAATTGTAGTTTCATCTCCAGAAAATACAAATGCTCCAACGTTCCAATACCAAAATGAATCCGCACCATTTTTAAGCATAAATTCTTCACAAATACTTCTAACCTTCGACAATGACATTCCAACTTCTATATTTTTTTTAAGATATTCTATAGTTGCTCTATTTAAATTTTGCATATCCAAATTTGACATCTACTTATCCTCCATAAATTCCGATTTTCTGCTGTTTCTTTAGATAAATCAAGCATTAACGTTTTTTTTTTTCTATTCATTACTTTTCATCAACCACCTGGAAGATATAGAATTTCAAGTAATAGCTATTCTCATCACCATTCCACAAAATAGGATGATCTGCTGCCTGTGTTCTAAATTCTACCTGTCTTAATCTTTTATGTACAAGCTTTGCAGCCTGTCCAATAGTTTTAGTAAATGTATCATAATCCATAAAATGAGAACATGAACATGTAGCCAGATATCCACCATCTTTTACTAGTTTCATACCTCTCATATTAATCTCACGATAGCCTTTAATTGCATTTTTGATAGATGCACGAGACTTTGTGAAAGCAGGGGGATCTAATATGACCATATCAAATAACTCTCCCTGAGCCTCTAATTCTGGTAAGAAATCAAATACATCATGACACTCAAACTTAACAGTATCTTCTAAACCATTAAACTTAGAATTCTCATTTGCAAGATCTACCGCAAATTGAGATGCATCCACACCTAAAACACTTTGAGCACCTGCAATACCGGCATTTAATGCAAAAGTACCAATATAAGTAAAACAGTCTAATACTTTTGCATCTTTACATAACTTCTGTATTGCTAGTCTATTATATTTCTGATCAAGGAAGAAACCTGTCTTCTGTCCCTCTGCGACATCTATATGATACTTAACACCATTCTCTACAATATCAATATGAGGATCAAAAGGTTCACCAATAAACCCTTTAACTCTTTCCATGCCTTCCTTAGTACGTTCCTTGGCATCACTACGTTCATAGACACCTCTAATAGTAATGCCATCCTGTAGTAGAATATCTTTCATAAGTTCTACAATCTCTTCCTTAAACGAATCAATACCTAATGCAAGAGACTGTACAACTAATACATCTTCAAACTTATCAATTACTAAACCTGGTAAGAAATCAGCATCTCCAAACACAATACGACAACTAGAAGTATCCACTGTCTTTTTACGATAATCCCAGGCATTCTGTAATCTCATACGTAAGAAATCAGAATCAATCTCTTGATTAATATTTCTAGTCATTAAACGAATTCTAATCTTAGAATTCTGATTAATATAACCTCTTCCTAACGGATACTCATTATGGGCATATACATCTACAATATCCCCATTCTTGAAATGTCCATGTATCTCTTTTATTTCATTGTCATAAATCCATAAACCGCCGGCATTAATAGTACGGCCTTCACCTTTTTTTAATAGTACTTTAGTTTTCATATTTAACCTCTCTTGGTAATTATTATACATTTGATCAGACAGTTGTGCTACAATATTAACGATTCAAGGAGGAAAAAATAAGATGAGTTTTAAGGATTCTAAAGTAGTTATTGTTGGTTTAGGTAATGTAGGTGCTACAACTGCCTACTCAATTATTAACCAGGGACTTTGTGAAGAGATTGTATTAATAGATATTAATAAAGAAAAAGCATATGGTGAAGCATTAGATATGCAGCAGTCAGTTTACTTCATGAATAGAAATATTAAAGTAAAAGCAGGTGATTATTCTGATTGTAAGGATGCAGATGTAGTCATTATTACAGCATCAGCACCAATGCCTAAAGATTCTCATGACCGTTTACAGATGTTAGCACCAAGTATTAAGATTATTAAGTCTATTGTAAATTCTACAATGGCTTCAGGATTCAATGGTATCTTTATTGTCGTATCTAACCCAGTAGATATTATGAGTTATATTACTTGGAAGGAATCAGGTTTACCAAAGAACCAGGTAATTGGTAGTGGTACAACTCTTGATAGTGCAAGATTATCTTGTCGTTTAGCTGATATGTATCATTTAGATGCAAAGAGTGTATCAGCATATGTATGTGGTGAACATGGAGATTCAGAAATGGTAACATGGTCTAGTGCAACTATTGGTGGTAAGAGTGTAGAAGATGTATTAAAGGATAATGCAGAACGTACTAAGGATGCCACTAAGGAAACATTAAGACATGCTGTTATTGAAGATGGATGGCAGATCTTTAACCGTAAAGGGAATACATGTTATGGTATTGCGGCAGCAACTACAGCTATCGTAAAATCTATTCTCTTTAATGAAAATAGAATTTATCCAGTATCTGTTCATTTAGATGGTCAGTATGGTATGAATGATATCTTCTTAAGTGTTCCTACTATTATTGATAAGACAGGAGCTAAAGAAATAGTAGAAATAAATATGAAAGAAGATGAGCAGAAAGCACTAGAGGAATCATATAAAGTTCTGAAAGATTTCTGTCAACAGTTAGACTAAGAGAGGGTTAACCTCTCTTTTTGTGTTAGAATGGATCCATGGAGGATTTGTTATGATTAAGATTGCATTTTTTGATATTGATGGAACTTTAAGTAATATGGAAACACGCAGTGTTTCTGATATTACTATAGAAACATTACAGAGATTACAGGCTAATAATATAAAGGTATGTATTGCGACAGGAAGACATCCTTTAAGTGTACCTACTTTTGAAGGAGTGACTTTTGATACCATACTTTCTTTTAATGGGTCTTATTGTTTTGATAAGGAAGGACATGTTTTATATAGTCATCCTATCCCACATAAAGACGTATTAAGAATTATAGATAACGCATCTTCTATTAATAGATATGTCTCTCTTGCGAGTAAAGATGATAGTAAAGCCAATGGCACAGATCAAGATTTAGATGATTATTATGCATTCTCTAAACAGAAAGTGAATGTATCAGAAGACTTTGATACATTTGTGAATGAAGATATCTATCAGATCATGTGTGGTGGATATGAGAATGAATATGATGCATTAATGAAGAATGTAGAAGGAGCCCAGATTACAGCGTGGTGGAATAGGGCGGTAGATATTATTCCAGCAGGTGGTGGAAAGGGTAATGGTATACATAAGGTATTAGAGTATTATCATTTTACACCAGAGGAAGCTATTGCGTTTGAAGATGGTACGAATGATATTGAAATGTTGGAAGCAGTGGGTACAGGAGTCGCAATGGGTAATGCGACTGATAATGTGAAGGCTATTGCGGATGATATCTGCTTGTCTGTATCAGAAGATGGTGTCTATCACTATTGTTTAGATCATAAGCTTATTTAAAGATGGGAGACCATCTTTTTTAGGTATAAAAAAACACAGAACGGATGTTCTGTGTTAAGAGTCTTATGAGTGGTTAGGATGATTAGCACTGGTACCTAAAACTCTACCCCAGTGGTTCCATGTTGTATTACTTTTATTGGTAGTATGCCAATAAATTACATCACCTGTATCAACCTTCCCATCATGATCTTCATCATAATATTTATCGATATAAGCAGGTAGCCACCCTTGGTCAGAACTCTTTTCGCCGATTTGTGCTCCATCAAATACTCCACCATTACCAGTGATGATTCTATTTGCATCTGGGTCTGAGCAGTTTCCTTTTCCGCTACTTTTGTGTGTAACACCGCGTGATTCATATTGGTTCCATTGGAAGCCATAAGGTGCCTTATTAGCACCTAATTTTCCTACTGAACATGATAATCCATAACATACACTTTCTGCTACACGTGCATTAGCAACTAAGTTGTCTTCTACGACCATTGGTCTAATCCATGTTTTCATAATTAAATCTCCTTTTGTAAATTTATAATAATTTGATATTTTTGATTTCCGTTTTATAATACCACTATCAAAATAAAAATTCTGTAGATTTTAAGACCATTTATGCTTTAACATGTCTTTTTGTGAAGAAGCATGAATGAGTTCTAAGAAAATACCAATATATTATGTATTTATTTTAAATTTATATTTTTGTATACCTAATTAAAAGTATATATATGTAATGAATTGCAAGCTCATATAAAAACACAGAACGAATTTGTTCTGTGTTCAAAGTCTTATGAATGGTTAGGTCTGTTTGCATCAATCTGAGTAATTTTTAATCTACCTTTATGATGATATACTAATCCTGTGCCTGTATCCTTACTTGTCCAAGTAACATTTGTATAAGTTCCTACTTCAGGAGTATATCCTGTAATGCTATAAATAGGACGACTTGTATCAGTTACGCCATTATTTTTTTCATAACCTGAACCTGTTGCACCAGCAAATGAAATATCTGCATCATTACCACAAATACCATGTTGTTTACCTTCACTGTCTGTATACCATCCAGACTGTTGGCCGTTATAATCATCAAATTTTTCTTTACCATTTGTCCAACCATCACCAGGGTATTGGCACTGAATTGTACCTACAATGCAGGCGCTGACTGCTACATTTTGATTTGCAGCTAAATTTTCTTCATAAACTGAAGGCCTTACCCATTTTCTCATAATAAATTCCTCCTTCGGACATAATTGCTACTTGATATAAAATTATATCTATTAGCTTTTCCTTTTTATCACTTTTCTAGATTATAACATTTACTCTTTAAGAAATATAGGTTTCTGGTCATATTTTAACGTTAAAATGTGTCATTTAAGCAAATAAGCAACGCTTACAATGCTAATATGCTAAAATAAGGTAGCAATATTGCTTTATGTGCTATGCATAATCTATCTTCCATACTGGAATTATCCATAACCACTTTAATCATAAATATAGTAAATCTCTTAAAAAGGTTGTATAATAATGTATAACATGAATTGTAAAGGAGAAATGAATTATGCCATATTTAGCATTACGTACAAACAAGACATTGACTCTTTCTCAGGAAGTTGAATTAAAAACTACTGTAGGAAAGTTAATCACAGTATTTCCTGGTGAATCAGTAGATACATTCATGATTCATATTGAAGACAATCAGCTTATTTATTTTAAAGGCCAGGAAGCAAATTGTATGATGATCACATTATACTTAAAAGGTCATTATACAGATGAACAGAAACAACAGTTTGTCTCTGAACTTACTAAAGCTTTAGTAAAAATTACAAAGATTCCTGCTTCAAATCAGTATGTTACTATCTCTGAATTTGAAAAATGGGGTCACGGTGGTATCTACGAATAAGATTTTGCCTAGCAAAATCTTATTTTTTTGGCTTAAAACAGCTAAACATAATAAAAAAACACAAAAAAATGCATTTTTTTCAAAAAAAGGGTTGCAAAAGGTATATCTGCATGGTAATATAAACAAGCATTCTGAAGTGCTTGAATAGCTCAGCGGTAGAGCAATCGGCTGTTAACCGATCGGTCGGGGGTTCAAATCCCTCTTCAAGCGCCAGTGGCCGGTTGGAGAAACGGTTAACTCACATGCCTTTCACGCATGCATTCACGGGTTCGAATCCCGTACCGGTCACCATATTAAATACTACGATCCTTCGGGATCGTTTTTTTTCGCATTAAAAAAGATAGCACAAAGGCTATCTGTATAAATCATACAACATTCCATGCTTAAGACTTGATGAATCAATACCTAATACATCTAAAAGCTTATAGGCAAACGCAAATGCTGTGGCTGGTCCTCTACTTGTAATAATATGACCATCTACAACCACTTCTTCTTCAACATATTTACCTGCTTTTAAATAACTTTCTATTTCTTCTCCTGGATAAGAAGTGACTTTCTTATTAGTGATTACACCTGCTTTACCTAAAGCCATAGGTCCTGCACATATAGCGGCAATATATCTTTCTTCATGATCATATTTCTTAATGAGTGAAATAATACGATCATCATCTCTTAAGGTCCATGCACCTGCTCCTCCAGGAATCACAATCATATCATAATAATCCATGTCTGTAAGTGTCTTATCGGCACGTACAGGAATGTTTCTAGAAGAAATGACAACCTGCTCCTCTTTAATAGAAACAGTGTCTACATCCACTTCTGCACGTCTTAAGATATCTACTACACCTAAGGCTTCTACTTCTTCAAAACCATCTGCCATTAAAACTGCAACTTTAGCCATACTACTATCCTCCTATCAATGATTGAAACACATATCCTGCAATCATTAATCCTGCACTCGCTGGCACAAACACACTACTACCCGGTGTTCTCTGTCCTGTCTTTGCAGGAATCTCATCTGAATAAGCAACTAAACACTTCTTAATTCTTCTTGCTTTTAATTCTCTTCTCATTACTTTCGCAAGAGGATCAATCTTTGTCTTATATATATCAGTAATCTGTAAGCGAGAAGGATCAAGCTTATTTCCTGTACCCATAGAAGAGATAATAGGTACATTCAATTCTGTACATCTCTTAATCAATTCTATCTTTGCAGTTACTGTATCAATTGCATCAATTACATAATCATATTGAGATAAATCTATTGTATCAGCATTCTCTGGTAAATAAAATGTATCAAACGTATTTATATTTAAATTTGGATTAATATCTAACATACGTTCTTTAATAATATCTACTTTCTTCTTACCAACTGTAGAATGTAACGCAATTATCTGTCTATTAAGATTTGTGATATCCACTGTATCATGATCAAATACATCAATTGTTCCTATACCAGAACGAACCAATCCTTCAATGACATAGCCTCCTACACCACCACAGCCAAATACTGCAACATGTTTAGTCTTCATGATATCAATAGATTCATTACCTGCTACCCATCTTAATCTTGTAAACTGATCATCCATTATTCCTGCTCCTTATAGAAATCTAAGAAACTCTTCTTTGATTCATCCCAGTCAGTATAGGCAATAATTGTTTTAAGATTGACATTCTCTACACTCTTAAAGATATTCTGTTCTACCTTAGGATTGATTTCTCTTAGTTTTTTAATCAACATCTTAGTTTCTGCACGTTTAGATGTATGTTCAATTTCTCCACGTGCTTCAGATTCTTCTGTAAAACGACATGCACACTGTAAGAACTTTAAATTAAACTTCTCAGCCCAGGCAATAATATCTTCTTCATGAATCAAATACATAGGACGGATTAATTCCATACCTTTAAAGTTCTTACTATGAAGTTTAGGCATCATAGTCTGGATCTGAGCCCCATACATCATACCCATTAATATTGTTTCTATGACATCAGAATAATGATGTCCTAACGCAATCTTATTACATCCTAATTCCTGTGCTCTATTATATAAGAACCCTCTACGCATCCTTGCACATAAATAACAAGGGTTCTTTTCTATTCCATGTACGACATTGAATATATCTGATTCATAGAACTGAATAGGAATACCTAGCTTTTCCGCATTCTCTTCAATCAGTTTTCTATTGGCAGGATTATAACCTGGATCCATACAAATGAACTCTAAATCAAAATGAAACTTACCATGTCTCTGTAATTCCTGTAATAGCTTCGCAAGAAGCATTGAATCTTTTCCACCTGAAATACATACCGCAATCTTATCACCAGGTTCAATTAATTCATAATCCTGAATTCCCTTAATAAATCTACGCCATAAAGGTTTTCTAAAGTTTGTAATAATACTACGTTCTATCGCTTTTATGTTATCCATTATTTCACCTCTTGTCCCTACTAAACAAATAGGAATATACTCTAAAATTCAAGGTTATCCTTTAAGGATAACCTTACCAAAAAACATTATAAACAGTTACTCGGCATAAATGCAATTATTATCGACCAAAATACGCATCAATACCATTCGCAATACCTTCCGCAATTTTCTGCTGGAAATCACTGTTGTTTAACTTTCTATCTTCATCACCATTAGAAATAAATCCCATCTCAAGTAAGCAGACAGGTGTCTTACACCAGTTGATTCCACTTAAGTCATTACGTGCAGCCATTCCTCTATTTCTAATACCTGTAGTACTGCAATAGTGATTAAGTACTGTTCTTCCTAAAGATTGTGAAGCAGATACATTACCTGCACTCATATAAGGATTTCCATTAGCTGGTTCCTGTACACTTGCACCAGTGACACCACTATTACCAATACCATCACAATGTAATCTAATAAAAGCACCAGCGCCTGCATTATTAGCCATTTCAGCTCTTTCTCTATTAGAAATATTCACATCATTGGTTGTACGAATCATAACAACCTTATACCCTCTAGACTGTAATACATCTCTTAGTTTCAAACTCACATTAAGAGTTGTCTGGTATTCAGGAATACGTGTGGCAGTACCTGTTGCCCCTCCTGCGACCTTAGCCTTTTGTGTTGAAGCACCAGGGCCAATAGGTTCCAATTGTGAATTACCTCTCGCCTGATGTCCTGCATCAATAGCTACCACATTATTATTTATCGCAACAGGTGCCTGTTGTCTTTTTACTTCTTCCTGTCTTTTAGTTTCTTCAGCTTTTTTCTGTTCTTCAGCTTTCTTCTGTTCCTCTAGTTTTTTCTGTTCTTCTATTTGTTTCTGTTCTTCTAGTTTTTTTGCTTCTTCTTCCTGTTTCTTCTGTTCTTCTAGTTTCTTAGCTTCTTCTTCCTTTTTCTTTTGTTCTTCTAATTTCTTAGTTTCCTCTTTCTTTTTCTTTTGTTTCTCTACTACTGCAGTATCTTTCTTTTTTGTCTCTTTTGTAGTACCACATGCCACAAACAATATACTACATA
>OKRW01003165.1_pt1 | contig 10910 bp, 10 predicted proteins | sample 1601151 | NCBI WGS metagenome assembly OKRW01 (sample SAMEA3541471, study PRJEB24748) | human gut metagenome | biome: human gut; feature: human-associated habitat; material: faeces | place: China | collected 2012 | reverse complement strand
CCCGCCTGGGCGAGGACGACAACTTCTGGGCCGCCGGCCCCACCGGCCCCTGCGGTCCCTGCTCCGAGATCTACTACGACCAGGGCGAGGAGGTCGGCTGCGGCAAGCCTGACTGCAAGCCCGGCTGTGACTGCGACCGCTTCCTCGAGTTCTGGAACCTCGTCTTCACCCAGTTCGACCGCCAGGAGGACGGTTCGATGCCCGAGCTGCCCCACCGCAACCTCGACACGGGCATGGGCCTCGAGCGCATGGCCGGCATCATGCAGCACAAGAGCTCCAACTATGACGGTGACCTCATGCAGAGCCTCATCGCCCTGGGCGAGAAGGTCTCTGGCAAGACCTACGTCGCCGACGAGTACTCCGGCGCCTCCCGTTCGCTGCGTATCATCGCCGACCACGCCCGCGCGGTCGACTTCATGATCTCCGACGGCATCCTGCCGGGCAACGAGGGCCGCGAGTACGTGCTGCGCCGCCTGCTGCGCCGCGCCGTCTTCCACGGCCGCCTGCTGGGTATCGCGGGCGCCTTCCTCACCACGTTCATCGACGAGGTCAACCGCCTGATGGGCGAGGCCTACCCCGACCTGCTCAAGAACGTCGCGCTGGTCAAGGGCATCGTCAGCGCCGAGGAGGAGCGCTTCTCCAACACGCTCGACACGGGCCGCACCTACCTTGATGAGGCCCTCGAGGGTCTCGAGGCCGGCGCCACGCTGCCGGGCGAGGTCGCCTTCAAGCTGCACGACACTTACGGCTTCCCCATCGACCTGACCGTCGAGATCGCCGCCGGCGCCGGCCACGACGTCGACATGGAGGGCTTCGACGCCGCCATGGCCGAGCAGAAGAGCCGCGCCCGCGCCGCCGCCAACCGCGACGCCTGGGGCGACTTCAACAACGTCTGGACCGCGCTGTCCGACCAGCTGGCCCCCACGCAGTTCGAGGGCTACGACAGCAACGACCTCGAGGGCGCCAAGGTCGTCGCCATCGTCGCGGGCGGCGCCTCCGTCGAGTCTGCCGAGGCCGGCTCCGAGGTCGAGGTCGTGCTCGACCGCACCCCGTTCTACGCCGAGATGGGCGGCCAGGTGGGCGACACCGGCACCCTCGCGGGCGACTCCGCCAAGCTCGAGGTCTGCGACACCAAGGGCCACAGCGGCCTGTACGCGCACGTCGCCAAGGTCGCCGAGGGCACGCTCCACGTGGGCGACGCCGTGTGCGCCACGATCGACGCGCACCGCCGCGAGCTCATCCGCCGCAACCACACCGCCACGCACCTGCTCGACGCCGCCCTCAAGACGGTCCTGGGCGAGCACGTCAACCAGGCCGGCTCGCTCGTCGACGACGGCCGCCTGCGCTTTGACTTCACGCATTTCGAGGCCCTCACGTCCGAGCAGCTTCACGAGGTCGAGGACCTCGTGAACGTCGAGATCTTCTCGGCCAAGCCCGTCGTGACGCGCGTCTGCGGCATCGAGGAGGCCAAGGCCGCCGGTGCCGTGGCCCTCTTTGGCGAGAAGTACGGCGACGTGGTGCGCATGGTCTCCTGCGGCACCGAGGACGTGCCCTTCAGCCGAGAGCTGTGCGGCGGCACCCACGCCCGCAACACCTCCGAGCTAGGCCTCTTCAAGATCGTCTCCGAGTCTTCCACGGGCTCCAACGTCCGCCGCATCGAGGCCGTGACGAGCTTGGGCGCCCTTGCCTGGCTCGACGAGCGCAACGAGGCCCTCGACGCCGTGGCCGCCGAGCTCAAGTGCCGCCCCGAGGATGCCGCGGGCCGCATTGCCGACGTCAAGGCAGCTGCCCGCGAGACCGAGGCCAAGCTCAAGCAGGCCCTGCTGGGGGGCTCGTCCGACAAGATCCAGGCCGCCATGGGCGCCGCCATCGACTGTGGCTCCTACAAGGCCGTCATCGCCCGCATGGACGGCCTCGAGGCCGGCGAGCTGCGCGAGGCCTGGGACGCCATCCGCGACAAGGCCAGCGGCGGCGACGTCGCCTGCTTCCTGACCACCGTTACCCCCGAGGGCAAGGTTGCCATGCTCTCCGCCGCCACCGACGGCGCCGTTGCCGCAGGCTTTGGCGCCGGCGACGTGATCCGCAAGGTCGCCGGTCTCGTTGGCGGCCGTGGCGGTGGCCGCCCCAACATGGCCCAGGCCGGCGGCAAGGACGCGAGCGGCATCGAGGCCGCCCTCGCCGCCGCCCGCGAGATGCTCGCCTAGCGCATGCGTGCCCTTGCGCTTGACATAGGCGAGGTCCGCATTGGGATCGCCGCGAGCGACGCCTCCGGGCGCATCGCGAGCCCCGTGAAGGTCCTGCCTGCGGCGGAGGTGCTGGGGATGTCCCGCACCTTCCGCCGCATCCTCGAGGACTACGAGCCCGAGGTGCTCGTCTGCGGCCGTCCCCAGACCATGGGTGGCGAGGACGGCCCGCAGGCCGAGCGCATCATGGCCCAGGCGCGGCAGGTCGCAGACGCGTGCGACCTGCCCCTCGAGTTTGCCGACGAGCGTCTCTCCTCCGCGGAGGCCAAGCGCATCCTTCGTGCGCAGGGCCTCAAGGAGAAGCAGATGCGTGGCAAGATTGATATGATTGCTGCGTCGCTTTTTCTCCAGGCCTGGCTAGACTCCCATGGGGCCGGCGCCGCAAGCGATGCTTCGGACCCCTTCTCGGGTGCCCGCTAGCGACACCTCTCGAGAAGGGCCCCACATGGCAGACTCTCCCAGGCGTAGGTCTACGCCCCGCTTCTCAACCGGTGACGCGCCCTCGCGCGCGGGCGCCGGTCGTCACGCGCGTCCCGCGACGCCGTCCCAGTCCGGTCGTGCGGTCGCGCGCCAGGCGGGTGTGTCCCCGCGCCCCTCTCGCATGAGGGCCAGCGCGCCCCAGGCCGCATCGGTTCGCACGCGTGCCCAGCGCCAGGCCGCCAACCCCTACGCCCAGGTGCCACGCAGCGGCAACACCGCCGGTATGCAGAGCCTCGCTGCGCCCCGCACGCGCGCCCAGCGTCAGGGCCGCCACCCGCGGCGGCCACTCGCACAAGGGTCCCATCATCGCGGGCGTCGTCGCTGCCGTCGTGGTCATCGCTGCCCTCGTGGTGCTCGTCCCACGTCTGCTCATGCGCGACTCCGCAAGCCAGGACACGCTGCCCAACCAGGGCGCCACGGTCGAGGTCGTCATCGACGACGGCTCGGGCGCCCAGGCGGTCGCCGCCAAGCTCAAGGAGGCGGGCGTCATCGCGAGCTCTGACGACTTCATCTCCGAGCTGCAGCGCCAGAAGGCCGACGGCTCGCTCAAGAGTGGCGCCTACGTCTTCACGGTGGGGCAGGACCTCGACAGCATCATCCACCAGCTCACGACCGGTCCCAACTCCACGAGCGGACGCCTCTCGGTGCCCGAGGGCCTCACGGTGAGCCAGACCGCGGCGCTCGTGAACCAGACGCTGCCCTCCATCTCGGCCGACGACTTCGTAGCGCAGGCCAAGGCCTCGAACTACGCCGCTGACTACCCGTTCCTCGCCGCGGCCGCCAACGACTCGCTCGAGGGCTTCCTCTGTCCCAAGACCTATGACTTCTCGGGTCGCTCCGACGTCACGGCAGACACCGTGATCCGCGCGATGCTCGACCAGTACCAGGCAGACGTCGCCTCGCTCGACTTTTCGGCGGGCGAGCAGCTCATCTCGGAGCGCTACGGCATCCAGATGAGCGACTACGACATCCTCACCCTGGCCTCGATCGTCGAGCGTGAGGCCGTCACGACCGACCAGCGCCCTAAGGTTTCCTCGGTGTTCTTCAACCGCCTCAAACAGGGCATGGCGCTGCAGAGCGACGCCACGATGATGTACGTCACGGGCGGCGAGGTCACCGCCGACGACCTCAAGACCGAGAGCCCCTACAACACCTACCTCAACACGGGACTCACGCCCACGCCCATCTGCGCGCCCTCGGTCGAGTCGATCAAGGCCACGCTCAACCCCGACGACACGAACTACCTGTACTTCTACATCACCCAGACCGACGAATGGTTCTCGGCGACCTATGACGAGCACCTTCAGGCCATTGAGGAGAACCGCTAGATGAGCGTTGTGCGACCCACCCGCTGCGTGCCCGCAATCACTGACGTCGACGTCGATGAGCTCGCGGCCTCCGGTGTCTGCTGCGTGCTGTTCGACCGTGACAACACCGTGGTGCCGCGCGACACTGGCGTGGCGCCCGCGCCCGTTATGGACTGGATGGCGCGCGTGCGCGAGGCGGGCATGAGTCTGTGCATGGTCTCGAACAACTTCCACTCCGGCCAGGTCGAGGCGAGCGCCGCCGAGCTTGGCTGCCCCGTCGTGCACCACGCGATGAAGCCCGCGCCCTTTGCCGTGAGGCGCGCCCTTGACCTCATGGGCGCCGCACCCGACGAGGCCGTGCTCATTGGCGACCAGGTCTTCACTGACGTCATGGCGGGCAACCTCGCGGGGGTGCGCACGATCCTCGTGGAGCCCCAGAGCACGACCGACCTGTGGTACACGCACATCTTCCGCATCTTCGAGCGCGCGATCGGCGCCCGCAGGTGAGCCCGCACGCCGCGACGCATGTGCTTTACCTCCTTCTCGCCTGTGGCCTTGGTGCCGCGGGCGTCTTTGCAAGCGTGAGGGACGCTCGCACGAGGACCATCCCCAATGCATGCTGCGGGGCCATCTGCCTGCTGGGACTTGCCCTGTGCTGCCTGCGTGCCCTCACGGGCGCGCTGCCGGCGCTTCCCACGCCCATCTCGTGCGCGACCGTGGCTGTGGCCACGCTGCTGCTTGGCGTTGCCGCCGAGGGCGCCTACCGCGCGGTCTCGGGGCGGGTGGGCCTGGGGCTTGGCGACGTCAAGTACATGGCCGCCTGGGCGTGCGCACTGGGCTGGTGGGTGGTGCCAGCCCTGGCTGCCGCGTGCCTGAGCGGGGCACTCTATGCCTGTACCCGTCGCGAGCGCACCTTCGCTATGGCGCCGTGGCTCACGCTCGCGTTCGCCTGCGCGTTCGTCGTGGCCCTCTTCCGTTAGGTCGTGCGCCCTCGCTGCGCTTCTTGGCGGGCTTGTCCAATAGGTCTTGCGCCCTCGCTGCGCTAGAATCTCATGTATTGCTGTGGTCGTACTGCCGGCTCGCCGTCACGGGCGCCGGCAGTGCTCTTTGCGAGCGGGGGAGGTGGCCTCACACATGGACAATGACAGCGCGGGTCTTGGCCACCGCGGCTGTGACCACGTCTTCTTCATCGGTTTTCTCGGTGCTGGCAAGACGACGGTCGCGCGTAACCTCGGCAACATGTTCCATCGCTCGTTCGTCGACGTAGACCGCATGGTCGAGCGCGAGCTGCACGAGAGCGTGGCGCGTATCTTCGAGACGCGTGGCGAGGCGGCCTTCCGCCGTGCCGAGACGTGCTCGCTCGAGAGCCTGAGGAGCCGCCAGAGCCTGCTGGTGAGTTGCGGCGGCGGCATCGTCGAGGGGCCCGATAACGCCCGTATCATGCACGAGATGGGCAGTATCGTCTATCTCGACGGCACTCTCGAGGACTCGCTGCGCCAGATCCGCCGGCCCGAGAAGCGCCCGGACCTGGGAGACCTCGAGCACGCCCGCGCGCTCTACGCGCACCGCCGCCCGCTCTACGAGGAGGCGGCCGACTACCGCGTTTCTATCTCTGGAAAGACGTTCGAGCAGGTTGCCTATGACGTGGCGGGGCTGCTCTGGGAAAGGGGACTGCTATGAGTGACGAGACGAGCGAGGTCAAGGTGTCCGAGCAGCCCGAGGCGCCGGCTGCTGCGCCCGAGCCGACGCCTGTCGTGCGCCGCCAGTCCATCGTGATGCGTACGGGCTCGTGCGACATGCGCGTGGGTACGGGCGCCCTCGAGCAGCTGGGCCAGGCCGCCAAGATCGCGGTCGGCAAGCCCTGCCGTGCCCTTCTCGTCCAGGGCGAGGACGCCGACGCCGAGCTGGTCGAGCACTGCCGCAGGCTGCTCGTCGACCAGGGCTTTACCGTGAGCATCACGAGCGCCGTGGCGGGCCGCGTGAGCCGCAGCCTTGCCTGCGTGCAGCACCTCTACGAGGCAATGAGTGGGGCGCGCGTTACGGCCGACGACCCGGTTGTCGTCGTGGGCGACGCCGACGTCATCTCCGCCGCGATCTTCGCCGGGGCCACCTGGCACACCGGCTCGCCCGTCGTGGCCGTTCCCACGACGCTCGACGGCGCGGTCGACGTCACCGTGACGCCACGCGCCATCGACGCCCCCGGCGCACCTGAGATGCTCTCGTGCCGCGGCAACGCGCGCTTCGCCATCTGCGACCCTTCGGTCATGGCTGCGGGCCGCGACGCGGATGGCGAGCTCATGGGTCGCGCCGTGATGGTCGCCGGCTGCGTCGCGGCGGGGGAGAACTCCTTCTCCGAGCTGTGCGTCCGCGCCGACGGCATCATCGCGGCCCGCGAGGCCGAGCTCGTCGACGCCATCCTCGACGTCACGAAGGCGCGCGCCCGCGTGGCCTCCTCGAGTGCCCTCGCCATGCGTCAGGGCATCCTCTACGGCCGCTGCGTGGGCCGTGCCCTCGAGCGCGCCTTCGACGGCGCCCCTGCCGCCGACGAGCGCTTCCTCGTCGAGGAGAGGCCCGGCACCGCGCGCCTCTTCGCCGAGGCACTGCGCATCTCGGCCCGCCTTGCCGCCGCGCGCCAGGCGCCCGATGAGGCCTTGGTCGATTTCGTCTTCACCCAGGACGCCCTGCTCGAGAAGTTCGGCCTTGCCGAGGTCGCCTGCGCGCTCGACCCCGTCGAACTCGCCGCCGCGCTCAAGGCAGACGAGCTTCAGCGCTCGAACCGCTGCATGATCCCGCTGCCGCTCGGCTTTGGCCGCGTGCGCTTCACTTCGCTCGAGGACGACATGATCGCCGAGCACCTGGGCGCCTGGTGCAAGTCGCGCCGTAAGCTGGCCCGCCGCCGCGCCCGCGAGGCCTAACGCCGCGCCCAAGGCGAGAGACCCGCTCCTCTCGCCGCGCATTCTTACTTTGGTTCCCATACCTGGGACAATAGATGCCAGGCACCTATTGTCTCGTTCGTCGAAAGGACAGACATGGCAGACGAGAAGGCATGTGCCGTGCGCGTGGCGAAGCTGCGCGCCATCATGGAGGAGCGTGGCTATGACGCCGTGATTCTGCGCAACAACCCGGACCTGCGCTGGCTCACCGGCTGCGAGCGCACGTTCGACGACGAGGTGGCCCACACCGCCGTCATCACGCCCATGCGCCAGATGCTCCACACAGACTCGCGCTATTACAACACCTTTTGCGAGCGCCTGGGCGCGGACACCGCCTGGGAGCTCGACCAGACGATCGTTGGCGCCGAGGAGTGGGCGGCCGACCGCATCGTCGAGGCCCGCGCCCGCGTCGTGGCTGTCGAGGACACCTGCACGCTCGAGTTCTACGACGCCCTCCAGGTTGCCCTCGCCGCCCGCTCCGTGGCGCCCGCCCTGCCGCGCCTGCACGGCGACCTCATCCGCGCCCGTGCCGTCAAAGATGCTGAGGAGGTCGAGCTCATGCGTGCCGCCCAGCGCGTGACCGATGCCGCCTTCCGCCACATCTGCGGCTACATCAAGCCGGGCGTCACCGAGCAGCAGATCCGCGCCGAGCTCGAGAACTACATGCTCTCCCATGGCGCCGACGGCCTGTCGTTTGGCACGATCATCGCGAGCGGCCCCAACGGCGCCAACCCGCACGCCCAGCCGGGCCCGCGCGTGGTCGAGAAGGGCGACATGATCGTCATGGACTACGGCGCCACCGTGGCCGACTACCACGCCGACATGACGCGTACCGTGTGCGTGGGCGAGCCCTCCGAGGAGCAGCGCCACGTCTATGACGTCGTGCGCCAGGCCCACGAGGAGTGCGCCGCCATGGCCTGCGCGGGCGTCATCGGCAAGGACGTCTACGACCACTCGGTCAAGGTCATCACCGACGCCGGCTACGGCGACTACTACAAGCACGGCCTGGGCCACGGCGTGGGCGTCGAGATCCACGAGGAGCCCAACTTCAACCGCCGCAACACCGAGCCCATCCCTGAGGGCGCGGTCATCACCATCGAGCCGGGCATCTACCTGCCGGGCAAGTTTGGTATTCGCCTCGAGGACTTTGGCCTGGTCACCGAGGACGGCTACGAGCCCTTCACCGAGTCCCCGCACGAGCTCACCGTCATTCCCTGCTAGTTCTAGCTCATTGTTTGGTCAAGAAGGCATATCGACTTCTTGACAAAAGGCACCGGGCGCATGGCGATATTGCCAATTGCCCGGTGCCTTTCTTCTAACTTGCCAAAATAATCGATGAACGGTAGCGTTATGTTTTGCAGATTACCTACCGGTAACGTTGTGTGGTCAATACTTAACCGTATAAGCAGCCTATTTTGGTAAGTATTTCGATTACATAGTGGAAACGGTGCGCATTATATATGCGCACGATATTAAAGATTGAACCAACTAAAATACCACCGTTGGCAAACGATTTGTCCACAACTCACGCCCATCCGCTTATTATTCCTCTTGTCCCGTTCGTTTACCCCATTACTGCATGGGAGGTAGGAATGGTAGGGATTGTCCTAGCAAGTCATGGAGAGCTTGCGGCGGGCGTCCGTCAGACGGGTTCCATGGTCTTTGGTGACCAGGGGAACGTCGCGGTCGTGAGCCTCGAGCCCTCCATGGGTCCTGATGACTTCAGGGCCCAACTCGAGGAGGCCGTGAGTCACCTCGAGGACCAGGAGCAGGTCCTGTTCCTGGTTGACCTTTGGGGGGGTACGCCGTTCAACCAGACGAGCGCCCTCGTCAAGGGTCACGACTCCTGGGCCATCGTCACGGGTCTGAACCTGCCGATGCTCATCGAGGCCTACTCGGCGCGCATGGATGCGTCGAAGACCGCGCATGAGATCGCGGCTCACCTGGTTGGCGAGGGTCGCAAGGGCGTGCGCGTCCTTCCCGAGGCGCTTGAGCCCGCGGCTGCGGTCGCGGCTCCGGTTGCCAAGGCTGGCGCCATTGCCCCGGGTACGGTTCTTGGTGACGGTCACATCAAGATCGCCCACGTCCGCATCGACACGCGCCTGCTTCACGGCCAGGTTGCCACGACGTGGACCAAGACGATCGCCCCTGACCGCATCATCGTCGTCTCCGATGGCGTCGCCCACGACGACCTGCGCAAGACGATGATCGAGCAGGCCGCGCCCCCGGGAGTTCCGGCCAACGTCGTGCCCATCAGCAAGATGATCGAGGTCACGAAGGATCCGCGCTTTGGTGCTACCAAGGTCATGCTTCTCTTCGAGAACCCCCAGGATCTGCTTGCTGCCATCAAGGGCGGTGTCGACATCAAGAAGGTCAACATCGGCTCGATGGCGCACTCCGTGGGCAAGGTCGTCGTGACCAACGCCGTCGCCATGGGCGCCGACGACGTCAAGGCGATCGAGGAGCTCAAGAGCCTCGGCGTTGAGTTCGAGGTCCGCAAGGTTCCGTCCGACAGCTCCGAGAACATTGACGCCATGCTCAAGAAGGCAAAGGCCGATTTGGCCGCTCAGAAGTAAGGGAGGGTTTGACTCATGTCTCCAATCACGATCATTCTCATCGTCATTGTTGCCCTCCTGGCTGGTATGGAGGGTATTCTCGACGAGTTTGAGTTCCACCAGCCTCTGGTGGCCTGCACGCTCATTGGCCTCGTCAGTGGTCACCTGCAGGAGGGCATCATCCTCGGCGGCCAGCTTCAGATGATTGCCCTTGGCTGGGCCAACATCGGCGCTGCCGTTGCCCCGGATGCCGCTCTCGCCTCCGTCGCCTCCGCCATCCTCATGGTGCTGGCCCTCAACGGTGGCAACGCCGACGCCCAGACCGCGATCAACACCTCCGTGGCCCTGGCCATCCCGCTGTCCGTCGCTGGCCTGTTCCTCACGATGATCTGCCGTACCCTCGCCACCGCCATCGTCCACGCGATGGACGCCTGCGCCGAGAAGGGCGACTTCAAGGGCATCGAGGTCTGGCAGGTTGTCGCCATCCTGATGCAGGGCGTTCGTATTGCCATTCCGGCCGCGCTGCTCTGCGTCATTCCTGCTGAGGCCGTCACCAGCGCCCTCAACGCTATGCCCGCTTGGCTGTCCGGCGGCATGGCCGTCGGCGGTGGCATGGTCGCCGCAGTCGGCTACGCCATGGTCATCAACATGATGGCGACCAAGGAGGTCTGGCCGTTCTTCATCCTCGGCTTCGTCCTCGCCGCCATCTCCCAGCTCACGCTCATCGCCCTTGGCCTCATCGGCATCTCGCTCGCCCTCATCTACCTTGGCCTTAAGGACATGGCCAAGCAGGGTGGTAACGGCGGCGGCTCCGGTGACCCGCTCGGCGACATCCTGAACGACTACGAGTAGGAAGGGAGAGTGACTGACATGGCACAGGACAAGATTGAACTTACCTCTGCTGACCGCAAGAAGGTTTGGTGGCGTCATCAGTTCCTGCAGGGCTCGTGGAACTACGAGCGCATGCAGAACGGCGGCTGGTGCTACTCGATGATCCCCGCGATCAAGAAGCTCTACCCGGCCAAGGAAGACCAGGTTGCCGCCCTCAAGCGTCACCTCGAGTTTTACAACACGCACCCCTATGTCTCCAGCCCGGTTATCGGCGTGACCCTGGCCCTCGAGGAGGAGCGCGCCAACGGTGCTCCCGTTGACGACGCCGCCATCCAGGGCGTCAAGGTTGGCATGATGGGCCCGCTGGCCGGCGTTGGCGACCCCGTGTTCTGGTTCACCGTGCGCCCGATTCTCGGCGCCCTCGGCGCGTCCCTCGCGCTGGGCGGCTCCATCCTCGGCCCGATTCTGTTCTTCGTGGCCTGGAACGTCATTCGTATGGCGTTTGAGTGGTACACGCAGGAGTTTGGCTACAAGGTCGGCTCCTCCATCGCCAAGGACCTC
>OKRW01003163.1_pt1 | contig 10912 bp, 10 predicted proteins | sample 1601151 | NCBI WGS metagenome assembly OKRW01 (sample SAMEA3541471, study PRJEB24748) | human gut metagenome | biome: human gut; feature: human-associated habitat; material: faeces | place: China | collected 2012 | reverse complement strand
AACTCTATTTCTTTTATTTTGTCAATAACGTCATCATCCTCATGATCGCATAACACAGTTGACCTGGCCCATATCTTATCTATGTTAAGACGGATCAGATCTGTTTTTAAATACTTTCTGTTAAATGAATAAGAGGAAGGACTGCCTTTTATGGTAATATCGTATATACCATCTTTCAGGTTTTCAAAATCATTTCCGCGACCCGGATTTATGCCAAGAGTCTTACTGTTGAATACATTCAGCTGATTCTTACCAAGATAATAAACATACTTATTCTCATCTTCAGGTGGTACAATCTCTATAATAGCCGGTCTGTCGGCCAATATCCCCCATTCCGACTGATCGGCTATGCGAAGCGTTTTAGGGTTGTTTGTACTTACAACCTCAAAATCAAGATGGATGTTGTTCATGCTCTCTTCCCACCCCATTCTGGTAAGGGAATCATCGTATCTGGCTGTTATATCGGCTCCCTCTACCTCAGTGCTATTAACACGTACCTCAGTACCATTTATCTTGACTCCTACTATTTGGGCCACCAACGACTTAGCCATGCCAAACATAGGAACAATAATTTCTCCACCGTAATCAGTTCCTTCATTTGGATACTGTACTACTTCCGTCTTGTACAGACCGTCATTTCTTCTGGCTACTATTCTAATAACCATCTGATTTTCTACATCATAATTGGTCATTACTATCCTGACATAGAAAATGTTATTTCTTATCTGTGGTAAAATATCGATATAGTTCATACCTTATCTTTTTCTACAAAGATAAGTAAATGAGGTGATAAAAGTTTAAACTATTGGACATTAAATAAAAGGTGAGGTGATTATCACCATATCCGATAATAGACCACAGCGCCTAAGTAGGGGGAGAAGCCCTCGCGCCCAACCCCATACCCCGCCGCCAGCCCTATGCCCCAGCGCCGGCTCTTTTCGTATATTATTTCTTTTTTGTGGTAGATGATCATAGTGTCCAAATTAGGTCTGTATCCGCTTATAACAGCCCGATAATCATCTGTGCTGTATGTTTTTCTTTGAATTGGGATATTGATATAAACAGTGTCTTTTATCGTATCTTTTTCAACTATAGCATCCATAGGAAAAGGTATTTCTACCTCCCCTACGTCAACTATATACTGAGGAACAGGAACAGGTTGGATAATGGTATCTATTACCGTATCTATTTCTATATCGTGTATTATTTCTTTCTTCTTACATGTTTTACCAAACAAGAAAGATATAAAACACAGTAGAATAACTCCTAACACATGCCCTACCCTCATTTTTTGCAAACACATTTCTTACCCTCCTTTTTATTATCTAAAAGATCTTGTATTTCACCATTTTTTATACCTTCTTTTAACTCCTCTCCGAATGGAACTTTTTGCCACCAACTTACTTTACTAAAGAAGTACTTAACGCCTTTTACTATCATCAAATCAGGTGCAAGGTCGCCGAGGCGCTTGAATGCCATTCCACCGTATAATATTAAGGCAAATATTGTAATCCACTGAAGAAGCATGTCTATAAACTCTGGGGATTTATGCCCTCCCATAGACATAATAAGGTCCATTCCGGATATGGTAAACAACCCGAAAGAACAGGCCGCGAACTCAAGAAGAATTTTCAAAACTCCCGTTTCGCTTATGCATGTCAATATCTTAAAAGGTCTCTTTCTCTTTCTTCGGATATAGCAGTGCTTGATACTTTTTATAGTAGCTAACAAAAGATTTATAGCTAATATAAACAATATAGAATATATAAGGTGGTGAATCTCCTGGAAATTCATCCACAATGCTGATAATCCGGAAATGAGAAAAGCCCAGAAACTTTCTAAATTCATCCTTCCTACAAATCTGTAAGCCATATTAGAACATAGTTACTTTCTTGCTACTTCCAAGAGAGTCATATACGTCAATATGGACCCAATTGGTACCTGATTCTAATCTAATAGGACAAGGAAGTAAATCCTGCGACTGAATTATTTTATTCCTTGCCTCCTCCGCCGTCATACCTTTAGCATCGAAATCGATGGCTGCCCCAAGCATATGAGGACTGACATACAAAGACCCTGATACGGTCTTGGATTTTACTATATCCGAAATATTGTTCCTAAACCCACGCTCATCAAACCTTCCACCCGACTTCCAGGTATTAACCGTCATCGGAGTTTTCAATATGTCTTTCCTTAAAACCAGTATCGTGTGAAGCAATTCAGTTCTTAAATACCTCCAGCAAAGATCTTTGTCTCTACCGTATTCTTTAGGACCAACTAATTCAACAATACTAAAATACTGACTCAATTCTTTTATAATATCACTTCTTTCCATAACTTAACCTTTTTCACAAAGATAATCAGAACCTTACCAAATATTAAAATAAGCGGAGTTTGGATTAAAGAAAAACCCCTGCATAAATAAATATACAGGGGCCATCCATAACATTAACAACAAATTACGACCTAAACAACCCTTACGTATCCGGCTGATACAAGATCAGAAAGATTCTCGTAAGCCAAAGGGATGCCTGAATCTCTTATGCAAAGATACTTAATTTCTTTGTCTATGTAATACTTTCCGTTCTCTAAAATAGAATTATATACCCAAGGAATAGGATCGTCTACGGTACCTGAATGCTTTTCTTGAACAACCATATACAGACTTTCGGCTCCACCTCCCTGGCCAGGAACCCAATCAGCTTGTAGATTGTGATTTTGCCTTACTTCAAACAAAGTCCAATCCAAATCTGAAGGCTGGTTTTTACTACGAAAACGCTGCCCCTTTACAACAGCAGTTCCCATAGGAAGACCTTTGTCGCCATAAACTCCATCCTTATCCCAAATAGGATACAATCCTTTTATCTTAAGAGCCAGACTCTGGTCAGTATTCTCCAACATAGCCGGCGTATTGATCATCGCCCTCATGTACATGGCTGTAGCCTTCTCCGGATCGTTAGCTTCAAGGATCTTATTTTTTTCTATGATCTGATCCTTTGTCCTTGCCAACTTCTCAGGATATCCTTCATCCACTTTCATAGATTCAACTTCACTCCTGTCAATTTTAGAAGCTATTTCCTTTTCTATGGCAGCAGTACGATCATCGCATTCAGATTCATATACATGCATTTCATTCATTGCCGTATTAGCAATATCAAGCTCGTATTCTGAATCTGCTACAGATACGGTGTATATCCCGCTCCCTTTTGCTACATCAATATCGTTTTTAACCTTCTGCCTCATGCTGCTGTTATACCATATCTGTTTACCATCCAAGCTATAAGAGCGGACAGCATCAGAATAAGCATATTCCCTGGCCTCAGAAACTTTCTTATCCTTAGCCTTGGCAAGCAACTCCTCTTCAGTTGGTCCAGGAGGCTCCGGGTCAAGCTGCATGGCAATAACTTCTTTCACACTCGCATCAGGATTGTCTTGATGGAATTTTTCTTGATCGGAGTCAAGTTGAACCCATTTACCATCTAAGAAATCTTGGTAAGAATACCCTACTTCGTAAGAAGAGGAATCCAACTCGTATCCTTCCCAGTAAAAACCTTTTACGTTTTTATTTACATAAACCATACTCTATCCTTTCTGTTAAGCTTGTTCACCTACTCTGATAACTAACTTATCATTAATATACCAGATACTTAATTCTATAAAACTGTTTTTAGGTACTATTACGCTATCGCCTGACATACTCTGGAACTGGCCAGAGGTAGGAAGTGGCTGTGTGATGTCTGTGCCGGTGGTGTTGTTGACCCGCACCTGCCACTCCCTCCCAACATACTCAGAAGATACGGTCATAGACAGATTCGTAGCAGAAGCGACGTTGGCTATGATATTATGAGCACCTTTTGGTAAATTTGCCAATGTTGTAACAACCTTAGGGGGCATAGCCATAAAATTCAAATAAGACAATATCGTATTAGACAACGTAACCATATTGTTCATAGCCTCATATGTCTTATCTTGAATAACAACAAAAGTCCCCACCTGAATTTCTATATCATATTCAGATGCGCCTACCGCTGAGTCGGTATTAGCAAATGAGGCAAATACTATTTTTAATTTAAAATTATTTTCAAAATCATTACCTTCTAAAAAATAATTCAAATAATAATAATCACCATCTAACTTTCCTAATGTAATATTGTTATTGTATGCATCTAAAACTTTTGCAAACGAAGCTTCATCAAGTGTTCCTGGATTACCTGAAAACATAGATAGATCAAGATAAGTCGAATCTACTCCGGTACTTACCATACCAAGCGATTCAAGCACCTTACCACCACCTTCTTCAGTAACCAAAATATATTCGTTATACACGTTTTTGGTTTCTGTAGATGCCACATTATCTTTTACAAGATACATGACATTGTCCTTAGCCTCTTCAATAGTAGGAAGTTTGCTAACAATCTGTTTCTTCCACCCTGCTGCCGATACAGCATCATCTATATATTTCTTATTTACATAATCGCCCCATGTCATGTCACTAAGAAGAGTCTTGCTGCCGTCCTGACTTCCGGCAGGGGGAGCCGGGATGAGGCCTCCCTTCCCCGACTCCGAACCTGTTCCAGGAGCAGCCTGCACCACATTCTCAAGTCTGGAATCAACCTCCTGACCTTCGAATTTACTGTTATAACCTACTTCTGCCATTTTTTATTTCTTGTTAATTTTGTCTAACAACTTCTTGATCTGGTCTACGATGTCCATCACCGCGCCAACCTTGTTTTTTACGTCCTCAACCTTCTGATCGATCTTAGAATCCAAAGCCTTTAAACGATCTTCGTTTTTACTATACACTAAATACAGGGATAAACCGATGATTGCTATCGTAAGGATATTAGCCAAAACGCATCCGATTATTATCTGAAACATGATGATTATATGGTAGATAACGCTACCACACGCTTTAATTATTCAACTTTTTACAAATATAGCAATTGTCTCAACCATAACAAGATCAAAGACGCTCGTCATTAACATCGGACACCCATTCTTTAGATGAAAGAACAGATTCAAACTCAGAAGAAGAGCTGTCATATACCGGATACGGATATTGAGGATCGTCATCAGCCTGCGCGTCTAAAGACTTAAATAGATGGTCATAATGTTCTACGTGTAAAATAACCTTAGAGCCGTCTACGCTCGCTCTTGGGCTACCTATTCCTAATTCACGTCTCTTTTCTTCAGATACGGAATCATATACTTCTTTTGGTATGATAATGAATTTCATATTATTTTGCTTTTAAAGTTTGTAAATAGTTATATGCTTTGATACAGTCGTCTTTATAAAGGATCTGATTGTTGTAGATGCCTAAGTTTTTAAAAGCTATTTGGGTATAATTATTTAAGTTAAATCCTATATTCAAACTTGATTCAACGATCGCAAAATTTTGATCTACGGTATATTCATACTCAACCCAATTTCGATCATATAATCTACCATCTGAGCAAATAGCATGCAATGATTTAGTTCCAAAACTTTGTAAACTACGTGGATTATTAATAGATATAAGCAATCCATTAGCAGTGTTATACAGATAAACATTTTGAGCTTTTACAATGCCACAATTGATCTGAACATTTGATAACAATTCCCAATCTCCAACAATCGTCCAATCTTCGTTCATTGTAAAACTATAGCTCTGAACTTTATCATCCACCCCATCAGTAATGAGGTATCCTTCGTATTCGGGGATTTGCTCTATAGTAATGTCGCATGAATCTAAAATCCTATTTATTCTATATCCAATTATAGGATTCGCAGAAGAATCATCTAATATATCTACATCATATATTCCGTCTTGTGATATTATTTTTAAATTTACACCCGATCTACCAATTACAAAACTGACCCCTTCTGGCAATCCAGTTATTCTAATTTTTTGTTTTAATTGTTGCCCTGTGGTATAAATAAAATCAGCATGTTCTTCTGCTGTTACCGATGTTACGTGTATTTTTGATGATGTAACAGTAAATGTAGCCCTGTTACTGACTTTAATCCAAATTGCATAATTCTGCTGATACAACCCATACCCACTATTCTTACTAAACCCAAAGTTCGACAGTATAAGATCATTACCATTGCCCGTAATGTTGGCAATAGTAGCACGATCTTCGTCCTCGTTGGTTTTGCCTACCGTTGTCCATGCTTGGTCGGGAAAGAGCCAGGGATAGGTTTTAACGAAGTAGTCTTTGATCTTGGCCAGTTCTTCTTCGGTGGCATCGTGATCGAGAATGACTATTTCCCAAATGGCAGCATTGGCATAATTACTTAATTGGTCAAAATAAGTTTTACAAATACACAGCTTATTAGTAGATTTAGATGTCCCTTTTTTTATTATCTGACCATTGTAACTACTTGATGTTTGCCATGTAATAGGGTTATTATCATCAATATATACATCTGTAAAACTATTATAAGATCCCGTAACGTCATTTACATTTTCATCCTTTCTATATTCAATTAAAAAAGCGCCTTCATCATTTGTGTCAAGATTTGATATTAAAGGTCTTTTATATTTAGTTGCATCATATCGTGTTATCCAATTCCTCAATGCAATAATACTATATCCTTTTTCTTTGGGCAATAATGGCAAGTTGTCACATCCCGCCCAATCGTCTACTCCGTCAAAGACAAGTGCGCCAGGGTAGAGAGGTAGTTGCTCAACGGTAAACGAACCTACTTTGCCGCTAACATTAATATAAACAGCTAAAAAATCATCTTCTTTTATTGCAGGAATTTCAGTGACGCCATTAGGGTTTAATGATACCGTTACTGTTGTTGCTGTTGATGTAGAAGGCGCATAAAATGATAAAGCCATATCACCTTCATCGTATCCTTCACTTGATATTTTTATGAAATAAGATTTATTAAATTGGTAAATATTCTTTGGTATATAAATAGCATTACCAATTCCTGTAGTTAAAATGGTTACTTTAATAGAATTGCTATTTTGTTCATCAATTCTTATTTTATCTACAGTAGCATTATTTTTAAAATAATTAAAATCCTGAACATAACCACCTACTCCAGACATTCCACCCCAAAAGAAGTTCTTCATTTGCAAATCATGCCCATTACCTGTCTTATCAACCCATACAGGATTGGTAGCCATCTGCTCATTAGTAAGACCTAATGCTGAATAACGAGCTACAACTCCTTCTATATCAGGAAAAGAATCCACTCTACATGGTAAGTCTGATATCATTTTAGCATACTCTTTAAAAGGTATGGAAGTAGGTACATCATACCCTTTGGATATAAGGGCTTGCCTTATATCCTCTTTGGTATTTATGATCCTCATTAACTTATCTGATATGGTTCCCATTACACTTCCTCCCCATTTATATAATCTAATACCGAACCTATGTCTCCGATGTCTGATTTTATTGACTCTCCTTGAGAATGTATTTCAATAAGTTTCTGATATAAGGTGTTATCCCCTATACGATTCTTATCTGTAGCTTGTTCTTCTATTTTGGATATCGTATCAGGATCTTCGTACTTAACACCATCAGGGCCATACCATTCGTCTGTTAAATTCGTGTATTTATGACGAACTGGAGTCGGTTTAGACTCCAGTGTTACTAAAAAATATTCGTTACAGCTCATGACAATAAGATTTAGTGGTTGCAACAATTACATCTACAAACTGTTCTCACGTAGCCAGAGGGAATAGCAGCCAGCTCCGTCCCTACGGCTATCGCCGGGTCAGTGCTTTCCATGACCGTCAGCGCCATCTTGTCCACGTCAAGGTCATTGTCGTAAACAATTTCTCCCTCAACGTAAATGCTGCCTGCATCAGAACCATAGCAGTTTTTGACCTGTCTTATATGGCGCTGTGTAGCAGACGCAAAATCACACTCGATACTTAACCACCCTACCGGTATCTGATCGATATTGGATCCGATATTGTAATCAGGGTCGGTTGTTTTAAGAACCATATGTCTCAATTCCCTTGTATTTCCATATCCGTCCATTGTTATGTATGTCCGGATCTGAACCTTGCCCTTTTCCGTCTTATAACAGTTTTCTACTATTTCTGTGTCGGATGTAGTAGCATCAGGGAAATCACAAACAACACGCTGCCATCCTTCTTGTATTTTGTTGAATGTGGCACCTCTTTGTATATCAGGATCGGTTGTTTCCATAACAATAAGATACTCGTCCCGGACTCCTATTATGCTATCTACCGACCTATATCCTCCAAGATGTATTTTACCACCAGGAGTTGTATAGCATTCATCTACAGACATAATATGTCTTTCCGTAAGATCAGGAAAATCGCATTCGGTTTTCGCCCATTCGTTAGGTATCTTATCTATTCTCGTCCACTGAGGATAAGCTTCATCCGTTGTCTTAACAATATAATAATACTGTTCCCTTACACCAAGAACAGCATCAATAGACTGATAACCTTTTATATTAACCTTACCGCCATCCGTCTTATAACATTCATCCACTTCAACAATTTCCCGGTCCGTCATGTCAGGAAAATCACATACCATCCTCACCCAATCTTCGGGAATAGAATCCAGCACGGTCCCTACCTTAATATCAGGATCGGTTGACTGAAGGACGGTGTAAACCTCTTCCCTGGATCCAAGAATATTATCTATGGCTATCAAGCCTTCTACCTGAACTTTCCCTTTTTTAGTAGTGTAACATTCAAGAACATAAGTTACATCTCGTTCTGTCATGTCAGGAAAGTCACAAACCATTCGAACCCAATTCTCTGGAATTAGCTTAAAAACATGCCCGGCAGGGAAATTATCGTCAGTTGACTGAATAACGGTATAAATAGATTCCCTGATGTTTATCTTGTCATCTATGGCTTCTAATCCTTCTATTTCAACCTTACCATCAGGAGTTTTATAACATCTGTTGACGAACGTAATGTCTCGTTCTGTCATATCAGGAAGATCGCAGTCGATCATAACCCATTCGTCCGGTATTTTAGTAAGAACCTTACCTACCGGATTATCCATGTCGGTACTGTCGGTAATTCTATGGGTTTCTTTAAGAACATCCATCTGATCATTAAGAAGATACCAACTCCATACTTCAACCTTTCCACCAGGTGTACGGTAACAGGTTTTGAAATCTTTGATAACTTTCTCAGCTATGTTAATCCACTCCCATTCGGTTGTAGCCGGAATACCAGAAACAGGATGCTTCTTGCCTTCTTCGTCAAGATACCAATAACAGCCATTTAAGGACACAACCACTTGGTAGATTTTGTCCCCTATTTTTATACCGGATTTGCTGTCATCTACCGGTTGGGAGGAACCCCATTTTCCAACTATGTTGGTTATTTTGTCAATGCCCCTACCAAAGGCACCGGATAAAAAATCCACGCCATTCATATGAAACTAACTTATTTCAAATTGTTTTATTACAAAAAAGGGGGTGGAGGACCAGCCTCCTCCCCCTTGGGATATATAGAAAAAAGGAAAATCAAATCTTGCAGGGCTTGATATTTGCCGAAGCAGCTAACAAGTCCATAAGGTCTTGAATACCTTCGTGAGCACCGTACGGTACATGGAAGTGTACTGTAATATGATCATCAATTACCCTACCGAAGCCGTTAGAATAACGCGCCGGCTTCAACGTTACTGAATAATCAGCATACGGAGCCAACAGGTCTAAGCGGGTTTCTTCGTTGGTAAACATCCGTTCCATAAGTTCTTGGTGAGTCTTACGGAAGTCGAAGAACATACGTTGTTCGCGTTCTTTATCCAGCAATTCAGCGCCAAGGTGAGTACGCGGAGCCCAGTGCTGTTTGTATTCGGTATGGATCGGGTTGAAGTACGTGCTGATAGCCTCGCGCTGTTCATCCGGATAACCACCATTTACAGCAATACGAACAGATCCTTCTTGGAATGTCAGACGGTCAATCAAACAGTCAGACGGAGAAATCATGTAGTCAATACCACGGAACAAAATACCGCATTTGCAGTTCTTAGGAAGCGGGTCTGCGATAATAGACTGATCTCCTGCTACAGCACCCAAACGTTTCCAGTTACGTCCACGATAAGATTCTGGAGCTTTAGATACGAAAAAGTCTTTGAAAATTTTATCGCATTCGTCGCAAACCATGTTAGTAACTACAACGGTTTTAAACTTGTGCTGACATCCACCAGGTGTACCATAATCTTCGATTGTCAGATACGGGAATGCCGCCTGTAATTCTGCTTTTGCACTACCACCACATTCATCATCCGGCAACGTGATTTCATAAGCTTCTTTCGAAATCTTACAAGAACCACATGCTTCCCAGCTAACAGTAGTAACAGTAGGATTGCTACACATATCTGCTGTTTTAGCAACGAACGTTACTGTGGCTGTCGGATTAGTTTCTACAAATGCATCGATATCAGCCTTCGTCAGTTTCTTGCTTACGGCCACAGTGTACATACCTACTCCGCCATCTTGGGCTGCTGTTTTCTCGGCAGTGCTACTAACGGCATTCTTAATGCTTTCTACTACAGTAGACTGATCAACGCCATCATCCTCTAACGTTACGGCATAAATCAAACCGCCGTCTACCTTAGTATATCCTTCAGGACACTCTTCGCAGCCTTTCATTATAGAAGACAGCTTTTGAGTATAATCAGCAGGCTTACCACCTTCTTTCATCACCTGATATTTGGAAGTAGAAAGATGACGTCCAACTCTCTTGATATCCAAACCAGGATAAGCAGCCTTAAGCTGAGCCAGGGCATAAGCATCACCGGTATCACACATTTCCATACAATAGAAATTCATGTCGGTTTCCACCGGAGTTTTTTCCAACTCGTCACAAGAATGGATAGGATGGATTTCTACAAAATCACCTACCTTTCCACCACCTGCAATCGGCTGATTCTTGATACGTTCGATTGTTTTCAAGATAGCAGCCAAAAT
>OKRW01003160.1_pt1 | contig 10922 bp, 10 predicted proteins | sample 1601151 | NCBI WGS metagenome assembly OKRW01 (sample SAMEA3541471, study PRJEB24748) | human gut metagenome | biome: human gut; feature: human-associated habitat; material: faeces | place: China | collected 2012 | reverse complement strand
CCTCAACATAACTAAGGAGCGCAGCTTCCACGGCCCACTACCCAAAGTTATTCAGGATGCGTACACACTCATTTCGAGCATGCTCAGGGAGTTCCAGTTTTTAGGCCCCGATGGTAAGTTCCAGACAGTCCCTGAGTATCCAGAGTTTGCCTGGTTCGAAGGGCTCGTCAACGCAGTGACCCATCGTGACTACGTTTTTAGGGGTGACTATGTTCGGGTGTCGATGTTTGATGACCGATTGGAGATAGTCAGTCCGGGTGCCTTGCCCAACATTGTGACAATCGACAACATGAGAACTACCCGTTACTCACGCAATCCTCGAATCGCCCGCACATTGTCCGAGTTCGGTTGGGTTCGGGAATTAAATGAGGGAGTGCAGCGCATTTATACCGAGATGCAGAATTCGCTTCTCAACGATCCAGTCTATTCTGAGCCAGGCAAGGTAAAAGTGCAGTTGACCCTTGAGAACAATATCGTGGCAAGAACAATCAGGAGGAGCGAGGCCCTTGAAGACCGGGCGTCGCCAGAGGTTATTTCCTCTCTCAGCGAGTATGAACTTGCAGCGGTAAGGCTTGCATTCGCGAATGGAAAAGTGACCGCGAGGGAGCTTGCCGCCCACATCGAAAGAGACCGGCGAACCGCCAGCCGCGTTCTTAGTAAACTGACGAAGGACGATGAACTGCTCGAATGGCATGGATCTTCGCCCAACGACCCTAAGCAGTTCTACACGATGAAGTAAGCCCTACTCACGAATCAACGCCTTTGTCGCACCTTTGTCGCAGTAATGTCGCACCTTTGTCGCAGTAATTCGCACCTTTGTCGCAGTAATGTCGCGCCTTTGTCCGCATCCTCGTACCGCCACATAAATGCGAAGCAAGGTGGCAACAACGTGCTTGTACGCATAATGTACAAGCGGAGCCGAACGGGAGCTGAACTACTTGACAAATGCTGGCTGCAAAAATGCACATAACAGGTGCTTTGAGGGAATCGGCAACGCTTGAATAGCGTCCAAATAGTCCTCATAACCCGGAGGTCGTTGGTTCAAATCCAGCCCCCGCGACCAAGCATTTTCGCAGGCCAGAGGTTAATTCCTCTGGCCTGTTTTTGTTTTTCCCAGACCCTGGGTGGTCCCGAAGCGGTCCCAGGCCCCAGTAAGTTCTAAGTTTTCACGCTGCCATTGCTAGAAGTGCGCCGACTGTTGCGTGTTTCGGAGATGCGCAGGACTTCTGAATCTGTGAAGGCCTCGCATTGCTACGCCGTCTGTTCAGTATATTGAACAAACGGCGTGCTTAGCTGCTCTACCCCAAAAGCTCTTTGCGGCATCCAGCAAGCCATTCGGCAAGTTCTCGGATTCCCTCCCCGGTGCGTGCGCACGTTTCGAATATCTCAAGGCGGGGGTTGAGCACGCGCGCTTGTTTGTGCAGCGCTGCCATGTTGAAATCGGGGTTAAGCGGAAGATAGTCGGTTTTGGTTACGATGAGTGCATCCACTACCGCGAACATGGGCGGATACTTGTACACCTTGTCATATCCTTCGGGAACCGAAAGCAGCATGACACGTTTGTGTGCACCGGTGTCGAACTCTGCCGGGCAAACCAGATTGCCGATGTTCTCTAGAAACAGGTAATCGAAATGCTGCCCGCCAAACGCCTGGAAAGCGCGTTCGACCATGCTCATCTCAACATGGCATATTCCCCGCGTTTCAAGCTGCACTGCTTGTATGCCCGCATCCTTGATCTTCCGCGAATCCACGAACGACTCCAAGTCTGCTTCGATGATGCCGATGCTTGACGATTTCCGCAGTTCTTCAATGAGCGCCAGCAGCAAGGTGGTCTTGCCTGCGCCGGGAGACGCCATAACATCCACGAAGAAGGTGCCCTGGCTTTCAAGCGTCTTCCGAAAAACGTTTGCGGCATTGGTGTTGTCGGCAAGGATGTCTTCTTTTATCTCTATGATGCGTGATTCTTCCATCGGTTACCCCTCTTCAATGGGAAGGCGGCTCCCCTAAAGTCGGGGGAGCCGCTAAAGCAAATGCTAATCAACCGTTTTGCCCATGATCTTGTTTGCGGCGTAAATACCGCTGATGCATGCGGGCTCCAGGCCCAAGCCGTTCACGTCACCTGCCATGATGAGTCCTGGTGCCAGGTTTTGCGGCAAAGCCTCATGGGCGGCGGTGTACAGAGCATGGCTCCAGTACTTCTTTCCTATAACCGTCCACTCGTCGAAGTACTCGTCGAATTTGCGGGTTTCCTCGAAATCGACCTCGGTGAACACCTCGTAATCGCCGTCGAAGCGCTTGGCGATATAGATAATCGGAATGGTGTCATCGAACAGGTGAACAAGGTGCCCACGGAACTTCCGCTTGACTTTCCCTCGCACCAAATAGCCCGTAAGCTCGGAGGCCTTGCGAATATCCAGTGCGGGAATTCCCTCGACAGGCTCCAGGAGGCGCTGCGTGTCTACGGCGGGAGATGCCATAACCAGATTGCTTGCCGTAAAGCGTCCTGCGCCGCATTCGACAGCCCAGCCCTCGTCGCACTTCTCAACCCGGGTTATCTCGTCGATAAGAACCTCTCCCGAACCCTGCGCCAAGCGCTGCTTGGTCCCTTCGGAATCGAAGTCGAAACGCTTCAGATCGAAAAGCAGCCGCAGGGGAGGGATCTTCATGGTAAGAGGCTGCACGGTGTTCAGATAATCAAGGGCGGTAAGGTCCTTGATCTTTGTTCCCGTACATGCGTGAGCGAACATGCTGATCAGATCGTGGGCGATGGGGCCAAAACCCATTCGCTCGATCATATCCATTGCTGATTCTTGGTACAGCTGCTTGATCAGGGGGTCTTTCTCAAGGGCTGCCGTGACCTCCATCACCGTGCAGTTGTCCTTGAACTTGGTGTAGCGGGGGATGAATTCCTCGCGCATCCACTTCATGTACTTCAGAAGCGAAGGCGCGTCGGCGATTGTTGTAGGGGAAACAGGTTCGTACTGTTTTCCGTTGTCGTGATGGCAGCAGCCGGCGCTCAAAGCGGGCAGGACATCAGGCCCTTCAATCAGCAGCTCTGAGCGGAGCATATATTTGTAGGTTCCGAAATAGAACACCGCGCCGTAGTTCATGTGGCGTTCTTCGTCGTTGCAGATTCGCCCGCCAATATTGGGGCTGATCAGCAGGTATTCGCGATCGTTTTTCTGGAGCTCCAAGCAGCAGTTCATGCCAGCTGCACCGGCTCCAACCACGATGGTTTCGTAATGCGTTTTCATGGCGTCTTCTTTCCCTTAGTCGAAGTAACGCTTGCGGAAATCTCTGCGACCCTCCGCCAAGCCGGTGATTGTTTCCATGCAGCAACGTCCCATAACAAGGGATGCGGTTCCCAGGATGAAAACAACGAAGTACTTGTGGATGGGAGTGCGCAGGAAAGGATCGAAATGGCAATCGCAACGATAGATGAAGCGCGATTGGGTTTCATTGATCTGGTACACTTCCCAGTTCCACGTCCACGCAAAGCGGTGGAACCACAGGCGAAGCGCGCCTTCCTGATTTGGGCCACGGTTTTTCCACGTTGGATCGGTAGCTGTATCGGAGTGGGCTGCCCAATAATAGAGGCCGTTTTCTCCGTTGGAACAATCGGTTACCCATTCGCCGATAGAAAGCGGTGCCTGGTGAAACCACTGAAACTCACCAACATGGAGGTTCTGCCACTGAGGGTATTTCTTCCAGTCGTAATGATTGCGGATATCGAAGGTGAACAGGCGTTCCAGGCGCTCAAAGCTGTACCAGCCACCCTTTGATTGGCCTGCCTGTTGCATGTAGGGCCATATCTCTTCGGGTAGAGCGTTGACCGTAATGCCTCCGTCGTAGCGAAGCGTTTTCTCCCCGTTGTGGAAGTGGTCGTCGCCCTTGAGATTGTAGGCGCGCTCAGCATCGGTCATCTTTGTGCGCAAACCGTAGATCCACAACATCGAAAGCGCAATGAAGCACGCGCCGCAGATGCACCAAAGAATATTCCATACCGTGACGCCAGGGCCGAACAGTTGGAGAAGGTAATCGGTTTTGTTGATCCCCAAAGCCAAGAGGGCGAATCGGGTGATCATGCTTGCGCCCCAGCCGATAAGGCCGTACCAAATTGCCTCGGCGCTGCATTCCATCATCTTTTTCTTGTGGCCGATAGCCCAATCGATTAAAACACCTATGATGCCCAGGAAGTACCCCAACAGCACAAAACCTACTTTGGTGACTTTAGAGAAACGATCCATGAAGCGAGGCTGTTTTTCGGGCATTGAAGGCAAAGTCCCATTTGCTGCTTTTGCCATGAGTGTCACGCCCCTTCTTTCTAATTAACTATTTCTTGTGTTTAAGAAGCAGCCACGCCAACGCTCCTACGCCAATGGCGCCTGCCACATATTTCTTGTTGTACTTGAAGAAGGCTTTCGCGCTTGTGCATCCAAGATTTCGCGCCGCCTCGTCGGCAAGGGCTACGGTCTTTTGGCCTGCTGCCTGCATAATTGCCATCGGATCCATCTGGGCATCCTTCCACTCGTAATCTGCCGGAGGGATCTCCATCGTGCATTTGTCCATGACCATGTCGATCCTTCCTTCTTCTAGGAAGTATTCATGGATGCTTTCACGTAGGGGCATGGTTTGTTGAAGGGTGATGGCATCGATCGGGCAAACGCTCTTGCAGAATCCGCAGCCGATGCAATGGTCTTGATCGATTGTCACCTTGCCATCGGAGTTCACCGTGATGATTTCCTGTGGGCACTTCTTGGCGCAGTTGCCGCAACCTGTGCATTTCTCGTGGTCGATTACCGCCGTGAAACCAGCGCCGCTGAATCGGTTCTTTATGGTGCGGTTCGCGTTCTTGCAAACATCGAGCGCCACGCAGCAGCAAGGGCAGCAGAAGCAGATTTCCATGAACTCATCCAACTTCTGATTTTCGAAGCCCCAAACCATCTGTTCGAGCTCAACATATAATGCCTGTCCGATCAAACCCGCATCGCGGGCATCGTAGACATGCTGCTTAGCCTCTTCCTTCGTTACCGGCTTTGCCAGCCCGTTTTTCACCGCCGTTACTCCCGCCATGTTGAAGAACAGGCAGCCCAGCGTTTTTTCGTATTCGGAGCAGTCGTGGGCGGAACGGCAAATGCACCGATTCATTTGAGCGATGTATTCAGCGCCATCGATGGCGTCCATGATCAGATCTATGGGCAAAACCGCGGTCTTGCCTTCCTCGACCATGTCCACATTAAGGGGCAGCACAGTGCCGTGCGTGTACATTTTCTCATCGGGCGAGAACTGGGTAGCCCTTTTATAGAGCTCTGGAATGATACCCTCTTTTCCCGTAAGCTTTGCTCCTGATACGATCATCATGAACACCTTAAGGGTGCGGTCCCACGTTTTTGGCGTTGTGGCCAGTATCTTTGTCATGATGAAGTCTTTGATTCCCAGCCCGCGCGGGTGGTTTTTGTGCAGGGGCTTGTCTGGCAGCTCCCTGCGGTGCAGGCGGCCTTCGTCCAAGAAAAGTACTTCCCCCTGCGGGGTGATGTTGCCGCCGTCGCGCGGGTCGAGCGAGGCAATTACCTCATCAGGAACCCCGATGCTCTTCAGTTTCTCGTAATCGATACCTGGCTTTACCCGAACGGAAGCTGCTTGCGCTTCCGTAGCGTTCTCTTGAGCTTGGTTGAGCATTTCTTCCCTTTTATGCATTTCCCGCTCCTTCCTTTTCGAACGATTTATTTCCCCTTGTTCGTAATACGTGAAGTAGGCCTACCTGATTTCGATTTCCTTGATAAGGAGTTCTCCGCCGGTGACCATGTCATAGTTTTCGCTTCCGCAATCGGGGCAGCACATATGCCTGTCGCTGCCCATGGCAAGTTGGAAGGTTGCCCCGCAGTCGTTGCAGTAAAAAGCCATAGGTACCTTCTGGATCTTGATTTTTGCGCCTTCGGCAAGGGTGCCTTTTGCGCAGCGGTCGAAATAGCGCTGCACCCATTCTTCTTCCAAGTTGCGCATTTCGCCTATAACCAGGCTCACCGAAAGGACCTGTTTGGCCTGCTGGGAGCACGCGTTGCGCAATACAACGTCAACGATGCTTCTGGTTACCCCAAGTTCGTGCATTTTGCCCGCCTTTCCCCTCAAGGCAGCAGAACGAAGCTCCTGATTTCCCCATTTGCCAGGACGTATCAAGTTACGATGCAGCTTCGTACTCTGACAAGTAGTATTCTAATTGCAGCTTGAACGTGTTCATGCAGAACGAGACATTTTGCCGGGGATTGTATTAGCCGTATTAACCCAGCTGAGCGCACTTCGCAGAACGCCATTTCGGGAACAAAGGACGAGGTAACGATGATCCCTATTCAACAGCTGCCAAAATCGCCAACGCGAAAGTGCTTTGAAGAGGCATTTCTTGAGCTCTATGCCCAAAAGCCGCTCGATCAAATCAGCGTTATGGCTCTTACGGAAAAGGCGGGCTATTCACGGGCGACGTTTTACCGCAACTATTACAGCATCAGCAATGTTCTTGAGTCTGTCGAAGAAGAAAATACCTGCACATCAACCTGCCAAGCCATTATTTCGTGCTTAGACGATATTACGCTTGAACAGGCTACCGATGCGATGGCCGACTTTTATCAAAAACGCTTCAGGGAAGTTTCCATTTTGGCGAACGGGGAATATGGGTCTATTTACCTTGATAAGCAGCGTGAGCCGATGAAACAGCTGTTCGCCGCATTGTTAGATAGGGGCTTTGAGCTTTCTTCTTTCCAGCTTGATGTTATTTCGGAGTACATCGCTTCGGCGAAAGTGGGCATGCTTCGGCTTTGGGTGAATGATCCAAGCAAGATTACCCTTAACCATTTGAACAAGATGACGGAAAACATCTTCGAATCGAGGCTTTGGACCTACCTTGCAAAGTGTCTTTCAGGCGATGGCGCCAAACGGGACAAGATCGTGCTTCCCGAGGAGTTTCCGGATTATCCCTGGATGATGAAGTAGTGGCATGCTGGCGGGGCGGCATCTAACTGCGCTTTTTTGACTTCCAGCGTGGCAGCGCCGAATTCGCCACTACGAAGATGTTGCCGTAGTTTGCGCACAGGTGAGTCCGTTACGGGATCCAGTGCAGCCGTCGTTGTCGGCACGATAGGCACGAGGTCCAGTGTCATCGAAAAGGCGCGGTTTGCTCTGCTTTTGGTGCGGACACGCTGCGGTTACCGGCCTGCCGCTATCTGCAATCCTGAAGCTGCAAGGGAGAAGGCCGTCGCTCGACTAAATGGCTATTTAGCTGCGTGAGGTCGATTTTCGTGACGTCGATTTCGCCCGACATCGGCTTGGGCAACAAAACATCACGAAGTTCCTCTAGCTGTTTAGATTCAAGCTCATTTGCCTTTATCTGTTCGTAAATAGGATCTGCAAAAGCACAGAAGTCTTCAATTGCCTCAGTTCCTGGAGCGGGCATCAAGTACACGAGCGTAGCTTTCGGTTGGGTCCTCTGACGACTGCCTGTAGAGCCCGCCACATGAGCAAGGAAGAAGGCTGTGAAGGCGGGCGTCAATGGCCGCACAATAGAAACTCTTGTGCTTCGGTTCATCTGGCTTGTAGACGATAAATTCCGTTGAGCAAACCGGGCGTTTTGTTCTGTACAGCATTCCTGCGCCAGCCGATTGGCTTGAAGCTAAATGGAACGCTGGGGAATGTCTTACCTATGTTGGAGGATTCGTAGCGGCGTTGGCTGCCGTTGTCGGTATCTACGCAACCATCAGCGAATCCCGTTTGGGTGAAGAGCGCCAGCCGCGAGAAAGCGTTGCGCCCTGTATCGCGCTGACTTTGCTGAAAATTGGCTTTCGCCTGTTCAAATCGTTGACTCGAAAGTGCTCGGTCTCAACCTTTCGGTTGCGGATGGTTTTGAGGGCGGGGAGACTCACTTCTCTCTGACCATGAACTCTTCCTTGGGCGCTCCGACTATCGTTGACGGTAACTATGTTTGCAAGTGCGTATTGGAAGCCGTCGGCAATTGGGCTGTTGATGAGGAAGGTGCGGAACCTGCATTTTCCGCATCATGCAAGCTCGGCATTGTGATAGCCGTTCCCGAGGCCGCGTTGGAACCTGTGCTCGAGGATGAGAGGAACACATTCGTCGTCGCTAACACCGTATCCATTGCTTATGGCAAGATTCGATCAATCATTGAGAGCGTGACAGCAGAGAGTGTCGTCGGCAGGCAGACAATCCCGGCTATCGATCCTTATGCGTTTGTTGATTCTCTCGGTTTGAAGAAGGGCGCAGAGGCTACCGAATAGGTCTTCTGAGATGGAGCTGAATTGGAGCCGAATCCACCTGCGGAGTCGAACGAGAGCCTAGGATCCTGAACGCAGATCGCCAACAAAAGCGCAGGTCTGGCGCTTGTTGCCGAAAATGGCGATGCTTGGCGAGGGGCTGGAATATCCTCATAACCCGGAGGTCGTTGGTTCAAATCCAGCCCCTGCGACCAGAACTTTTAAGCCCTGACCTGGTAAAACAGGCGGGGCTTTTTCTTTTGACCACCAAGTGACCGCCACGTGACCACCCAAATTTTTCAAAGGGTAGTCGTTTTTCGTCTCAATACTGGTGGATGCTTGCGGCACGAAGCAAATTCCCATCTGGCAAAAGTATTATGTTTTCGTTGTACTTCTGCCATGACAAAATACGATGACATATACGAAACCGCAGCCGACAACCACGGCCTCATTACGTCTGCGCAAGCAAAAAAATTAGGCGTTACCAACAACGAACTGGTGCAATATGCCAAGCGCGGGCGCGTCGAGAAAGTTGGACACGGCCTCTATCGATTAGCGAAATGGGTGCCCGAGAGCAACGACCCCTACGCATGGGCTGTTGCGGCGGTAGGCCCTGACGCCTTGCTTTGCGGCGAGTCTGTCATCGCCATGCTGGAACTCGCCCCCACTAATCCTTCTCACATGTACGTCGCAACTCCAAGGCGCGTCAGGCGCAAACTTCCCGCGGGCCTCGTAGTCGTGCAAATCGAAGGAATAACACCCACGGCCACATACGACGGCATTCCCTGTCAGAGCGCAGTAGACGCCATCAGGCACTGCAAGGCAACCATGCTACCCGAACGGCTGACTGCTGCCGCCGACGAGGCCCGCCGCCAGGGGTATGTCAACCGAGCCGACTATCAAAAGCTGAAAGAGGAGCTAAGCGAATGACGGAAGGTAACCAGCTCAAAAAGCCGAATAGCAGGCGCAACCTCGACTTCGCGTTAGAGCGGCTCTACGGCAGGGACGAACTCCCCGCAAAGCGCGCGATTATGGCAAATGCTGTCGTCGCACAAATGCTGCCCGATGGCTCGGTCAAGGGCGGAAGTGCCATCAAGATGAGACTGGGCGATAGCATCACGCGCTACACGACCGACCTCGACGTTGCCCGCGCCTCGACAATTGATACGTTCTCATTAGAGCTCGAAGCGACGCTTGAGCGCGGATGGGAAGGTTTCACAGGCGCACTCGTCGAAGGCAGGCAGGCGCACCCCGAGGGCGTTCCCAACGCCTATATCATGCAGCCGTTCAAGGTGAAGCTCGCATACAACACGAAACCCTGGGTGACAGTTGACTTGGAAGTTGGCCACAATGAGATAGGCGACGCAGAAGAGCCCGACTTTGTCGTGCCGAAGGATGCAAATGCAATCCTGGGCGCTCTTGGGTTTCCCTCTATTGGTCCCGTACCCGTGATGCCACGTAAGCATCAAATCGCGCAGAAGCTCCATGCCGTGAGCACGCCGGGCAGCGCACGCGCACATGATCTCATTGATCTGCAGTTGATTGACGCCGCGTACGCTGGAGATTATGCTGACGTGAAAGCAACATGCGAGAGGCTTTTCGCATACCGCAAGATGCAGGCGTGGCCTCCAACGATATCCATTGGTCCAGGTTGGGAAGATCGCTACGCCGCTCAATTACCAAAGGGAAACTTGCTTCCCACGGCCAGTGACGCAGTTGCGTGGGCAAGCGGACTAATCGACCGCATCAACGCTTCGTAAATGCCGATGGTGTCGAAGCGCACCCTCACGTCGGTGATGTCCTCGTCGTCCGCGTGTGCCGCCAGCCACTTGGCCGCCGACGACTTCAAGCGCCAGATTGTCGAGCTGCGCAACGCTGGTAAGCCCATTTCCGAGGTAGTGGCTGGGAAGGTCGACGGTGCGGCGCTGGATCGCCTCGATCAACTCGACGGGCTCACCTTGCGCTGTCGACAACCGCACGTCAGAGCAGGCCAGGATAAATGTGCGTATCAGGGGTGCTTGGGTGTGCAACAACGGCGTCACCTCTTGATGTGGCCTACACAGCGAAACTCATGGGGATACGTCCATCGATGGTCCTGCTGTACGGAAAGCCTGACCCCCATCATGGAAGATCAACTTGCCTTGATCTGCATTCCTTACCGCAGAAACGACGACTTCCACCGGCTTTCAAAGAAGAGAGCGTGCATATAGCCGCACTGGTGCAAAACCGAAATTGGCTTTCGCCTTGGCCCGGGCAAGGGACAGATAAAGCTGCTGCTTGTAAGTGGGGCAATTAAACTAACCATACACACTAAGTTTTGCAGTGTGCATGGTTAGTCTAAAGTGCACAGCGTGATCAACATGCTATTCACCTACTCGGACATGATCGGCGAATGCGGGTCGGCCTACCGGATCGGCAAGGCCGTGGACTCCGGCGAGGTTTTTGAGGTGGCGCGCGTGGTGTTGGGCGATTACTGCGACTGTGTGGAGGTGGATAGCTCTACGGATGAAAGCGATTAGGTATCGCAATAGATTCCGCTAAAACTAATAATCTGTCCGAATATTAGCGCTCTTATGCTTGTTAATTTGACAAAACTCAACTTGAGGTTAGAGCTACAAAAAGCATCGCTTTTGTTTTTAAATAACACGTTCTAATAATTAGCTA
>OKRW01003157.1_pt1 | contig 10932 bp, 9 predicted proteins | sample 1601151 | NCBI WGS metagenome assembly OKRW01 (sample SAMEA3541471, study PRJEB24748) | human gut metagenome | biome: human gut; feature: human-associated habitat; material: faeces | place: China | collected 2012 | reverse complement strand
CAGAGCAGATGGGATAGGGCAGTATTTCTTTTTTCGTCTATACGAAATCTACAAACTATTATTTTCTATGAAGAATCCTAATGGAATTCAAAAGGCAGAGTACGGATACTCCTGTATCTGCAAATACTGCGATCCACATATTTGCAAATCCGAAAAGTCCCATGATCATAACAATAATTTTAATCGCAAGTGCAAATACAACGTTTTGCCATGAAATGCTGTTTGTCATCTTTGCAATGCTGACTGCTTCCGGAATCGCTTTCATTTCAGAATTCATAAATACGACATCTGCTGCTTCAATTGCTGCATCTGCGCCGCTTCCCATTGCCGCACCAACATCTGCGCCAGCGAGTACCGGTGCATCGTTGATACCATCTCCGACAAACATAACTGCTCCATGACTTTCTCTGATTTTCTTCAGCTCGGATAACTTATCCTGTGGAAGCAATTTTGCATGTACTTCGTCGATTCCTGTTTCTTTTGCAACAGCATCTGCGCTCTCCTGCGCATCGCCTGTAAGCATTGCAGTAATGATTCCCTGCTTCTTTACCGCTGCGATTGCTTCTTTCGCATCTTCCTTTACTGTATCAGAAATAACAATGTTTCCAACAAATTTACCGTTTAATGCAACGAGGACTTCTGTGCCAAAGTCTTCTTTCTGATAGGAGCTAAGATCAACATTCTGTTCATCCATAAGCTTTCTGTTACCACAAAGAACTACACCTTTACTAAGTTCTGCACGTATACCATGTCCTGCGATTTCTTCTACTTTAGAAGGCCGCTCAATGGAAAGTCCCTTTTCTTTTGCTGCATCTACAATACTATTTCCAATCGGATGTGTAGAAGACAATTCACAACTTGCACTAATTGCTAATAAATCATTTGCAGTCATCGCATTTCCTGCCGGATTTGCTTTCTGAACTACAAAGTTACCTTTTGTGATTGTTCCTGTTTTATCCATTACAATTGCTTTGACATTTTTAAGCCCTTCAATAGCAATTCCTCCTTTAAAGAGGATACCTTTTTTAGAGCCTGCTCCAATTCCTGAAAAGAATGCCAGAGGAACACTTAATACTAATGCACAAGGGCAACTGATAACAAGGAATGTCAATGCTGTATAAATTGATGCTGTTCCGCTTGTTCCATGAATGGTATTTACTGTTCCTGTGTATGCACTATCTACAAAAAGATGCCAGTTCAGAGAATCAGGTAAAATAAATGGAAGAACAATCGCTACAAATAATGCAAAAAATACAACAAACGGTGTATACACTCTTGCAAAACGAGTAATAAACTTGTCAATATTCGGCTTACTTGCTGCTGCATTTTCCACCGAATCAAGAATTCTTGTTACCATAGATTCCTCAAGAATCTTCTCAACACGAATTTTTAACTGTCCTGATGTATTGACACATCCGGAAACAATATTATCTCCTGTTTTTGCCATAACCGGTACTGGTTCACCGGTGACAGGTGAAGTATCAATACGGCTCTCTCCATCAATGATAACACCATCTAATGGAATACGGTCACCGGGACGTACTAAAAGGATATCTCCTACATTAGCTTCTTCTGCATCAATGACACGAATATCTTCTCCAACAATAAGATTAACAACTTCCGGTCTTAAGTCAACTGCTTCCATAATCTGTGTACGACTCTGCTCCGTTGCTTTTTCTTCAAAATATTCACCGATACGATAGAAAAGCATTACACCTACTGCTTCCGGAAATTCCTGAATACAGAACGCACCAATTGTTGCGATACACATCAGGAAGTTTTCATCAAATACCTGGCCTTTCATGATATTCTTCCCAGCTGTAACTAATACTTTGCCGCCGAGAACTAAATATGCAATCAAGAACAGGGCAAACATCGGAATCGTCGGTACATTTCCAATATGTTCAAGTACCTCACCAATAATAAATATTACTGCGCCAATACCGATACTTACTAATGGATTTTTAAATGAGAATTTCTTCTCTTCTTTTTCTGCTGATTTTACTACTTTATTATCTTTTGGCACAATTGTAATTCCATCTTCCATAGAATCAATTGTTTCTTTAATTAACGGAATCATCTGATCCGGATTCTTTGCAGAAAGCTTCATCTGCTTTGTCGCATAAGTAATTGTCAGATCATCTACACCATTGAGTGTTCTTAACTTTGCTTCAATCTTAGCTGCACAGTTCGCACAGTCAAGTCCTTCCAAAATATATATCTTTGTATTAGAAATACCTGTTGGTCTCTTTCTCTGTCTTGGAACAATTGTCACGCCGTCTTCAATAGAATCTACGACTGCCTGCATTTTAGGCAATAACTCTGCCTGATTATTTGCTGAGACACGAAGCTGCTTTGTTGCAAATGCTACGGAAGCAAATCCTACCTCCGGCATCTGGCGGATTTTTGCCTCAATCTTAGCCGCACAATTCGCACAATCAATTCCTTCTAAAATATATACCTTTTTCTCTAAATCCTCATCCGGCATATGGCAAGTACACTTTGCAAGACTTTCTCCACATACGTCACAGTATTCTACATAAGAATTACACTGACTGCAATCACAGTGGTCCGGATGTCCGGCTACGTGATGATATTCTACTTCAAAATGCGTATGTGATCGCGTTGCCTGTGGCTTAGATGATTCATGATGATGATCATGTCCGCAGCCGCAGCCGTCTTCATGGCCATGCTCGTGATCATGATGGTCATGGTGATGCTCGTGACCACATCCACAGCTCTCTTCATGGCCATGGTCGTGATCATGATGATCATGGTGTTCATGGTGATGCTCGTGGCCACATCCACAGCCCTCTTCATGACCATGTTCGTGATCATGATGATTATGGTGTTCATGGTGATGCTCGTGGCCGCATCCACAGCCCTCTTCATGACCATGTTCGTGGTCATGATGATCATGGTGATGGTCGTGACCGCATCCACAGCCCTCTTCATGGCTATGCTCGTGATCATGGTGTTCATGATGATGGTCGTGGTCACATCCACAGCTCTCTTCGTGACCATGCTCGTGATCATGATGATCGTGGTGCTCATGGTGATGCTCGTGACCACATCCGCAGCCGTCTTCATGGCCATGTTCGTGGTCATGATGCTCTGCTGTTTTGCGCTTACCGCGAGTTCTTTCTACAACCTCAACATCTGGTTCCATAGACTGAATTGTCTCTCTGATTTTTGACAAAACTGCCTCTGGGTCTTCTGCTTCAAATCGAAGCTGTTTTGTTGCAAATGTAACTGATACATCGTTTAACTCCGGCAGCTTGCTTAACTTTCTTTCAATCTTGGCTGCACAGTTCGCACAATCAAGATTCTCCAGAATATATACCTTTCTCTGCATTGTGATACCTCTCTTCTCGATATCAGGAATCGGTATGTGTCATATGAATCAATGCCTCTTCCATAATATCTACAATATGCTGGTCATCCAGTGAATAAAAAACATTCTTCCCTTCTCTTCTTGCCCGCACCTGATGCATCTTACGCATCACAGCAAGCTGATGAGAAACTGCAGACTTAGTCATGTCAAGGAAAACGGCAATATCACCGGCACACATCTCCTGTTCTTTTAATGCGTACAAAATCCGTATCCTTGTATCATCTGCTAAAACCTTAAAAAAAGATACTACCTTATCTAGTTCGGTCTCCTTAGGCATACTCTTTTGTACTTTTTCAATACTTTCAGAAAACATTGCCACACAATCGCTCTTTTTCGTTCCCATAACTTCCTCCTTCATCAAATAGATAATTGAATATCTATTCAACTGTTATCATTATAGTTGAACAGGTACTCAATTGTCAATAGGTATTTTTTAATTTTACACTTTTCTAAAGCTGATACATTTTTATCACAAAATTTTAATCACATTCCCTGTACAATTAAAAATAAATTTTTTCCCAAATGCATTTTTTATAATTTCTAAATTTTCATCTCCGGTACAATGCGAAACTGCAATAAACTCTATATTGATTTCTTTTAGAGCCACTATTGTCTTTTTAAGCCGGCTCTCATCTGCTTCTACCAAATGCGTTCCGCCAACAATACCACAAATCTTTTTTTTACTTCTTTTTTGAATCGTATAAATTATATTCATAATTCCAGGATGTGAGCAGCCTGTAATTACAACAATTCCGTCTTTTATTTCAAGAGCTATTGCAATCTCATCCGTAAAATCATCTTTTTTATATACGCCTTTCTCTTTTACAAAAAAATGAGGATTTCCCTGCTCATAGTCTGTAATACGTTCAAAATTCCGATGAATCGTTATACCCGGAAAAATTTCCCGGCTATCTTCTTCTATTTCACAGATTTTTACTCCATACCTTTCCACATCGTTCCTGGAAAATGAAATTCCTATATTTTTTATTGTTCCATCTTTTTTCTCATGATATTTTTCCTGAAAAAAGCTTTTCCCCACATACATTTTTTCTATCGGAATATTTTCCAATAATCTTTCCACACCACCCACATGGTCATAGTGTGCATGACTAAGCAATAGCGCATCCAGCTTATCTAAAGAAACCCCCATTTTTTCTGCATTATCAAAAAATGCCCCACTTTGTCCTGTATCCATCAATAGCCGAATCGGTGGTTTGGAATCCAATTTTTCAATTAAAATAGAAAAGCCATGCTCACATACATATTTTTCTTCTGTATCTTCATGATTTTCAATCAATGTTGTTAATTTCCATTCCATAAAAACGCCTCCATCTCTTATAAAATATGATACAATAAATTCATAGTTTTGAGAAGTTTAAAAAATAAACTGGATTTAAATAGTTAATATGTCATGACAGGAGGCTTTTATCATGAAACATTCTCTTCACTTATACGGAACACTCGGTCCTGCCTGCGCTTCAAAAGAAAAAATACAGGCAATGTTTTTAGCGGGGATGACCGGAATGCGGCTCAATCTTTCTCACAGTAATCTTGATGACTGCGAAGACTGGCTGCAGCAGTATCACGAAGTTTCCGAACGTATGCATATCATTCCGGAACTTCTGGTTGATCTCCAGGGTCCGGAACTTCGTATAGGCACATTAGATACTCCTCTATCACTTTCTTCTGGAGATATCGTTTTCCTTATATCAGAAAAGTCCTTCCAGGAAAAAAAAGAAAATTCGGATATTTTTTCCCGTATTCTTAATGGCAAAGATGAATTTTTTATTATCCCATGTCCGGAAATTCTCTTCTCTTATTTTGATGAAGAGCAGGAAGTCCGCCTTAATGATGGAAAAATTGTTTTAAAAATATCCGCTCCTCTAGAATCAGATATTTTTTGTGCAGAAGTAATCAAGGGCGGCGAATTAACTTCCAGAAAAAGTATCGCAATCAAAGATCTTACTGTTCCACTCCCTGTTCTTACAAAAACCGACAAGGAAAATCTTAAACTACTTCGGAAATATCACGTTACCGGTGTCATGCTTCCTTTTGTAAGAAACGCAGATGATCTGATCACACTCCGAAAAGAACTGATGACAGATAATATGGACTATATTCGCATCTTCGCCAAGATAGAATCCATAGAAGGTGTTGAACACCTGCCTTCTCTTCTTCCTTTCTGCGACGAGATTGTAATTGCACGAGGCGATCTTGGAAATGCTATCCCACTGCCAAAACTTCCTGCTGTGCAAAAAAGGATCTCCACAACGTGCCTCCATGCAAAAAAACCTTTTATGGTCGTCACACAGATGCTCGCCTCCATGGAAGAAAACCCTGTTCCAACCAGGGCTGAAGTAACGGACATCTTTCAGGCCGTTTTAGATGGAGCTTCCTCATTAATGCTGACAGGAGAAACTGCTATGGGCGCTTATCCGGAAGAAGCGATGAAAATCCTCTCCCAGACCAGTGAAGAAGCATTACGGTTTAAATACTAATTTGATGGATTAAAGAGACGAAAAGCAGAAATTTAATAGAGAAGAAAATGTGAAGATAGTCGCGGCGCAGAAAATGCCTGACCGGCATTTTTACTCGCTCCGACATCACATTTTCTTCTCTATTAAATTTCTGCTTTTCTGTGCTTTGACTCCAGATGGAAATTAGTATTTAAATTTTGGATGTGGATAAGGGGGTTGCCCAGAAGATTATGAGAGTTAACCAGAGAAAAATTCTCCATAAGAAAATAGCAGTGAAAGTCAAAGCCTTCTGGAAAATCCCCATTCTCACCAACTGTAGATTTAGGATAGTCAGAAAAAAGAAAAAATACCATATCCACCTGCGGCTTCGGAGCGTGTTTAAAATACAAAAATCGTAGACTCACAGCCTTCTTGACAAGCTCCTTTTTCTCCAGATTAAAATATTAATTTCTATCTGGCACCAATAAACAGAAAACCAGAAATAAATATAAAATAAAATGTGATGTCGAAGCAAGTAAAAATGCCGGTCAGGCATTTTCTGCGCCGCGACTATCTTCACATTTTATTTTATATTTATTTCTGGTTTTCGTTTCTTTTGCTCAGCAAATTAATATTAAAGTGCTTTGATTCTTTCGATGGCTTTTAATGTATTTTCATGGGAACCGAATGCTGTGAGTCGGAAATATCCTTCTCCGCTTGGTCCAAATCCTGAGCCTGGTGTTCCTACTACGTTTGCATTCTTTAACAGGAAGTCAAAGAAGTCCCAGGATGGCATTTTATCTGGAGTCTGTAACCAGATATATGGTGCGTTTACTCCACCAAATACGGTGTATCCTGCATCTTTTAAGCCTTCTTTGATAATTTTCGCATTGTTCATATAGAAAGCAACCTGCTCTTTTAACTGTGCTTTTCCTTCTGCACTGTAGCAGGCTTCTCCTGCTCTCTGAATGATGTATGGAGCACCGTTGTACTTTGTTCCATGTCTTCTTGCCCATAAGGAATGTAAAGTAACATCTCCGGCTTTTAAGTCTTTAGGAACTACAGTAAATCCAAGTCTTGTTCCTGTAAATCCTGCATTCTTTGAAAAACTTCGAAGTTCGATCGCACAGGTTCTTGCTCCTTCACATTCATAAATACTGTGTGCGACATCGTCTTCGCTGATATATGCTTCGTAAGCAGCATCATAAATAATTACTGCGCCTATTTTATTAGCATAATCAACCCAGTCCTGAAGCTGTGCTTTTGTAATCGTTGTTCCGGTAGGATTATTTGGGAAGCAAAGATAGATAATGTCCGGCTCTTCTTTTGGAAAGTCTGGTACAAAATCATTCTCTGCGGTGCATGGCATATAGATGACATCACTCCAGATTTCTGTGGAAGGGTCGTATGTTCCTGTTCTTCCTGCCATAACATTCGTATCAACATAAACCGGATATACTGGGTCACATACAGCAATCTTGTTATCTGTACTGAATATTTCCTGAATATTTCCTGAGTCACATTTTGCTCCATCGCTGACAAAAATCTCATCTGCATGAATATCGCAGCCATGGCTCTTATAGTCACCATCTGCAATTGCATTTCTTAAAAATTCATATCCTAAATCTGGAGCGTATCCATGAAAAGTTTCTGCCTTTCCCATCTCGTCTACTGCACTATGAAGACTTTCGATAATCTTTGGTGCTAATGGCTGTGTTACATCACCAATACCTAAACTGATGATAGATTTATCTGGATTTGCCTCTTTGTATGCGGCTACTTTCTTTCCAATCGTAGAAAAAAGATAACTTCCTGGCAGTTTTAAATAGTTCTCATTTACTTTAAACATAGTTACTCCAATCTGGCTTTTGCCTCTTTACGTCTCTTACAATTCATTGCTCAAAAATATTATACAATACCATCCGGAAGGGTAATCTCTCCGTCAAATACAACAGTCGCCGGACCAGTCATATAAACCTGGTTCGCTTCTCGATCCCAGCGGATTTTCAAATCGCCTCCGAGCAAATGTACTGTAACTTCATTTTCTGTCTTATCATTTAATATGCAGGCCACTGTTGTTGCACATGCACCGGTTCCACAGGCAAGTGTTTCATCACTGCCTCTCTCCCATACTCTCATATTCACAGTATTTCGATCAAGTACTTCTACAAATTCTGTATTTGTTCTTTTAGGAAATACCGTATGATTTTCAAAATATGGACCGATTGCTTCAATGTCCAAATCTTTTACATTGTTCATAAAAATAATGGCATGCGGGTTTCCCATAGATACACAGGTCATATGATAGATTTTTCCTTTTACCTCAACAGGCACGTTGACAACAGGACTTTCTTCTACTGCAACCGGAATTTCTTTTGGTTCAAGAATAGGCGCACCCATATTTACCTCAACACTTGCAACCTTTCCATTCTCTACCTGCAGCCGAAGATATTTGATTCCTGCTAATGTTTCTACTGAAATCTCTGTCTTATCTGTCAGGCCATAATCATACACATATTTTGCTACGCAGCGAATACCATTTCCACACATTTCTGCCTGAGAACCATCGGCATTGTAAATATTCATACGAAAATCCGCTATTGCTGACGGACTAATAAGAATTAATCCATCTGAACCGATTCCGAAATGACGATCACTTACAAACTTAGATACTTCTGCCGGATTCTTTACAGACTCCTCAAAACAATTCACATAAACGTAGTCATTTCCTATTCCGTGCATCTTTGTAAACTTCATAGGCTTCTCCCTTCTGTCGCATATATAACATATAAAATATACGATACTCTTTCTTAATTAACAAGGGTTCTCGCTATTTTTAATAAAATTTCTGTGATTCTTCAGAATTACTTTGCAAAATTATATCTACGATATCTGTTTTATTTATTAAATTAAATGATGTTTCAGGATTAACAGCTCAAAACTCCGTTCGTCCTTACACGATAAAGTTTTTGACTTTGGGACCCGCGAAATATAAAAATCATTTCAAATCAAAAACCTGTAAAACCATATACGATGTTTCTACCATATTTGTTCCATTATCCATACTTCTTTTCTGAAGATAACGATGTGCTTCTTCCTCTGTCATTCCGTTCTTTTCTATTAATAAGGACTTAGCCTGATTAATAACTCCCTGTTCATCTGCAGAACGCTTATCCGGCTTTTCTTTTTCCTGCTTTAACTTTCTATGTATATCTGTCAGCAGATCAGACACTGTATCGACCAGATCATAGGCTTTTAACGGTAATGGCAGATAAATAACATCATCATCTCCATATTGCTGCCACTGTGCATTACTCGCGATGACTACCATTTCAAAAGTATCCGGAAGACAATCTTTTAATTCGTAATAAATCATATCAGCAAAGCGGATGCCGCATACAACAACACCCGCCTCTAGTCTTTCCACTGCCTGAATAGCCTGGGCCCCGGTAACACAGACGGCCGATACATCATATCCATTCTTTATCAGGACGTTTTTCATTTTTAATACAATTTCCTTTTTCGGAAATACAACAACGATATTCAACAATTCTCACTCATCCTCATAAGCCATCCAGTCGTTTCCATCTACAGTCGGTATATTAAAAGACTGTAGTTTAGTATTTATAAAGATATGATTCCGTTTCCCAGTCAGAAACATGTCTACAATATTCATGCCATTCTTTTCTCTTTGCTTCCAGATATTTTTTACTTATATGCTCTCCAAGGACCTCCTGAATATACGTATCCTGTTCAAAAGCGTCACATGCTTCGCCAAGCGTAGCTGGCAAAACATCAATATTCATACCTGCGATTTGCTCTTCTGTCAGTAAATACATATTTTTACCAATCGGTTCTGGCGCTTCTAACTGATTCTCGATTCCATCCAGTCCTGCTGCAAGACAAAGTGCCATGACAAGATATGGATTTGCTGCGGGATCTGGACTTCTGAATTCAATTCTTGTGCCGGCTCCTCTTGAAGCCGGTATACGAATCAGCGGACTTCTGTTAATAGAAGACCAGCAAATTGCTACCGGCGCTTCGTAACCGGGAACGAGTCTCTTGTAGGAGTTTACAAGGGGATTACAAATACAGGACATTCCTCTGGCATGCTTAATAAGCCCTGCAATAAAATGATAACAGTCTTTGCTTAGTCCCAGTGGATCTTTCTTATCAAAGAAAAGGTTCTTTCCATCCTTTTCAAGCGACATATTGATATGCATTCCAGAACCATCAATATCGGTAATCGGCTTTGGCATAAATGTTGCATATAATCCATGTCTCTTTGCAATTGTCTTTACTACCATTTTAAATGTCATGATATTGTCAGCAGTTATCAGAGCATTATCATATTTGAAATCAATTTCGTGCTGTGCCGGAGCAACTTCATGATGGGATGCTTCAATTTCAAAACCCATACTCTCTAATGTAAGAACGATATCTCTTCTTGCATTCTCACCCAAATCTAACGGAGTTACGTCAAAATAACTTGCCTTTTCATGTGTAATGTTTGTTGGCTGTCCATTGTCATCGGTATGAAAAAGGAAGAATTCACACTCCGGTCCGACATCAAAAGTATATCCCATCTTTGAAGCTCTTTTTAATACATTTTTCAGGACATACCTGCTATCTCCCTCAAAAGGTACCCCATCCGGACGATACACATCACACATAAAGCGGGCAACCTTTCCATGCTGCGGACGCCATGGAAGAATCTCAAATGTGTTAAGATCCGGATACAGATACATATCAGATTCCTCAATACGGACGAAACCTTCGATTGCAGAGCCGTCAAACATACATTTATTATCTAATGCTCTTTCAAGCTGGCTGGCTGTAATCGCTACATTTTTTAAATTTCCCGATACATCTGTAAACTGAAGTCTTATAAACTGTACGTCTTTTTCTTCCACAAGCTGAATAATATCCTGCTTTGTATAATTTCCCATCGGTATCCTCCCAATTATGCTATATACCCACGAAATCTTTTGCAAGGGTAAATGCACAAAAGACTTCATGAGTACATATTATTTATATCAGGGATTCACTCCCCTTTTTATGCCTCGTTAATCTTGCTCTCAA
>OKRW01003154.1_pt1 | contig 10944 bp, 9 predicted proteins | sample 1601151 | NCBI WGS metagenome assembly OKRW01 (sample SAMEA3541471, study PRJEB24748) | human gut metagenome | biome: human gut; feature: human-associated habitat; material: faeces | place: China | collected 2012 | reverse complement strand
ATTTCCTACACGAACCTCAATTCAAGCTACTGGCAGCAGCATTTCTATTGTTACGGGCGTCTGCCTTGACGCCAGAAAGGAGTTTTGACTATGGCAAACAAACTTGACCGTATCGAAAAGGACATTGAAAAAACCAAGGCCAAGATCGCAGAGCTGCAAAAGCAGCTTCGTGAGCTGGAAGCGGCAAAGACCGAACAGGAGAATTTGCAGATCATCCAGCTTGTGCGCGGCCTGAACATGAAGCCGGAGGAATTTGCGGCGTTCCTGCGCGGCGGCGCTTTGCAGACCGCCCCGGCCCCGCAGCCGGATTTTGAACAGGAGGACAATGCCGATGAAGAATAAGATCATTCGCACGTTTACCGTGACACTCGCCGCCGTGCTTTGCCTGACGGCCTTTTCCACCACCGCGTTTGCCGGTGGCACTGACCCCAACCCGGAGCCTTTGCCGGAAACCACCGAGGCACCGCAGGAGGAAGAACCCACCACTGGCGGCATGGAGCCGGAGGGCGTACCTGTCACCCCGGAGGGCAACGCAACACTGGTGGATGATTTCTACGGAGATAAGCAGCTTATCACCGTTACCACCAAGGCGGGCAACTACTTTTATATTTTGATCGACCGCGCCAACGAGGACAAGGAAACCGCCGTTCACTTCCTCAACCAAGTGGACGACGCCGACCTGCAAGCACTGTTGGAGGACGGCGAAGCCGCCCCGGAAACCTGTACCTGTACGACCAAGTGCGCGGCGGGAGCCGTCAACACGAATTGCCCGGTATGTAAAACCAATATGACCGAGTGTACCGGGCCGGAGCCGGAACCGCAGGAGCCAGAGGAAACCGAGCAGCCGCAGGAAGATGAAGCGAAAAGCACCGGCATGGGCGGCCTTGTCGTGTTCCTTGTGGTGGCCCTGATCGGCGGCGCGGCCCTTTACTTCTTCAAGTTTAAGAAGCCCAAGGCCGACACCAAGGGCGGCGACGAGCTGGACGAATACGATTTTGGCGAGGACGAGGACGACGAGGACGAACCGACCCCGGAGGACGAGGAACCCGCGCAGGATAAGGAGGAATAAGGAATGAGTATTCAGTTGGTAATTGCAGAGAAACCGAGCGTCGCCCGCAGCATTGCGGGCGTGATCGGTGCGGATCAGAAACGGGACGGCTACATGGAGGGAAACGGCTATCTGGTGAGCTGGTGTATCGGCCACCTTGTTTCCCTTGCCGATGCCGGGACTTATGACGAGCGTTTCAAAAAATGGCGCTATGACGACCTGCCGATTCTGCCGCAGGAATGGCAGTACATCATTCCCGACGATAAGAGAAAGCAGTTTGACACCCTGCGTTCTTTGATGGAGCGCCCCGACGTGACCGGCCTTGTGTGCGCCACCGACGCCGGGCGCGAGGGGGAATTGATTTTCCGCTTTGTCTACCAGATGGCGGGCTGCAAGAAACCGTTTCAGCGCCTTTGGATTTCCAGCATGGAGGACGCGGCCATCAAGGACGGCTTTGCCCACCTGAAACCGGGAACTGACTATGACAACCTGTATCAGTCGGCCCTTTGCCGGGCGCAGGCGGATTGGCTGGTGGGGATCAACGCGACAAGACTTTTCTCCATCCTCTACCACAAGACCCTGACCGTGGGCCGTGTCCAGACGCCGACCCTGAAAATGCTGGTTGACCGAGAGGCCAAGATCAGCAGCTTTCAGAAAGAGAAATACCACATCGTCCAGATCGCGGCGGGCGGCATGGAGGCGGCCAGTGAACGCATGGGAAACGCAGACGACGCCAAGGCCCTGAAATCCGCCTGTGAAACGGCGCAGGCCGTTTGTGTGTCGGTAACACGGGAGAAAAAGACGGAGCAGCCGCCCCGCCTCTATGACCTCACCACCTTGCAGCGGGAAGCAAACCGCCTGTTTGGATTTACCGCCAAGCAGACCCTTGACTATGCCCAGCAGCTCTATGAAAAGAAGCTGCTGACCTATCCCCGCACCGACAGTCAGTATTTGACCGATGATATGCTGCCAACGGCGGAAAGCCTTGTGTCCGGCCTGTGGCCTATGCTTTCCTTTGCGGCGGGGCTTGACCTGTCCCCGCAGTTTGGCCGGGTGCTGAACAGCAAAAAGGTGTCCGACCACCACGCCATTATCCCCACGATGGAGTTTGTGCAGAAAGGCTTTGACGGGCTGACCGAGGGCGAAAAGAAACTGCTGTCCCTTGTGTGCTGCAAGCTGCTGTGTGCCGTGGCCGCGCCCCATGTGTATGAGGCCGTCACCGCCACATTCACCTGCGCCGGGAACGAGTTCACCGCCAAGGGAAAAACCATTCTCACCCCCGGCTGGAAAGAGATTGACCGCCGTTACCGGGCAGCCTTAAAGAACAAGCCCGAAACGGACGACGCAGACAGCGACACAGAAAAGACCCTGCCGCCATTTACCGAGGGACAGACCTTTGAAAATCCGGCGGCAACGGTAACGGAACATGACACAACACCGCCAAAACCTCACAACGAAGCGTCGCTGCTCTCTGCTATGGAGCACGCCGGAAGCGAGGACACCGACCCGGACGCAGAACGCAAAGGGCTTGGAACTCCCGCCACCCGCGCCGCCGTCATTGAAAAACTGGTAAAGGGCGGTTTTGTGGAGCGAAAAGGCAAGCAGCTACTTCCCACAAAGGACGGTATCAACCTTGTGTGCGTCCTGCCGGACACCTTGACAAGCCCGCAGCTTACCGCAGAATGGGAAAACAATCTGACACAGATTGCAAAAGGCAAGGCAGACCCCGCCGCATTTATGGAGGGTATTGAGAATATGGCGCGGGAACTGGTAAAGACGTACCCGTTTCTTTCTGATGATAAAGCGCAGATGTTCAAGCCGGAACGGGAAGCGTTGGGAAGCTGCCCCCGCTGCGGTTCTCCTGTCTATGAGGGCAAGAAGAATTACTATTGCAGCAATAAGGAATGTATCTTTACCATGTGGAAAAATGACCGTTTCTTTGAAGAACGAAAAGTAACCTTTACCCCGAAGATTGCCGCCGCGCTCTTACAATCCGGCAAGGTAAATGTGAAAAAGCTCTATTCCCCAAAGACGGGCAAGACCTACGACGGAACTATCGTATTGGCTGATACGGGCGGGAAATATGTCAACTACCGGGTGGAGCTTCCGAAGAAAAAATAACTGAATAGCAAGCATAGGAAAAGAGTACCCTTTTCCGTAAAATTCCTGCTTTCTCTACCGAGAACGGCGGGGATTTTTGCTTGTTGGGAAGTTTCCCAAACCCTCTGAAATCTTGAAAAAATATCTAAACTCTTTGGCAAAAACGCGGGCGCGGGGTACTGAATGATGAAACTGGAAAGCGCAGCGTCCGCGCTGCCTTTGGGAAAGGAGGTTACACATGGCGAATTTACGGGACACCGTAAAAGACTATCAAGAAGAATTAAGGGACGGTATCGCTTGGGTGGCGTTTTGGAAAACGGGACGTTCTTGGAACGCGGAATATTTCCACCTTGAAATGGGCGATATTCTCTACCCGGAGGACAGAAGCCGCATGGAAGAAATCAAACAGGCTGACCCTGCCGCCGTTGTGGTAAACGGCTATTATTCCGGCTATCTTGGCGAGGACAGGAACCTTGACGAACTGACCGCCGGGGTGCGCCGCCACTACGAAAACGGATATAGCAATATCGGGGAATTTATCGAAGCCCACGACGACAGGCTGCCGCCGGAGCTTATCGAGGAAGCAAGAGCCGCCGCCCACGCTGCGGGGCTGCCTTTTTCTGAAAAAGCCTACCGGGGCGGCGAAGAACCCGACCCCTATCTATTTGACGGGAGCATGAGCATGGAGGACTACGAGCTTATGCACCGCATGATTGAGAAAGAAAGGAGTGAGCGCATGGAAGAAACGATTTTAAGCGGGTATCTTTCTAATCTTGGAAAGTACACCGAGGGCAGACCTGCGGGCGAATGGGTATCATTCCCCACGACTGCTGAACATTTGAAAGAAGTCTTTGACCGTATCGGGATAGACGGCAAAAACTACGGGGAGCTGCACATCACAGAATATCAGTCCTCTATTCCGGGACTGGCAGGGAAATTGACCGAGCTTGAAAGCCTTGACGAACTGAACTATTTGGGCGAGCTTTTGAAAATGCAGTTTGACGACGACCGGGAAAAATTTGCTGCGGCTATCACATACGGCGACCATACAAGGGACTTGCAGGACATTATAAACCTTGCACAAAATCTTGACTGTTACTGGATTTATCCGTCCGTAAAAACCGAGGAAGATTACGGGCATTATCTGATTGAAGAACTGGACGAGTTGGAGCTGCCGGAAGAAGCAAAAAACTATTTTCTCTATGAGGAATACGGGCGGGACGCTGCTATCAATGACGGGGGCAGATTTACCGAGCAGGGATATATCTACAACAACCGCAACACCTTTACACAGTGGTATGACGGACGGGACGTGCCGGAGGAATATCGGGTAACACCGCAGCCGCCAGTACAGGAAAAGGAACAGGCAGACCTTGACGCTGCCGCAGCCATACCGACCACTGCCACAGAGCAGCCCCCGGTTCTCCCGATTATCCTATCTTCCGAAAAGCCCGCCAACAAAATGAAAGAGATTACCGACCGACTGGAACAGGGCATTTTGGGGATTTATGAAAGCGACCGTTACGCCGACTATCTGCGTACTATGTCTAAATTCCATGATTACAGCCTAAACAATACAATCCTTATCGCCATGCAGGGCGGCAACCTTGTAAAAGGCTATAAACAATGGGAAAAGGAATTTGACCGCCATGTAAAGCCGGGGGAAAAAGCTATCAAGATAATTGCGCCCGCGCCCTTTACCGTTAAGAAACAGGTGGAAAAAATCGACCCGGACACGCAAAAGCCTGTTTTCGATAAGAACGGGAAAGCCGTTACCGAGGAAAAGGAAATCCAAATCCCCGCCTTTCGTGTGGTATCTGTTTTTGACGTGTCGCAGACCGAGGGTAAGGAGTTGCCCGACCTTGGGATAAAGGAGCTTACGGGCGACGTGGAACAGTATCAGGATTTTTTCGCTGCCCTTGAAAAAACTTCCCCCTTTGCTATGGGATTTGAAGCACTAAGCGGCAGTATAAAAGGACGCTGCAATTATGAGGAAAAGTGTATTCTCATCAACGAGGGCATGGACGAATTGCAGAATATCAAGACCGCTATCCATGAAATTGCCCATGCGACACTCCATGACATAGACAAAGACGCGCCGGAACGTCCCGACCGCCGCACCCGCGAGGTACAGGCAGAAAGCGTCGCCTATACCGTCTGCCAACATTACGGGCTTGATACGTCGGACTATTCCTTTGGGTACGTTGCCGGGTGGAGCAGCGGCCGGGAGCTTTCCGAACTGAAAAGCTCTCTTGAAACAATCCGCAGCACCGCCGCAAGTCTGATTGATACCATAGACGGACATTTTGCAGAAATCCAAAAGGCACAGGATAAGGAACAGACCACCGAACAGGCACAGACCCCACAGGAAGCTACCATACAGCCCGAAGCAGAAGCAGCCGCGCCGGAGCTTCCCGAAGAAACAGCCCCGGTACAGGAAAAAGAAGCACAGACCGAGCCGGAAGCTGATACAGGCGCAAGCAGCGAAGCACCACAGCCGGAACAAGCTGCACCCGCCGCACCTTATTACACAATCAACGAAGCTGCCGCCAAACGTGCAAAGGACGCAAACAGTTTTTCCGATTATAAGCAAGGCAGCGCGACGGCTGAATACAGGCACTATGTAGATGAAGCCGTACAGCTTGCAGAAAGGCAGAAACAGCGGGTAGACCCGATGTACCATGAGAAAATCGACAGCCTGCTTGACACCTACGCCCGGAAACTGGCGGCGAACATGAACAAAGGCTATGAGATTGACGCGCGTGTTCCCTCTATCCTCATTGCGGGCGGCTCTAACTTCCCCACAAGGAAGAAAGAAAAGCAGAACGCAGCCCGCGACAGCAATTACCGGGAATGGCAGGACATACAAGGACTTCTTGATAAAATCCGCAGTACCGGCATGGGCGGTATCAGTGCAGACGACCCACAGGCAGTACAGAAGTTAGAAAAGAAACTGGAAAGCCTTGAAAAATCACAGGAAACCATGAAAGCCGTAAACGCCTATTACCGTAAGCACAAGACCCTTGACGGCTGCCCGCATTTGTTGCCGGAACAGCTTGAAAAATTAAAAGCGGACATGGCGAGCAGTTGGCATTTGGGGGACAAGCCCTTTGCGACTTGGGCGTTATCCAACAACAGCGCGGAAATCCGGCGCGTGAAAGACCGTATCAAATCCCTTTCACAGCAAAAAGAAATCGGTTTTGTGGGTTGGGAATTCGACGGCGGCAAGGTGGAAGCAAACACCGAAGCGAACCGTCTGCAAATCTTCTTTGAGGATAAGCCGGACGAAGCTACGCGGGAAGCCTTAAAAAGCAACGGCTTCCGTTGGTCGCCAAAAGCCGGGGCATGGCAGCGGCAGCTTACCAGTAACGCCTATTATGCGGCTGATTATGTCAAGGCGATTGCACCTCTTACCGGGGAAAAGCCTACCGAGTTACAGCGGGCGCATATCCGGGCGCAAAAGGTAGCTGCACAGGAACAATTCGCACAAGGGCAGCCGGAGCAGGAAGCCCCACAGGATAAAGACACCTTTTCCATTTATCAGATAAAAGGCGGGGACGAAACAAGGGACTTGCGTTTTGAGCCTTACGACCGTCTGATTGCCGCCGGACACCGGGTAGACGCGAAAAACTATACACTTGTCTATTCCGCACCTCTTACGCCGGGGACTTCCCTTGAAGATATTTACACCCGCTTTAATATCGACCACCCGAAAGATTTTAAGGGACACAGCCTTTCCGTTTCCGACGTGGTGGTACTTCATCAGAACGGACAGGACACCGCCCACTATGTAGACAGCTTCGGTTATAAGGACGTGCCGGAGTTTTTGCAGCCGGAAAATTATCTGAAAGCTGCCGAACAGACCACCGAGCAGAATTACAACATGATTGACGGGCAGATAAACAACACCCCGACCGCTACGGAACTGGAAGAAAAAGCAAAAGCCGGAGGACAGATTTCCCTTGCAGAATACGCCGAAGCCCTCAAAGCAGAAAAGAAACAGGCAGAGCCGGAGAAAAAGTCCTCTATCCGGGCGCAGCTTAAAGCAGCGAAAGAACAGGCACCGAAGAAACAGGCAAGACAGAAAACACAGGATTTGGAAAGGAGCTGACCTATGAAGTTACAAAAATTTGAAAATGTGGACGTTATTGCTTCCCTTGAAGCCATAATGAAACAGAACACCGCTTTTTATCAGAGCGATTTTGACATAGACAAACAGATTTTGCGGAAAGCGGCGGTAAGCCTTATCCCGGAGGACAAACGGCTTTTGTGGTTTTCCCGCCCGTCCGGGACGTGCTGCTTCCGGGAACGGGACGTTTTTCTAAAGGACACAAGGCAGCATAATACATGGCGGTTTTACGGGGAACAGACCCGCGATACTATCCTTGCCTATGCGGTGGAACTGACAGGCACAGAGCAGGAAAAAATCAAGGGCAATCTTTATGAACTGGATTATTTGCAGCATTTCCGGGAAGTAATCGAAAAATCAATCCCTGCCGACAACTACACGCTGATTTATGAGCATGGGGAGCTGACAAAGCCTGCCGGACAATATTTTGACGGGGACACTGACCCGCAACTTGGAAAGTTTATACGTTTTGAAGCACAGCCAAACGACCCGGAAGCCTTAAAAAGCCTTTTGAGGGAACAGCAGAAAAAACGAACACCGCATACGCAGAGGGATTTTCAGTTACATATCGCCGCCCTGCATGATAGACAGATTGAAACAGAAGCCCGCCGGATTGTGGAAAATGTAAAAGGGCTTGGAGAACCGGACAGCCCCGAAAAGACCCATTGTGCGGTAGAACTTTCTCCCTACTTTGTTCCACTGGCAACGGATAAGGATATGGAACGGCTGCTTTCCATGCTCCCTTACAAAAGCCTTTCCTTATCTACGTTGGAGGGCAGGCATGGCGTTTATGCGCTGATAGATAAAAGCGAGAGGAAGAAAGAGATGAAACAGTCCCCTCCCTCTGTCCGGGCGCAGTTACAAACAGAAAAATCCCCAAAAGTCCCGAAAAAGACAGCAAAATCAAAACATCACGAATTGGAGGTATGAGCATGATTAGACTGACCGTTGAAGAAATGAACCTGTTGAGTATTTACCATGAGGGAAGCAAAGCACAGCTTATGGAAAATATGACGGCTGCGCTGCCGTTCATGGACGAGGATATGCGCCCCTTTGCAGAACGCACCTTACAGAAAATTTCCCCGCTAACAGAAAACGAGTATGCGGAGCTTGCCATTTTCGCCGCTGATGAAGTATGACCGGGGGTAAGCGGCTTACGCCGCCACAGAGCCGAAAAGTCAACAGCCTTGTAAAAAAGGAGTGCTGCAACTGCGAGCGCGGACACTGTATCTTACTGGACGACGGGGAGGAATGTGTCTGCCCGCAGCTCATTTCCTGTTCGCTTTTATGCAAGTGGTTTCAAATTGCCGTACTTCCTCTTGATAAGCTACTGTATGCAGAGCTTTTCAAGACAGAGGACAAAAAGCGTTGTACCGAGTGCGGCACGTTCTTTGTATCAAAATCGAACAGCGTCAAATACTGCCCGGACTGCCGGAAGCGGATTACCCGCAGACAGGCAGCCGAGCGCATGAGGAAACGGCGTGCGGCGGTTACGCGATAAGGGCAAAAAAAGCCTTGATTTACAGGGCATAAATGACGTGAAACTGGCATAGGCGATACAGAATACCTTTTCCCTTAAAATGGGGGTTCTACTGCGTAACATTTTAAAATCAGTACCTATAAAAGAACAGGGTGCGGGAGGTCATTACTGGCTTCCTGCGCCCTGTTCTTTTTGTGTCTGACTGTCTTTATCCTGCATTTCCGGCTTCGGCTGTAATTCTTTTTCTATCCGGTTCCGGTAATGGGTTTTCCTGCGGTAAAAATATTTTGTTACTTCCTGTTCCGGCAGCCATATCCCCGCAGCTTCTATCCGTTCCATAACAGCGGCAACGATTTCCCGGTTGTTGTACTTATGCGGCTCCTGTCCCTTTTCTATCCAAAGACGGCGGTATTCCTCATAAAGCCATGTACTGATAGTTTCTTTCTGCCGTTGCTTCAAATGCCGGAACTGCTTATCTGTCCGCAGCAGCTTCCCGTCTACCTTTTTATGATTTTTTGTCCCGATTTCTTTTTTCCTCTCTTTCCATTTCTTCAAGGGGAAACTGGGGGAGGGCTTCTATCAGCTTCATTGTGATATACTGGCGCATATCTTCATCAATTTCCAGTTTGAATGTTCCGTCCGGCTGACGTTTCTTTACAGTTGCCTGCCTGTCGATTTCGTCCTTGTAGCACATAAGCACCTTTTCCACCGCCCATGTTTCTCCGGTAACGGCGGCGCTTATGGTTTCATAATCGGGTATCGTTTGGTCTGCCATGTTTTCACGCTCCTGTCTATATTGGAATACCTTTATCCTACCACGCTTTTATAGATATTTCTACTGTAAGCGTTCGGTTTCCCTGCCCCGTTCCGGTTCTTTTTCCAGTCTTAAAATACTGTCTATGTTCTGTTTGATAACGTCGTATTCCTTGACCTGTTTTTTCAGCTTGCCATAATCAGTGTAAAGGGCTTCTTTCTGCGCTTGGAGCTTCCCGTATTCTTCCTGCATGGCGGCAAGATTGGGGAGCTTGGTAACGCCCGCCGCTTTCAATGCCTTTGCCGCCGCTTCATGGAGTATCAGACTGCTTTCCTGCTTTGCCTGGTATGTGTCCTTATCCTTTGCCCTGCGGTATGCTTCATAGACGGTTTTTGTTTTTTGGTAGGTGGTAACGTGCTTCATCAGCACCGCCATGTCTGCAAGACGTTTCTCCACGCTCTTTAATGCGTCTGCTGTCTTTTCATTTTCCGCATTTATTTCTTCAATCCGGCTGACTAAATCCGCGTACTGCTCAATCTTGTGTTCTGTCAAGAAATTCATAGTTTTTGCAGCCAGTTTCAGATTATGGATTTTCGCCCACTGTTCATAGCCCCGGCTCTCTTGTGCCTTGATACTACTTTCAATGTCGATAAGCAGCGATACGCCGCGCTGCTCTTTGGGAGCTTTCGCTGCCTTTGTGCGCTTGCCTGCAATCCGTTCTTTGATTGCTTCCTCTGTATAATCTGCACCGAGGGTTTTTAAGCGGGTAAAGCGTTCCTGTCCGGGAGCGCGGCAGGAGATATATTTTCCCGGCTTTATCTCATAGCCCGCCGCCTGTAACCGCTGCAATAATTCTTCAAAACTTGCTACTTGGGGGATAAGTGTATCAACGGCAATTTTTAGCTTGCCTTTCCAACTTGTTCCCGTCTTTTCCGCTTGATATTCTGCATAGCTTTTTCCCTTACTGCCTTTACCCGGAATGACAACGGACAGCCCGTTTTCCCTGCACAGCTTATCACTTATGTTCCGTATGCCGTAGTAACTGCGCTTATTGGAATTGTACTTATGGTAGTCAACAAAGTTGACCGCACAAAAAATGATATGGTTATGGATATGCCCTTTGTCTATGTGGGTAGTCAAGACGTATTCATGCTGTCCCTTTGTTACCGCGTCGGCAAGCTGTTTTCCGATTGTGTGGGCTTTCTCACAGTCCACCTCTCCCGGTTCAAACGATTGTATCAGATGAAAGGCTAAGTTGTTCCCTTTCTGCCGAGCCTGCGACAAAGTATATTCAAACTCAATATCTGCCGTTTCATAGCTGCACCCAAAGGAGGACACAAGCGTTTTCCCGTCTGTCTTATCCGGGTTTTGGATATAATCAAGGGCTTTGCTCAACGTGCTTTTAATAGGCTTAATCTTTGTAACCGCCATAT
>OKRW01003147.1_pt1 | contig 10959 bp, 8 predicted proteins | sample 1601151 | NCBI WGS metagenome assembly OKRW01 (sample SAMEA3541471, study PRJEB24748) | human gut metagenome | biome: human gut; feature: human-associated habitat; material: faeces | place: China | collected 2012 | reverse complement strand
GGGATGATTCGACCAGTCCCGGACGCAACCGCTGACGCGGTCGTGGACGTACAGGCAGGCGCGGGCGGCGAGTCCCGAGTCAGCCAGCCTGAGTTGGGCAGGGAACCCCAACGCCGAATGCGGGCGGCAAAGCACCGCAGAAAATTTATTGGGAGGGAATATAATTGAATAAGATCTCTAAAAAGATTGTAGCGCTGGTAACCATGGCAGCATTTGTGCTGACCCTCGTACCAGCTGCTGCTTTCGCAGATACTACTGTTAGTACCTATACTGTAACTGGTAATACAAATTCTACCAATTACAATACAGCTACAGTAGATATTAGTTTAACAGACAGTGATGTCACTGAGTATTCCGCTGGTGGTAAAAACATTATTGTTTGGGCAGAAGATGCACAGGGTAATGCATTAGAAGTAGGAACAGATGTTACTACTTCTACTACCGGTTGGAACATTCACAAGGGTTTTGGTAAGGGCAAAGATAATGTATACTATCAGAATGCATCAGCAAAGATGAGCATCGCCCTTACCTTTACTAAAGTTGGTACTTACACCATCTATGTAGCGAAGAACGACGGTTCGACTGTAGCTGATCAAGTTAGTTCTAGAAGTGCTGCACTTGTTGAAAAGGGCGTTTCTTTCACCACTGCTAATGCAGCAGACCGTTCCAAGTCTGAATATGGTGTAATGGATGATAATGGCGTGCTTCAGGCAACTGCAACTGTTGACATGAACGAAGACCTGACCACCACCTTTAAGATCAATGATTATGATAGTCATGCAACCAACGCTCCTTTGAATGATGTCGATGTATATGCAATCGATTCTCGCACCGATTCAAAAACCAGTTACATGACTGTAAATGGTCAGACTGTTAGTGGTCCTGCTTATGTGTATGAAGTAGATGCTACTAATGGTTTGGATCTGGATGTCCAATTCTCTCGTGCAGGTGAATATACCTTATATGCAGAAGATGCTACTGGAAAATTGATTGGTGCTACCAAAGTTACTGTTACCGATACCACTGCTGTTGACAGCATGGAACTCACCGCTAGCTGGATTGATGAGAACGTTGCGACTAATGAAGAAGTAGTTAGTAATGATGCTTTCAAATATGATGAAGACGCTAAAACCTATACTTTGGATTTAACTAAAGTTGATGGCTTCAATTTTGATGGCATTGACAGAGTTGTTTTGAATGGTAAAGCGTTTAACAAAGATGGCTCCGATGCATTGAATCAGACCATTAAGTTCACCGCAAACGAACCAAACACCGTTGTTGAATTTGACAATACCAGCGACAACACTTCCAACACTGGTACATTTAAAACTTCATTTGCTATGCATAGCCAGAAGAATGCTGTGATCACTGTTACCGATGAAGCTACTGACGTATCTTACGATGTACTTGTTATCGCTCAGAAGACCACCGCTACTAACATCGACCGCACCAAGACTGGCGGCTATGTATTGGCAACCACCGACACTCAGTGGACCAAGGCGGTCAATGCTAATCTCGGCGATGCTGTTGAATTTAAAGTAACTGATGAAAAAGGCAACGCTGTTGAAGGCCTTAAAACAACAGATTTTGTTATTGATGTAAGAGAGCGCGCTGCAAAATCCTCTCTGACTGCTTCTGCTCTGAAGGTTGTAGAAGTTGGCGACGGCTTCTATACTTTGAAAGTTGATGCAACTAAGGGCAGTGATGTTTTGACCGAAGGTAAATACGAAGTTCGTGTTGCTCTCAACGGTGTTGACAGCGAAAACGATAATGCTACCGTTACCTTTAACGCTGCTGAATTTGGTAAGATCAAAGACGTTGAACTCAATATTACCGATATTACCGGTGGAAATGATATTGTACTTGACGACCAGATTACTCTTGGCACTACCGCTGAAGTAAGTCTCGTCTATGTCGATGCTAATGGCGTAAAAGTTGCAGGTCCAAAGAATTTCAACTGGAACGCAACCAACAGTGCTTTGGCATTGGAAGATCTTACTGGTGGCAATAGCTTTACTTTGAAACCAGACACCATTGAACATCAGGGCGTTATTGGGTCTGTTGTAAAGGTTCAGGCTTCCGTGAAGGACTATGGCCTTGTTGAAAAAGAACTGACCATCGTTTCTTCCTACAACGAATACAGCTTGGAAATTGATCCAGTTGAAGGTCCTGTTAACGAATACAACAAAGTTGACTTGAGCGTTCTGAACAGCGACGGCGATGTTGCTAAGAACATTTCCGGCAAGGTAAAAGTTGTTGCTATTGATTCCAGCAACGACGATGCAAAAGTTAGTGTAGAACCTAATGGCCGGGTAAAGAATGGCGAAGGCGCTCTGACTGTTTACGCCAGTCAGGAAACCGAACTGGAAATTGTTGTAACCATTGTTGATACTGAAACGGGTAAGATCATCGCAGCTGGTACCCTCAACTACACCGTTGGTGCTGCTGATCCTCTCGCTGGCCGCAGTGTTGTTATGACCATCGGTTCTACCGAATACGTTGTTAACAACCAGATCATCACTGGCGACGCTGCTCCATTTGTGGACAGCAACTGGAGAACCATGGTTCCTATCCGTGCACTGGCTGAAGCGTTCGACGCTGAAGTTATCTGGGACAACGATGCTCGCACCGTTACCATCAACTACGATGCAAACACCCAGATCGTTATGACCGTTGGTGAAGAAACCTACACCGTAAACGGTGCAGAACAGACCATGGATACCGAACCTGTTATCCAGGGCGAACGTACCTATGTACCAATCCGTTTCGCTGCTGAAGCTCTGGGCTTCACTGTAACCCCACTCTACACAGCTGAAGGTACTACTGGTTCTGTTGTATTCCAGAAGTAATCGTCGTTGACGATCACACTCTGACTGAGTGAATCACAACCCTCGTCTCAGAAATGGGACGGGGGTTTTTTGTTGGTGGTCATGAGTGGAACGTGGTATGATTGAATCATACAAGGAGGGCGATAATAATGGATGCGAAAGAAAAATTGTTGCATGAAAATGAAGTGGATGCAGCGATTCGCGAGGCGGAGCTGGAATTCGCAGAGAATGGTGAGCTGATCGCTGCAACGAAAGCGCTGAAGAATTTGCGAGAAGAACATTTTGGCGTTCAATGATTGTGACGGGGCTTGCATTAAAAACATGGCGCAGTGGTCGTAAAACACCTACTGTCGTACAACAGAAATAAATCGCTGTGCTATTTGATATATCAAAAGAGAATTGTTAAACGATTATTGCACATTCATCGGAAAACAGTTATAATAAGGATACAGTAAAACGTATGTTTCATACTAAGACTAAGGAGTGAACGACTATGACTCAGCGTGTTGATTTACGTGATTTTGTCGAAGATGAATATTGTGAAGACGTTAAGGAAGTTGCTTCCAAGGTTGGCGTTCAGGTTGTTTGCAACGACGAAGATTCCGAAGCTGCAGACGATAAGAATGCGATCCATGTTCAGGACTTCGACGGTTGCGACAATGTTGTTGAAACTGCATCCAAGTTTGGTGTGCAGGTTGTTTGCGACGACGAAGAATAATGACAAACGTCCAATGAAAAGGCTCCGAGGGTTCGGGGCCTTTTTTCGTTTATGAGGAGGGTGTATGATGTTAAAAACGAGAGAATTGTTCGCGGGGCTGTATGCGCTGAAGGATGAGCGAGTGCGGCAGTTTCTGGTGATCGGCGAGGAGCGGGCGCTGCTTTTTGATGCGGGATTTGCGGACAGTGGGGTGCTGGAAACGGTGCGCGCGCTGACGGATCTGCCGATCGATGTGGTGATGACGCACGGCGACCCGGATCACAGCGGCGGGCTGGCGGATTTTGGCAGCTGTCGTATGAACGCTGGTGACTGGCCGCTGGTGCAGGATGGATCGATCGCGCTTGCGCCGCTGGACGAAGGGGAGATTGTGGCGTGCGGGGACTATCGTTTTCGTGTGATCGCGATCCCTGGGCATTCGGCGGGGAGCTTGGCGTTTTACGACGAAGCGAAGGGGATCTTGCTGGCGGGGGACAGTGTGCAGAGCGGTGGGCCGATCTTTATGTTCGGCGGGCATCGCGATCTGGATGCGTACATTACGAGTCTGGAAAAGCTGGAGCAGCTGATCCCGGCAGATGTGACGGTGCTGCCGTGCCACAGTGCATGCCCGATCGATGCGGGCTGTATCGCGCGGGATCTGGCGGATGCACGGGCGCTGCGTGATGGTGCGCTGGCGAGTGATCCACATCCGACGCTGCCTTGTCGGGTGTATCATGGAGAGGCGACGGATTTCCTCTTCTGAGCAGGGAATCGTTACTGAATCATGATGTCTCAGAAGGGTCGAGATATGCTATACTAATCATATCATCATTGCACTGGAGGATGCACAATGCTGCAACTGAGAAATATCCGCAAGACCTACACGACGGGCGATTTCACGCAGGTTGCTCTGAACGGGGTCTCGCTTGATCTGCGTGACAACGAGTTTGTGGCGATCCTGGGGCCGAGTGGTTCGGGTAAGACGACGCTGCTCAATATCGTTGGCGGGCTGGACCGCTACGAGGACGGCGATCTGATCATCAATGGAACGTCCACGAAAAAATACCGCGATCGCGATTGGGACGCGTATCGCAATCACACGATCGGGTTTGTGTTCCAAAGCTACAACCTGATCCCGCACCAGAGCGTGCTGGCGAATGTGGAGCTGGCGCTGACGATCAGCGGGGTTTCCAAGCGGGAGCGCCGCCGTCGCGCGAAGGAAGCGCTGGAAAAGGTGGGATTGGCGGAGCATATCCACAAGCGTCCGAACCAGCTTTCCGGCGGGCAGATGCAGCGTGTGGCGATCGCCCGCGCGCTGGTAAACGATCCACACATTGTTCTGGCGGATGAGCCGACGGGCGCGCTGGACAGCGAAACGAGCGTGCAGATCATGGAGCTGCTCAAGGAGGTGGCGCGCGATCGGTTGGTCGTTATGGTGACGCACAATCCTGAGCTGGCGGAGCAATACGCGACGCGCATTGTGCGTCTGAAGGATGGGGTTATCACGGATGACACACGCCCTGTCGAGCCGGACGAGGTGGACACGCAGACGCCTGTGGACCGCAGCATGGGTCGGGCGTCGATGAGTTTTTTCACGTCGCTGAGTTTGAGCTTTAAGAATCTCTGGACGAAAAAAGCGCGCACGATCCTGACGGCGTTTGCCGGATCGATCGGGATCATCGGGATCGCGCTGATCCTGTCGCTGTCGAACGGGGTCAACACGTATATCACGGATCTGCAGCAGGATGCGATGAACGCTTATCCGATCATCATCAATGCGGAAACGGTGGATATGTCGAGCCTGATGAGTTCGGCGGGGCTGATGGCGGCGGATGCGGCGAATGTCGATACAGACCGGGACCGTGTCTACGCGGACAATGGCTTGCTGGAGATGGAGGCGAACATGAACGCATCCATCACGGAAAACGACCTCACGGCGTTCAAAAATTATCTCGACGATCCGGACAGCGACATTCACCAATACCTTGGCAGCAATGGCGTTGTTTACACGTATAATGTGGATTTCGATGTGCTGACCACGGATACCGACGGCAGCATCATCAACACCAACCGCGATACGAACACCTCCATGGACGAGATGGAAGAAAGCCAGGAGAGCATGGAGGATTACGACATCGCTGTCAATATGAATCCGATGCTCGCCGGCAGCACCGTTGGCGCGGAGAATTTTGACGAGATCATCCCGGGCGCGGACGATGCGCTGATCAGCCCGGTCGTGACGGATAGCTACGACGTTGTCGCCGGGCGCTGGCCGGAAGCGTACAACGAGATCGTGCTCGTGCTCGACGACAAGAACTGCGTTCCGAGCACGGTGCTCTATCAGCTTGGCGTGCTCTCGGATGAGGAGTATAAAGAGATCCAGGATGCTCTCGAAGCTGGCGAAGAAGCGCCGGAACCATCCTGGAGCTACGATGATCTCATGGGCAAGACGTTCCAGCTTGTGCCGGCGTGCAATTATTATGTGGATAATGGCGACGGCACCTTCACCGATGTGCACGACGATCTGTCCTATCAGCAGGAGCTCTACGACGGCGGCATTCCGCTCACTGTGAGCGGAATCATCCGTCCGCAGGACGGCAGCGAGAATGCGTCCATCCAGGCCAACCTCGCCTACACCCGCGCGCTGACGGATTATCTCATCGATCTCACCGATCAGAGCGCCGTTGTCAAAGCGCAGGAAGCCAGCCCTGAGACGAACGTGCTCACCGGCGTGGAATTCACAGCGTCCGACGATGCTGCGAAGGCTGCTGACGCCACAGCGTATATGCAGAATCTCGGCGTCAGCGAAAAAGCCTCGCTCTACGCCATGTTCATGGTCGCAGCTTCGCAGCAATCTGGCGGCGAAGCAGATGCGAGCGCCATGGCTGCGATGGGCAGCATGAGCGGCGATGAGAGCACAATGGCTGCTGCGCTCGATGCCTGGCTCGCGAGCGAACCAGATCAGGCCGTGCTCGTCGATTTCTACGATCAGTATCTCGGCGATGTCACCTACGAAGACAACCTCACCGAATTTGGCAAGGTCAGCCTCGATGCGCCATATTCCATCAGCATCTATACCGACACCTTCGAAGACAAGGAAGGCGTCACCGATTGCATCGAAGCGTATAACGCCGATCGCGCCGACGACGAGCAGATCACCTACACCGACTACGTTGCGCTGCTCACCAGCTCCCTCACGAGCATGGTCAACGTCGTCACTTATGTGCTGATCGCATTTGTGGCCGTGTCGCTCGTCGTCAGCTGCATCATGATCGGCATCATCACGCACATTTCTGTGCTCGAGCGCACCAAGGAGATCGGCATCCTGCGCGCCATCGGCGCATCCAAGCGCAATATTTCGCAGGTATTCAACGCAGAAACGCTCATCATCGGGCTGTGCAGCGGCGCGCTCGGCGTCGGCATCTCTGTCGCGCTGACCTATCCGATCAACGCCATCCTGCATCACCTGATCGAAAACACCAGTGTCACCGTCTTCCTGCCACCAGTCGCCGGCGGCGTCCTCGTCGTCATCAGTGTCTTTATCACCATGATCGGCGGCATGATCCCAGCGCGCAAAGCAGCGAAGAAAGATCCAGTCATCGCCCTGCGCACAGAATAACGTTTGCAAAAAAACACGTCTGTTATCTGGCAGACGTGTTTTTCTTTTGCGCGCGTGGGGAGGTATGTGCGACAAATTGAGAAATTTTCGCGATTTGTCGCACATTGTTGAAAAGAACGTGCGACAAATCTTGATTTTTTCGTGATTTGTCGCATATAATGATAGAAATGGAGGTGCGACCATGTATATTAAACGCGAACGTTATCTGGAAAAAATCCGTCCGTTTTATGAGCTTGATCTGATCAAGGTGTTGACTGGGGTTCGTCGCTGTGGGAAATCTGTGTTGCTTTCCCAGATTGAGGAAGAGATCGTGAAGAGCGGCGTTGCGAGCGATCATATTGTCCGCGTGAATTTCGAAGATATTCAGTTTGAACACATTCGCAAGGCGGAAAAGCTCAACGAATTTGTGTTGGCACATATCGCAGACAGTGAGAAATATTATATTTTCCTGGATGAGATTCAGCACGTGCGCCAGTTTGAAAAAGTACTGGCTTCGTTGCGCGCAACACAAAATTGCTCAATCTTTGTCACAGGGAGTAATTCCAAGCTGCTGTCTGGCAAGATGGCAACGCTTCTTGTCGGTCGCTGCATTGAATTTCGCATTATGCCGTTTTCTTTCAGCGAAGCGTGTGACTATCTCGCGCAGACAGGCAAGTCAGTGACGCCGGACGCATTTATTGTTGATTACATCCAATGGGGTGGTATGCCGCAGCGTTTTGCTTTCGAGGGGGAGCGCGAGATCAAAACCTATCTGGAGCAGACCTATCGCGGCATTATTGACAAGGATATTGTCACCGATCCCAAGCGAACAAATCGCGAAAATCTCCTAAAGATCGCTGGTTATGTTATGGCGAATGCGGGCAAGGAGTTTTCTGCGCGCAATATTTGTGAGTATTTCAAAGTGCAGAACAATGAAAGCATCGATCGCTCTGCGATCTATCGCTATCTGGACCGCATGGAGAAAGCATGTCTTATCACGCGCGTGAAACGATTTAATATCGTGGGCAAACAGGCGATGAGCTATGTGGAAAAGCAGTACGCCGTTGATACAGGTTTTCGCATGATCAATACCAACCTTGTGAATTTTGAAGACACTTTCTTTTTGGAAAATGTTGTCTATAACGAGCTTGTGAGCCGTGGTTACGAAGTGTTTGTCGGCAAAACCTATAAGGGCGAGATTGACTTTGTTGTGATCGATGGCCGACGAAAATGCTTTGTTCAGGTGGCGTATTATTTGAACGCTCGAGAAACGATCGCGCGCGAATTTGGCGCTTTTGCACCGATCACTGATGCATCGCCGAAGTATGTGCTTTCGCTTGACCGCTTTGATTTTTCGCGAGATGGGATCAGTCACATAAATATCGTGGATTTCCTGCTTGGCAAAAAAGACATCACCTTGACCTGAAGCGATGTGTGCTTTTTGTCGCAGATCGCCGGCAGATATGTGCGACAAATTGAGAAATTTTCGTGATTTGTCGCATATTGCTTTCATCTCCCGTGAAAATGCGGCATCGGGTCATTAAAATTCGCTATGGCCGGGCGTATGTTCGTGGCGCAGGCGGCGTGGTACAATGGTAGAATAAATGTGCGGAAGGAGCGGAGAAACGATGATCGAACTGATTTTATACGGTGTGGTGATGGTGATCGCGATGACAATGGCGGGGATCATTGGCTTTGCGGCGAATGTGATCGCGCTGCCGCTTCTGAGCATGTTCCTGCCGCTCAATCTCGTCGTGTCGATGCTGGTGCTGATCGCTGCGCTGCAGTCTGGTGTGCAGGCGTTTCGCGTGCGCGACCGCATTCATTGGAAAGAACTGGCGCATATTGTGCTCTATCTCGTCATCGGGATGCCGTTTGGGCTGATCATGCTGAACTATCTGCCAGAGCTGGCGCTAAAAGCGATCCTCAGCGTGTTCATCGCTGCCACCGCTGTGAAGGGATTGGTGGAAACCTCGCGCGGCAAAAAACGCGACACCTTTCAGGAGCGCCCATGGCACAAGCTGCTGCTCGTCTGCTCCGGGTTTATTTCCGGCGCATTTGGCTGCGGCGGTCCGTTGACCGTTATCTACACGCGCAACCGTTACCGCGATAAAGATATGTTCCGCGTCATGCAGTTTGGTTGCGGCACATTTTCCATGGGACTGTCGACCCTCGGCCATGTGGCGAGCGGTTCCTACACGATCGCCAGCCTGCCGTACGTCGTCATCGGGCTCGTCGCCGTCGCCATCGCGCTGCGCGTCAGCACCTGGCTCGTGAAGCGGATGAACACCACGTTTTTCCAGCAGCTGGTCAACGTCGTGCTGCTTTTCTCTGCGCTCTCGCTGATGTCGCAGGTGGCGCAGGGCGTGTTGGCGTAACGCTTGACATTGCGCGCCCCTCCTGATAGCATATAATTATTCGCCGGAGGTTAACAAGGACCGGATAAGGCTGCGGACGTTGTTCGCGATCTTGTCCGGCCCTTTTTTGTTTGTCGGCGTGGAAGGAGAGGATCGTTCAATGAACAAACGCTTCATCATTGTTCTCATCGCGTTTATGAACATGATCGTGCCGCTGTCGCTGGATATGTATCTGCCGGCGGTGCCGCACATGACTGCTGCTTTTAACACGACAGAATCCACCGTCAATCTCACGCTTGTCGGATTCTTTTTCTTCATGGCCATCGGCACGCTGATCTTTGGCCCGCTTTCGGACAAATACGGTCGCCGCGGATTGCTCGTCGCGGGCACGCTCGTTTACACGATCTTCAGCGCAGCTTGTGCGCTCGCCACGAGCATCTGGCTGCTCATCATCGCGCGCGTGCTGCAGGCGCTCGGCGCTGGCTGTATGGTCGCGATCTCCACAGCGATGATCAAGGATTGCTTCGACCGCCGCACGCGCAACACCATCCTCGCCGTTGTGCAGGCGATGGCCGTGATCGCCCCGATGCTGGCGCCGATCGTTGGCGCGTTTATCGTTACGCACGCTGGCTGGCGCGCAACCTTCGCCGTGCTGGCAGTGCTCGGCGCCGGCTGCACGATCTCGCTCGTTTTTCTCAAAGAAACCCTCGCCGCAGAGGATCGCTACACAGGCTCTCTCGTCGGCAGCCTGGGATTGCTCATCGACGTTGGCCGCAATCCGGGCTTCACCGTGTTTCTCTGCAGCGCTGCCATGCTCGCTGCGCCGTATATGGGCTATGTCGCTGTGTGCTCTTATGTGTACATCGATTTCTTCGGGCTATCGGAGACGAGCTACAGCTATTATTTCGCCGTCAATTCTGCCTGCGCGATTCTTGGACCGATCCTTTATGTGCGGCTTTCGCGACAGCTCACACCGCGTTTTATGATGAATCTCTGCATCGTCGTTGCAGCGGCCTGCGGTGTGCTGCTCCTGGTGTTTGGTAGTTTGCTGCCGCTGGCGTTTTTGCTCTGCTTCCTGCCGTTCACCATTATCGAGAGTCTTCTGCGCCCAATGAGCACCGCCGTGCTCTTAAACCAGCAGGAAAAAGACACCGGCTCCGCATCGTCGCTGATCAATTTCGTCAACACCGTGCTTGGCAGCCTTGGCATGGTCCTTGCGCCGATCCTGTCGAGCAATTATGTGCACGGGCTCGGGATTTTGCTCGTTGTTTTTGCGCTTATCGCCTGTGCGCTCTGGATCGTCGTCATTCGTGGGCTGCGCAGCGGCTTGAAAGGCATGGACAGCGTTGGATAATGATTCATGTGGGATTGGTTCCTTCGGGAGCCAATCCCTTCTTATATTATAGAAGGAAATCCTCGCGCAATCGGGGGGGCTTTCTCGTAAAGCCCCGTCAAACGCCAGGGGGGATGATCCATTTTTGG
>OKRW01003145.1_pt1 | contig 10962 bp, 9 predicted proteins | sample 1601151 | NCBI WGS metagenome assembly OKRW01 (sample SAMEA3541471, study PRJEB24748) | human gut metagenome | biome: human gut; feature: human-associated habitat; material: faeces | place: China | collected 2012 | reverse complement strand
AGAGGTATTTTCACGGTAAACCGTGCGTTTTCTTCGAGCGCTTCGTCGACGGCGCGGACAAGGCGCGACTTAAAAAGATTGACGGACGCGGCATTGAGCGACATTGAATTTACTTTTCCGCCGCTGCCGCTTACACTCACAAGAGCCGCGCAGTCCTCGGGATTTTCGGATATAAACTTTTCTATACTGCTGCCTACCGTGCGCACGGCGAGACTCTTGGCGCGGGTCATGGCGATATTGCGCACCGCCGGGCGAAGCCGCGCATCAAAAATAAGAACTGTGCAAAGCGCCAGCGTAAAGGCGCACAGAGCCTTAAACGCCCCGCGCGGCAGAGTGCGTATATTTAATCGACGAATTCGGCGCATAAAAACACCCCCGCAACAGTTTATGCGGAGGCAAGGAAAATTGTTATAGTTTTATTTCGAAGCGCTGACGCCGGCGTTTATTGTTGCCGAATCCGAGCGCAATTATTAAACGGCACAAAAAATTTTCGTAATAATTAAAATGGCACAAAATGACGAAAAATATAATTACAAAAATATCGATTATGTCGCTTTATGCTATTGTTTGGCTGGCAAAAAAGTGTTATAATACTTCTGTTTGCAAAACCAGCAATACTTTTTCCGTCTGGAGGTAAAAAAATGTCATACGATGTAGCAATTATCGGTGCAGGCGTCAGCGGCGCTTTAGTCGCAAGAGAGCTGTGCCGATATAACATCAAAGTAGCATTGGTTGAAAAATGCATTGACGTGGCAATGGGCACAACAAAAGCAAACAGCGCCATTGTTCACTCGGGTTTCGACGCAATGCCCGGTACTCTCAAAGCAAAACTCAATGTTGAGGGTACGGCAGCAATGCCCGCTCTGTGCGAGACTCTTCATGTCCCGTTTAAGCCCATCGGCTCTTATGTTGTCGCTTTCTCGAACGATGAGCTCGAGACTCTTGAAGAGCTCAAGGCGAGAGGCGAAGCGAACGGAGTTCCCGGTCTCGAGATAATCGACAAGGAAACTCTTCACCGCAAAGAGCCCAATCTCAGCGATGAGGCTGTTGCCGCGCTCTATGCTCCGACCGCCGGAATCGTCTGCCCCTACGAGCTGACGATAGCAGCAGTCGAAAACGCAGTCATGAACGGCGTCGAGTTCTTCCGCAATTTTGATGTTACGGCTATTGAAAAGAACGCGCAGGGTAATTTTGTTCTCAAGTCCGACGCAGGCGAGATCGAGGCCGAGTATGTTGTCAACGCCGCAGGCGTTTTCTGCGACAAGGTCGCTTCTCTCATCGGCGACAATTCAATGACAATTATTCCCCGTAAGGGCGAATATATGCTCATGGACAGAGCGGTCGGCGACAAGGTCAAGCACACGATATTCCAGTGCCCCACCAAGATGGGTAAAGGTGTCCTCGTCACTCCCACCGTTGACGGCAACCTGCTCGTCGGTCCGAGCGCCGTCGATATCGACGAAAAGGACGACTGCGCAACCACCGCAGCCGGCACAAACGGCGTTTTCAAGACCGCGCTCAAGTCCGTCCCGTCGCTCTCGACCCGCGACGTCATCACCTCATTCGCAGGTATCCGCGCCCACAGCACCGGTGACGATTTCATCATCGCTCCCAGCGAGAAGGACGCGAAGTTCATAAATGTTGCCGGCATCGAATCCCCCGGCCTCTCCTCCGCTCCCGCTATCGGTCTCTATGTCTGCGACATGATTCTGCAGGACATGGGCGAAGTCAGCGAGAAAGCGGACTTCATTCCCGGCAGACCCGCTCCCGTGCGTTTCCGTCACATGAACGCAGAAGAGCGCAAGGCTCTTGTTGAGAAGAACAGCGCATACGGCAGAGTTATCTGCCGCTGCGAGACTATAACCGAAGGCGAAATTCTCGACGCTATCCATGCACCCGCAGGTGCTGTTGACGTCGACGGCGTAAAGCGCCGCACGAGAGCCGGTATGGGTCGCTGTCAGGGCGGCTTCTGCGGCTCAAAGGTAGTCGAGATACTCGCAAGAGAGCTTGGTCAGGAGCTTGACGACATTACAAAATGCGGCGGAGAGTCCAAAATCCTCTTCGGCAAGACTAAGTGATTTGCGAATTTTCGCAGCATGAAAGGATGAATACTAATGCTTAAATATGATCTTGCCGTTATCGGCGGAGGCCCCGCAGGCATGGCCGCCGCGCTCAAGGCGCGTGAAAGCGGCGTTGAAAAGATAATCATACTCGAGCGCGCAGAGACTCTCGGCGGTATCCTTGAGCAGTGCATACACACCGGCTTCGGTCTGCACTACTTCGGTGAGGAGCTGTCCGGCCCCGAATATGCCGCGCGCTTCATCGAGCTCGTTGAGGACACCGACATTGTCGTTAAGACCGACACTATGGTGCTCTCCATCTCCGACGACAACGTTGTCACCGCAGTTAACAAAGAGGACGGCCTTATTGAAATAGACGCTACCGCAGTTATCCTTGCCATGGGCTGCCGTGAGCGTCCGAGAGGCGCACTCAACATAGCGGGCACCCGCTGCGCAGGCGTTCTCTCCGCAGGCACCGCCCAGAAATATGTCAACATCGACGGCTATATGCCCGGCAAAGAAGTCGTTATCCTCGGCTCGGGCGATATCGGTCTTATCATGGCGCGCCGCATGACCCTTGAGGGTGCTCATGTCAAGATGGTCTGCGAGCTCATGCCATATTCGAGCGGTCTTACGAGAAACATCGTACAGTGCCTCAACGACTTTGATATTCCGCTCAAGCTCAGCACTACCGTTATCGACATCCACGGCAAAGAGCGTCTTGAGGGCGTTACCATTGCACAGGTCGACGATAACCGCCGCCCGATACCCGGCACAGAGGAGTATGTCCCCTGCGATACGCTCATGCTTTCCGTCGGTCTTATCCCCGAGAACGAGCTGAGCAAGAACATGGGCATCGAGTTTGACCGCGTCACCGGCGGCCCGGTAGTTGACGAATACAGAGAGACTACTCACCCCGGCGTTTTCGCCTGCGGCAACGTGCTGCACGTTCACGACCTTGTTGACTTCGTTACCCTCGAGAGCCAGACGGCCGGCGAGGGCGCAGCGAGATATATAAAGAACGGCGGAAACAAGGAAAAGAAATATGTCAAGACCAGAGGCATCAACGGCGTGCGTTACATCGTACCGCAGAAGATAGCTCTGGGCGAGGACGAGGACGTTAAGCTCTTCTTCAGAGTCGGCGACGTTCACAAGAACGCCAAGGTAGTCGTTACCTATAACGGCGAGACGCTCATCAGCAAGAAGCGCCCGAGACTCGCTCCCGGCGAGATGGAGAACGTCATCATCAAGAGCGATATGCTCAAGAACTTTGATGAGAACGGCATAATCGAAATTCAGGTGGAGGAATAATCATGGTAAAAGATATTATTTGTGTCGCCTGCCCCATGGGCTGCCAGATTTCCGTTGAGCTCAGCGACAGCGGAGAGATCCTCAGCGTTACCGGCAACACCTGCAAGCGCGGCGACGCCTATGCGAGAACCGAGTGCACCCACCCCGAGAGAAGCTTGACAACTACTGTCAAGGTCAGCGGCGGCGTTCACCCCGTTGTTCCCGTCAAGTCCGCAAAAGCTGTTCCGAAGGACAAGGTCAAGGACTGCGTCAAGGAGATAGCAAAGCTTGAGATCAAGGCTCCGGTCAAGATCGGCGATGTTGTCTGCGCGAACATTCTCGGCACCGGCGTTGATATCGTTGCGACGAACATCTGCCCCGAGGCATAAAAGCATATAGACAAAGCGAAGCATCCGCAGGACGAAAATTTCTGCGGATGCTTTTTTTGCGGACGTTTTTTATTTATAATACTGTCAGCTTTTGAAATAGCTTTCAAGGACATCGGACGGATGCTGCCCTCCCGCGAGCTTTTCGAGCACTGCGTCGGAATGGATATAAGCTGTTTTCGCCGATTTTTCGGAATCAAGGACAAGCTCATCGCCGCTGATATCAAAACAGTATTCGTCTCTGCCGTTATCATCGCAGAGAACAAGGCGGCTGTCCTTTTCTTCGTAAGTACCCGCCGAGCAATCGCTCATGTCACTCCTGTGCATGAAATATTTACCGTCTGCGGGAGAAAGAGAAAGTTCAACATAGAGTTTTATGCCGTTTTGCTCGTTCCTGCCGAGATAGGTTATAGCATCGGTGCGAACAGACGACGGTGTGAAAAGAGCTTTGTTTTTTATGCACTTCTCCGCTTTATCGGAGCTGTTTGAATATTGCAGCTCCGGCACGGGGTCAGACTTTTTGGGAAGAAATTCGAGCCCGTCTTTCTGTTTTTTGAATGTAAATTTATTTTCCGTTCCGGCGTTTTTCGCGGTAAGCATCAGATAATCGTCATTCTCCTCATAAGAGCCGCTCAAAGCGACGAAAAAACGGTATGACTGCAAGAAATTGAAGGTCTTATCTTTTCTGTTGAGTGCAAGACCCGCATAGTCGTTATCCGACTTACAACCGAAATATGCCATGCCGTTTTCATCGGCGGAAGCTCTGACAATATCCGGAATATCGCCGGCGCTGCGCCCGGGAAAGAAGTGCGCTGCCAGCGCGGCACATACGGCGACAACAACCACTGCAGCTATACAGATAGTACGTTTGACCGAGCTTTTCATTTTGGCTCCCCTCTCTTAAAGGATTTATCCGAATCTTTTTTGGCATTACCAGTATAGCAGTTTTTTCAGAATATTCAAGCAAACTTCAAGTTGTTCATACAAGTTTAAAATATTGGGTGTATCATATAGACTGTAAAAATTGATTAGATTGACTTTTAATGTGTATTCTGTTAATATCAGTATATAATAAAATCATCTTACGGGAGGTCACACAATGAGAAATGTCATAAGGATAAATGACGGCTGGCTCTTTACGCTTGACGGAAAGACCGAGACCGTCAATCTTCCGCACACCTGGAACGCCTTTGACGGTCAGGACGGCACAAACGGATATCTTCGCACAAAGGCGACGTATTCCAAGGAGCTGCCGAAATCGGACAAGAAAACGTTCCTCGAATGCAAGGGCGTCAATTCAAAGGCTGAAATCAGAGTCAACAACGAGCTTGTCGCAGTTCACGAGGGCGGATATTCCGCGTTCAGAGTCGATATCTCCGACTATATCAGACACGGCTGCCGCGTTGACATAACCGCCGACAACTCCCCCGACGAGTCCGTTTACCCGACGATGGCGGACTTCACCTTCTACGGCGGCGTTTACCGCGATGTCAATCTTATCGAGGTTCCGGACTGCAGATTTTCCATGAAAGATTACGGCTCGGACGGAATCTATATCACCCCGCGCCACGTAGGTGAGGGCGGCTGGGAGCTTAGCATAAAGGCGCTTATCGACAACGCCGACTGCTCTCACAAGGCTCGCTTCACGCTCATTGACGCAGAAGGCAACGAAAAAGCTTCAACAGTTGCGGATCTCCGCCCGATAATCAGCGCCAAGCTGCCCGTTGAGGATCCGATACTTTGGAACGGCAGAAAGAATCCGTATCTCTACACCGTAAGATGCGAGATATTTGACAGCTCCATAGGCGAAGTCACCGACAATATCGATATCAGAACGGGTCTGCGCGATTACCGCATTGACAGCCACAAGGGCTTCTTCCTCAACGGCGAGCACATCAAGCTTCAGGGCGTCTCCCGCCACCAGGACAGAGAGAATATGGGCAACGCCATAACCGAGAAGCAGCACGCCGAGGACGTCAAACTTATCCTCGACGTCGGCGCTAACTCGGTGCGTCTCGCCCACTATCAGCAGAACAGCTATTTCTATGACCTCTGCGACGAGAGCGGTCTGCTCGTTTGGGCGGAGGTGCCGGTCATCTCCCGTTTCAGCTCCAAGCGCAATAAGAACGCGGAGCAGCAGCTCGTTGAGCTGATAAAGCAAAACTACAATCACCCGTCAATTTTCTGCTGGGGCATCGAAAATGAGATAACAATAGGCGGAAGCGCGAGCAATAGACTCATAACCTTCCTCAAGCGCATGAACAAGCTCGCGAGATATCTTGACCCGACGAGATACACCACCTGCGCTCAGCTGTGTATGTGCCCGGTGACCTCTCCGCTCAATCATATCACTGACATTCTCGGCTATAACCATTACTTCGGCTGGTATATGGGCTCTTACAATGAGTTTGATAAATGGCTCGATGAGTGGCACAGAGAGAATCCCGAGGGCAAGCTCTGCCTTTCAGAATACGGCGCCGAGGGTATAACAAAATACCACTCCGACTCCCCTCTCCAGGGCGACTACAGTGAAGACTATCAGGCACTGTTCCATGAGCACTATATCAAGGCGATAAACGAGCGCGACTGGCTCTGGGGCTCATATGTCTGGAATATGTTCGACTTCGGCTCGGCTTCAAGAAACGAGGGCGGAGTCAGAGGCAGAAACAACAAGGGTCTTGTTACCTTTGATCGCAAAATAAAGAAGGATTCGTTCTGGCTTTACAAGGCATATTGGAGCGACAAGAAGTTCGTTCACATCGCCGGCGAAAGATATGTCAACAGACCCGCCGGAAAGAGCAAAATAAAGGTCTACTCCAACTGCCCCGAGGTCACGCTCGAGGTAAACGGCAAGGCCTACACGCAGAAAGCGGACAAGGTGTTCATCTTCGAGGATGTTGAGCTCAAGCTCGGCGAAAATGTTATCAAGGCGCGCGGCGGCAAGGCTCGCCCGGCACACACGATAACGGTAAACGGCATAGAAAAAGCCACCGACGAATACAAAATGCCCGCGGAGTACTCCTCATTCGTGCGCAACTGGTTCGTTTCCGACGACGGCAAGGTTGACCCGAGCAAGCTCTCCGTTGAGGACAAAATGGGTGATGTGCTCGGCAACAACGAGATAAACAGGATAATCAAGAACGCCGCCGGCGACTTTGCGGCAAAGGCCGTTTCAAGTCCCCTGCTCAAACCCATCTATCCGATAAAGATCAAGACGGCAATGAAGATTGCAGGTAAGCTCGGAGTTGACGAGCAGAAGCTCGCGCTTGCGGACGGATTCTTGCAGACCATAGAGAAGAGCAAATAATAAAAATCACAAAAAAGCACCGCTGAAGTCAATTTCAGCGGTGCTTTGCTATTCAGTTATATTCGTCGGTGTCCTCGTTCAAATCCTCGTCATCGGGGTCATCCGGATCAACATGGTCGTTTTGCTTTGAGCTCCCCTTTTCCGAGACGCCGAACACGGTGCCGCAGCAAAGTCCTATGCCTACTCCGAGGCACAGACACACGGGAAGTTCGTCTGTTACACTACCCATGACCAAGCCTAATGCAAGCCCTATTGCAAGGCCTATTCCGATGCCTGCGCCGGAGACTGATTTCTTGCTCTCTTTCATCAGACAGTCGCCGCCTCTTTTGCATCGGCGTTTTCGGCTTTCTTCACGGGGAAAACATTCGTGAAGTTGAGCAGGAAGAGCAGAACATATGCCGCCTGCATCGGGATATTTTCAATGATAGCGCTCTTGCCGACAGTCAGCAGGAGAACGAGCATCGTAAGAAGTATCGCACAGAAAACTATAAGCCCGACCATAAAGCGACCCTTGAGCTCTCTCGCTTTGTTTATGAGCAGGAGCACCATTGGCGCGGCGCAGCAGAAAGCGAACAGGAGCGCCCCTGTCCAATGCGCCATGCAGCGCGCGGAATCGAGATGAATCTCCTCGCCCATTGACGGGCAGTTGATGGTAACATAGATGGCGGCGCTTCCGATTGAGCCGAGAATAACGCCCGCTCGGCTGTGGTAGCCGAATTTGCGATAGGCATAGAGCGTGTTGGTGAACACGGTTGCCGACGCTATAACGCCCCAGCCTCTGAAATGCCACGGGAAGTCGAGTCCTATCATGCTCGCGGTGATAAACTTCACCTTTTCGATGAAGGGCTGGTCGCCGAAGAAGCCGTACCACGTGACATAGACGCAGCCGAAAATAACGCCGAAAAGGCAGAATATTTTCATCGCCTTGCCGGGCTCCTTGCCGTAGAGCAGGACTTTTATGTAGACGATAAACATGGCAAGACACACGCACGAGACTATGACCCATATGGGATAGAGCCACTCTCGCCCTATCATGCCGCTGATGTCGGCATGAGTGACGCCGTCAACGGTTCGCTCCTCTGCTGTCGCGTAGTTGACGAGCACTATCTTGCGCATGAACGCTGTCATCCATACCGCATATGCGGCGATAATGGCAATCCACATTGCGGCATACGCCTTAAAACTCGGCTGTTTTTTCACTTTTGACATTGTTACACCCCTTGTTACCCTGCAACACCTAAAACTTTACAAGCCTTGCGTCGTATGATTGCGTTTAACTGCGTCTTCAAACTTGACAGGCGGTAGCCTGCCTGCGTTTTCATCCTTGTTTAACACAATCATACTTGCAACCAGATGTAAACTTTTAGATGTTGCAGGGTACTTCGATAAAATTTTATCGTTTTAATTATAAACTCTTTGGGGACGGTTTGTCAACAGTTTATTCTCTGTCTAAAATATAAGAGACTTCTTTATAAGGCTTTCCGTCTTTGAAATAGATTCTCGGCACACGGCGGGCAACTCCGCAGACGAACTCATAATTGAAGCTCGCCGACATATTGCCTATCTCCTCCGCGCTCACGGTGCAGCCGTTATCGCTACCCATGAGAATGACCTCATCCTCGATATTCAGCTCACCCTCGATATCGGTTACGTCTATCATGAACTGATCCATGCACACTCTGCCGATTATCGGCGCGAACTGACCGTTGACTATCACCCTGCCCTTTGATGAGAGCGCACGGGGGTAGCCGTCGGCATAGCCCACGGGTATGGTTGCGACACGGGTCTCTCTTTGTGTCACGAATGTGTGACCGTAGCTGACTCCGCAGCCTGCGGGGACAGTTTTAAGATTGACTATTTTCGTGCGCAGCTCCATTGCGGGAACAAGCTCGATTCTCGATTTGTCGACCTCCTCCGAGGGATAGAGCCCGTAGAGCGAGATGCCGAAGCGCACCATATCATAGTGCTCCTCAAACTCCCCTACTGCCGCCGAGTTGCTCAGATGCTTTATCGGTATGTTTATACCCGCCTTTTCAAGCTTATCTATAAACGCATCAAAGCGCTCCGACTGGAGATGCGCGGTTGTTTTATCAACCTCGTCGGCGCGGGCATAGTGGCTGAAAATACCCTCAAGGACGAGATTCGGGAGTTCGATTATCTTCTTTATAAGCTCAACGCTCTCGTCGTTATCCTGAAATCCGACACGCGACATACCGGTGTCGAGTCCGATATGAAAATGAACGGTCTTTCCGAGGGCAACCGCCCTATCGGACAGACGTTTCGCCATTTCATAGGTGTAGATATTCTGCGTGATACCGTAGTTTATCAGCAGATCGTCCTGCGAGGGCGAGGTATAGCCGAGAATAAGTATCGGCTTCTTTATACCCGAGCGGCGAAGCTCGACCGCCTCCTCGATAATGGCGACTCCGAAATAGTCAACCTTATCCTCAAGCTGATGCGCAAGCTCGACCGCGCCGTGGCCGTAGCCGTCCGCCTTTATTACCGCGAGAACCTTCGTGCCCTCGGGTATGCAGCGTTTGCACTCGCCGAGATTATGGAGGATCGCGTCTATATCTATCTTTGCATATATACGATGATATTTCACCGTTATCGCTTCCTTTGTCAGATTATTTGCGCAAGCGGAGCGGTCTCGATACCGTTTGCCATGAGCTCGGATTTAATGCGCCTTGCAAATTCGACTGCCTTGACTCCGTCGCCGTGCAGGCATATCGAATCGGGCTTGAGCTCGATTGTTTTTCCGTTTATCGACTCGACCGTGCCGTTTTTAACCATACCGATAACGCGGCTGACCGCCTCGTCCTCGTCGGTTATGACTGCGCCCGGCTTGCCTCTTGCGACAAGCGAGCCGTCATCCTCGTAGGCTCTGTCCGCAAAAACCTCGCTTGCGGCTCGGAGTCCGATTTTCTTTGCCGCGCTCATCATCTTGCTGCCCGAGAGGCAGAGAAGAATAAGCTCGGGGTCAAATTCATAGACAGCCTCGCATATGGCGGCGGCGAGAATCTCGTCCTTGCCCGCCATATTATAGAGCGCACCGTGGGGCTTGACGTGCTCAAGGCGGCAGCCCACTGCCTTGCAGAACGCTGCGAGTGCGCCTATCTGATACTGAACGAACGCTTTAGCCTCGGCGGGCGAGACGTTCATATTTCTTCTGCCGAAGCCGACAAGATCCGGAAAACCGGGATGTGCGCCGACCGCGACGCCGTTTGCGTGCGCGAGGGCAACGGTCTTCTGCATCACGAGCGGATCGGACGCATGGAAGCCGCAGGCTATATTGGCGGACGAAATATATTTTATGACCTCATCGTCGAGACCCAGCTTATAGTTGCCGAAGCTCTCGCCGAGATCGCAGTTAAGATCTATTTTGTGCATATCCGTACCCCCTGTCAATATTTAAGCTCTACATTTTTAACGTCGGTTATAAGCATATGCCCGGGCGAATGGGTTATCGCTATGGGCGGCTTTGTGCTCATGAGCGCCGACTGCGGAGTGACACCGCACGGCCAAAACACCGGCACCTCGCCGGGTTTTATCGTAACGGAGTCGCCGAAATCGGGCTTCGAGATATCATCTATGCCTATAACGGACGGATCTCCGATATGTATCGGCGCACCGTGAACCTTGGGCATGGCGGCAGTCGCAGCGACGGCGGTAACTATCTTGTCATAGGGCAGAGGGCGCATACTCACGACCATTTTTCCGTGGAAAATTCCCGCCGGCTCGCACTCGATGTTAGTGAGATACATCGGCACGTTTCTGCCCTCTTCAATATGCCTTATCGGCACATTTGCGGCAATCAGCTCCGACTCGAAGGAGAAGCTGCAGCCAATGAGGAAGCTGACAAAATCGTCGCGCCAGAGATGCTCGACGCTCGTATATTCGCCGGTCATAACTCCGTTTT
>OKRW01003143.1_pt1 | contig 10965 bp, 8 predicted proteins | sample 1601151 | NCBI WGS metagenome assembly OKRW01 (sample SAMEA3541471, study PRJEB24748) | human gut metagenome | biome: human gut; feature: human-associated habitat; material: faeces | place: China | collected 2012 | reverse complement strand
TACTGTTAAAGTATACGAGCTTCTTGGTGCTGAAGTATTCCTGTACTTCGATGTAAACGGAACTCAGATCACAGCTCGTGTTGATCCAGGCACAAAAGCAAAAACAGGTGATCCGGTTAAATTCGATTTCAATATGGAAAAAACTCATTTCTTTGACAAAGATACAGAACTGGTTATCACAAACTAAGATTCAATCAGAATATCAGACCCGGGGCAATTTACCCCGGGTCTTTTTTTCAGAAAACTATTTTCAGAAAGGATGGTTCAATGTCAGTACAGAGAACACTACAAAAATATATGGATGACTGGAAACGCATCAGTCATTTCGATTTCTGTCTTCTTCAGGAAGATAATTCCATTTTGGTCACCACCTGTGACCGCCGCCTTCCAGCAGAATCCAAACTGGAAGAATTCCGAAACAGCACTGCTCTTTGTCTGTCAAATGCCACCTGCTGTCTCTACAAAATAACAGAAAAAAATGAACAGCTTCTTCTCATTGTGTGGGGAAGCGAAGATTCTGTTTCCACGATTGGCGAACTGGCTGTCTGCCAGATTGAGAGTATCCTGGAAAGTTATGCCGAAAAAAATGACAAAAATGCCTTTATGCAGAAACTGCTCCTTGGAGATTATACAGATGTAGAAGCCTTTAACCGGGCACGCAAACTTCATATTTCTTCCAGTGCAAGGAGAGCTGTCTTTCTCGTTGAAACCCGTCAGTCCAAGGATGAACACGCCTTGGCTACCATCAAAAATATATTTTCTGCACGCACGCATGATTTCATCACTTCTATCGATAATCGTGGCATTATCGTCGTCCGTGAACTGACAGCTGCAGAAACATATGACGATCTGGAAAATATTGCACATATGCTTGTAGATATGCTGGGCACAGAAGCCATGACACAGGCCTGGGTTGCTTACAGCAACACGGCAAATGACCTGAAAGATCTTTCCAATGCATACAAAGAAGCCCGCACCGCTCTTGAAATTGGTAAAATTTTCTATGCCGAACGCAATGTCTTCGGATATCGCACTCTCGGTATTGGACGACTGCTATACCAGCTTCCGGTTTCCATCTGTGAAATGTTCATCCAGGAAATTTTCGGAGATGAATCACTGGATTCCATCGACGGAGAGACACTGGCGATCATCCGTACTTTCTTTGAGAATAATCTGAATCTGTCGGAGACATCCAGACAGTTGTATGTGCATAGGAATACGCTTGTGTATCGTTTTGAAAAGATACAGAAACGGTTTGGACTTGATCTCCGTACCTTCGAAGATGCTATGACCTTTAAGCTTGCCATGCTTGTGTCCCGGTATCTGCGATATCAGAACAGAACCTGAGGGGGAGTCGTTTTTATTTCAGGAGCATCAGGTGTTCAGGTGGAAGATAGAGATATTTCGGCAGGTTCTTATCATGCTCGTCCGTAAAACTTTTTTTCGGGCGCATCCACCAGAGAACTGCCCCGTCTTCCATTCCCGGACTTTTCACCAGATACTGATGTTCAAAGGTTGTCTCCACATACTCTGCCGCTTCAAATACCAGACAGTTTTCTCCCGCCTTCTCTGACGGACGAATCCAGTGACCGCGGATTGCGATATGTGTCATATCTAGTTCCACCTTCTGCTCTGTACGAAGAGATATTCCCCAGTCCAGAGCAAATACCTGATATTCTCCCATACGTTCAATTCTCGAACTGTTTTTGCAGCCGGTCAGTCTTGCTGCTTCCAGAAGCTGTGGCTGTTCAAATAATTTTCTTGTATCACCAAATATCAGTGTCTTGCCATCTTTTAGAAGCATCAGCTCATTGCAAAATCTGAAGGCCTCATCTCGACTATGTGTGACCATCAGCATATCTCCCTGATACTGTTTTAGAAATTCCTGCATATCTTTTTGCAGTACATCCTTCAAATATCCATCCAGTGCAGAAAAAGGTTCATCCAGAAGGATCGCTTCCGGCTCACCGATCATCATTCTTGCCAGAGCAACTCTCTGCTGCTGTCCACCGGAAAGTTGTGATGGATAACGGTTTTCCAGTACCTCCAACTGATATCTTTTCATAAAATCTCTGGCTTTTTCTTCTCTTTGTCCCTTCTCACCACGATAACCGCACAGAATATTATCTTTTACTGTCATTGTCGGAAACAATGCATAATTCTGAAACAGGTACCCAATCCGACGCTCCTGCGGCTTCAGATTGATTTTCTTTTCTGAGTCAAAAACTGTTCTTCCATTGATTACGATTTTGCCTCTGTCCGGCGTCTCAATTCCTGCGATACAACGAAGTGTCATACTCTTTCCACTTCCAGATGCACCGAGGATTCCAGTTGCTGATGTATTGCTCTCAAACACTGACTTGAGAGCAAAGCCTTTAAAATTCTTTTCTATATTTATCTGTATTGCCATCAGATCCACCTTCTACTCTTCATGCCCCGCCCTGAGACAATATTGATCAGTGCCACGATCACAAACGAGATCACTACGATTACCACAACCCAGAACCCGGCTATATCATAATTTCCAGCCGAAGTTTCTGCTGCAATTGCAACGGACACTGTACGAGTCTTACCAAGAATGTTTCCTGCAAGCATGGAAGTCGCTCCATACTCACCAATTGCTCTTGCAAATGCCAGAACAGTTCCAGATGCAATTCCCGGCGCAGCCGCCGGAACGATCACTTTCCAGAAAATTCTGCGATCACTCATTCCCAGTGTCTGTCCTGCATAGATCAGATTCACATCCACCTGTTCAAAAGCAGCCCTTGCATTTCGGTACATCAGTGGAAATGCAATCACTGCAGCAGCGATCACACAGCCTTTCCATGTCTGTACCACTTTAAAATCAAAATTCTCCATGAGAAATTTTCCGAAAGGTCTCCTGAGACTGAAGATCAACAGCAAAAAGAAACCAGCAACTGTCGGCGGAAGCACCAGTGGCATAGTCAGGATTCCATCCCATATTGCTCTCGATACCGGCTTCATCTTCATAATCTTACGTGCACAGAAAATTCCCAGAAAAAAGGCAATTGTCGTAGCCACTGCTCCGGTCTTTAAAGAAATCCACAATGGACTCCAGTTTATTTCCTGTAAAAATTCCATTCTTTTCTTTCCTTTTGTATGTACAAAAAGGGGCTGACATATATGCCGCCCCTTTTATATGTAATCGATAATTATTTAGCTTCTTCTGCAGTATCTGTTTCTTCGGTTTTGTCTTCCTTTGCATCTTCTGCAGTTTCTTCTTTCTTATCATCTGCTTTATATGCGGCAAACCCATACTCTTCAAATACTTTCATGGCATCATCCGTCTGCAGGTACTCAAGAAATGCATCTGCAGCAGCTGCTTCTTCGTCAGATGCCTCTGCGTCTACAGTAAGTCCCACCGGATAAAGAACCGGTGTTTCCAGAGAACCTTCCGGAGCTTCTGCGATAACATCTACTTTGTCTGCAACGGATGTAGCATCTGTTGCATAAACGATACCGATTTCGTTACTTCCCTCGCTGACAGATGCAAGCACATCTGTTACATTCTTGCCTTCATTGATCTCCATCTTGTTAACATCGTCTTCGATGCCAAGGTTTTTGAAGATTTCACGGGAATACTGTCCAACCGGTACATCCTCGCCCGCAAGTGCAATGTTCTTCGCATCTGTGATATTTTCGAAACCTGTGACTTTTGTTTCGCCATCCTTTGGTTTGATCAGAACAACTTTGTTCTCCAGGAGATCTACCACAGAGTCTTTCTTGGCCAGTTCCTCATCTACCAGCGCATCCATCTGTTTGGTTGCTGCTGAAAAGAAGATATCACATCTGGAACCTTCTTCGATCTGTGTCTGTAATGTACCTGAACTGTCTGCATTGTAAAGGATTTCAACATCAGGATATGTCTCATTGAAATCTTTCTGGATTTCTTCCATTGCATTGCTTAAGCTTGCTGCGATGAATGTGTTGACTTCACCTTTTAAGTCTGTATCTGCTGCGAAAACTCCTGTGCTGAACATTCCTGCACTCAGTACTCCTGCCATCATTGCTGCAATTAATTTCTTTCTCATATTTTTACCGTCTTTCATTCAGTTTCGTTTTGTTTTATTCAGTTTTGTTTCCTTTTGTATCTATTTTACAAAACTTTTGTATTCTTGTCAATTTTATTTGTATATGTTATCATGTAAATGATAAAAGGTCGAAAGCCTTATTTTTACCGGCATAAACAACTTTCCGGCCTTTGATCGGGTATCAGATAAATCTATAGAAAAAAATAATAAACAGTGAGGTAATTATCATGAAATTAAGTGCACGCAATCAGTTAAAGGGGAAAGTAGTAAGTATCAATAACGGAGCTGTAAACTCCATCGTTTCTATTGATATCGGCGGTGGAAACATTATCACAGCAACCATCTCCTGTGCAGCAGTTGAAGAATTAAACCTGAAAGTAGGTTCTGATGCTTATGCAGTGATCAAGGCTACTAATGTCATGGTAGGTATTGATGAATAAACTTTACACAGCTCAGGAGGTCGCAGACCGTCTGAAGATCAAAAAGACAACGGTCTATGAACTTATCAAGCGCGGTGAGCTGGAATCTTCCAAAATCGGAAAACAACTCAGGGTCAGCGAAGAGCAGTTGACACAGTATCTTAACAGAAGCAGTTCCGGCAATTCCGGAAGCGGGCAGGATATTCCGTACACTTCTGTTAATTTTGAACCTGAGAGTTCTCTGCTGAAGAGGGATTATCTGCTTCATTCCAGTGGTATCATTTTAGGCGGCCAGACTTCTGCCGCCCTGGAGCTTCTTCTCGGCAAAATGTCCGCTCATCCTGATGGACTTCCTGTCCTGCAGTCTCATATGAATGACTATAACGGACTTTATTCCCTGTATTTCGAAAAGGCACATATCGCTGCTACCAGTCTGGATATAGATGATATCCGTCACCTGGTTCCCGGAATCCCTCTGGTACTTCTTTCTTTATATAAATACTCTGTCGGCTTCTATGTACAGGCCGGAAATCCTGAAAAGATTTCTTCTGTGGAGGACCTGACGGATCCGAAAGTTGTTTTTATGAATCGTGAAAAGGGAAGTGCCCGCAGGGTTTATCTGGACCGTCTGTTAAAAGAACGGGGAATTTCTTCTGAAAAAATCAGCGGATACAGAAATGAAGCTGTCTCTGATATGTCATCTGCATCTGCTGTTTTTGAGCACAGAGCGAATGTTGCTTTTGGAGAAGAAATGATCGCACGTTACTTTCCGGGACTTGATTTCGTCCCTGTGACTGATATGCAGATGTATCTGGCAATTCCTGCGGAATCTGTGAGAAAGCCGGGGTTCTCTGCTCTTGTGGAAATTGTACAGTCTGAAGATTTCAAAACTGAGATTCATCATCTGACAGGTTATGATACCTCTTATACCGGCGAAATGATCTGCATATAAGAAACCTGTAACATAATAAAAAGCCCTGCTGTCCGGGATATACGCTTATGACGTACATGCCGCTTATACAGCAGGGCTTTTCTTATACATTATTTACAACCAAGAAGTGTTTTTCCGATAAAGTATCCAAGCACCAGAATACCAAGTGCGATTCTGTACCATCCGAATGCCTTAAAGTCATGTTTCTTTATGTATCCCATCAGGAATTTGATCGCGATAATGGAAACTACAAATGCCACTACCATTCCCACGATCAGGATCATCACCTCTGTTCCTGTGAAGGAAAAACCGAATTTCAGGATTTTCAGCAGACTGGCTCCGAACATGACCGGGATTCCCAGGAAGAAGGTAAATTCTGCTGCTACTGTACGGGAGGTTCCTGCAAGGATACCACCGATAATGGTGGAACCTGAACGGGATGTACCCGGAACTACGGAGAGTACCTGGAACAGACCGATGATGAATGCAGTCTTAAATGACAGATTTTCCAGATTTGTACAGGTTGGTCTTCTTCTCTTGTTATAGTTCTCAATGACAATGAAGAGGATACCATATACGATCAGTGCAATGGCAACTACTACATAGTTATTAAATTTCTCTTCAATGACATCATTAAACGGAAGTGCGATAACAATCGTCGGTATACAGGCTACTATAATTTTAAACCAGAGCACCCATTTCTCTTTATCACAGAATTTCTCCACAAAAGTAAGAATTCCTCTGGACACTGCACCATGCCTGTTAAGCACTGCCTGCTGCTTCTTTGAAATTGGTCTGATATAAAACGGCCACAATTTGTTCCAGTAGAGAACTACAACCGCGAGGATCGCGCCAAGCTGGATCACTACGAAAAACAGATTCTTAAAATCCTCTGTCACATTCAGTTTCAGGAACTCATCCACCAGGATCATATGTCCGGTACTGCTGATCGGGAGCCATTCTGTGATTCCCTCTACGATCCCAAGGAAAATGACCTTTAACAGTTCAATAAAATCCATAATCTTTCCTTTCTTACAGCATTCATCTATTTTCTTTTATCTGCTTATATGATTATATTACACACCATGATGCCGGCACAACTGTAATTTGCAATTTTCGTACTATAGCAATCCTCATATAAGATAAAATATGACAGCAGCTGCCATCTTCCACAAAGAAAATGCAACTGCTGTCTTTTCATTTTATACTATATCATTTATCTGTTGTAAAATTATCGCCTTGCGATCGTAGCAATATCAATAAGAGATAAATTATTCAGGTCTGTATTCTCAAGGCTGGTTGCCAGTGCTTCTGCTGTATCCAGAGAAGTAAGGACATTGACACCTGTCTCGATGGCGTTACGTCTGATGACGAAACCATCTTTCTGATGCTCTACGCCCTGTGGCGGAGTATCGATGACAACGTCGATCTTATGACCAAGGATAAGATCCATAAGGTTCGGTGCAGGCTGCTCCAGCTTATTTGTACGGATAACTTTGATTCCGTTTTCTTTGAGGACTTTTGCAGTTCCCAGTGTAGCATAGATTCTGTATCCAAGTGCTTCGAATCTTCTTGCGATCGGGATGATATCCTGTTTGTCTTCGTCTTTAACAGTGATGATCATGTTTTTATGTTTCGGAAGACGGATACCTGCTCCGATAAATGCTTTGTAAAGCGCTTCATTGAATGTCTCAGCAATACCAAGGCACTCACCTGTTGACTTCATTTCCGGTCCAAGACTGATATCAGCACCGCGGATCTTCTCAAATGAGAAGACAGGCATCTTGATCGCATAGTGTTTTGCTTCCGGCTGAAGTCCCGGTTCATAGCCCATGTCTTTCAGCTTGTATCCAAGGATTACCTTCGTTGCAAGAGGAACGATCGGAATTCCTGTTACCTTGCTGATGTACGGTACAGTACGGCTGGAACGAGGATTAACCTCGATCACATATACATCATCTCCAAGAACAATGAACTGGATGTTGATCATACCGATAACATGCAGTGCTCTTGCAAGACGTCTGGTGTATTCTGCAATTGTCTCTTTTGCTTTCTCGCTGATGGTCTTAGCCGGGTATACGGAAATACTGTCACCGGAGTGGATTCCGGCACGCTCGATATGTTCCATAATACCAGGAATCAGGATATCCTCGCCATCGCATACAGCATCTACTTCGATTTCCTTACCCATCAGGTATTTATCAACAAGGATCGGGTGCTCCTGTGCAATCTGGTTGATCACACCGATATACTCTTCTACGTCCTCATCGCTTACAGCGATTCTCATGCCCTGACCACCAAGTACATAGGAAGGACGAACCAGAACAGGATAACCCAGCTCATTTGCTGCTTTCTTAGCTTCCTCAGCAGTAAATACTGTCTGTCCCTTTGGTCTCGGGATCTCGCATTTTTCAAGAATCTCGTCGAAAAGTTCTCTGTCTTCTGCTGCATCTACGTTCTCAGCAGATGTTCCGAGGATCTTAACACCCATCTTTGTCAGTGCTTCTGTTAATTTGATAGCTGTCTGACCACCGAACTGTACAACTGCTCCGTCCGGTTTCTCAATATTTACTACATTCTCAACATCTTCCGGTGTCAGCGGCTCGAAATACAGTTTGTCAGCAATATCAAAGTCTGTACTAACTGTTTCCGGATTGTTGTTGATGATGATGGTCTCATAGCCTTCTTTTGCAAATGCCCATGTACAGTGTACGGAACAGAAGTCGAACTCAATACCCTGGCCGATACGGATCGGACCGGAACCAAGTACCAGGATTTTCTTTTTATCCGGTGTTGCTACTGCTTCATTCTCTGTGCCTTCATCACCGTATACAGAATAGTAATATGGTGTTGCTGCCGCAAATTCTGCGGCACAGGTATCAACCATCTTATATGCTGCTTTAATCTGATATTCTTCACGGAGAGCTTTAATCTCTTCTTCTGTTTTGCCTGTCAGACGTGCAACGATGTAGTCCGGGAATTCCATGCGTTTTGCTTCAAGGAGAAGCTCTTTTGTGAGCTTTCTGGTCTTAAGAGCATTTTCCATGCCTACAAGGATTGCAATCTTATCGATGAACCAGATATCAATCTGTGTGATGTCATGAAGCATGGACTGCGGCATACCACGACGGATTGCTTCTGCAATCTTCCAGATTCTGCGGTCATCTACGATTTCCAGCTCTGCAAGGAGTTCCTCGTCTGTAAGCTGTGTGAAATCATAGGACATCAGGCTGTCTACGTGCTGTTCAAGAGAACGGATGGCTTTCATCAGGGCACCTTCGAAGTTATGGCAGATACTCATAACCTCACCTGTTGCCTTCATCTGAGTAGTAAGGGTTCTCTTTGCAGTAATAAATTTATCAAATGGAAGTCTCGGAATCTTAACTACGCAGTAGTCAAGCATTGGCTCGAAACTTGCATATGTTTTTCCTGTGATCGCATTCGGAATCTCATCCAGTGTGTAACCCAGGGCAATCTTTGCTGCAACCTTTGCGATCGGGTAACCTGTTGCCTTACTTGCAAGTGCAGAGGAACGGCTTACACGCGGGTTTACCTCGATTACACAGTATTCAAAGCTGTCCGGTTTCAGAGCGTACTGAACGTTACATCCACCTGTGATTCCAAGTTCTGTGATGATGTTCAGGGCTGAAGTACGGAGCATCTGATATTCTTTATCTCCCAGTGTCTGAGACGGAGCAACTACGATAGAGTCACCTGTGTGGACACCAACCGGGTCAATGTTCTCCATGTTGCAGACTGTGATGCAGTTTCCTGCGCTGTCACGCATTACTTCATATTCAATCTCTTTCCATCCTGCGATGCAGCGCTCTACCAGAACTTCACCTACACGTGAAAGACGAAGACCATTCTCCAGGATTTCACGAAGTTCATATTCATTATGAGCGATACCGCCGCCGCTTCCACCGAGTGTGTAAGCAGGACGGAGAACTACCGGATAGCCGATGGTATTTGTAAATGCAAGACCATCTTCTACTGTTGTAACAACCTTGGATGCTGCGATCGGCTCACCGATCTTCTCCATGGTATCTTTAAATTCCTGACGGTCCTCCGCTTTCTTGATTGTCTGGGCAGTTGTACCGATCAGTCTTATATTGTGTTCTTTGAGGAAACCTTTCTCATCCAGCTCCATGGCAAGGTTTAATCCTGCCTGGCCGCCCAGTGTAGGAAGGACGCTGTCCGGTTTCTCTTTCAGGATAAGCTGTTCTACTACTTCTACTGTCAGAGGCTCGATATAAACTCTGTCAGCGATATCTTTATCTGTCATGATGGTTGCAGGGTTGGAGTTAAGAAGAACAACCTCAATGCCTTCTTCTTTCAGGGAACGGCATGCCTGTGTTCCTGCATAGTCAAACTCTGCTGCCTGGCCGATGATAATCGGGCCGGAACCAATTACAAGTACTTTTTTAATGTCTTTATTTCTTGGCATTATTTATTTCCTCCCATCATATCCATAAATCTGTCAAACAGGTAACTGGAATCCTGCGGTCCCGGGCATGCCTCCGGATGGAACTGTACAGTAAAAATATTCTTTCCAACGTATGCCATTCCTTCGTTTGTTCCGTCATTTACGTTCACAAATGCAGGATGAGCAATGTTTTTCTCCTCAAGGTCCTTGGCATCTACTACGTAGCCATGATTCTGGGAAGAGATGTAAACTCTGCCTGTTGTAAGGTCTTTTACCGGATGGTTTCCACCACGGTGACCATATTTCATCTTATAGGTATCTCCGCCTGTTGCAAGTGCCATCAGCTGATGTCCAAGACAGATTGCAAAAATCGGAACATCGGAATCGTAAAGTTTCTTTACTTCTTTAATAATAGAAGTGCATTCTTTCGGGTCTCCAGGGCCATTGCTGAGCATGATTCCGTCCGGATGATCTCCAAGGATCTCTTCTGCCGGTGTAAGTGCCGGGTAAATGGTTACCTGACAGCCACGCTTATTCAGGGAACGTGCAATATTTCGCTTTGCACCAAAATCCATAAGTGCAACCTTCGGACCATTTCCCGGAAGGATTTCTTTCTCACGGCAGGTTACTTTTTCCACTACTTTACCAGTTGTATATGCTTTTAACTTGGGGAGAATTGCGTTTAAGTCATAATTTTCATCCACTGTGATCATACCGTTCATGGTACCTTTCTCACGGAGGATCTTGGTAAGAGCTCTGGTGTCGATTCCTGCGATTCCAGGAATATCATGCTTGGTCAAGAAATGCTGAATGGTGTCAACGCTTCTGAAATTGCTTGGAACACGGGATAATTCACGTACGATAAATGCGTCGATCCACGGTCTGGTGGATTCCTGGTCATCATAACAGATTCCGTAATTTCCTATTAATGGATAGGTCATGCATACCGCCTGTCCTGCGTAAGACGGGTCTGTCATTACTTCCAGATAACCGGTCATGGAAGTATTAAAAACGATCTCGCTGATGACTTCCCTTGCAGAACCAATGCTGGTTCCTGTAAATACATGGCCATCTTCTAATATCAGAAATGCTTTCATACAATCTCCCTTTCTTATATCATTTTCTTTCTTATTTTAT
>OKRW01003140.1_pt1 | contig 10972 bp, 5 predicted proteins | sample 1601151 | NCBI WGS metagenome assembly OKRW01 (sample SAMEA3541471, study PRJEB24748) | human gut metagenome | biome: human gut; feature: human-associated habitat; material: faeces | place: China | collected 2012 | reverse complement strand
ATCTCAATGTACCAGTCACAGAACTCATCCCAGATGAAATCGTATACTTTCTGTACAGCAATTCCGAGTTCAAATTTATCCATATTTTCTGTGGCATCTTTAGCAAGGGTATTCACCTTGGAAAGAATCCACTTGTCTGCTGCATGTAACTCATCCTTTGACGGCGTATGGAGTTCAAATCCATCCAGATTCATCATGATAAAACGGGATGCATTCCAGACTTTGTTTGCAAAGTTTCTGGATGACTCGACTCTCTCCCAGTAGAAACGCATGTCGTTGCCCGGCGCATTTCCGGTTATTAACGTCAGACGGAGCGCATCTGCACCGTACTTGTCGATGACCTCAAGCGGATCAATACCGTTGCCGAGCGATTTGCTCATCTTGCGTCCCTGGGAATCGCGCACCAGTCCGTGGAACAGTACCGTGTGGAACGGCGCTTTTCCCATCTGCTCGTAACCCGAGAAGATCATGCGGATCACCCAGAAGAAAATAATGTCGTAACCCGTTACCAGCACATCGGTCGGGAAGAAATAGTCCAGATCCTCGGTCTTCTTGGGCCAGCCCAGTGTCGAGAACGGCCACAGTGCGGAGGAGAACCAGGTATCGAGCGTATCCGGATCCTGCTCCATGTGGTCGCATCCGCACTTCGGGCACTTCTGCGGTGCACTCTTTGCCACAACCATCTCGCCGCAGTCCGGGCAGTAGTAAGCCGGGATGCGGTGTCCCCACCAGAGCTGTCTGGAGATGCACCAGTCGCGGATGTTGTCCGTCCAGTTAAAATAGGTTTTCTCCATGCGCTTCGGCAGCAGCTGGATGTCTCCGTTCTTCACTGCCTCCACTGCCGGTTTGATCAGCTCATCCATCTTTACAAACCACTGCTGCTTCACCATCGGCTCTACCGTCGTACCGCAGCGGTCGTGTGTTCCTACATTATGAGAGTGCGGCTCCACCTTTACCAGAAGTCCCTGCTCCTTCAAGTCGTCCACCAATGCCTTTCTGCACTCGTAGCGGTCCATCCCCTCGTATTTTCCTGCGAAATGGTTCATCGTCGCATCGTCGTTAATGACGGTGATCTCCTCTAAGTTGTGGCGCTTTCCAACCTCAAAGTCGTTCGGGTCATGTGCCGGTGTGATCTTCACGCAGCCGGTTCCGAACTCCTTGTCGACATACGGATCTGCGATGACCGGAATCTCACGGTCTGTCATCGGAAGTTTTAACATTTTTCCAACGATGTCCTTGTAGCGCTCATCGTCCGGATTGACAGCGACTGCGGTATCACCGAACAGCGTCTCCGGTCTGGTTGTTGCGATCTCAACGAATCTGCCTTCCTCGCCGACTACCGGATAGTTGATGTGCCAGAAAAATCCGTCCTGCTCCTCATGCTCTACCTCGGCATCGGAAATGGAGGTCTTGCAGACCGGGCACCAGTTGACAATGCGGGAGCCCTTGTAGATCAGTCCTTTTTCATATAACTTCACAAATACCTCAAGCACTGCGTCAGAGCAGCCCTTGTCCATGGTAAAACGCTCTCTCTGCCAGTCTGCGGAGGAACCCATCTTCTTTAACTGGTTGATGATGCGGCTGCCGTACTCGTCCTTCCACTCATAGCATTTCTCGAGAAACCCTTCGCGTCCCAGATCGTGCTTGTCAATTCCCTGCTTTTTCAGGTTCTCAATGACCTTTACCTCAGTCGCAATGGAGGCGTGGTCGGTTCCCGGCTGCCACAGTGCATTGTACCCCTGCATTCTCTTGTAACGGATCAAAATATCCTGCATGGTGTTGTCGAGCGCGTGTCCCATGTGAAGCTGTCCGGTGATGTTTGGCGGAGGCATCACGATGGTAAACGGTTTCTTGCTGCGATCCACTTCCGCATGGAAATAGCCGTTGTTCTCCCATTTTTTGTAAAGTCTTCCCTCGATCCCCTTCGGATCATATGTCTTGGCAAGTTCTTTGCTACAATTCTGACACATTGTCTTCTCTCCTTTTCTTTCCTAATTACATAAAAACGCCCTTTGTATCCGTAAGGATACAAAGGGCGACTTATCGCGGTACCACCTTTGTTCACCAGCTGTATACAGCCGGTCTTCGCTCCGGTCAGATGCTCTCTAACCAGCGGTTCGTTAACGGGAACCGGGCGTGAACACTTGCTGCCGTACATCTTCTGTACCGCTTTCTGGGTGTTCCGGTTCAAAAGCTACCTTCCACGCATCTCCTTCCAAGAAACCTTGCAGCCGATGGGTCTCTCTCTCTGCGGCGAGTCTGCATGTACTCCTCTTTCTCTCTACCTTTTACATACTGTTAATGATACGTGCAGCATCCCGTTTTGTCAAGAAATTTTTAGTTCAGACTCTTCACCAGCGCCTCATAGACAAAGCGCTTCGCCTCTTCCCTGCTTACCGCCATCTTCTCTCCTTTTTCCAGATCGACCAGGTATCCTGCAAACGCTGTCATCTGCGCCACGAACGCCAGCTTCTGCAAGTACGGATTCGTCTCCCCGATCGTGCCTTCCGACACGCCCTGGCACATCAGGGACTCCACAATCCTATCCGCCAGATGGCAGCCCAGAGCCTGCTGTCTCTTTTCACATTCCCTGCGCATGGACTCAGAGACCTCATACGAACCAGTTCCGATCCGTACCAGAAGACAGAACGCCTGTCGCTTCGCGAACACCTCTTCCATATAAGTAAGAATCTGTACAAATTTTCCTGCAAAATCTCCCTCACCTTTGGTGATTTCCAGTACGTGCGCAAGCCGCATCTCCACATCGTAGAGGACCGCATTCGCAATGATCTCCTCCTTGGAGGAAAAATACTCGTACGCTGTTCCTTTGCCGATCCCCGCCTGCGCCGTGATGTCCGACACCTTCATGCGGTTGATATCCCAGCCGTCGGTTACCATGGCAAGCACCGCCTCGTACAGCAGCCGCACTTTCTCCGGCAGTGCCCCGTTTTCATATCTCCCATTCATTATAATTCTTCCTCCACCATATTTTTCTCCCTGTTGAACGCGTCATAGATACACGGAACCACAAACAGGGTCAGAAGCGTACCGTAAATCAGGCCTCCCTCGGTCACAATTGCCATCGGCTGCATCATTTCCGAACCGTCACCGAGTCCGAGCGCCATCGTGGACATCGACAGGATCGTCGTGAGCGCTGTCATTAAGATCGGGCGCAGACGCGTCTTTGCTGAATTTAAGATCGCCTCTTTTTTCGTCATGCCGCCCCTGCGGAGCTGGTTGATGTAATCCACCATAACGATACCGTTGTTGACGATAATTCCTGCAAGCATGACGAATCCGATCATTGCGACCACGCTGATCTCATTTCCGGTGAAAAACAGGGCAAACAGACCTCCGGTAAACGCCAGCGGAATCGTGAACATGATAATGAACGGAGACAGGAACGACTGGAACTGTGCCACCATGATCAGATAGATAAATACGACCGCCAGAATCAGCATCAGGTACAACTGCTGCATGGCATCTGCTATCATCTCATCCTCACCCGTCATCTCAATTGAGTATCCTTCCGGCAGATCTATTTTATTCAGTTCTTTCATCAGTGCGTTTGCGACAAGCGTGACGTTGTGTGTGTCATCCACACCTGCTGTGACGCTGATATAGCGCGTCTGGGAATCCCTGGACACTGCGTTTAAGCTGCTGCCAGCCTCAAACGTCGCAATCTCGGTAAGTGGAATCTCCTTTACCGTATCCCCGGTATCCCCGGTATCTTCTGTGTCTTCGATATCCTTGGCATCCCCTGTATCCTTGGTATCCTCCGACAGTTTTTCGTCCGTCTCTTTCTCCCCGTTGCTACCCGTACTGCTTAACTGCGCCATCTTATCCTCGTAGGAAAACGTGAGGTTCTTAATATCGTCGAGCGTCACATTCGCCTGCTCCTCGCTCCTTACATACACCTCGTAATCCTGCACGCCGGCAGAGATCGCCGTCACCGCGGTCTGGGACGCCAATTTTGCATAGACCAGCTGGAATACCTGCGCTGTTGTCATGCCGTATTCCGCTGCCTTTTCCTTGTCGACATGAATCGTGTAGGACTGCGTCGTATTATCCAGCCCGTCATCCACATCCACCGTTCCTTCCTGTGCTTCCACCACACCGGCCACTTTCCCTGCCAGTTCCTGGAGGGTGCCAAGGTCACTTCCCTTGATCTGCACCGTAATACCGCTTCCGAGGAAGGAACTCATATCCGACGCCGAATTGTCCGTGTCAACCTGACAGTCCATATCTTTGGTCAGCTCCGCAATCTGCGCCGTGATCTCTCCCGCCGTGACGGAGGAATTCTCATCCAGAAGCAGATACATCGTCACACTGTCACTGCTGCCGCCCATGGACATCAGGGCGCTGTCTCCTCCGGCGATCGCTCCGATCGTCTCCACGCCGTCAATGCCCGCAATCTTCTCCGTCACCTCATCCGCGCGCTCGCAGAGTTCCTCAAACGTCAGTTTTTCGTCCTCCTTCGCCGCCACTGTCACGGTCAACTGATCGGTTTCCATATTCATATCCATAAAGGAAAATCCTCTGGAATACGCGGCAAGCGCACTCGTCACAAGCAGGACAGTCACACCGATGAACACGACCGGTTTGAACCTGAGTGCCAGTTCCAAAAGCTTCGCATATCCCTGCTGCACTTTTTCAAAGAAGGCGTGCCGCACCTCTTTGGGATTTTTAAGTAGTCCCGCCGCCATCATCGGCACGAACGTCAGCGCCACGATGAGGCTGGCTGTCAATGTAAACGTAATTGTGAGTGCGATGTCCACAAACAGCTGCCTCGTGATTCCCTCTGTGAACACAATCGGAACGAACACACACACCGTCGTTAAGGTCGATGCAATAATGGCTCCGGTCACGCCGCCGGCTCCCTCAACCGCCGCCTTTTTGATGGAATATCCCTCGCTCCGCAGGCGATAGATGTTCTCAATGACCACGATAGAGTTATCCACAAGCATACCGATGCCAAGCGCCAGTCCCGACAACGAGATAATGTTTAAGGAAATATTTGAAAAATACATCAACACCACCGCAAAAATAACACTGAGCGGGATGGAGCATGCAATCACGAGCGTCGGCCGGATGTCTTTTAAAAACAGAATCAGCACGATGACGGACAGCAGCGCGCCCACGATCATATTTTCCAATACCGACTGCACAATGATATCGATATAAATTCCCTGATTCATCAAGATCGCCGTGTGAAGTGCGGGATTATCTGCCTCCATCGCCTTTAATTTCTGCTGGATCCGCTTTGTCACATCCCCGGTCGAGTACCCGGTCTGTTTTTCAATGGAAAGCATGATTGCGGGGTTTCCGTTTACCTTGGAATAAGACTCACCGGCGTTGTTCACCAGTTCCACTGCCGCCACATCGCTAAGGCAGACCGGCCCGATTCCGTCCAGACCAAGATCAATCAAAACCACCTGCTTTAATTCGTCCACGGAATCCAGCTTATCTCCCACACGCACCATGTAGCGGTTCTCGCCTTCCCCGACATAGCCTGCCGGCATGGAAAAATTCTGTGCCGCGAGCAGGTTACCGAGCATGTCGACCGTGAGAATCTGATTCAGATCCGCAGATTCCTTTGCGCTATCCTTTGCCGCATCCAGCTGGCTCTGTCCCTGCGCCAGCTGATTCTTTGCATCGGCAAGCTGCGCTGTCGCCTCGCTCAGCTGCAGGATTCCCTCAATCTGGTTCTTCGTCAGCTGCGCGGAGGCTTCATCCAGCGCAATTTTACCTGCGTCCACCTGTTTTTGCGCCTCCTGCATGGTCGCAATTCCCGTATTGATCTCGGCAAGCTTCTGCGTCATATCTGCGATTGCATAGGGCAGATCATCGAGTGTCTGTACTTTGATGCCAAGGCTCTCCAGCTGCTGTCCCCATGCGGCGATCGATTCATTGATTGTTGCAAGCTGTGCATTTGCCTGCTGCTCGATCTGTGCGCTGCCTCCCGCAATCGCCTCCTGCTGTTCCGGTGTCAGCATATTCTTCAGCGCTTCCAGCTGCTGTCTGGCTGCAATTCCATCATTATAAAGCTGCTGCAGTGCCGGAATTGCCTTCTCCATGATCTTTTTTGCCTCAGTCATCATGGTCATATTCGTCTTTAATTCTGATGCGCCGACATACGCCTGAATCTTTCCATTTTCAATCTGATTGGCTGCGGCACTGACCTGGTTTGCCAGTTCGCTCTTGCCACTCTCCAGCTTTTTCTCGCCATTTTCCAGCTCTGCGGATGCATCATCCAGTTCCTTCTGCGCATCTGCAAACTGTTCCTCGATCTTTTTCTGAATCTTCTCATTCAGCGCGTCGATTTTGTCCTGATCCATGGTCACCTGCACGGATTCCTCGAGCACTCCGGTAGCACTTACCGAAGCCACACCCTCCACGCTCTCGAGTGCCGGTGAAAATTCATTTTCCACATAGGAAGACACCTCTGACTCATCCATGCCTTCCACATCCGCCGACGCCACCATGACCGGCATCATATCCGGGTCGATCTGCATAATCATCGGCTTTCCGACGCTGTCTGAAAAACTTCCCTCCAGCTGGTCCAGCTTCTGCTGGATCTCAATCAGAATGGAATCCATGTTGGCGCTCTGCTCGTATTCCAGAATAACCATGGAATAGTTGTCGTACGATACGGAGCTCACGTTTTTGATGCTGGATGTCGTCGCCATGGAGGCTTCAACCGGTGCCGTCACATCCGTCTCAACCTCCTCCGGGCTCGCGCCCACATCCGTTGTAATTACCAGCGCATAGGGCAGGTTCATATCCGGCAGCAGATCAGTCGTCATTCTGGTAAATGACACCACTCCCAGAACGATCACCAGGATTACACCCACAATGACAGTGTACGGTCTTTTTACACTAAATTTTGAAATCACATCTGTATCCTCTCTTTGACTTTGTATTCCGTCCGACCAGTCGGTCGGCTTTTGACATTTTTTATGCTGCGCGAGAATCTTTCGATTCTCCGCAGCATATCTGCGTTTGTCTATTCTGCTGTCTTACGATACTTATTCTTCCTCATCGTCGTCATCCGCAATTGCCGCCGCTGTTCCGGCTACCGAAGAAGCCACCACAACCACGACCACAATTACAACCAGCAGCAATAAGATCCCCATAAAGATCAAAAAACCCGTCTCTGTCATTCTCCTTCTCCTCGTCTTTCTGTCAGCAGATGCCGCACATCCCGCCGCACCTCTTCCGGCATAATCTCACTCCTGATGCAAGTATAGCATATTTACACCCGCATGAAAAGTCCTTTATCCGGCCTGTTTTGTGAAGAACTTCTGTGTGAATTCCGCCCTGCTGCAAGGTTTTCCGAACAGAAACCCCTGTATATAATCCGGCTCTGTCTGTTTTGCCTTTGTAAGTTCGCCCTCTGTCTCGATTCCCTCAACGCATACGTGAAGCCCCAGGCTGTGGGACATCTCCACGATATGATTTAAAAGCCGGTACTCATATTCACGGTTCAGCGCTTTTAATGTGAACGACCGGTCAATCTTAATATATGCAGGCTTTAAATCGCTTAAACAACGCAGGTTGGAATATCCTGTGCCAAAATCATCCAGTGCCAGCAATACACCGTATTCTTTGAGTCCGTTCCAGACTTTGTCAAAGCGCTCATTCTCCTCCAGATAACCGCTCTCTGTCAGCTCGATGCAGACACTCGACGGCTTGACTCCGAACTCATCAACAATCCTGCGCACATCCGTGAGAACACGGCTCTTTAACACCTGCACATAGGACAGGTTAACATTCACCTTGAACTCCGGAAGAATCTTCTGCCATTCCCTGCATGCATCCAGCGCCTGGCGCAGCACCCACCTGCCGACCGGAATAATCAGACCGGATTCTTCGAGAATCGGGATAAATTCGCCGGGCGATACCATCCCACCCTCCGGTGAATGGAAGCGGAGCAGCGTCTCCGCCCCGGTCAGTTCACCGTTTGCAGCATTTACCAACGGCTGGAAATATGCCTCAAATCCCTCAAATCCATTATTTACCGCATGATGCAGCTGCCGCAGCAGTGTGCGGCTTTTCAGATAATCTTCGTATTCCTCCTCCTCAAATACATAGCAGCTGTTTTTTCCGCGCTCCTTCGCCTCGCTGAGTGCAAACTCCGAAAGCTTCATGGCATTTTCAAAGGAATTGTCCACATCGCCGTTCTTCACGATACCTCCGGACACCGTATACACCGCTTTGTACTGGTTCTGCTCAATAAATGCGTAGATGGATTTCTTGATCTCATGGAAAAGATCTTCGGCCTGCTGCACACTGCCGCCGGAAAAATCCACAACTGCGAACTCATCCGCCACAATATGGAACAGGCTCTGTTCCGGGCCTATATTTTCCTCAATACACTGTGCCGTTCTTCTTAAAATATAATCTCCGTATTCGTTGCCGTGGCTCTCGTTGATGTTCTTGAAATCATCGATGCCGATTCTGAGCAAAAATCCCTGTGGCAGCTTTGGACTGCGGCTCTCATAAAAAATCTTCAGACTATATTCTCCCAACAGGCCGCTGACATTGTCCGCCTTCTGTTTTGCCCCGATCTCATTGATGCAGCCCACAAGGTATCTGGGTGATCCATCCTCCGGATCGCTCAATACTCTGCCCCTGCAGTTGATCCAGATCGTTTCATGATTCTTCCCCATCCAGCGATAGTGCAGATTGTGGAATACTTTCCTGCCCGTGGAGAGAAGCTCCAGCTCTACCAGCAGCAAATCAAGATCATCCGGATATACAACCTGTCTGTGCATTTCCACTACATTGTGAAAATGATCTGCCGGCAGACAAAAACGCTTCACCGCATTCGGTGAAATCTGGTAATAATCTTCCTTAAAATCACACACATACAAGTAATCATCCATACAAGGGCTTAAAAGCCCTACCATATCAACCATTTGTTCCGTCGTAAAATGCGCCACTTCCGCCTTCATCTTAGCACCCCCAGATCCCGCATCTATCGTACTTTAGTCTTACTCCATACTACATAATTTTCTGAAAAAAGTCAATCACAGGGCAGAATATCTGCACAACAGATACCGGGATGTTGACGATGTCTCCACAAAATAAGGCTGTCACGCGAACGGACGGCTATGTCATATATTACACTGAAAAAATCGGAAAGGACAACGTTCCAGATCAAACCCGGAGCGTGGACATTCGGAGCGCAAAATACGGAATTTCTAATTCTGCCGTGTTTGCCATCTGCGATGATCCGTGTCTTTCCAAGTTTTGAACACTCCACGAGGAGATGTTCGCAAGCCGCAGACAATTTTAGAACTTTCGTGTGTGCCTTGTGGCACGCTAGGAAGTTCGCTCATTATCTGCAGCTTGTCGGACACCTCCTGTGGATTGTCAAAACGTGGCAAAGACGCAGAATGAGATGAAAAACACGGCAGAAAAGAATTTCACGTATTTTGCTCCAACGAATGTTCACGCCCGGGTTCATCCGGAACTTGAGCCTTCCCGTCTTTTAACAGTTGCAGCTTATCACAATGCCATCGTCCGTGTGACAGCCACATTTTTTAACCCTTCACACTTCCGAGGGCAACGCCCTGCACGATGTGTTTGGAGAGGATCAGGTATACGACGATAACCGGGAATATGGAGAACGCGATCATGACGTACACCTGCCCCATATCGAACTTCAGCCAGTCTGCCGCACGAAGCTGCGCGATCAGGATTGGGAGGGTTTTCTTCTTGTCATCGTGTAAAATCAATGCCGGTGTAAAGTAATTGTTCCAGCTGCTTACGAATGTGAAGATGGCCTGAACCGCAATCGCCGGTTTCATCAGTGGAAGTACGATCTGATTAAAGGTATGGAACTCGCCGGAACCGTCGATACGCGCCGCCTCGATGAGGGACAGCGGCAGGGCGCTTTCCATGTACTGTTTCATGTAGAAAAATGTAACCGGTGCTGCGATCGTCGGCACAATCAGAGGAATAAAGGAATCCTCCAGATGCATCTTTCCAACCAGCTGTACGAATCCAAGTGCCGTTACCTGTGTCGGGATCATCATGATCATCAGGATGAACGGATAGATGAACTTTTTCAGCCCAAAATCATATGCGTGGATTGCGTAAGCCGTCATGGTCGAGAAATAAACGGAAACCAGTGCGCTTAAGCCTGCTACGATAATACTGTTTAACATACCGTTCCATACCGGAAGTGTTCCCGCGAGCAGATTCTTCCAGTTCTCCAGAAGATGCGAGCTCGGTGCCAGTGTGAATCCGGACTGCAGCTGTCCGTTTGATCTCGTTGCATTCACAAACAGGATGTAGAACCAGAACAGACAGAAAAACGAAATAATCATCAATACCACATATGCAATGGCTCTTCTTGTATGAATATTCATTCCTTTATGTACTTCTCTTGTTTCCATACAGCTCACCCCTTTCTCTTGTCATTGCCGGTAATCTTAAATACTACAAGACTTAATACACCGGTGATGAAGAACAATACAACTGACAACGCACCCGCCATACCATAGTTCTTACTGTACAGATGCTTATTCAAGAACATAATCAGCGTCATGGAGGAACGCATCGGATCTCCGGTTCCATTTGTCAAAATCTGCGGCACATCGAACAGCTGTAAACCGCCGATGAGAGAAGTAATCAGCACATATACCAAAATCGGGCGCAGCAGCGGCAACGTAATCTTGAAGAATACCTGCATGGAAGTCGCCCCGTCTACCTCGGCAGCCTCAAAGAGTGAGGTATCGATTCCCATCATTCCTGCCATGAGAAGGATTGTCGTATTGCCGAACCACATCAGGCAATTCATGAATGCAACCAGTCCTCTTGTGCTTCCAACATTGGAAAGGAATTTGTAAGGTGTATCGATAAAGCCAATCTGCATAAGCAGTGAGTTGATAGGACCGCTGTCGGAAAACAATGTGAAGAACAACATGGCAAATGCAGATGCCATAATCAGGTTCGGCAGATA
>OKRW01003138.1_pt1 | contig 10977 bp, 8 predicted proteins | sample 1601151 | NCBI WGS metagenome assembly OKRW01 (sample SAMEA3541471, study PRJEB24748) | human gut metagenome | biome: human gut; feature: human-associated habitat; material: faeces | place: China | collected 2012 | reverse complement strand
TGGGATAAAGTAATCAGAGGTTGGAAGATTCTTTGTGTCAACCAATGCACCGGCCCATGTACCGGCCATATGCATACCAACAATGATGAAAGTACAGGTAATCGCGCCAATCCACATGGCAGAATGAAGGCTCTTTGTGTTCTTAAATCCCATCGCACGAACGGCAGTCTGCGGAAGTCCGAGTGTACCGAAACCAACCAGAATCCAGAAGCTAAGTAAAGTTCCCGGAGTATATACAGAGAACAGGTCGTCATAGACACCTGGAAGATTCTGTGCCAGTCCGGCATCAATTCCGGCAAGCCCGCCGCCTGCTTTTAATACGAAGAAGATAAACAGGAAAGTGCCGACACACATGATAATTCCCTGAATCGTATCAGTAATGGCAACGGCGGTAAATCCACCAAACGAAGTATAGATAATAACTACCGCACCAAAAATTAATAAAGAAGCAACATGGTCAAGTCCGGTAATAGAGGAGATGAGAGTCGCTCCACCGGTAAACTGTCCGATCATCTGTGCCATAAAGAAAGCAACCATAAGTAAACTTGTGATAATTACTAAGGCATCACTCTTATAGCGGGCCTTTAAATATCCAACAACCGTAACAGCTCCCGTTCGTCTTGAAACCATGGCAAGCTTATTACCAAGTACACCAAGAACTAAAAAGGTAACCGGCACCTGTACCGTAGCAATCCATGCCTGCGCGTAGCCGTAAGTAAGACCTGCGGCACCAGGACCGGATAAAAAGGAACTGGCAGAAGTATAAGTCGCCATCGTTGTCATCGCAAGAAGAAGCCCGTTCATGTTTCTTCCGCCGATAAAGAACTTCTTTTCCGAGGAAGTATGCTGCTTCTTTCCCTGCTGTTTACTGAACACGATACCGATAATCGCATTTAAAGCAAGGTAAACAATAAAAATAGCAAGAATAATTTTCTGGCTGGAAGACATTATTCTTCGCCTCCTTCCTCTTCATCATCGTATTCAAAATCAATGAATACTTTCTTGAGTAAATACCATACTCCCAGAAGAGAAAGAACAATTGTTCCCAAAGTAGACACACTAAACCATGCCGGCATACCAAGAAAATAAAGCCCGGTTCCATTCAGTAAAAATGCACTGGAAATATGCCATACACAGCAGATTGCGACAACGACTAGCGTTCCACGGATTTCACGGATACACTGCTCATGCTTCTCCTGTTTTGTTAATTTTTTCATCTTTCGATTCTCCTTAAATTAAAGATCAGATTCACGGAGGATATCTGCCAAGAATATTATCATATAAATGAGGAATAAAATCAACAGGATTTTACTATTTAATTCATTAACAACAGACGTCCGGGCAGTTTTACTACGTCTTTCAGAAAAAAGGATAACTCCCGGCTTCGTCTTTAAATTTTCCACAATTTTGACATTTTTTTGAATTTATAATTGACAATCAAATAGGTGATATGGTAAATTTTTAAATAAATAGTTAACAGGTAGGAATAACCAGATTCTCTATGATTTAAAGGGAGATATGAAGATACAGACAAGGGGCTGCATTTAGATAAAGGGATGTTCTAATGCAGCTTTTTTCGAGCTTGTATATGGGGAAAGAAGGAAGTAACATGGCGTTAAGACGAAGAAACCGATTACGATTAGGAGACTTGCTGATTCAGCAAAACGTACTGACACAGGAACAGCTGCAGGAGGCACTGCGTCGGCAGAAAGGTACGAATAAGAGGATTGGCGAGATTTTAGTCGAGGAAGGTTTCATTACAGAGGAGATGATCACCCGTGCCTTAGAGGCGCAGATGGGACTTAAGACGGTACAGCTTCGTGGTCTTACGGTACCAAAAGAGGTAAAGGATCTCGTTGATGTCAAGTTACTGAAAAGATACAGTGTTTTTCCTTTTGAATTAGACCCTTATAATGCGAATATTTTACATCTTGCGATGGCAGATCCGCTGGACTTCGAGGCAATTGACGATATTGCGATTGTAACGAATATGCAGATTGAGCCATATATTGCAACGAGAAGAGATGTAACAAATGCTATTGACAGAAACTATGGTGAGGCAGAAACTATTGATGCAGTCAACCGTTTTGCGCGTGAGAGAGCGCAGCTTCGAGGGAATGTAGCGGCAACTGCAGATGACAGTGAGATTAATGATGCACCAATCGTACAGCTTGTCCGTTCTATATTAGAGCAGGCGGTACGGCAGAGAGCGAGTGATGTACATATTGAAGCATTAGAGACAAAGGTTCGTGTACGTTACCGTGTTGATGGTGCCCTATGTTCGAAAATGGAGTACGATAACAGCCTGCTTCCAGCCATTTCTACCCGTATTAAGATTATGGGTGGTATGGATATCGCAGAGAAGAGAAAGCCGCAGGATGGACGAATGTCTCTCGTTGTAGACGGGCAGGAGTACGATATCCGTATTTCCTCCGTACCGACTGTATATGGAGAGAAGATTGTTATGCGAATTTCTTCGAAGGTGAACCTGGCAAAGGATAAGAAGGAGTTAGGTCTTGCACCGGATGAGTTGAAAAGATTTGACCATATGATGTCTCATCCACACGGAATTATTTTCGTAACGGGACCGACCGGAAGTGGTAAGTCCACAACACTTTATACGGCATTGTCAGAGTTAAACAGTGAGGAAGTGAACATTGTAACGGTAGAGGACCCGGTAGAGGCAGCGTTAGAAGGAATTAACCAGATTCAGGTGAATAATAAAGTACAGCTTACGTTTGCGGCGGCACTTCGCTCGATTCTCCGACAGGATCCGGATATTATTATGATCGGTGAGATTCGAGACAGCGAGACGGCCTCTATTGCGGTACAGGCCTCTATCACCGGACATTTGGTAGTATCGACCTTGCATACAAACAGTGCAACAGGAACCCTTGGCAGAATGGTGGATATGGGTGTAGAACGATATATGTTAGCGGATTCTGTAGTCGGTGTTATCGCGCAGCGACTGGTAAGAAGGCTTTGTCCGCACTGCCGGAAGAAGCGTCTGGCAACGTTGGAAGAGAAGAAGCTGATGCGTCTTCCACAGGAAAAAGATGTAGAGATTTATGAACCGGGTGGCTGTAATCTCTGTAATAATACAGGGTATTATGGACGAAAAGGTATTTTTGAGATTATGGAAGTGAATGAAGAGATACAGCGACTGATTGCCACGGGCAGTGATTCAAAGATGCTCATCGAGGCGGCGAGACGGAACGGAATGCGGACGCTTCGTGAGAATGGTATCAGGGATGTTTTAGATGGGGTTACTTCTATAGAAGAAATGCAGAAAGCTTCTTACGAGTAGAAGCAGGCACAGAGGCAGACAGAGTGCAATGGACTGTAACCAAAAAGAAACATTGATGAAATGGTATTCCTGAGAAATACAGAGTAACAGGCAAAGATAGAAGAGGCAGTTTTCTGGGGAAATGTATAGAATATAAGAAGCTGCGAAGGGGAAAGAAATGTACGATTTAAGTGAGATATTGATTCATTCGGTCGAATGTAGAGCTTCGGATATCCATCTTTCAGTCGGAAGAGCACCGAACTACCGTATTGACGGGGTTCTTCACACCGAGGGGGAGGAGAAGTTAAAGCCGGATGATGTAAAGAATCTGATCATGCCTTTATTAGATGAAAGACATAAAAGAGAATTAGAAGAAAGTGGACAGACGGACTTTGCACACGCCATTCCCGGTGTAGGGAGATTCCGTGTGAATGTATTTAAGCAAAGAGGAACGCTGGCGAGCGTCATGCGAGCACTGCCATTTGAGATTCCGGAGCCGGACATGCTTGGGATTCCGCCGGAAGTTGTGGCAGTGACGGAGAAAAAGAGAGGTCTTGTCCTTGTAACGGGACCGACCGGAAGTGGTAAGTCCACGACCCTTGCTTCTCTGATACAGGTCATTAACCGTACCAGAGCAGACCACATCATCACACTCGAAGACCCAATCGAATATCTGCATAAGCATGATAAATCCATCGTAAATCAGAGAGAGATCGGAAGCGATACGGAAAACTATGCAAAGGCACTCCGCGCCGCACTCAGGGAGGACCCGGACGTTATTTTAGTAGGAGAGATGCGAGACTTAGAGACTATTTCTACTGCAATCACAGCCGCCGAGACAGGTCATCTCGTATTATCGACACTCCATACAATCGGAGCGGATAAGACCATCGACCGAATTATTGACGTATTTCCGCCAGATCAGCAGCAGCAGGTGCGGATCCAGCTTGCCGCCGTATTAGAATGTGTCGTGTCCCAGCAGTTATTAAAGCGTTCCGATGGACAGGGACGTGTGGCAGCCTTAGAAGTGCTGTTTGCCAATAATGCGGTCCGCAACCTGATCCGTGAGGGAAAGACATTTCAGATTGCTTCAATCATCCAGACGAGTAAGCGTCTTGGAATGCAGATGATGGACGATGCGCTCTATGACTTATATATGCAGCGTATGGTAGACGGGGAGACAGTCATCAGCTATGCACAGGATCCTGTCACAATGAACAAGAAGATTAACTTTATTTAGATAGTTTAGAAAGGTAACAGCTATGCCGGGTTATTTCTATATCGTGGCAGATAAAGCGGGGAAGGAAAAGCGAGGCAAGATGGAGGCGAACAACAGGGACGCCGCCAAGGAGCTTTTAAAGAAAGATGGCTATGTCATTCTTTCCTTAGAAGAACAGAGTCAGCAGTTTGATATGAACTTCACTTTTGGCAGGAAGTTAAAGCCGAGAGACCTTTCCGTATTCTGCCGACAGTTCGTCAGCATTTTAGAGTCAGGTGTCGCCATGAAAGAAGCACTTGCAATGTTAGAGGAACAGACGGAAAATAAAACATTGAAGAAGTCCATTGCGGAAGTTCTGACCAATATCGAAAAGGGAAATTCACTGGCAGATGCAATGCGAGGAGAAAGTCATGTATTTCCGCCCATGCTTATTAACATGGTGGAAGCCGGAGAGAGTTCCGGTAACTTAGAGATGGCGTTTTCCAGAATGGCAGAACAGTTTGAAAAGGAAGCTAAGTTGAAAGCAACGGTAAGAAAGGCAACCGTCTATCCGATTGTCCTGATTTTTGCCTGTATCGGTGTTATCGGGGTTATGCTTTTATACGTTATCCCTATTTTCATCGATATGTTTAAAGAAATTGACATGGAAATGCCTGCCTTTACGATGTTTGTCATGGGGCTTAGTGAGTGGGCAGGAACCCATGTTTATATAATTGTTGGAGTCGCAGTCGCAATATTTGCTGCGTATCAGGCATATTATCGGACAGAAGGCGGAAGAAAGAATATCGATAAGATAAAGATGAAGATGCCACTGTTTGGACAGTTAGTTGTAAAGTCCAACTGTTCCCGGTTCGCAAGAACCGCCAGCACATTGCTTGCCGCCGGTGTGCCGATGATAGATTGTCTTGACATCGTGTCAAGAATCGTCAATAATATACATTATTCGATGGCAATTCAAAATGCCCGTGAAGAAGTTATGAAGGGAATTCCGTTATCGGAACCTTTAAGAGATGCCGGAATCTTTCCTCCGATGGTATACCACATGACTGGTATCGGTGAGGAAACCGGTAATATAGAACAGATGCTTAATAAACTTGCCGACTATTATGACGAGGAAGTGGAGATAACCACCCAGACCATCCTCGCTGCCATGGAGCCATTGATCATCGTATTTATGGCAGTTGTCGTCGGCTCATTAGTTATTGCTTCTATCCTGCCGATAGCAGCGATGTATGAGGGATTAGATAATCTCTAATCTTTTAACGATATATTTTCGAAAATGCGAATCGTGTCTGTACGAAGAAACAATTTTAAAGAAAATGTACCAATATTCCAGAGGGTGAAATACAGTCTTGGCATAGGGAGGCTGCAATCATCATAGATTTTGTAGCCGGGCAAAGCGATGCAGAATTATTTTGCAGTAGCTGCTGCACCGTTACAAAAACGAAAACAAACAATAAGTTGTGTGTATGTTTGCATTTTTGTTGCATAAAAGCGGGAGAAAATGCAAGCATATATGAGGAAAAGGAGAAATGAACATGTTAAAATGGCTTAACAACAAGAAAAAAGACAACAAAGGTTTCTCTCTTGTAGAGTTAATCATTGTAGTTGCTATCATGGCTATCTTAGTTGGTCTGTTAGCACCACAGTATATTAAATATGTAGAGAAATCAAGAAAATCTGCAGATGCTAGTAACTTATCTGAGATGGTAAATGCATTACAGGTATATGCAGGAGATTCTGATGCAGATGATTTACCTTATGATGAGTATACCATTACTATAGATAAGGATGGTTCTAGTGTAGAAGGAAAAGATGCTACTAACACAGCAGCTAAAAAAGCTATTGAATCAGCTACAACAGATTTTATAAATATAAAATTAAAATCTAAAAAGTGGAAAGAGGATGGTACATATTCTGCAATCACTGCAAAAGTTAAAATTGAAGAAAATGGATCAGAAGTATCATATACTCCAGGAAAGCTGCAGGATTTTGTAGCAAATAAAAAATAAATAATAGTTGTTTCATATTTTCTAAATAGAGGCAAAACTGTAACCCCTTAACCCCACTACATAAAGAAAGATTTTCCTATGCTTCTTTTATTAGAATTCATACCATACATAACCATTTTTCTCTTCGGCATTGTCGTAGGCAGCTTCCTTAATGTCTGCATCTATCGGCTGCCGGAGAGGGAGTCCATCGTGAAGGTGCCGTCCCACTGCATGAGCTGTGGGGCGCAGCTTCGATGGTTTGATTTGATTCCGCTGTTTAGCTGGCTGTTTCTTAGGGGACGTTGCCGGCGGTGCAAGGCGGAGATTTCTGTGCAGTACCCGATTATAGAAGGACTAAATGGTTTCCTCTGGGTATTTGTCTTTCTGGTAAATGGAATGAATGTGATGAGCGTGGTCTACTGTCTCATGACTTCGGCTTTGCTTGTCCTTTCTGTCATTGACTGGAGAACTTTTGAGATTCCATTTGGGATAAATGTATTCCTTGGAATTCTTGGAATTGTGGCGGTTGTTCTCGATAAAGGAGAATGGCTTAACCATGTGATCGGCGCAGTGTGTGTCAGTGGTTTCCTGCTTCTTTTATATCTGCTTTCCAAAGGCAGAGCCATTGGAGGCGGAGATATCAAGCTGATGGCAGCGTGCGGGCTGTTGCTCGGCTGGCAGAAGAGTATTCTGGCATTTTTACTGGGTTGTATAGTAGGTTCCGTGATTCATCTGTTTCGCATGAAAATCAGTAAAGAAGGTCACGTCCTTGCGATGGGACCGTATCTTGCGGCAGGGATTTTCCTTGCAGCTCTTTTTGGAGGGCAGTGGATTCACTGGTATCTTGATGCGTTGGGAATCTGACTCTGATATGGAATTTACCAGAGTCAGATTCCTGGCAGATATATGCAGGAAAGAAATGTGTAATTCCTGTATTCGTAAGAAAATATTTTTCCCGTATAAAAGTACAGGAAAGGGATAGAGAATATACAAAGAAACACATACAGGAATTGCCTGTATTTTTATATTGGAAAAATGAGAAACTGCAGAGATTGTTCTCTGGTATTTAGATAAGAAAGATGCAAAGTACAGGTTGGAGGAAAGCAAAATGGCGAATATGTTAACAATAGAGGTTGGCACGGCAGAGATTCGTGTCGCCGAAATGCGAGATGATAAGAAGGGCAGCAGTATACGCCGTTGCTTTCGTTTTGCTGTGCCACAGGGACTCGTAGAAGATGGTCTGGTCCGGGATGCCGGCGGACTGGGGGAACAGCTTAAGAACGAACTGCTCTCAAGAAAGATTTCTGCGAGAAAGGTTCGATTTATTGTGGCATCAAGCCGAATTGCAACAAGGGAAGTGCGAATTCCTTTTATTAAGAAAAACAGAATTCAGGACCTGATCGAGACAAATGCGACAGATTATTTCCCGATTGATCCGGCGGAGTACAACATTTCGTATCGTATCATTGATATTGAGGAAGAAGGAGAAGGCAAGGAGAAGGAAAAGAAATACCATCTGATGGTGTATGCCTGCCCGAAAGATGTTGCAGAGTCGTACGAACAGCTTGCGGAAGCGGCAGGATTAATGTTGTCTTGTCTTGCACATATCGGTGACAGTGTGTACATGGCGGTGCGTGATGTCTATAAAGAAGGAACGCACATGCTGATTAAGATAGAAGAAGATGCGATGCTTGTTTCCGTTGTCCGGGACGGGGAACTACGGATGCAGAGAAATATTAACTACGGTATTAACGGAGCGGTAGAGGCAGTGCAGATGTTCCCGGTATTTGGAGAACATCTTTCCTATGAGGAAGCCCTTTCTCTTATGAGAAAGCGAAATTGTGTAAGACGTACATTGAATCTGAATTCAGATATCGCGGAGCCGGAGGATGAGACAGAAGAAATCAAGGAAGCAAGAACAGAAGTTTCCCAGAATCTCAGGTATCTTGTCGGTAATATTTCCCGAATCATGGACTATTACCTGGCGAGGAATCCAGGCAATGGATTTGACACGATTGAGTGCTGCGGTATCGGTGCGGCAGTTCTCGGAGTGACAAAGCTGCTGTCGCACGAACTTGCACAGAAGGTAACACCGTTAGAAAATGCGGGTCATACTTTTGCAAAAAGTGAAGAGACGGACAATGCAGAGGCGATTTATATTGCACTCTTTGGTGTGGACGGAAACAGTGCGAACCTGATGGAACAGGTAAAGCGGGGAAAAGGTGGCAAAAAGAAGCGGAATGGTGAGGATATCCGTGGTGCTGTCGTTGTCTTTGTGATTGGGGCGGCTGCTTCGATCATTCTGGTTGCCTTTTCTTTAGGAAGCCGTCTGTACCAGACGCAGAGACAGAAACGTCTGAATACGGAAATTACAAAAAATGAGTCAGCAGAAACGATTTACAATGAGTATAAATCGATGAAGGAAAAGTACAGCCAGTATGAGCAGATGTATAACTTTACGAATACACCAAATGAAAGTCTGGTTGCTTTTTTAGGGGAATTAGAGCAGAAAATGCCGTCAACCCTTGTGATAGATAGCTTTACTTCCACGGGAACCGGAGTTTCTTTCTCCGTAGAGGTGGCAAATAAAAAGGAAGCGGCAAATACATTAATGCAGCTTCGGAAGTTCGAGTCACTGACCGGGGTGTCTACAACGGGAACAAGTGAAGATGAGAGTGGCATTGTCACGATGTCGGTAACGGCAAATTATGCACAGCCGGCGGTGATGGCAGATACACAAGATCAGTAGGAGGCAGAAAACATGAATTTAGATCTTTCAAGTATATCGAACAGAGAAAAAAGAATGTTATTGATGCTTTTTGGTGTTATTTTGATGGTACTCAGTTACGTGGCGGTCTTTCGTCCGCAGATGGACAAGGCTTCGGAAATCTCCGCTCAGAATGAGACACTTGATTCGCGTCTCGATGAGCTTCTTGATATGGCGGCGAAAAAGGAATATTACCAGAGGGAAACGCAGAATATGCAGGATGAGATTGATAAGTACTGTGAGCAGTTCCCGGCAGATATCAAGGAGGAGGACGGAATCGTTCTTGCACAGAATATTGAAAAGGCATCGGGAATTACGATTGATACGGTGGGAACCGGTGTCCGACTGATGGTTTCAGATGATGGAACGGTAGATGAGGAAAGTACGGAGCAACAGCAGACGTTGAGCGAGCAGGATAATGCGGCAACGAAGGAACAGGTGGATAAGATCGAGGGAAATACCGAAGCGACAACCGAGACACAACAGCAGACAGATGATGCGCTCATAGAGGATAGTACGACACTGTACCGGACGCAGGATACCTTAAGTTACAAAGGAAGTTACGAGAATCTAAAGAAGGCGGTTACTTATATTAACGGTCAGACGGGACGAATGACTGTGGAGAATATCACGATGACTTTTGATTCCGGAAGCGGAGGGCTGACCGGAACAATGACGGTAAATATTTACTCCATGAGTGGTATCGGAAATCAGTACAGCGAACCGGATGCCGGAACTTCAACCTATGGGAAGAAGAATCTGTTTGGAACGCTTCAAAAACAAAAATAACAAAAAGAAAAATAAATAAAAAAGCGCGGGAAAGGATGTGACTGCAATGAACAAAAAAACATTGAGACAGGATAACGCAGGTATGAGTTTACTTGAGTTAGTTGTCGCAGTCAGCATTTTTATGGTTCTCGCGCTTCTTCTTTTTCGTGGATTTGTCAGTTCTTCCCGGTTAAACAAAAAGTCGGGCATTTATCTTTCGGCAACGACAACAGCACAAAATATCATGGAGGAGATTAAGGCAAAGACATTTGCACAGACCGCACTTGCTTTTAATTATCCGATAAACCCGGTGACGAAGGAAAATCGTTTTAGCTTTCTGCAGGATGCGGCCGATATTTCTGCGCCGGAAGATTCTGGTGATGCGGAGGAAAATGATAATACAGATGGCAGCACGTCTTCTGTAGTGACAAAGGAAATGATAAAGTCCGGTGATAAATATCAGAAGACAAAGCTTTACGAGGAAGTTGGAAATGATGCGGACAAGGTTACTTCTTCGATTCTTTCCATAGATAAAGGAAAGACTTATACCTTTTTACCCCGCACGAAGGGAAGCAATGCGTCAAAGTATTATTTTTCAATGGAAGGCATTCGAAACCAGAACAATACGTTTGATGCTCTGATACAGTTTGATGGAAGTAAAACTTCTGGTTATAAAAAGGGCACTTCCAGTAAGAAAACAGGGAAAAATGATTATCTGATGCCGAATATCTCCAAGCTTGATACGGAAAAGAATGCATTTTTGATTATGGATCAGGACTGGGATGAGAATGCGATGCAGACAATGATAAAAGAACAACTGGTTGAGGCACAGAAAAAATATCGTGAGGATGGCGGCTCAAAGAATGTGGCAGATCCGACAGAATTAGATTATGACAAGGTATATGCGAATACGAAGCGTATTCTTGAGATTAAAGTGACAAAAGAA
>OKRW01003136.1_pt1 | contig 10980 bp, 7 predicted proteins | sample 1601151 | NCBI WGS metagenome assembly OKRW01 (sample SAMEA3541471, study PRJEB24748) | human gut metagenome | biome: human gut; feature: human-associated habitat; material: faeces | place: China | collected 2012 | reverse complement strand
GTATTTTTGTGCCGAATATCTCAATCGGTATTCCGGTTGTCAAATCTGTGCGCAGGCATACGCAGATGTTTCTGGATGTGCATCTCATGATCGACCGGCCGCATCGCTACGTGGGAGCGTTTTGCGATGCCGGTGCGGATCTGGTCGTGTTTCACGTCGAGGCGGACGAACCGCAGGATGTGTTTGCCGCGATCGAGGACGTGAAAGCACATGGCAAGAAGGTCGGCCTCGCCATCAAGCCGAAAACGCCGGAAAGTGTGCTCGTTCCGTATCTGCCGCTGCTGGATCTGGCTTTGGTCATGACGGTCGAGCCCGGCTTCGGCGGACAGCGCTTCATGGCCGATCAGCTGCCGAAGATCGCAGCGCTGCACGAGCGCATCCTGCAGGTCAATCCCGGCTGCGAGCTGGAAGTGGACGGTGGTATCGACCCGGAGACAGCTCCGCTTGTGAAGCGGGCAGGCGCAAATGTTCTCGTGGCCGGCAGCGCCGTGTTTCGCCGGTGTGACCGCGCGGCCGCCATCGCCGCCATTCGCAACGCTTGATTCAGGACGGTATTGTCATGTCATTTTTCCCGAACGCACTTGAAAATCTCATTGACCGGTTCGCTGCACTGCCCGGGGTCGGGCGCAAAAGCGCGCAGCGGCTGGCATTTCATATTCTGTCCCTCCCGGAGGAGGAGGCGCTGAAGTTTGCAGACGCCATTGTGGATGCGAAAAAGAGCGTCACCCTCTGCCCCGTGTGCCAAAATCTCACCGCCGGAGGCCTTTGCTCCGTGTGCGCCTCCCCCAAGCGGGACGAGAGCACCATCTGCGTGGTGGCCGACCCCCGGGACGTGCTGGCCATTGAACGCAGCCGGGAATACAATGGCCGCTACCATGTGCTCCATGGGGTGCTTTCGCCCATGAATCATGTGGGGCCTGACGACCTGCAGATCAAATCTCTGGTGGAGCGAGTGGCCGCCGGTGGCATCCAGGAGGTCATCATGGCCACCAATCCCGACACCGAGGGGGAGGCCACGGCTATGTATCTATCAAGGCTGCTAAAGCCCTTCGGGGTGAAGGTCACCCGGCTGGCCTACGGCATCCCCGTGGGCGGACATCTGGAATTTGCCGATGACGCCACGCTCATGCGGGCCCTGGAAGGGCGGCGAGAGCTGTGAAAAAATGGATGTGCGCGGCCCTTGCGGCGCTGCTGCTTTGCAGCCTCACCGCCTGCGGCAAGACCGAGGAGCCGGAGCGGCAGGACATTTTTGCCATGGACACCTATATGAGTCTGGCGGCCTACGGGGACGGAGCCCGGGAGGCATTGGCGGCCGCAGCCCGAGAAATAAACCGCCTGGAGCAGGAGCTTTCCCGGACGGTTTCTGCCAGCGATATTTACAAATTGAATGACAGCGGCAGCGCCGTGGTCAGCGAGGAAACGGCGGCGCTGCTCCAAAGCGCCATGACCTACAGCGCCGCGACGGGCGGCCTGTTTGATGTGACGGTGGCGCCCCTGGTGTCCCTGTGGGGCATCACCACGGACAGTCCCCGGGTCCCATCCCAAAGTGAAATTGATGCGCTGCTGCCTCTGGTTGGGAGTGGTCATATCCATATGGATGGCAATGCCGTGACCCTGGACAGTGGCTGCGCCGTGGACCTGGGCGGCATTGCCAAGGGCTACGCCAGCGACCGGGTGGCGCAGGTGCTGCGGCAATATGCCGTCACCGGGGCCGCCGTGTCCTTGGGAGGTAACGTTTATGTCTGCGGTCAAAAGAGCGACGGCAGCGCCTGGAGCGTGGCGGTGCAGGACCCGAAGGACACCGGCGCCTACGCTATGACCCTGGAGCTGACGGATGTGTTCGCCGTGACCTCGGGGGGCTACCAGCGGTATTTTACCGACTCGGACGGAACCGTTTATCAGCATATTTTAGATCCCCGCACCGGCCACCCTGCTCAGACAGACCTGCTGTCGGTGACGGTTATCGGACAAAACGGGACTATGGCCGATGCCTATTCCACGGCCCTCTATGTCATGGGGGAGCAGGCTGCCTGTGATTTTTGGCGGCACAGCGGCGGGGCCTTTGACCTGGTGCTCATTACGGCAGACGGACGGGTGCTTTACACCCCCGGCCTGGCCGATTCCATTTCCCAAAAGGGGGCAGACTATGACTTCCAAGAGGTCTCAGCCTGAATTAAAACCGAAGCCGCTGGATGCGGTGGTGGTGTTGGCGGTGGTGCTGCTGGCTGTGGGCGCGGCTCTGTTGGCCTACGGCGGCAAGGGGGAGGGCTCCCTCACTGCCACTGTGAAGCATCGGGGACAGGTGGTGGCCCAGGTGGAGCTTTCGTCTCTGCCGGGGGAAAAAACCATCGCTATAGACGGCACCTACCATCTGACCGTTATCCTGGATAAAACCGGTGCTGCCGTCACGGACAGCGATTGCCCCGGACAGGATTGCGTCCATACCGGGCGCATTACCCGGGCAGGACAGAGCATCGTGTGCCTGCCGGAGCAGGTCGTTGTCACCTTGGAGGGGAAAACCCCCTCGGCGGACGTGATCCTGGGATAGGAGGCGGACGGATGAAGCTGACAACAAAAAAATTGGCCCTCTGCGCCGTTTTAACGGCCCTTGCTTTGGGTCTCAGCACGCTGGAAAACCTGTTTCCCGTGTCCCTGGTGGTGCCCCTGCCGGGCATCAAGCTGGGCCTTGCCAACATCGTCACGGTGTTTGCCCTGTACCAGCTGGGGGCCGCCCCGGCATTGGGGATTTTGGTGGCCCGGTGCCTGCTGGGTTCCCTGTTCGCGGGAAACGCCTCGGCCTTACTGTTTTCCCTTATGGGCGGCGTAGGAGCTATGCTTGTGATGATAGCTCTGCGCCGGGTGCGGGGGTTGTCCGTTTACGGTGTGTCCATCGCCGGAGCGGCGGCCCATAATATCGGGCAGATCGGCGCCGCCATGATCGTATTGGGCGGCACGGCAGTGCTGGGGTATCTGCCGGTGCTGCTGGGAGTGTCCCTGCTTACGGGGACGCTGACAGGCTTTGTGGCAGGCCTGCTGTTCCGAGCTATGAAAAACATACATTTTGCCCGGTAATCCCCCGTTATTCCGGGGGGGCGAAGCGATTGCGGGAATCCGTTCTTTCATCTTTTTGGAGATACGGATCGCGAAGCCGGCGTGCGCACCGGCTTCGCAATGACAAATTATATCTGGTGAGGAGAGCAAATATGGACAGAAAAGACGAGATCATTTTGCAGCAAATGGATCTGATCCGCTCCATGACCGAGCGGAACCTCCGTAGCATGGACACGGATTTTTGGGGCACGCCCTTGATGGGAAAAAAGACAAACCAGCCCCCAATATCGGAAAAATCCGAGAAACCGGCCTCCCAGACCCAGGCGGCAAAGCCCGAGGAAAAGGAAGAAATTCCCCCTAAGGAGAAAATCGAGGATCTGCTGGCGGAGCTGGATAGCTATGTGGGCATGGACGCCATCAAGACCGAGGTGCGCAGCCTCATCAACATGGTCCAGGTCTATAAGCTGCGCCGGGAGCATGACCTTCCCACCACAGATATGTCACTGCACATGGTCTTTTCCGGCAACCCCGGCACCGGCAAGACCACCGTGGCCCGCATCATGTCCCGCATCTATCACAGCCTGGATATCCTCTCCAAGGGCCAGCTGGTGGAGGTGGACCGCAGCGGTCTGGTGGCCGGCTATGTGGGCCAGACGGCCCTAAAGACCCAAAAAGTCATTGAAAAGGCCATGGGCGGCGTGCTGTTTATCGACGAGGCCTACGCCCTCAACGGCAAGAGCGAAAACGACTTTGGCCAGGAGGCCATTGACACGATCCTAAAGGCTATGGAGGATCACCGGGATGATTTGGTGGTCATCGTGGCGGGCTACACGGAGCTGATGGACCGGTTTATCCACTCTAACCCTGGCCTGGAGTCTCGCTTTAACCGCTTTTTGATGTTTGAGGATTATACTCCGGAGCAGATGGTAGCTATATTCAAGATGCAGTGCAAGAAGGGCTGCTATGTGCTGGCCCAGGGCACCGAGGAGCTGGTACGGGACTTCATCGCCGAGGAGAGTGCCGACGATTCCTTTGGCAACGCCCGGGGTGTGCGCAATCTCTTTGAGCATATCCTGGTGGCTCAGAATAACCGCCTGGCAAAAATGGAGAACGTGACCCGGGATGACCTGATGCAGATTCTACCGGACGACGTGCTCCATGCCCGGGGCAAGATAGACGAATGATAAAAGCGAGGCAGCAAGATCCATGAACGACATCACTCTGCGCCATGTGTGCAAGTCCTATACCACCCAATCCACGGATATTATGATCGACCATGCGCAACCTCCTACCCGCACACGGCAAGTGCTGCGGGACGTGAATGTGACCTTTCCGCTGGGAAAGCTCACCGTCCTGGTGGGCCGCAGCGGGTGCGGAAAAAGCACGCTGCTGCGCCTGCTTTCCGGGCAGGATCAGCCCGATTCCGGGGAGATTGAAATTCCGGAGGGCTGGCACAGTGCCGTACTCAGTCCCGATCCCTATGTCATCACCTGGACCAGCGTCCTGCGCAATGTAGCCATGGCCTGCGGCGTGGGCCGCACCCCGGAGGAGCGGCTGCAGCTATCAGAGGATTTTGTGGAGATGGTGGGCCTAACAGACTATGCGGACCTGACCCCGGCGGAGCTATCCACAGGCATGAAGCAGCGGCTGGGTTTGGCGCGGGTGCTGGCCGGTCAGGCGGAGCTGCTCTTAATGGACGAGCCCTTTGCGGCCCTGGATTTTCTTACCCGGGCAGAGCTGCAGAGCCAGCTTTTGCAGATCCAGGCTCGGATGCCCCGGACTATTGTGCTGGTGACCCACCAGCTGGACGAGGCGATTTTGCTTGCACAGAAGATTGTGGTGATGCACTCGGACAGCAGCCTGTGGGAGTGCAGCTTGGCAGACAACGCCTACCCCCGGGATGTGGACGAGCCACAGATGCGGGAGCTGAAGCAGCGCATCACGGAGGAGTGCCGAAAATAAGAGCTTGTGGGAAAAACCAATGGTTTCCCACAAAGAGGCAATAGTCCGCTGTGTATATAATGTTAACGCAGCGGCAGGGAGAACGGATTACGGAACCAGTTTACACTGGCTCCGTAATGACAAGTGCTATAGGAAAACAGAATGCCGCAAGGAATGAACCGCACCCCATTTGTTAGATAAGTATGGTATAGTACTTGAACTAAGAAAGAGAGCGTTTTTTATAGCAAAAGGTATGCCAAACAAGGAGTATGCGGCGGAGCTGAGGAAACCCGCAATTGAAACCGTGCGGAAGCCTTTGACGTTGGGCACAGAAGCCGCCGCAGCATTCCATGCAGCTATACTACATCAGATCAAATGGTGCTGAATATGGTCACCGCCGGAGTGCTGCAGCAATTGCAGGATCAAGGCAAAGCTGAAGGGGCTTGCCGTCTGTAAATTACAGATGGCAAGCCCCTTTGTCGGCTTAAATAAATTTCATTACAATGTATTTGCCAGGCTTTTTTGGGGGCACTTGGCAATGCGTTTTGGGACCTACTGCTTGCAGTTTAGCCGGTAGATCCGCTCCATGCCCCGCAGCAGCAGGCTCTCGTCGTAGATGAAATCCTTGCGGCAGTAGGGGACAATGCAGCCCGCCAAGCCGCCGGTGGCCAGGAGCGTACATTTCTGCCCCAGCTCTGCCTCAAATCGATCGGCCAGACCGTCCATCATGGCTGCGGCGCCGAACACAGCGCCGCTTTGGATGGATTCCAGCGCCGTGCCGCAGATGGCCTGCTTCGGTGCCTGGATAGGCACCGACGGCAGCTGCGCCGTGCCTGCAAACAGGGCCTGGATACCCAGCCGCACCCCGGCCAGGATAGCCCCACCGATGTACCGCCGGTCCTTATCCACTACCGTTACGGTGGTGGCAGTGCCCATATCAAAGATAATGGCAGGCAGGGGATATTCTGCCGCAGCAGCGGCATCGCCTGCCAAAATATCATTTCCCAGAGTATCCGCCTCCGGGATGGCCAGGGTCAAGCCGCTTTCGGAGCGAGGGGTAATGACGTAGGGCACGATTCCCGTCAGGTGCTGCACCACTTGGGACAAAACCGGCACCAAAACCGGCACCACGGAGCAGATGACCGCCCCGTCCACCTGAGAAAAATCCACACCCTCCCGGGCAAAGAGGCTATCTGCCAGGGCGAAGTATTCCTCCGCCGGGCGATCTGCTACGGTGCCCAGGCGGTAGAGCTTGCGCGACCGGCCATCGCCCTCCGGCAGGCCGAAAACGATATTGGAGTTGCCTATATCAACGGTCAGCAGCATTCCGTCCACCGCCTTACTTCTTCTTGCCGATGAGATCACCGGAGCCAGCACCACATTCACGCCGATCTCCAGTAAGAAGTTGCCGCCTGCCAGACCCAAAACCATGTACGCTCCGGCACTTTCATAGCCCAGAGCGGCAGCCCAGCCGTTGAGAGTGTCCATGAAGAACACCAGGCAGCCCAGCAGAAACACGCCCGTGTTCACTACGGGGCAGACAATGGCCGCCATGATAATGGCCAGCCACTGATTCTTCTTGCTTAGGGCTGTGTACACAAGACCGGCGATAAGGCCGCACAGCGTACCTTTCACCAAAACCGTTACGATCGTGCCCAAGGGATTGATAGGCAGGAAAGCTGCTGCCTGCCCGGCAACGAGGATCACTCCGCCGGACATGAGGCCCAGCCAGGCGCCTACCTTCCATCCATATACCGCAGCGCCCACCACAATGGGTACCAGGGATACATTGATGTTTAGCCCTCCGATTTGGAAGGTACCGCCTAAAAATTGCAGCACCAACACAATGGCGGTGAACACACCTGCGCCCACCAAGTTCTTTGTTTTCTGATTCACTTTTCAAACCTCCTGCTGCCGCTCCGGCAAATCCGGATGCAGCGCATATTCTTGGCGTGTGTTTGGTATACGCCGAAGGCATTGTACCCCATACGACAGTGAAATGCAAGATATTTTTTTCACGAACTTGGGAGGGCATGTGTTGTAGTCCTACAAACGCTGGGCTTGGGACATTTATTTTAGCCTTGAAAACGGCGGCACTTTCTGCTACAATTATTCAGTTAAAGTATGCCATCGAGTGACAAGGGCAGTATTTTGAATTGAGGTGAACTGCGTGTACTTAAAGGCTTTGGAAATTCAAGGCTTCAAGTCCTTTCCGGACAAAACGGTGCTAAACTTTGGCGAGGACATCACCGCCATCGTGGGCCCCAATGGGTCCGGAAAGTCCAATATATCCGATGCCATCCGCTGGGTCATGGGCGAGCAAAACAGCCGTCAGCTTCGCGGCGCCAAGATGGAGGATGTAATCTTCGGCGGCACCGAAAAGCGCCGGGCCATGGGTTTTGCCCAGGTGACGCTGGTCATTGACAATACCGAGCATATATTTAACCGCGATGAGGCGGAGGTGGCGGTGACCCGCCGCTATTACCGCAGCGGGGAGTCTGAGTATTATATCAACCGCCAATCCGTGCGGCTCAAGGACGTGAATGAGCTGTTCATGGATACCGGCATGGGCCGGGAGGGCTATTCCATCATTGGCCAGGGTAAGATCGATGAGATCCTCTCCGTCCGCAGCGACGACAGGCGGGAGGTATTCGAGGAGGCGGCGGGCATCAGCAAGTACCGCCACCGCAAGGAGGAGTCCGAGCGGAAGCTCCAGCGCACAGAGGAGAACCTGGTGCGCATCAACGATAAGATCACAGAGCTGGAGCTGCAGGTGGAGCCCCTGCGCAAGCAGGCGGAGACGGCCAAGAAATACCTGGTGCTCCGGGATGAGCTGCGGACCCTGGAGATCAGCGTCTGGCTGGAGAACCTGCAGAAGCTGAAGGCGGACCGGCTGAAGCTGCAAGCGGATTTTGAGACGGCCCAGGCCGACCAGAAAAAGGCCCAGGACGAGCTGGACCGGGTATATGCCCAGGCGGAGGAATGCTCCCGCCTGCTCCATGAAAACGACTGCGCTGCCGAGGAAAAGCGAGGAAGGATCTCGGCCCTGGAGAGCGCCATAGGCGAGCATGAATCCGCCGCCGCCGTGGCTCGGACCACGGCTCAGCACCACGCCGAGACCATCGAGCGCATGGATCGGGAGATGAGCGAGAGCCGCAGCCGCACGGAGTCCCTGCACGAGCAGATGCAGGTCATGGCCCGGCGCATGGAGGAAATAGACGCCTCCGCCCGGACCCTGGAAAACGAGATAGCAGCCCTCTGCGAGGAAATACGCGGCAGTAGCGACGCGGCAGCGGCGGCGGCGGCCCAACTGGAGCAGCTGCGCCGCCGGGAGGCCCAGGAGGTGGCCGGGGCGGCCCAGGCCCAGGCAGAGCTGTCTGCTATTACTGCCGGGTCGGACGAGATCGCCCAGCGCACGGCGGAGCTGACGGAGGAACTGACACAGAGCGAGGAAAAGCTGACGCAGACCCGCCGGGAGGCCGCACAGAACGAAAAGGAGCTGCTGTCCGCCCGGGAGGAGGAGCAGGCTGCCGCCAACATCATCGGCGGACACAGCCTGAAAATGGAGGGCCGCCAGCGCCGAGCCAAGGAGAGCATAGAGCAGAAAAATCAGCTCTCCCTACAGGAAAAGACTATCTCCGACCGGATCCGCCTGCTCAGCGAGATGGAGAAGGAGTATGAAGGCTTTTCCAAGGCGGTGAAGATCGTCATGCGGGCCGCCGAGGCCCGGACACTCTCGGGCATCCACGGCCCGGTGGGCAACCTCATCCACACCGATAAGGATTGCAGCGTGGCCATTGAGATCGCCTTGGGCGGCGCCCTGCAGCACATTGTGGTGGACACAAAAAACGACGGAAAAAACGCCATCGGCCTATTAAAACAGCGGGACGGCGGCCGGGCCACCTTCCTGCCGCTGGACACCATCCGGGGCAGGAGCCTCCGAGAAAACGGGCTGGAAAACGAATACGGCTTCGTGGGCATCGCCTCGGAACTGGTGCGCTGTGACGGGCGCTATGGCAGCGTCATTGGGAATTTGCTGGGTGCCACCGTGGTGGTGGAGGATCTGGATTGCGGCATACAAATGGCCAAGCGCCACGACAACCGCTTCCGCATCGTCACTTTGGACGGCCAGGTCATCAACGCCGGCGGCTCCATGACCGGCGGCAGCGTCAGCCGCAATGCGGGTATCCTGTCCCGATCCGGGGAGCTGGAGCAGCTGCACAAAAAGCTGAAAAAGATCCAATCTCAGCTTCAGGATGCCACCCTTCTGGCCGAAAGTGCCAACCGGGAGCTGCAGAAGGCCCAGTACGAGCTGGAGGTGGCCCGGAACCAGCAGCGCCAGGCCAATGACCGGGTGCTGACCCTGGAGGGGCGTAAAAATCACTATGACATGCTCATAGAGAGCCTGGAGCAGCAGCAGGAGAGCCTGCACATCCAAAAGGAAAACCTGCAAAAGCGCAGCACCGACGACGCCGGACGGATGGATACTATCCGCCGGACTATTGCGGACTTTACTGCCCGGGCGGAAGAGACCCGGGAGGAAATAGAAATGCTGCAGCGCCGGCAGGAGACTGCCCGGCAGGGCTTGGGTGAAATGACGGACCGATTGACGGAGAAAAAGGCCCAACAGGCGGCGCTCTCCGCCGAGGGCGAAAGCGCCCGGCGCAGCATGGAGGATCTGTCCCGATTGCGGGAGAGCCTGGAGGGCGAGCACACCGACCGGGAGAGTCTGCGCGCCCAAATGGAGCAGGCTATGGCCCAGGCTCGGGCCGAGGAGGAGCGGCAGCAGCAGGAGGCCCGGGAACTGCGCAGCGGCATCGAGGAGCACCGGCAGGCACTGCAGAAGCTCTCGGAGGAGAAGATGGCTCTGGAGACCCGGCGCAGCCAGACGGACCGCCTTAGCCGCACCTGCAACGACACACTCCTCAACTGCGAGCGAGAGGTGACTCGCCTGGAGGGCAAATTAAACGGCAGCGCTTTGGAGGAAAAGCAAATTCTGGATAAGCTGTGGGAGCGGTACGAGCTAAGCCACAGCGATGCCCAGGCCCTGCGTGTCGAGCTGGAGAGCGTGCCCAAGGCCACCCGGCGCATTGGCGAGCTGAATCGGGAAATCAAGGGCCTGGGGGCCATCAACATCGGCGCCATTGAGGAGTTTGACCGGGTGAACACCCGCTATACCTATCTCTCCGACCAGCGAAACGACGTGGAGAAGGCCAAGGAGGAGCTGCTGGGTATCATCGAGGAGATCACCAAGCAGATGACGGAGATTTTTGCTACTCAGTTTGAGATACTCAAGCAGAGCTTCCAGGAGACCTTCCTGGAGCTGTTCGGCGGCGGCCGGGCCACCCTGGAATTAGAGGATGAAAACGACATCCTCCGCTGCGGCATTGAGATCAAGGCCCAGCCCCCGGGCAAGCAGCTGAAGACCCTGTCGCTGCTCTCAGGCGGGGAGAAGGCATTTGTGGCCATCGCCCTGTATTTCGCCATTTTGAAGGTGCATCCCACGCCGTTCTGCGTGATGGATGAGATCGAGGCGGCACTGGATGAATCCAATGTGGTGCGCTACGCCAGGTATATGCGGCGCATTGCCGGCAAGACCCAGTTCATCGTCATCACCCACCGGCGCGGCACCATGGAGGCGGCGGATGTGCTCTACGGTGTGACGATGCAGGAGCAGGGCGTGTCCAAGATGCTGGAAAAGGATATCAATCTGGCTATTGCCAAAAAGCTGGAAAAGATGTTGACACTCTCCGGATTCCATGTGATTATGACGCGGGAGGAAGATGTTTCCATCGGGGATCCAGCTTTGGATACCGTAAAGGAGCGCAAAGTTTCCGATCTTCATAATCGTTTAGGTCTCATTGAAGAACAAGGCGATTGTATTTTTTTGAGCATTCACCAAAACCATTTTACCAGCAGCAGATATTATGGTACACAGGTATTTTATTCCACAAATGATCCATCCAGCGAAGAGCTGGCAGAAGCTGT
>OKRW01003129.1_pt1 | contig 10992 bp, 7 predicted proteins | sample 1601151 | NCBI WGS metagenome assembly OKRW01 (sample SAMEA3541471, study PRJEB24748) | human gut metagenome | biome: human gut; feature: human-associated habitat; material: faeces | place: China | collected 2012 | reverse complement strand
GGGCTAAAGCCGTTTTTATTCCACCAGCTTAGCTGGTGGTTTTTCTTCACTCAAGTTCTTAACAAAAAGAACGTCAAATCTTACGATTTGACGTTCAAAATCTGGTGCACCTCGCGCACTCATATCCGAACTTTTCTCCGCTTTCACGGCTTCCCCGAAAGCGACCGTTTCCGTACCTTCCTTATAGTTAAAGGTAATAAGCACCTTATCATCGTAGAGATAGATGGCATTGATGAAGGTATCCACCAGTGCCTGCCGCTGCTCCGGCTGGGTCATATCCAGCTTGCGGAAGCGAAGCAGCCAAAAGCGGACGAACTCCTCTTTCATCTTTGGCTTAGCCAGCCGTTCCTCTGCAATGCGGGCTTGCAGTTCTTTTCGCTGATCTTCCAGAGTTTCCAGCCGTTCCTTGGTAGAGCTGGTCAGAATACCCATCTGGATGACATTCAGCATATTGGTGATGCCGACTTCCGTTTCTTTCAACTGCTTTTCATAGATAGGCAAATCCGTGCTTTCCTGATTTTGCAATTCCATGACTTTGGCGATGATGGCATTCATGGAAGCGTCATCTTCCACCAGCTTCATGGTTTCGTTGACTATCAAATCTTCCAGCCACTGCTTCCGCACTGCCTTTTTATCGCAGGTCTTTTTCTTCTTGGCAGCAGCACACTTGTAATAGGTGTACATCTTCCCGGTGTGGCTGACACCGCTTTCTCCGAACATCAGCGCTCCGCACTTACCGCAGTACAGCTTGGTAGTGAGCAGATAGGTATCCTCTGCCTTATGACGGGCAGGGGCCTTTTTATTTTTTGCCAGCTTTTCCTGCAATCTGCCCATCTTCAATTTGAATGATCTTCCTTTATACGCCGCTATTCCCGCGAGAACTGACGCTCATTGGCGGTGTTGCACTATAAAAAGCTTTGCCGTTTACGGTGCCCTGCGTCATGCCAATTAAATCGATCAGCTGATCCTCAGAATATGCAACCGGACAGTTTTTCAGTTTCTTGGTGCTACACGAATAGGCTCCATCTGTTAAGGTGACTACACCCATCCGTTCCAAACTTGCCAGCATCTTTCCAAGTTCTTTTCGGTCACATTTTATTCCTTTTTCCGAAATAGCTGTTGCAATCTGGGATGCCGACAATGTTTTTTCAGTTAGCAACATAGCCAATGCAAGCTTGGCTCCTTTTAAGTAGTAGGGGACGATTTTATTGCGTATCAAAATTCCCTTTTTCATGTTGCGGTTCTCCTTTTAGAATCTGCCCATCCTCGATCCGAATGACCTGCTGCGCCTTCTGCGCAATTTCCGGGTTATGCGTAACAACGATAAGCGTTTGCCCGAACTCCGCAGCACATTCCATTAGCAGCCGCATCGTATCCTCACCCGTCCGTGTATCCAGATTTCCGGTAGGCTCGTCTGCAAAAACGATGCGGGGCTTTGCAATCAGCGCACGAGCGATCGCCACACGCTGCTGCTGTCCACCGGAAAGCTGTGCGGGACGGGAATGCAGCTTGCCCGCAATGCCCAAGATCCCGGTCAGCTTGTGAAGCATTTGCTCATCCGGTGCTCTATGGTCCAGATAAAATGGGATCAGAATATTATCCCGCACCGTGTACTCCGGGAACAGGCGGAAATCCTGAAAAATAAAGCCGATCTTTTGCCGCCGCACCTGTGCCAGCTGCTCCGCATTCATTGCATAAATGTCCTGACCGTCCAGCAGCACCTTACCGGTGGTGGGTGGCAAAAGCCCTCCCAGAATTTTCAGGAGCGTGGATTTTCCGCTGCCGCTGGAACCGATGATGGACGCAAATGTACCGTTTTCAAGGGTCAGGTCGCTATTTCTGAGGGCGTGAACCGCACTTTCCCCTTCCCCGTAGGTTTTGGAGATCTGCACAGCTTCCAGAATTTTATCTTTCATAAGATGTCCCCCTTGGATGCTTTTTTACGAATAAAAGAGAAGATCGGCAGCAACGCTGCGGACAGCCAGAACACCATCAGCAGAATGCTGACCATGATCTGACTTCCCACGGGTTTATGGAATTCATACACCCGTCCGCTTGTATGGATACGGATCAGGTCGAGAATACTCTGGATCGGAACGATGCGCGAGACCGCCGCATAGACAACGATATTCACAAGCAGCGTTGTCCCAACGATGACCGGGAGCAGCAGCTTTGCATAGGACAGCACCAGTTTTTTCGGGGAAACGCCCAGCGTCAGGAGAAGCGACAGCCGCTGCTGCTGGACTTCATAAGCCGAAAGATTCAAAACCACCAGCAGCGCACACCCCAGAAGGACCCCGAATACAGCAAGGATGCCGACAAGGAAAGCGCTCTGTGTGCCCTCGGTGTAGCTCTGGCTGAGCAGATCGTAGTTGTCTGCGCTCAGAATCCCATTTCTGCGTGTGGCAATGGATGCAATGGAACGCCGCAGCGAGAAGTTATTGTCGGCAGCCAGCTTTACATTCAGGCTGCTGTATCCTTCTTTTTCCATATGGTAGCTTCCTGCGCCTTCAAACATTTTATGATAAAGAGCCGTGCTGACAAAAACCGTGCCATTGTAGAGGATCCGATCTGTTGTCAGCAGTGTGTAATTTCTTGCAGACTTTACGACACCGGCAATGGGCAGCTGGGCGGTGTACGTCCGGTAGACATCATTCCCGGCTTCATCCTGCCCGGTATAACGCCGGTATTGGATGCTCAACTTGTCTCCGGCTGCGAAAACCGGTTCAACCAACGTTTTGCCATCCGTTTGGAAGCCCTGATAATATTCATCCGCAGCGGGGTCATAATAGTAATCTCCCCACAGGGTCAAAACAGAATCCCCTGCCAGCAGCGTCTCTGTTTCCTCGTCCGAAACGCCGGCATCTGCGGCAATGCGGCGCAGTTCGTCCTCCGGCAAGGCGCAGACGATCGTATTCAGCGTTCCTTTTTTTGCATTTTGCATCAAGTTCGAAATGTCCGTATAGAAACCGTTGCCCTTGACCCAGATATCGGCAAGCATCTGGCTGGACTGGATCTTGTCGGACGTCACGGTATAGATATCGGTCAGATCAATTGCGGCGGAAACCTCTTCCACGCCGGGCAATGCAGCGAGGTCATCATTTAAAGAAAACGGCATCCCGGAGGTTCCGTTCATCTTGATGGACAGACAGGCATACGGTGCATCCAGATCATACGGCAGCATGACACGCCAGCCGACATACAGACAACTGACGGCAATCAGCAATACCGCGCAGCCGACACCGATCTGCGGTGCAAGCGGCAGCTGTGCCAAGCGGAATTTTTTTGCAGGCTTCTCTTTGGGTTTTGCGGTCTGCGGGCGAACCAGCACCGCAGGCAAAAGTGCGCCCAGCAGTACGGAGAGCAGAAACAGCACCGCCAGCGGCGCAAGAGATGCAGCGGGGATCACCAAGAACGAAAGGTGCTTCTGCAGCCCCAGACCGACGGCCGCGGCGCCACAGCCCAGTGCAAACCCTGCAGCAACTGCCGCAAGCCCGGCAAAAAGCGCCTCCCACAGGCACATGAGCCGGAGATCCCGGTTCTTAGCCCCCAGCGTCAGGAAGGTATTGATAGTATGTACACGCTTGTGCAGAACGATTAGGAAATACTGCGCCACTGCAAAAAAGCTGACTAGGATCGCTGCGACCAGTAAAAAGCGCAGGGAGAACGAGACGGTATCCTCCTGCGGGTAGGCATACTCGTTTGTCACTAAAGCAGGGTCGGTCGAAGCGGTCACGGGTGCGGCTGCATTCAGGTAATAAAACGTCTGGAACTTTTGCCCGTCCAAGGCAAGCGGCTCTGTCACAATGCCGCTGACGGTCAGATTGCCGTTCAGATTCCAATAAACATCATAGGCAGGCAGAACACCGCACAGGGTATAGGCTTTTTCCATCACTGCGCCGGAGCCTGCCAGCGGGTCGTAATCATTGGCAGCCACCTTCAGCGTGACCGTCTGCCCTACGTCATAGGAGCAGCCCAGCGCATCCAGCAGAGTCGTCGTCATGGCAATTTCATCGGGCTGGGTGGGGAAATTACCGCTGATCGGCACGATACGTCCCAGCTGTGCAAAGGTATCGTCTGCCGTTCCGATCCCGCCCGCCACGCCATCGTCTGCACCGAGAACGATTCCGTTTTGGATCACTGTGCTGACCTGTGCGGATGCGGGCAAGGTGTTTTGTGCCTGTGCAGCGTCCGCAGCAGTATCCGACAAACGCAGGTACTGCCATGCGCCATATAACTCACAGCGGGTGTCCTGCAATACCTGTGCAGAGCTGACGGAGTAGATCACCGCCGCTGTCAGGAACGAGAAAACCAGTGTCAGCAAAAGCAGCAATAGGCTGGTCTGCTTCTTGCGGCCAAGCATCCCATGAAACGCCAGAATGATAGATGGACTTTCTTTGATTTTCATAAGCTGTCCTCCCCTATGTCTTACACGCACCTAGAAAAGGAATTTTTCTATTATAATAACGCTTTTCGGGGAAATTTGTTACACAGTTCTTTTAATTTTCTCAAATTCTGTATGGGTGCACATAAACCGCCGGGAAGTTTACCGCATATTCACAATTCGCCCTTCCGTACATCCTGACACCCCAGCCTCTCCCCTGCGTTTTGCAGGTGGAAAGGCCGGGTTGTTTTTATGCACAAGAGCGGAGTGGCTAAAGTTCGTTTTAATTGAGCTTCAATCATATTTCGTCAATGCATTTCGTCAGTTTTCACACATTTGAAGCAAAAAGTGCAAAAGTGATCGACTTTCTATCAAACTCCGTGTATTCTGAACACAGAAAGCCAAATGTTTTTCCCATAAGGCGTATGAAGCGCATAAAGCAAAAGACATAACAGGAGGTCTCATGTTATGAAAATGACCCGCCGTGATTTTTTGAACGTTTCTACTGCGGCTGCGGTGGTTTGCGCAGCTACACTTTTGCCCGTAGAGAAAGCCGCAGCCGCACAGCAGACGCTGGCTGCACAGAACCTTCTGGAGCAGGCGTATCTGTACGCCTTTCCGCTGGTGATCATGGATGCTACGCGGACGGCTTCCACAAACACCCGCACAGCTACAAGCAACAAGGCCCCCATCAACCAGTTCATCCATGCGGAAAAGCTGGCAGATGCAACGACCCGTGTGGTGGTTACGCCGAATGTGGATACCATCTATACGCAGGCGTTTCTGGATGTCGGCGCAGAACCAATGATCTACGGCGTGCCGCAGACCGACCGCTTTTTTAATGTACAGGTGCTGGATGCGTGGACAAACACCGCCGCTGTGCTGGAAACGCCGGGGCTTTATGCCATTACCCGTGCAGACTGGCAGGGCGAACTGCCGGAAGGGGTGCAGCGCATTGATGTGCCTACCACGATGGTCTGGACCATTGCCCGCATCGTACTTTCCGGACAGGAGGAACTGCCCAACGTCCGGGCTATTCAGGATAAGATGCAGCTGATGCCGCTTTCCGCCTATCAGGCGGGTGGATGGACCGCCCCCGCAGGCAGCTATGACCCTGCCAATGACTTTGTGCCGGTAAAGCACGTTCTTGCTATGGACGCAAAGGAATTCTTTGATACCGCTAACCAGCTGATGGAAACCAACCCGCCCGCTGCGGCAGATGCGCCGGTACTCCGGGAGCTTGCAGCACTGCATGTCGGCCCCGGTGAGAAGTTCGATGACAAGGCGCTGGGTCTGTTCAGCGGGCTGCGCTGGAAGCTGATGCTGCTCCAGCTGAAGAAAAAGCTGCAAAGCGAATCGGAGTGCTATACACGCCAGATGGGTCAGTGGATCTATTTCGGCGACCCCATCGGCAACTTTGGCACAGCATATACCTACCGTACCATGGTGGCGCTGCGGGGTCTGGGTGCCAACACCACCGATGTTGCCATCTACCCTAAAACAGACGTGGACAGCACCGGCACAGTCCTGACCGGCAAAAAGACCTATACGCTGCATATCGAGGCAGATCCTCCCACGCTGGAAAAGGGCTTCTGGTCGGTGACCGCCTACGGGGAGAACGATTTCCTCATTGAAAACCCCATTGACCGCTACTGCGTCAACGACCGCTCCGGTCTGCACCGTAATCCGGACGGCTCGATCGATATCACCCTTTCCAAAGAGGCACCGGCGGACACGACCAACTGGCTGCCGGTAGGAGAGGGAGATTTCCACCTCTTCCTTCGTATCTATAAACCGGATGCCGCCGCACTGACAGACTGGCAGCCGCCGGTCGTCCGCACAAACTGATCCGTAATAAGGAGGAACCTGCTATGAAAATGACCCGTCGGAATTTTATTTCAGCTTCGGCTGCTACAATGCTGGCGTGCGGAGTATCCTTGTCTGCACATGCAGCCGGAAGCGAAGCCGAAAATAATAGCCTGAACTTTATCGCTGATTTCTTCAGCGACCCTTCAAAGCCGGGGACGACGCAGGATGCGACGAGCTGTACCGCAGAAAAAAACGCGGAGTGGTACAGCAAACTTGATTTTTCCGACCGGCGGGAGTTTGCCAACGCAGAGCGCGGCCTGCTGGACGATCAGGAAGGCAGGGTCATTTACAACGATGACGGATCAACGGCGTGGGATCTGCAAGACTATGGCGATCTGGATCGCGATGCGCCGGATACGGTCAATCCAAACCTGTGGCGGAACACCCAGCTCAACGCAAAAGCCGGACTGTTTGAGGTCTGCGACGGCATCTATCAGGTGCGCGGTTTTGATATGGCCAACGCGACTTTCATCCGCACCAACAACGGCTGGATCATCTTTGATGTCCTGATGTGCAAGGAAAATATGCAGGCGGCAAAAGCGCTGATGGAAAACCGGTTCGGCCCGCTGGATGTCAAAGCTGTGATGTACAGTCATAGCCACGTGGATCACTTTGGCGGCGCAGAGGGTGCGATCGACCGGAACAATGTAGCGGACCCCAACCTTTCTATCGAAAAACAGCTTGCCTCTGGCAAAACGGTCATCCTTGCACCGGAAGGATTTTTGAAACACGCCATCAGCGAAAACGTCTATGCCGGCATCGCAATGGCCCGGCGTGCGCAGTATCAGTATGGTACAGTGCTGGAAAAAGGAGAGAAAGGAGCACTCTCCATCGGCATCGGCATGGGACAGTCTACCGGTACGGTGACCCTCATCGCTCCTACCTACGAGATCGGGGAAGATGTTCCAAAGCTGACCATCGACGGGCTGGAGATCGAATTTCAGCTGACCCCCGGCACCGAAGCCCCTGCCGAAATGAACGCCTATTTCCCGAAGTACCGTGCCCTCTGGATGGCCGAAAACTGCACCGGCACCCTGCACAACCTCTACACCCTGCGTGGCGCACAGGTGCGGGATGCCAACGATTGGGCGAAGTACATCATCGAGGCTGACCAGCGCTTCTGTGACAAGACCGACGTGGTGTTCCAGAGCCACAACTGGCCGCACTGGGGCGAGGAGATCCACGAGTATCTGTTGAACACGGCTGCGATCTACAAGTTCATCCACGACCAGACCCTGCACTATATGAACATGGGGTACACCTCCAACGAGATCGCCGCCATGATCTCGTTGCCGGATGCGCTCGAAAAAGTCTGGTATACCCGCCAGTATTACGGCACGCTGCCGCATAACGCCAAAGCCATCTACCAGAAATATCTGGGCTGGTACGATGCGAACCCGGTCAATCTGGACCCGCTCCCGCCCAGCGAAACAGCAAAAAAGATGGTGGAGTATCTCGGCAGTACGGAAGCCGTTCTGCTTCGGGCAAAAAAGGACTACAACAAGGGCGAGTATCAGTGGGTGGCGCAGATCACAAAGGAGCTGGTCTTTGCAGATCCATCCAACCAGAAGGCGCGCAACCTGTGCGCCGATGCGCTGGAGCAGTTGGGTTATCAGGCAGAGTCCGGTGCGTGGCGCAATGCGTATCTGATGGGCGCAGCGGAACTGCGGAACGGCAATCTGTCCGGGCGTGCCCGCACGGCGAATGGTCTCACCAACAGTATGCGCGCAATGACGGTCTCCATGCTGTTGGACTATATCGCCATCCTGACCGATGCCAACGCTGCGCAGAACGATGACCTGACCCTGAATTTAACCGTAACGGATGAGAACGAGCAGTTCTATGTCACCCGCAAGAACGGCGTGCTGCTGGCTTATCCGGGCGAAAACCGTACAGATGCGCAGGCGTCTGTCACCTGCAAGCGGCTCCAGCTGTTTGCCCTGATGACCGGTCAGCAGGCAGGACAAGTTCAGATCACAGGCGATGCCACCGTCCTGAAGCGTCTGCTGGCGTATGCCTCCAAGTTTGAAAAGACCTTCAATGTGATCGAACCGTAAAACTGACCCCGCTTTTTAGCTTTGCTTCAAAAACCCGGGCTTTTGATAGCCGGGTATGTCAAGAGGGCTGGCACTGCCAGCCCTCTTTTTTGTGTTGTTTCTGCCTTACGGCACGCTTATAGTGGTCTTTCGTGCTTTTTCACTGATAGCCAGACCGTTGTTTTTGCCCCGCAGGGGGGCTACCGCCATGGGCTAACCGCGCCATTGCCGAGTATGACCGCGCTGTTCACGTTATTCTTGCTTGATTAAATATGAACGCTCCATTCAATTAAGACTACTGTCTATGGTACAATGATTATGTCAGATTCATTGAAAAAGATAGCATATTGGGCTTTAGTGCTAACTCTTATAGTCGCTGAGATCGGCTCCTTTTTCGATTTACTTAATATCAATCCTTGGTGCTATCCTGTTTATGCTGCGTTGCTGATACTATATAATAAATTTTCTTCATACAATCCGATAAGTAAGAATCGAATTTCAAAAATTATTGCAATAGGTTTCATTGTTATAGCAGTAGCTCTTACTATAATAAAAGGACTGGTTGCATAAAGGGGTGAAGAAAGTTTATGGATTGGAACATTGGTTGGGTATTTTGGATTGGCTGTTCGTATTTTCTGACAATCGTAAACTGCTATTTTGTACTTGTCAAAAAGGCAAAATATAATTACATCATCGGAGTGTCTGGGATTGCCTTTTTCTCAGTTGCCTTGCTTGAAGAATTACGAATGTTTTCGCAATGGATTGAAGATGGAGAAGTTGGAATGCTAACCCACGCTCTTCAAAATCTTCCAATTCAATTTACCATCAGATTTTTAATCGTGGTAGGCATAACAGCACTGCTAATAATAATCGATCTGCATCGCACAAAAAAGTCCTAATCCAACCCGCAGACTATAACCATCATGAATACGCAATCGAACTTTTACCGTGAAAGTACGATTGACCTGCGAGAATTAAGGGTTTCTCTAAAACACAGTGTTGCTTTCCACTTGTACTGTGTATGTTTTGCCTATTTCATGTATTCATTCTCCTAAAGTGTTGACACCTTGCAGAGAATATGCTATTATTTCCGAAAGTCCCACTGATTTTGTGGATTGGTTACAAGCAATCCACAAGATGTGGTCGTGTTCATTTTGAACACAGCACAGGAAGTGGTTGGTTATCACCGTGAGACCCACCACTTCAGTGAGGGAAAGTCCGCAAAAGAATTTACCGCCCCGCAACACACCCGATCTATTTTGCCGCCGATTCACCCGACAAAATCCATCGCTGCGCTGCGTGGGCGGTATTTTTCTTTTTCACAAATAAAATCTTATGTAGTTGTTCAATCTTCCAAAATTTGTTTTCGGTTGTTGACTACACAACCGCAAAGTGTTATTCTTGCGCTTGAAAGAAGCAGGTTGTAGTGTCCGCACTGCGTCCGGCTTTCTTCATACTGTACCTTGAATCTTACATAAGCCGTCTGAACGAGATACTGCGCCATGACCTCACACTTTCTGTGGGCGAGCCGGACAACGCCGCTGCAAAACAGGGGCAGGAACTGCGTTCGGTGTGAACGGTGACCATGAGCAGGGGCTTTGCCTTTTCACACGTTTTGCTCTGCAAAATTTTCAACGTGCATTGCGGTTCGACTTCTGAAATTTTCAGTGTTGCACGGAAAGGGCGAAAGCAAGTATCGACCTGTGGCCACAAATTTTCAATGCTTGAAAATGTTCTGTCACATGGTCTGTCACTTGTTGGGGAGTGCCTTCCCCAAACCCTGCTCTAGCTTCGCACCGTTGGTGCGAATGCGGCGTGTCGCATTACATAGCCCTCTCCATCCCGGAGCGGGCATTTATCATTTTCACAGGAGGTCGAATATGACTGAAATGAAAAGTCCGAACGTACACGCAAAGAAGAACCGCAATGACACGCCGCGAAAACGAAAGACACACATCATCAAAGTCAGGGTGACCGCAGAAGAAAAACTGCGGATCGCATACGCCTGCAAAGAACTCCACCTCACCCAATCCGAACTCGTCCGCCGCGTCCTGTACGGCGTGAACGTCAAGCACACCGTTGTGGTGGCGCAGGGCGGCGAGGATGCACTGGCGGCGCTTGCCGCCTTGTCTGCCCAGTACAGCAAGGTGGGAAGCAACCTCAACCAGCTTGCACGGCACTTCAACTCCGGCGGCAAAGACACCGAGCAGCTCCGGGCGCAAATTCTGGAGGAACTGTCCGCACTCACGAACTTTCGGCTGAAAGCCGAAGAAACGGTTGGTGAACTGTATGGCAACCATCAAGCATTTGACCTCGAAAAACTCTAACTATGCCGCCGCCGAAAGCTATCTCACCTTTCAGCACAACGAGTACACTGGTCTGCCCATTCTGGACGAGAAGGGCAGACCCAAGCTGCGGGATTCGTACCTGCTCGACACCCTTGAGTGCGGCGAATCTTCGTTTGCTATGGCCTGCCTGATTGCCAACCGCAAGTACGGCAAGAACGGCGGGCGGGAGGACGTGAAGACCCACCACTACATTGTGAGCTTCGACCCGAAGGACGCAGTAGAGAACGGCTTGACCATGGAAAAGGCACAGGCACTTGGCCTGAAATTCTGCGAAGAAAACTTCCCCGGTCACCCTGCCATCGTCTGCACTCACCCGGATGGGCACAACCATTCGGGAAATATCCATGTCCACATC
>OKRW01003124.1_pt1 | contig 11002 bp, 16 predicted proteins | sample 1601151 | NCBI WGS metagenome assembly OKRW01 (sample SAMEA3541471, study PRJEB24748) | human gut metagenome | biome: human gut; feature: human-associated habitat; material: faeces | place: China | collected 2012 | reverse complement strand
GGGATAAAAACATTATATGCAGGAGCGCAGAGAAAAGCAAGCGGGGATTTTCCCCCCGAATTTTTATCTATTTTTCTATTGACTTTTGTATCCACATAATATATAGTTATTTATGTGGATACAAAAGAGAGGTGATACAATGTCTCCACGAACAGGCAGACCCACCGACGACCCGAAGCAGCTTAGTACCCGCGTTCGACTGTCGCAGGAAGATATAGACCGGCTGGAATACTGCGCAGCGAAAACCGGGCAGAGCAAGGCGGACATTATCCGGCAGGGCATTAAAGCGGTGTATGATCGTCTGAAACAGGAAGAATAAAAAAATCTCCCGCGCTGCTGATCTTGGCGGAACGGACAGCACGGGAGACCCGAACCCGACCTTTTGCAAGGGGGGCATAAATCATTTTACTATGCCCTCTTTCAAAGGTCAAGAACTATTTGAAAGGGGGCTTATTCTATGCCCGAAAAGCAAGACATGATTCACCTGTCCACGCTTCCGGTATTCGAGTACCGGGGGCAGATCGTGACAAACAGCCGGGACGTTGCCGCTTTGATCGGTAGGCAGCACGCGCACGTTATGCGGACGATTGGCACGATGTACAAGCATCTTAGCCAATCCAATTTTGGATTGGCGGATTTCTTCATCAAGGCGACGTACATGGACGAACAAGGCAAGCCCCGCCCCTGCTACTACCTTACGCAGATGGGCTGCGAGATGGTAGCCAACAAGCAGACGGGCGCGGCGGGTACTCTGTTCACGGCGCAGTATGTGAAAGCGTTCCACGCGATGAAAGAATTTATCATGGAGCGCAACAGCCCGATATGGCAGGATACGCGAGCGCTTACAAAGGCGGTACGCAAGCAGGAGACGGACGCGATACGCGAGCTTGTAGAGTACGCCACGGGGCAAGGCTCAAAGCACGCGGTACGGTATTATACGTCGATCTCCCGGATAGCGAACAAGGCCGCGGGAATCACGGACAGAGACCGCGCCCACGTCGAAGAGCTGACGGCGTTAATGCTCATTGAGCGGGTGATAGCGGAAGAGATACGCGCCGGGATAGCGGCGGGAAAGCCATACAAGGAAATCTATACCGCCATACAGCAGCGTCTATTGACGTTCGGAGAGATCACCGGCACGTCTACGCTTTGTTTAACGCCACACAACGCGCCACACGGGGACTTTACGACAGAGGAATACACAGACATTACCGAAGCCGAAAATGACGGCACAGCCCAACTCACGGGCGGAAAGGAAGAATAAAAAATGATTATACACGAGAACGGCTTTAACTACTGCACGGCGGAGCAAATGACAATCAGGCTAACGGACACCGCAGAGCTTGACGCGGCGGCGAAGTTTGCCATTGAGCGCCTGTATCATGTCCCGCTCGCGGATTGGACTTTCGCGGTTATGAATCGTGAAACGCTGTGCGTTAACAAGTCGCACCCGAAAGCGGAACGGCTTGCAGAGCTTTCCGCGCGCTTCATGGAAATCAACCCGGAACACGTTGAATCCGATTTGATCTACAACGAAGTAGAGAAGATCGCCGGGGATTCCGCCGTTGATGTGCTGTGTCGTATCTGGTCGGATTGGCAGGAAGAACGCCGGGCGTATTTGAATCACGTCCGCGCCGTTGCTTTCGTCGAGAGAATGCGGGAGAAGAGACGGGACGCATTAGAGAATGACGGCGCTTTCCCGTCCGTCGATAATGCTTTCTTGCACGCAATCCGCGTCGTTTCGGATAGCGCCGCAGAAGCAAACGAGATGGTATACCTTTGCGGTCTGGGGGTGCAGTAATGGACACACGGAAAGAGCTTGCAGACATGATCGACAGCATGAACGAAGAGCAGTTTACGCAGTTTTTCATAAAGGCGATACAAGACCCGGAGACGCGGGCGGCGGTCGTTGATATTCTGGAAAAGGCCGGACTACTTGAAATAGAGAAAGAAGCGCGGGCAGGGGGTAAACAGCAATGACAGACGAACGGAAAGAGCTTGTGGAAATGATTTGCGCCATGAACGATGAGCAGTTCGCATGGTTTTGCGAAAAGGTCATGGAAGTACTTACACCAGACGAGCGCGATTTTTACGAAAAGACCTGCAAGGTTGGCGGCTGATGTGCGCCAAACGTGCGCCACGCCAAAAACGGGGCGCACGTTTGAGCATCCTTTTTCAATGGTTTTCGGTAAATACGGCGGCTTTGTGCATTTATATTTAGTTAATATTGCGGTATTGATATTTACACATGTTGTGACTGTCTTTAACTCCTACGAGGATGACGACCTAAAGATGCACAACAGCATTACCATTCTTCGGGGTGTGCTGCTGGATGTGTCCAAGGGAACGAACGTTGCAAAGACGGGGCTTTCCGACGCCGACGCCGCGACGCTGTATATTCCATTTTCCGTTGAGGCTGTCAGCACGACCGGGGATAAAAAGGCGTATGCCGAGCCGAAAGCGTTCTATGCGGCGAATAATCCGCAGGGCTTGTGGACGCTGGACAGCGGCGGACAGAGCAATTCCACGTCAACCTATTTCGTCAAGGGCGAGGTCTCGGAAATGATGAGCCTTGCTGAGCTTCACGAGAAATACGATTTCGTTTTCGATGTGACGACCGTAGATGTTCGTGATTTCGGCGGCGATATGATGCATTGGCAGGTCGGTGGCAAATGAGGATCACGCTAAAGATCAAGACCGTGAGCGGGAAAAACTTCAAATCTGCCTGTAAAGCGGCGGAGATCGTTGTTGCAACGCAAGCGCTGAAAGACACGATTCCCTTTGTCCCTGCGCTGACGGGCGTTTTCTCCAACATGGCGCGGACGGATGGCAATGAGATCGTCTATACCGGCGACCAAGCCCGATATCTGTACGAGGGCAAGGTCATGGTTGACGCCGCCACTGGTAAAGGCCCAATGAACATACCGGATGTAGGATTGCGCTGGCACAAGGGCGCAACGCTCACTCCGACGGCGAAAGACCTTGTTTTTACTACGGACATGCACCCGCAAGCTCAATCCCATTGGATGGACGCATCCTACAAGAAAAACGGCGACAAGTGGGCGCGTGTCGCAGAAAAGGCGGTGATTTCGTCCCTTGGATGAGAAAAAACCTAAAACTTTAGTGTCTGCGGAAGAAAATGCAGACGTGAGCCGCGCCGTTCGGCAATGGCTGAATGCGTACCCGGATAAGCCGCTTTCCAAGCTCGACTTTGAATGGCTGGGTGAGAAAAGCGGTTTATGTATATCTACCATTCAGGCGGCGTACAAAACCAAGCAGTTTATCGACGGCTCGTATCAGGCACAGTACCAGTTCAAACTTATTTATCGCGTCCCGGCGAAGAACGCAGACGAGAGAATGAGCGCGGATGAGGTGCTGGATGCATACGGCGCGTGGGCAGAGGCAAACGCGGGCAGTCTGACGATTGCGGACGGTATCCGCGTGCGCAAGGTCAAACGCGACACGGCGGCGGCTCTTTTTGCCAGATACGAGGGAGACATAGAGGATCACCAGATCCTCTTAACTTTAATTTACGAGGTGATTTAACGAATGGCTGAATACACGTTTACCACTACTGCGGGGCAGACTGTGGCGCGTGAGCTGCTTCTCGCTTATCTGAATACCGGCACGAGTTCCGCTCCTGTTTGGTCGGTGATCGGCAAGCGCGTGGAGGACAGCTCCGAGGAATACGACTGGTCTACCGAGAGCAAGAAAGACATTCTCGGCGATACCTACGGCACGATGAAGAAGCCTGTCATTACGCAGTCTTTCGAGCCGTGCGAGCTGGACAGCGGTGACGCGGCGCAGCAGAAGATTTGGAAGCTCGCCGTTGTCGATCAGGACGCGATGGCGCTTGCGGCTATGGACATGCTCATCGTCCACACTTACGCGGGATTCGCCGAGCGCTACGAATCCTGCATGGTCGAGGTCACTGGTCTCGGCGGTGAGGGCGGCGGCAGCGTCGGAATGCCCATCAATGTGACCTACGGCGGCAAGCGCACGAAGGGCACGGCCACGAAGGGCACTAGCGGCGCTATCGAGTTTACGCCGGAGACCTAATTTTCAGGAGGTTAAGCAATGCTTGAACTTAGACATGATACCGGAGTACAGGAAATCTCCATCAACGGAAAGGTGACGGTGTTGCTCAACCTCACCGACATTGACTTTATCGAGCGCGTTTTTAATGCGTTTGACGCGATGGACAAGCAGCAGGACAAATACCAGGCGATGCTCGCCGGGGAGAACGACGCGAAGAAAATCTTTGCTGCCGCCCGTGCGATGGACGGGGAGATGCGAGAGCTTATCAACGGTCTTTTCGGCTTTGACGTTTGCACTCCCCTGTATGGCACGATGAACACCTACGCGATGGCGGACGGTCTGCCCGTGTGGTGCAACCTGATGCTCTGCCTCATCGACAACATGAACGATACCTTTACGGCTGAAAAGAAAAAGACGAATCCGAAGCTGCAAAAGTATCTCGCAAAATTCAAGAAATGATCTACTCCCTGCCGATGTCGCTTTCCGTCGGCGGTGCAGACCATGCGATACGCTCGGATTACAGGGTTATTCTCGATCTCATAGAGGTCTTGAATGACCCTGATTTTTCCGATGCGGATAAGGCGGAGGCGACAATACAGACGATTTTTCCCGATTGGGAAACACTGACGGACTATTCGGAAGCATTGGAGAAGTGCTTCTGGTTCATCGACCTCGGACAGCCGCACGGGACGAAATCAGCCCGTCTTGTAGACTGGGAAAAGGACTTCCCATATATCGTCGCGCCGGTCAACCGTGTTCTCGGCTACGAATGCCGCTCGGTCGAATATCTCCATTGGTGGACGTTCATGGGTGCGTACATGGAGATAGGCGGGGACTGCGCATTCTCGCAAATCGTGTCGCTGCGCTCGAAACTTGCCAAAGGCAAAAAGCTCGAAAAATACGAGCGGGAATGGCTGCGGCAGAATCGGGACTTAGTAACAATACCGACGAAGTACACGGCAGAGGACGAAGAAATGTTGAAGAAATGGACGTGATGCGATGGCGACAGAACTTAGATTCCCAGTAGAAATCGACGCCGGGCAAGCCGCCAAAGAATTGGATAAGCTCCAACGCGACATGGACAGGCTCAAAAAGAAAATAGAGAGCGGCGAGGCGAAACGCGCACCCATCGTTGAACAGCTCAAACAGGCGCAGGACGAAGCGGCGCAGGCCTATGACAAGGTCGAAAAGCTGAAATCCTCATTGGCCGAGAGCGAGGCAAAAACCGCAATTAACGCCAATGCTGACCCGCAGACATGGATCGAAGAGACCCAGCGGCAGGCGGAAATCAAAGCGCAGCTTGCCGAGCAGGAAAAGATTCTCGCGGAGAAAGAGAAAGCCGCACAGAGGCTTGAAGCGCAGGACGCGAAAATCGTTGACAAGCTGAAACAGCAGACAGCGGAGCTTGAAGAACAGAAAAAAAGAGCCGGGGAGCTGACGCAGACAATCACCGATGCGTCTAAAGGTGCTGACCTCAAGGCAGCGATGGAAGGTGCGCAGCAGTCCATTAAGAGCGGAATAAAGAATCTGCTCAAATACGGCATCGGCATCCGCTCGCTGTTCGTCCTTTTCCGAAAGCTCAAGCAATACACCGTTGAAGCGGTTAAGGCTTATGCCGATAATGACCCGGAGACACGGAAAAGCATTAACGAACTGAAAGCGTCTTTACAGGGGCTAAAAGCATCATGGGGTGCGGCGTTCGCCCCGATACTTACCGCGGTTATCCCTGTATTGCAGACGCTCATCGGCTGGCTCACAAAGGCGGTGGACGCTATCGCGGCGTTCTTTGCGGCTCTTAGTGGGAAAAGCACATTCAAGCGGGCCATAACCAACACGGGAAAGTTGAGCGACAATCTATCCTCCGGCGCTGGCGCTGCAAAGGAAATGAAAAAGCAGCTCATGGGCATTGATACGCTGACCATTGCGCAGGATTCGTCCTCCGGTGGCGGCGGGGGCGGTTCCGGCAGCGGGATCAAGTACGAAGATGTAGCCATCAGCGACAAGATCAAGAACAACCTCGGGCTTATCAAAAACCTGTTGGAGGGGATAGCAGCACTTGCTATCGGGCTTGCGTTCGGGAAAACTGCCGCGAGTATTGCGCTGGTTCTTTTCGGCACTCTGGATTTGATTGATGTTTTTAAAAATTTCATCAACACCGGAAGCCTTACGAAAGACATGTGCGCGGAGATGTCAACCGGGTTTCTTAAAATCGGTATCGGTCTTGCCCTTCTCACCGGATCATGGATACCGCTTGCAATCGGAGCGTTCCTTGCTCTCGGTTCATTCCTGTCCGGGTGGTGGGATGACATCACAGCGTTTTTCGACAAGATCAGCGGCATAGTCAATGGGTGGTTCGACAATGCGCTGAAAACGCTTTCCGAAAAGGGCAACGTCCTTTCTCAAGTATTCATTCTGCTTTACGGCGTCGTTCAGTATTCTTTTAACAATATCGTCGGCGCTATTCGCACGGCATTGTCACTTATAAAGGCAATCTTTGAAACGCTGGCCGCTGTTGTATACGGTTTCGCCACCGGCGATTGGTCGGCGGCGCTTGACAAGATCAAGAGCGCATGGATCGACGTATGGGTTGAAATAAAACGTTGGGGCGCTTCACTTATCAACAGTATCCTTGGCACTGTGGAAGCGTTTGTTAACGGCGTTATTACGATGTTCAATAACCTCGTCGGGGCGTTCAGCAGCGTTTTGCAATTCTTCGGCGGCGGCGGTATAAACTGGCGTGCAAGCTCTGTATCTATTCCGCGCCTCGCCAAGGGCGGCATCGTCAAAAAGGGCACCCCGTTTATTGCCGGTGAAAATGGCTCGGAGGCCGTCATTCCGCTTGAGAGAAACACACAGTGGGTGTCGATGGTCGCGGACGGCATCGTCGACCGTATGACGGATAAGTTCGCCGGTTTGAGCATGAAAATGCCCGCCGTTGCTATGGGCGGTGTAGTGCCGCCTAATGCGTTTTCCTCCGGGTATGGGTATGGTATATCCCCAGAATTTGAAAGTAAGCTGGACGCACTTCTCGACCGTTTAACTGCGCGTGGCAACGAACAAATCAAACCGAGCGACGTTTACCTTGATAAGCGCAAGGTCGGGGAGATCATGTACACCTACACCGAGGAACGGAACAGGGGGCGCGGCAAATGAAACTGATCGTCAACGGCGTTGATATGCTTCCGTATCTTGACGGCGGCGGGTACACCGTAACGCGAGAGGACGGCGACAGCCCGGACGCAGGGCGCACGATGGATTACACGATGCACCGGGCGAGGATCGCAACGAAATTCCGCATTGATGCAACGTTTAAGCCCTTGTACACCAAGGACGCTGAAATCGTTCTCCCTGCGCTTATGCCTGAGTACGTCGAGGTGACATATACAAACCCGTGGTTACCTGGTACGCAAGTCACGACGATGTACAACAGCACCGGCAAGGCTACGGTCGATACATCTTTCGGTGATGGGAAAGAACGCTGGAACATTGATGCGCTCGCCCTTGTGGAGAGGTGACATGCAGAACACAAGCGCAACATATAAGGAAATCGTCGCCGGTACGCATTGGTTCGAGACCAAGCTCGTCATCGGCGACGAGTTTTATTTGATCGATGAGCACGCAGACTATATCACGTTCGGCGGGACGAGGATTTACTACGATTCCGATTCCGGCGGCTATGGCGGGAATATGCTCAAAGAGATCAAGACCACGCAGCACCTTTTCACGGACGACAAGCCGATGGTCGGGTGCTGTGTAGCCGCGGAAATCGATGTCACGATGGTAAAGCCGACGGCGACGATCAAGAGAATGTCCTCCATCAAGCCGTTTATCCGTGCCGTGAACGACACGAAGGAAAGCGAATGGATACCAAAGGGCGTGTTTTATATCGATACGCGCTCCGACGGGGAGAGCACGGACGAGATCGTATTCCACGGATACGACGCGATGTTAAAGGCCGAGAACGATTTTCCTGTGAATGGGGACATCGGCGAATGGCCCAAAACGGACATTGACGTTGTAAGCCTTATTGCTGGACATATGGGTGTGGAGGTCGATACACGCACGTTTGACATCATGCAGCGTGGGTATCAGGTTCAGTATCCCGGAGGATACGCAATGAGGGAAATCCTTGGATACATCGCGGCCATGTACGCGGGAAATTTCATCATGTCGGACGATGGAAAGCTCCGTCTTGTCCGGCTAAATGAGATCGGCATCGAGACACACTATCTCGTGGATACTGCTGGGTATGTCCTCACGTTCGGAGGTGACAGGATCCTTGTCTGAATCGGTTTTTATTGGTCGTAGCGCTTCCGGGTATACGACAACGCCGGAACTGCCGAAATACACCAAAGTCCGCATCAACGTTGACGACGATTCCTTCTATGAGGCCGGGAGCGGGGATAATGTCTTGGAGCTTGACTGCCCATGGGGTTCTCAACAGATGGCGAACGACATCTTAGAGAGCATCGGGGAGTTTGTCTATCGTCCGTATGACACGGAATGGGCAAAGCTCGACCCTGCGGCAGAGCTTGGCGACGGCGTTACCATCAATGGTGTTTTCTCCGGCATCTATGTTAATGAGACCAATTTCTCAACGCTGATGGCGGCGCGTATCTCCGCACCGCAGGAGAATGCTGTTGACCATGAGTACCCCTACAAATCCCCGACCGACCGGAAAACTACACGGCAATTTGCCGAGACGCGGGCAAGCCTTAGAGTTAATGCCGCGAGCATTCAGGCGGAGGTCACGGCCAGAGAAACGAGCGAAGCGGAAATGCGGGCGGCTTTGGAACTGCACGCGCAGGAGATCGCCGCGAGAGTGACGCAGACCGGCGGCAATTCCGCCTCTTTTGGTTGGTCGCTGACGGCGGACGGGTTTGTTCTGGAAAGCTCCGGGCAGGAAGTGTTCAGGGCTACGAAAGACGGTGTAGACATCACCGGCAAGATAACGGCAACATCCGGGTTCATTGGAAGCAAAGACAGCGGGTTTACTATCACACAGAACGCCATATATAACAAGCTGTCGGAACTGTACGGGACGGTTGACGGTGTGTACATCGGGACAGATGGCATCGCCCTCGGCGGCGGCAAATTCCGCGTAAACAGCTACGGCCAACTATACGCAACGGACGGGACGTTTACCGGAAACGTCTATGCCAACCGGATACAGACGGGCGGCGACGCCGGAACAATTCAAGGCAGCCAGATAGGGTCTGGAACAATCACGACGGCAAACACTAACGGATATCTGAATGGCGGCGTCGCAAACGGGTATTTTGCCGGGGATGTTTTTTCCGGTGCTGCAACAGCGGCGGCGATGAACGCCTCTGCGGGATCCTTTTCTACCAACAAGGCTTTTCGCCTTTATGGGAAAACGGTAGTTGATAGCTCTTATACATTTACTGTTAACGGTGTAACACACCAGATCAAAGGATTGCGGCTCATTTAAGGAGGAAAAAGTGGACAAAATTATTTTTCAGGACGGAAGTGAATACCCTTGCGCGTTCTGCGGCATTGCTACGGTTGGGCTGCTGTATGTCACGCTGACCGGCCTTTCATTCGTGGAAGCGGCGGCGATCTTCGGAGATGAGAAGAAAACGGCGAAAATCCGCTATGTAGCCGCAAACGGAGATGAGACGGTATTCGAGCATTATACGAAGTTTGAATATCTTGTCAACGAAACCGGCGGACAGCGGGCAGCGCTTCGGCAGAAGTACGCGAGCGAGGTTTGAACATGGAAGAACTTAATAAAATCAAGGAGCTTCTCGGTACTCTCCGCGTCGATGGATGGGAGAATTTTGAGAAGCTCGTTTATATCAAGCTGCTTATTGAGAAATTGATTGCAGCGGAAACAAAGGAGGGCTAATCCTTGGCGGACAAAACAGTAGGCGAGCTTCCGAGAGCATCAACCGTAACAACGACAGACCTGTTTGTAATGGAGCAGGCGGGTCAGGCAAAGTCCCTGACCGGACAGGTGCTTATCAATGACCTTGCAACGGCGCTTGACGGTCATGGCGGTATTAAAAGCATTACTCTAAACGATGACTATACCCTGACGTTCATCATGTCTGACGATACGGAGGTAAAGACTACTTCGGTACGCGGCGCGACCGGCGCGAAGGGCGACAAAGGAACGGATGGTCGGGCAATAACGAGCGTAACGAAAATCAGCACATCCGGCCTTGTGGACACTTACAAAATCTCGTTCTCGGATAACACAAGCACAAACTTTACCGTGACAAACGGATCGTCCATCAAGAGCATTGCCAAAACCGGGACGAACGGCTTGACGGACACATACACCGTCACGCTCACGGATGGAACGACTTCCACGTTCAACGTAAAGAACGGCAACGGTATAGCGTCCATCACGCTGCAAAGCGGAACGCACGCCGCCGGTACTACGGATACATACAAAATCACGTTCGACAATGGGGAGTTTACCACATTCTCCGTTTATAACGGAATGAACGGCTCCGGCTCTGTTGTGACAGTGAACACGAAATCGCCGGACGCCTCCGGCAATGTGACGTTAACCGGCGACGATATCCCCGTGAGCGCAGACGATGAAACTACGATTCCGGATGCGATTGAAGCGAAACAGGCGGCGACAAAAGATCTTGCCGCAGAAGCGACGCTTGCGGACGGGGACTATTTCCCGTTCTATGATGTTTCCGTATCGCTGAACCGGAAAACCCCTTGGTCTAACATCGTGTCAAAAATCCGCGCGGCCTTTAAGACCACGGCGCTGCCCGTCGATTCCGGCGGCACGGGCGCGAAGGACGCGGCTGGGGCGCGGGCAAATCTGGGCGCATTGTCTGACGCGCCGGGCGCGGTCGGCACCGCGAATCTTGGCGACGGGGTGGTTACGACAGCGAAGATTTTGGGGCTTGCCATCACGACGGTGCTGCTCGCGCCGAACGCCGTGACCGCCGAGAAGCTCGCGAACGATATCCCGTAT
>OKRW01003122.1_pt1 | contig 11011 bp, 9 predicted proteins | sample 1601151 | NCBI WGS metagenome assembly OKRW01 (sample SAMEA3541471, study PRJEB24748) | human gut metagenome | biome: human gut; feature: human-associated habitat; material: faeces | place: China | collected 2012 | reverse complement strand
GTTACAGTTCGCTGGGAACCAGTGAACTGTAACGATACTTTCTGACTCGCATGCGGTTCCCTTGCGCATAACGGTTGCTATTGGGTATTTTTTTTGTTATAATGGGCGCAAGTGGGGAGATCTTCAGAGCGAAGAAAAGGGGAAAAGAACACATGAAGGAGCAACAGAAGAAAAAAGCAGCGCCGGTACTGGTCGTACTGATTCTGATCGTGCTAGTCGGTGCAGCAGGCGTTGTTTCATTTTTGATAAACCGATATAAACCCGGAACCGAATACATGGCCGGGAACGAATATTTTAACCTGACAGACGAAAACAGCGTTGCGCTGATCCAGAACGGAGAACTTCTGGAAGAGCAGGCCGTCCTTATCGGAGGAGAGCCGTATGCGGCGTACACATATGTAGAATCCCAGCTGAACAGCTGCTTCTACTGGGATGAAGAAACAAAAGGAATCCTGCTTACAACGAGCGGCGGCGTGCAGACACTGCTTCCGGGCGATGCGGCCGTTGCCAAAACACCGGGCGGACAGCCTGCCGTACAGCAGGAGAGCGACGGAACGGTTTACATTTCGCTGGATGTCGTAAAAGAATACACAGATCTCGACTATGCATATTACAGCGATCCCAACCGTGTTGTAATCCGGAATGAATGGGACGGCGTGGAACAGGCGACGGTACAGTCAGACACCGCGCAGGTGCGCCAGAAAGGCGGCATCAAGAGTCTGATTCTTGCGGATGTACAGAAGGGTGACACCCTGCTGTATCTGGAAAATCTGGACAACTGGTGCAAAGTCATGACGGCGGACGGCTATACCGGCTACATCCAGACAGAGGATATCTCCGAGCCGGAGGCCATCGAAGCGCGGACGGCAAAGAAAGATTCCTATGAAAGAATTACACGGGATCACAAAATCAATCTGGTCTGGCATCAGAGCACATCGACCGAGTCGAACGACGCGATGGCAGAGATGACAGCAGAAATGACCGGCGTGAACGTGATTTCACCGACCTGGTTTTCCGTGACAGACGAAACCGGTACGATTTCCAGCCTTGCGAGCGCCGATTACGTGAAACTGGCGCATGAAGCGGGACGGGAAGTCTGGGGATTGATTGATAACTTTAATGAAGCATTTGACGAAACAACCGATCTTGCCTACGCATCCGTGCGCAGTAGAATCATTGAGCAGCTGCTCGCCGAGGCAGCATCGTGCGGCATGGACGGCATCAACGTGGATTTCGAGAATCTGAAAGAGGCCGGAATCCCGCATTACCTGCAGTTTCTGCGGGAACTGACGAGCGCGGCGCATGCACAGAATCTTGTGGTGTCGGTCGATACGCCGGTACCGCAGGCTTACACGATGTATTATCAGCGCGGCGAGCAGGCAAGATTTGTGGACTATATGATTGTCATGGCCTATGACGAGCATTTCGCGGGAAGCGAGGAGGCAGGCTCTGTTTCATCCCTCCCGTTCGTACAGCAGGCCGTGGAGGAGATGACGCGGGTGATGCCTGCCGATCAGGTGATCTGCGGAATCCCGTTTTATACCCGTGTCTGGACGGAAAAGTTCGGACAGAGCGCCATTACCAGCGAGGTGCTGGGCATGGATGGCGCCAAAAACTATGCCAAAGAGAATCAGATGACAGAAACCTGGGATGCATCCCTTGGCCAGAATGTGGCAACGGTAGAAACTTCCGATGCCAGATACACGATCTGGATGGAGGATGAGCAGTCCATGGAGGAAAAACTGAAAGTGATCCAAAGCGCTGATCTCGCCGGAGTGGCAGAGTGGAAGCTCGGATTCGAGTGCGCAGACGTCTGGAGTCTGATTTCAGAATATATTGAAACAAACAGTTGACGAGGAGTCCGGGAAGGATAAGGGGAATGATAAAAGCCCGGGCACGAAGGAGGAGTATACATGTCAGAAAACAATCACGAAGAATTATTTAAAACAACGCTGATGGGCGGTTTCGATAAGGACGATGTCATGACGAAAGTGCAGAACCTGAAAGATCAGGCGTATGCCGCTCAGAAGAAACTGGAAGCGAAGATCGAGGAAAAAGAGCAGGAAATCGAGAAGCTGAACCGCAAGATCCGCGAGCGTGAGGATAAAATCGAGGAGCTCGAAAAAAATATTCATGAGAAATACCAGAGCTATATCGACAATTATGACAGCATCAGCGGCCTTGTGTTTGAGGCACAGGTGAAAGCGAAAAAACTGACACAGGAAACAGAAGATGCCTGCCGCGAGAAAACGGAAGAGACCGATGCAGCGTGCAGAAAGCTGACGGAGGAAACGGAGGAGAGCTGCAGAAAGCTAAAAGAAGAGACCGAGGAAGCCTGCCGCCGGAAAAACGAAGAAACGGACGAGTCCTGCCGCGAGAAAACGGAGGAAACGGATGAGGCGTGCTGCAAAAAGAAAGAGGAGACAAACGAGTCCTGCCGGAAACAGAGGGAGGAGACAAAGGAATCCTGTGCAAAGCAGCGCCGCGAGACGAAGGAACAGTGCGAATACATGGTAGAGAGCGCACGTCAGAAGGGCGAGGAACTGGCTGCTGTTTATGAAGAAAAACTGCAGGCCGAAGCAGAAGAAATCCAGAGCCATATGGACGCGGAACTGCAGAAAGCCAACACCAGATACCAGAAGATTTACGCCGAGATGGAAACCATGACAAGTGTACTCGAGAAGAACCGCAGAATTTTTGAGGAGACCTTTGCCGGCATCGAAAAAATGCGTGAGGAGATGAAACGTTCTGCGTCGGAAGTGGAAACCTTCATGAAAGATCCGGTAAAAAGTATCTTTCCCGGAGAGGCAAAAGAAACAGCCGCAGAGCCAGGCAGTGAAGATACCGCAGAAGAAGCAGAGGAAGAAGACGAAATCGTCGAAAATTCCGCAGTCATCGATTTCGAAAATGAGCCGGATTATCTCGATGATGACAACGACGAAGAAGAGGATGAAATCCCGAATCGCGCGCATGATGAAGAAGATGAGGAAGAGTAACCGGAAGCAATAAGAGTTGTAACCTGCCCCGCTGCTGCATAAAATGACCAAGAAAGGAAATTTGCAGCAGGGGGCTTTTCATTTGGAAAAAGGGAAAAAACTGGAATGGCTGATGGCGGTGATTCTGCTTTCGGCGGCGTATGTTCTGTCCCGCGAGGGCGCACGGCTGGTGGCAGCACAGAAGGCAGCCACAAAAGTAGTGGTGCTGGACAGCGGCCACGGCGGCGACGATCCCGGCAAAATCGGGGCAAACGGTGTCAAAGAAAAGGACATCAACCTTGCGATTGCCCGTCTGCTGAAAAAGAAGCTGGAAAAGCAGGGAATCCTTGTGGTGATGACGCGGGAAGGGGAGGATGATCTCTCCGATCCGGGAGCCGTGAATGCGAAAGTGCAGGATCTGCAGCGGCGCGTGCAGCTGATTCATAAAAAAAAGCCGGACTGTGTGATCAGCATTCACCAGAACAGCTACCCGGATGCGGCGGTCAAAGGGGCGCAGGTGTTTTATTATACGGATTCAAAAGAAGGCGAAAAACTGGCGCTCTGCATGCAGGCTGCACTGGTCGCGGGGCTCGATCCGGCGAATCACAGGAAAGCCAAGGGAAACAAAACGTATTACATGCTGAAGAAGACAGACGCAGTGCTGGTGATCTGCGAGTGCGGATTCCTCTCAAATCCGGAGGAGGAAGCGCTCCTGAACACAAAGGAGTACCAGAAAAAGGTGGCGGATGCACTGTGTGACGGCGTTTTAACGTATCTGGGAGAAAAGAAGAATGGCAAAGAGAAGACACAGACGAAGACGGAAGAGACCGCTGCGGGCGCTGCTTCCGCTTATGCTTGCCCTGCTGGCGGCTTATCTGGTATTCGGAGAATTTGATGAGAGCGATCCCGCGCAGAACGGAAGCGGAGCGGACAGCAGCACTGCTTCACAGACGGCAGACGAAAACAATGGTCTGTCAGAGAATGGCGCAACACAGTTTCAGGCGGAAAATACAGATGAGGAGGAGCTGGCGAAGCGGTATTATTACAGCCAGCTCGATGAAAACAGACAGATGATTTACCGCGAACTGGTGCAGGGAATCGCGGAACACCAGGAAACCATCATCACAAAAGGCGGCGATCCCGATGTGACGGCGGAGGTTTACGGATGGGTCTATATGGATTACCCGGAGTACTGCTGGATCAACGGAGCATCACATGTCACGGGATACGGCGAGCCGAAGAACTACTGCGAGGTAGTTCCGGAATACACGATTCCTGCGGAGGAGATCACAGGCCGCCAGACCCAGATCAAAGGGGCGGGAAACGATTTCTTAAGTGATATCGACCGTTCGATGGATGACTATGGGAAGATCAAGGCTGTCTTTGAAAAATGTATCCGGCAGATTGATTATGTGAAAGATGCGCCGGAGAATCAGACACTCTACAGCGGACTTGTGAACGGACAGACGGTCTGCGCAGGCTATGCCAGAACGTTCCAGTATCTGATGAACCGCCTGGACATCCCGGTCATTTATGTGACGGGAACGACAGACACCGGCGAGGCGCACGGCTGGAATATCGTAAAGTGCGGAGACAATTATTACAACGTCGATGTAACCTGGGGCGATCCGGTATTCGCAGAGGGCGAGAGCGGCGAGTACAATCTGCCGGACGACCTGATCTACTACGATTTTCTCTGCGTTTCCGATGCGGAATTTTCGGACACGCATCAGGCGGATGCGAATCTGCCGCTCCCGGCGTGCAATGCAGATGACCTCGAGTATTACCGCCAGATCGGCCGGTACATGGATACATTTGATGCAAAACAGATTCTGTGGGAAATGGAGACGGATATTGAAGAGACGAAAGAGTATTCCGAATTTAAATTTGCCACCGATGATCTGATGGCACAGGTCATGGAAGCCCGACCGGAGCTTCTCGATAAGGCTTCCGGCTATCTTTGCAGCTATTACGGACTCGGGTCCGTAAAATATACATACAGCGAGGATACGGCGACAAGAAAGCTGATGGTATTCTGGCAATATAAAGGAGAACCGAGTGAATGACGGTTCTCCTTTAAAAATATCCGGAAACAAAATGTCGATCAGCTCGCGCTCGAGAAACTCGATGGTAATCAGGCACGAATAAGGGAGTTCGGAAACCTGGGAAACACTCACAAGATCCTGACGGACGGTGATGGAATGATCCGTGACATCGGTAACCTCTGCGACCCAGGCGGCATGCGGGATCGTCAGATGTTTCGCAATCAAAGGGCCGACCTGCGCGGTATCGCCGTCGGTTGTCTGACGTCCGCAGATAATCAGATCCGCGCCGCCGATCACCTGAATACCCTGCGCCGGCGTTAAGAATATCCCCCGTGGGGGCTTGTGAAAAAGGCCGATTTTTGGTAGAGTAAAGGGATATTTGAGCGGTTGGAGAACGACCGCGCCGGGAAAATTAAGAAAAAGAAGAAAGAAGCGGAAGATATGGAACAGGAATTATTACAGGAAATTGCCTCCTACTGGGGAACCCGTGCGGAGGGGTATTCTGAGGTCAATGAAAAAGAACTGGCGGGAAGCCAGAGAGAAGCGTGGCTGCATGTATTAGAGGAGCAGTTTCCAGAGAAAAAGAAAGAAGAGATGAAGATTCTCGATATCGGAACCGGCCCGGGATTCTTCCCGATGATTTTGTCGGAGGCAGGTTATACGGTGGCGGCTGTTGACTACACGGAGGAGATGCTGGAAAAGGCGAAAGAGAATCTGGGAAAATATACGAAATACGGTCTGGAGCGCGTGACGCTGCAGCGGATGGATGCACAGAATCTGGAGTTTGCGGATGAGACCTTTGATGTTGTCATTTCCAGAAATCTGACCTGGAATCTGGAAAAGCCGGAGCAGGCATACCAAGAGTGGATGCGTGTCCTGAAACCGGGCGGCGTGTTGCTCAATTTTGATGCGAACTGGTACGGTTATCTCTATGACGAGGAGAAAAAAGAAGCGTACGAGGCAGACCGGAAGAAAGTGGAAGAGCAGCAGCTCGACGACCATTATCTGTGCACGGACATTGACCGCATGGAAAACATTGCGCGCCAGGTGCCGCTCTCTGCGATGGAACGGCCGGCGTGGGATACGAAGGTGCTCGAATCCCTCGGCGTCTGTTCCATCCAGACCGATTCCGAAATCTGGAAGCGCGTCTGGAGCGAGGAAGAGAGACTGAACTATGCATCGACACCGATGTTTCTGGTGCGCGCGGAAAAAAGCGCAGAGCAGCCCTTCCAGCTTGGTGATGTGACCGTCCGCCGCGGCGAAAAATATCAGGCGGCTTCCGAAGACGGCCTCTGGTATCCGGCGGCAAAACCGGGCGATATGGTAACAGAAGGGGGCCCTGTCGTTGCTTACGGAAGAATTGTGCGCGAGCCGGAGTACGACGACCGCAAAGAGCAGATTGTCCATTACTGGGAGAAACGGAGCGAGAGCTTTTTAGAGCAGAGACGCTCCGAACTTGCAAACCCGATTGCGAAGCGCTGGATGAAAGAGATTGAAAAACAGATCCCGGCGGGAAGACGGTTAAAGATCCTTGATGTGGGCTGCGGAGCCGGATTTTTCTCGATCCTGCTGGCAAAAGAGGGCCACGAGGTCTTCGGCATCGACCTGACACCGGAGATGATTGAGAATGCAATCCAGCTTGCCGAAGAAGAGAATGCCGACTGCTGCTTCCAGGTCATGGACGCGGAAAATCCGATGTTTGCGGATGAAACGTTCGATGTTGTCATTTCCAGAAACCTGACGTGGACGCTGCCGAATGCGGAGCATGCTTACGGCGAGTGGATGCGTGTGCTGAAAACGGGCGGTGTGCTGCTGAACTTCGATGCCAATTACGGAAAAGAAGACGTTGCAGATACGAAGGGACTTCCGGAGGCGCATGCCCATTTCAAGGTTGGAAACGAGATGCTCGAAGAGTGCGAACGGATCAAATCACAGCTCCCGATCAGCCGCAAAAACCGGCCGGCGTACGATGTGGCGGTGCTGTGCGAAAACACAGCGGGAGAAATCCGCATTGATACGAGCCTTGGAAAACGCATTTATCTGGAAAAAGACGAGTTCTATAACCCGGCACCGATGTTTTCGATTTGTGCCGTGAAGCAGTAAAGGAGTATTTGTGAAAAAATATCTGTTAAAACGACTGCTTCGCCTGATTCCGGTATTCCTCGGCGTGACGATTCTCGCTTTTCTGCTGACGGGACTTTCCTCGGTCGATGCGGTGGATTTAAAAGAGAGCAGCAGCGGCGGCGTGATGTCGGAGGCGGAAAAAGAAGCGATGCGGGAGGAGCTGGGACTGAATGAGCCGAAAGCTGTCCAGTACCTGCAATGGCTGAAAAACGCCCTGCGCGGTGACTTCGGGGAGTCGTACGTTTCCGGCAAACCGGTGCTTGTAAGCTTCTGCGAAAAACTGCCCGCAACGATTGCACTTGCGGCGCTGGCGCTTGCCATGACGGTCTGTCTTTCGTTTCCACTCGGTATCTTAAGTGCAAAATATCAGAATACGTGGGCGGACCGCAGTATCAGCCTGTTCTGCTTTGCAGGTAATTCGTTTCCGGGGTTTTTCACTGCACTTCTTCTCTTGTATTTCTTTTCGCTGAAATGGAATCTTTTTCCGGTTCTCAGTATGGGAAAGGGATGGAAAAGCTGTGTGCTTCCGGCGGCGACGCTTGCGGTTTCGATGACGGCAAAATACACCCGTCAGGTGCGTTCTGCCGTGCTTGCAGAGCTGGAGCAGGAGTACGTGGCGGGTGCACGGGCACGTGGGTTAAGTGAAAACCGGATTCTGTTCGGAAATATATTAAAATCCGTGCTGCTTCGGATGGTCACGCTGCTATTCTTATCCGCCGGTTCGCTGCTTGGAGGAACCGCCATCGTTGAGACGATTTTCATGTGGAACGGTGTCGGAAAAATGGCCGTGGATGCCGTTTCCATGCACGATATTCCCGTGATCCAGGCGTATCTGGTGTGGATGGCGGCGATCTATCTGCTGCTGCATCTCATTGCTGATCTGATGATGGGTGCACTGGATCCGCGGGCGAAGCTAGAGGGAATGCGATGAAAAAAGAACAGAAAAGAAAGATCCTTTTTTATGGCATCCTCGCCGGTGCGCTGCTGCTGTTTGCCGCGTGTGCGGTCCATCTGGCACCGTACGATCCGTATGAGCAGAATCTGGAACTGTCCCTTCTTATGCCGTCCGCGGCGCACTGGATGGGGACGGACCGCTATGGAAGAGATCTGTTTTCAAGGATTCTCTCCGGCGCGCGGGTCAGCATTTTTTCAGCACTTCTTGTCGTTGCGGCAAGCGCTCTGATCGGAACACTCGCCGGAATTTTCAGCGGCTGGCTGGAAGGTAAAACGGATACGGTTCTGATGCAGATCTCCGATATTTTTCTGGCCTTTCCGGGTATGGTATTTGCAATCGCATTTTCCGGCGTTCTGCAGAGCGGCATGACGGGAGCCGTTGTGTCGCTGATACTTGTTTCCTGGCCGAAATATGCACGGCTTGCACGGAACCGTGTGCTGGCATTGAAACACATGCCGTTCATCGCGGCGGCGCGCCTTACAGGAAACGGAACATGGAAGATGATCAGACGCCATATTCTGCCGAATCTTGCGGGGCAGACGATTGTCACAGCGGTGCTTGATATCGGAACGATGATGCTGGAAATCGCGGGTCTGTCCTTCCTCGGCCTTGGTGCGGAAGCGCCGTCGGCGGAGTGGGGAGCGATGATGAGCAACGGAAGAAGTATGCTGCAGACCGCGCCCTGGGTCATTCTGGCGCCGGGACTGGCGATTTTTCTGACCGTTCTTGTCTGCAATCTGCTTGGTGAGGCGGTACGGAAAACGGTGGATCAGGGATAAGGGGCAAACGAAAATGGAAACAAAGGGAGCAAAAACATGAGCGAAAAACTGCTGGAAATCAGCGGCTTTTCTGTCTGTTATGAGGGGGAGCAAATTTTAAATAACATCTGTTTTTCCGTCGAAAAAGGAGAAACCGTCGGCATCGCCGGGGAGTCGGGCAGTGGAAAAAGTACCTTGCTGCGAGCGATCCTGCGGCTGATGGGAAAGAATGGTTCCATCACCGGCGGGCAGATCACATTTCGCGGAGAGGAGCTGACGGGCATGTCCGAAAAGAAGCTGCGGAGTCTGTGCGGTTCAGAAATTGGTATGATTTTCCAGAATACAGGGGCATCACTCTGTCCGACCCGGACAATCGGAGCACAGATCTGTGAAAGCGTGCGCGCCCATGAGAAACGCTGCGGATTCATCACCCCGATTTCTGGGGGAATGTCTGGCAGAAAAAGCCGCAGAGAAATCAAAGATATGACGCTCCAGCGATTTGCGGATATGGGGCTTTCGGATGGCGGGACGATCTGGAACAGCTATCCACCGTCGCTCTCCGGCGGCATGAACCAGCGCGTCGGGATTGCGCTCGCAATGCTGCTGCATCCGTCGCTTCTTCTGGCGGACGAGCCGACGAGTGCACTCGATGTGGTTTCGCAGGCGCAGGTGCTGCGGGAGCTTCAGGCGTTGCAGCAGAAAGAGCAGACGGGGATGGTGCTGGTGACGCACAATCTTGCGGTTCTCGAGCAGATGGCAGACCGGGTTGTTGTTTTGAAGGATGGAAACATCGTGGAGCAGGGGGAGACAAGGATGGCTTTCGATCACCCAAAGGACGAATATACAAGAAATCTCCTTGCGGCTGTGCCGGGAAGAGGGAAGAACGATGCATAATCATAACATGCTGGAAGTAAACAACTTAAGCAAAAACTTTGCTGGAACCGGCCGGGAAACGGAATTTGCCGCCGTGGACGGCATCAGCTTCACACTGGATGCGGGGGAATGTCTTGGCCTGATCGGGGAGAGCGGATGCGGAAAAAGCACGACGGCCCGTCTGATCACCGGATTTGTCCAGGCGGATGCAGGCAGCGTTCTGTTGGAAGGCGAGGAAATCCTCGGAAGAAAAGGCAGGCGGCAGCGCGAAGTTTACCGGAAAATACAGATGGTATTCCAGACCCCGCAGGATTCCTTCGATCCAATGCAGACACTCGAAACCGGGATTCTGGAAGCTTTTCGGAATCAGGGAATGAGCCGGAAAGAGGCGTGTCTTCATCTGCCGGAGCTGCTGAAAAAAGTGGAACTTAGTTCGGAAACGGCGATGCGCTATCCCCGCGAGACGAGCGGCGGAGAGTGCCAGAGAGCCGCAATTGCGCGGGCTCTTGCTGTGCAGCCGTCTCTTCTGATCTGCGACGAGGCAACGAGTGCGCTCGATGCGGCGGTACAGGCGCAGATCGTTCAACTGCTGAAAAAACTGCAGCGGGAAGAAGGACTTGCGATGCTGTGGATCGGCCACGACCTTGCGCTGGTGCGGGAACTCTGCAGCCGTGTGATTGTCATGCGGCAGGGAAAAATCGTGGAGCAGGGGGAGACGCGGGAGGTATTGGAGTACCCGAAAGAGGAATACACGAAACTGTTGATGGAGTATAGTCTGTGAGAAAACTGTTGAAACAGAAAATCAGACAGCGGAAATGGTGGTGCCATTTGCGAAAACAGGAGAAGTACAGAATGCAGAGAAAGAACGGCAGAAGGAAAAAAATTGCATATGTTTTGTGCGGCATTCTGGCGGTGGTACTGTTTTCCGGTTGTCAGAGCACAGCGGCAGATGGTACAGATGAAAAAGTTTTCGTATACGGCGACACGACATTCAACGCCGAAAACGACGAGTCCGATGTCAACCCGCACAACGGCTATTCCGGCTGGGCGTGTATCCGCTATGGGATCGGTGAGACGCTGTTTCATTATTCCGATTCTATGGAGATTGAGCCATGGCTGGCAGAAAGCTATGAGATTGTGGACGATACAACATGGCGGATTACACTGCATGAAGGCATCTCCTTTACGAGTGGGCGCACTCTCGACGCGGAGGCGGTCAAAGAATGTCTCGAGGATCTGATCGCAGTACATGACCGTGCATGCGGGGATCTGAACATTGAG
>OKRW01003117.1_pt1 | contig 11030 bp, 16 predicted proteins | sample 1601151 | NCBI WGS metagenome assembly OKRW01 (sample SAMEA3541471, study PRJEB24748) | human gut metagenome | biome: human gut; feature: human-associated habitat; material: faeces | place: China | collected 2012 | reverse complement strand
CCTTTCGAATGTTTGTGTGGTAACTTCATTCTACCAGAGCCTGCAAGCTATGTCTTCTTTTATCCTCTTTTCAATTTGCGCAAGTTATTGTACATTATCTCCAAAACAGAAGCAGTTGTGCCAAAGTTTGTTCTCTGAGTTATAAACTATAGAAAGACACCCGCAAGTTATCTTCTGCCCAGAATTGCATCCATATCCTGTTCCGGAGCAGTGATAGGCTGCAAACCATAGGTGTCAACTAATACTTTCACAACGCTTTCAGAGAGAAAAGCCGGAAGGGTGGGGCCGAGATACATATTCTTAATTCCCAAAGACAGCAAAGTCAAAAGGATACAAACCGCTTTTTGTTCATACCAGGAGAGAACCAAGGTCAGTGGCAGATCGTTGACACTGCACTCAAATGCGTCTGCCAGGGTAAGCGCCACTTTAATTGCACTGTACGCATCATTGCACTGACCCATATCCAGAATACGAGGTAAGCCTCCAATTTCACCCAAATCCAAATCGTTAAAGCGGTATTTCCCGCAAGCAAGCGTCAAAACCAGTGTGTCCATTGGGGTCTGTTTGACAAATTCTGTGTAATAATTCCGTCCAGGATGTGCGCCGTCACAGCCGCCGACAAGGAATATATGCTTGATAGCTCCCTCTTTAATGGCACTTATGACTTTTTCCGCATTGGCAAGAACAGCACCATGTGCGAAGCCCGTAGTAAGCATATGGCCCCCATTGATACCGCTCATGCTGTGGTCATGCTCATACCCTCCCAATTCCAGTGCCTGTTCAATCAGCGGTGTGAAATCCTTATTGCCGTGTTCATCTGCTGTAATGTGAGTTAAACCTTCATACCCCACCACGGAGGTCGTATAAATACGATCCCGATAGCTTGGTCGCTGTGGCATTAAACAGTTGGTCGTAAACAGCACAGGCGCGGGAATATTCTCAAATTCTTTCTGCTGGCTTTGCCACGCGGTTCCGAAATTCCCCGCCAAATAAGGATATTTCTTCAGTCCCGGATATCCATGTGCCGGTAGCATTTCACCGTGGGTATAGATATTGATTCCCTTATCCTTGGTTTGTTCCAACAGCTGAGCCAGATCCTTCAGATCATGGCCTGATATCACAATAAACGGCCCTGCTTTGATGTCGGTATTCACTCTGGTGGGGACTGGTGTTCCAAAGGAACCGGTGTTGGCACTGTCCAGCAGTTCCATGCATTTGAGATTGACTTTGCCGAATTCCATGATAAGAGCCAGCCATTCCTCCACCGTGTGCTCCTCATTGATTGCACAGAGACCCTTGTAGAACCAAGCAGTCACCTCATCATCCTCATAACCCAGATTCATACTGTGATGGGCATAGGCCGCCATGCCCTTCATTCCGAAAAGCAACGTGGAGCGGAGAGATACAATATCGGTTTCCCCTTTCCATAATTCCAATTTTGGACAATCCTGCGCGCCACCAATCTTTTTTCGCTCTGAAACAATGCGGTCAATAAAATGGCGGATAGAAGCGTTGTCAAAATTCACATTGGTCAGCGTAGTAAACAGACCGTCCATCAAAAGTCGGTCAGCTGTTTTGGTTCGGCGTTCATTTTTTACAGCAGTTTCCGCAAGGTGAATCAGTTCACAAATAAGCTCATCCTGCAAATTGGCGGTTTCCGGCTGCTTACCGCAAACGCCCACTCGAGTGCAGCCCTTGTTGCCTGCGGTCTGCTGACATTGAAAACAAAACATATCGGACATAAATTTTCCTCCTGTTGTTAGGTATTATTAACGGGTTTATTCTGAAACCCCGATGACTGAGACAGGACAGTTTTCAGCAGCTTCCCTCACTTTATCAGCCGTTTTTTCTGACGACGCATAAACTTCTGCCAAGCCATCTACTGAAATCCGAAAGACTTCCGGACAAGTAGCAGCGCATAAGCCGCAGCCGATACATCCATCACGATCAATCGTAACTTTCAAATTTTACACCTCCTCTGGATATATCACTATCAGCAACAGTTTAAACTGTTCTTAGGCAAATACACTATTTGTTAGAATATGACAACTAGCATCATCTTAAATGCTTCTTCCCCAAACACGGCATGGGGGTGTCCGGCGGGCATTATAATGGATTCGCCCTCATGGATCAGGTAATCCATGCCGTCGATGGTAATCCTACCGACGCCATCCAAGCAGGTAACGAATGCATCCCCACCGGATTCATGGGTACTGATCGCCTCTCCCTTGGCAAAAGAAAACAAGGTGATGCTTATGGCATTATTCTGAGCCAGTGTTTTACTGACAACCTGACCTTCTTGATAGGATATTTGCTCCTTTAATACATGAACCTCTGCCTGACTGATATTTTTAATTTTAACGCTCATAAAAACCTCCCTATTCGTCATACAAATAGTTTCGTACTTTTTTCTGCAATTTATTCCATTCAAATAAAATCTCATATGCCCTTATAATGGCCGCGGCCATATAAAAAATGATGAAACCCGTGTGAATACTGGGCTTCAGTATAAATAATGACGGTATGAAACTTGGGCATTCCAAAAAGAATGCTCAGATCTCATACCGTCGTTCACGGCTTTTCGGAGGTGGGAGTTGCACCATCCAAAAATCCACATTAGAAGAATTAGTGCTTTGATGCGTAGTTTACACAAAATCCATTACCACCATCATTTTCTATTCCAATTTTTACGCCACAATCTGGACAAGTGCTATAATATATAAAATACTCCGGTTCATCAAGCTCATCAACCTCAATGTGTTCGTTATATTCTGTCAAAATTTCATCAACAGAATCAACCGAACCAAAATTCATTAGTTTCCCTGAGTGCTTGTTCCACAATACTTTCTTGTCCCAATGAGTCATAGTGTTCCTTAAGTCGATCTCTTAGTCTAAACAATTTTCCACTTGCGGTATCGACTAATTGACCATAAGTGACAACATGGATTCTTCCGCTTGAAGTGTTTTTTTCAGCGTCTATTTTTAAGTCAAAGGCCAAGAGCAAAACATCATTGAATTTAGGTCTTTAGAGATATATTTCAATGGCGTTTTGTAATATTTCGGCACTGGAATAAGCCGTTTTTGCTATACTGACATCATTGCTCCACCTCAGCTTCCACTTCAAATCCGCCGATGAAAACCACCTTGATTTTATCCTTTGACTCTACGATGACGCATTGCAGGATTTTGCGGATGATCTCATTGTCGAAGGTCAACGGGTGGTTTTTCATACCATCGAGGACGGTAAAAATATTGTCCAGCCGAGACATCGCGTTTTTGCGATGCTGTTCGGCGGCGCTGTATTCCGCCAGTCTTTGTTCCAGCATTCTTTTTTCACTCATCATCGCTTCGATGCGGGGATCGGTGAGCAGGCTTTCGGGATTTTCAGCCGTTACGGTGTTTAGGATGTCATTGAATTCCTTATCGATTTGTGCGATGCGGATTTGATTCAAAGCCGCCCACAGCTTCAAGTCCTGAACGAAAACCGCCGATTCCTGCGAACATATCAAAAAATCGAATTGCCATAGGGCGTCGCGCCCTTTCGCTTCACATCATCCTTTCCTTACTGCATTTTTATACCGAAGTCCTCTGATTCGGTCATTTCCTGTTCTTCCGCAAGCTCCTCATCGGTCAGCTTGCGGAAGCTATCCTCGCCGGGGACGATGGCAAGGGTTCTGCCGTTATCCCATTTCATATGGATTTGTGCGGCATCATCTACATGAACAACTGTGCTCTTTGCACCGCTCGGTATCGGGGCATATGGATCGTCCATACTGAGTAACATAATGCGTGTGCCGGGTGGGTAGTTGTCCTTCATACGCTGTGCAAAGCGCCGTTCTGCCTCAAATCGGTTCATCTCATTCCATCTCCATTCCAAATAATTCTTCGGGCGACCAAGTAAAGCTAAAATTTACTTCCTCTATATTTTCACAGTAATCGGTAAGGAAACTGCTGCCAGATTTAATCCGTGAGGAAAACCACAGGGTATCTGAATAGGAGGCTGCGCTTGTTTCTCCATCTCCGTAAAGATAGGCTTTGGCATGAACCAGCACTTCCGTTTCTTCATCGATATACTTTAGAAAATCATCAAATTCATCCCAATCCTCCAAATCATCGTATTCTCTCGGGATTCCACCGACAAGAAAACTTGTTGCATCATTGCCTGCTGTTACAGTTACCTTTGAAAAGAGCAAGGCCATTTCTCATATTCCTCCAATCTGCTGTTCCCCAAAGCTGTGATTATCGGACATTCGCTGTCGGAAATCCGTTTCGTTTTCCATGAAATAATCATCGCTGCTGTGCCAGAAGGATACATAAATATCCCCGTCATCAGTTTTGATTTCACGCTGTTCCAGACCTTCTCCAAAGCCGTCCGCTGCCTGGCCAATCAGCTCGTCAATCCATTCCTGTTCTTCTTCGGGGGAGAAAGGTTCCCGAAGTCCTGTACGGATTACACCGTACAGCTCGCCGCCGACTTCCTGTACATCCCAATCAGCAGAGATGAGCTTTGCTCTTGCGCCAGCGCTGCCATCGAAATAGTCAGCCATATTGTGCAGATCACGATCCTGTTCGTGCTTTACAAACTCACGAATGGCGTCTTCGTTGGCAATTCCGTAACCGTTGTCCACCTCAAACCAATCTCCGTATTCTTCATCCGTCATGTGGATTTGGAGGGGACAGTAGTAATTGACGGTTATGCCAATCAGTTCTTCGGTCATGGCTTTGATATCCGCCATGACTGCCTGCGGAGAATAATACTGACCGTGAACAATATGCTGTTCGAGTTCCTCCAAAAGCTCAGGTCTGGCGTTCTCCACCATGTGGGCGCACAGGTTGGCGTCCTCCAATGAATGAGACGGTTTGAACAATACTACCAAACTGTTGCCGATATCCGAATCAGCAAAGAGTTTTACCTGAATTTCGCTGCCCTCATCGTCCTTGATGGGAATATCTCTCAATCGGCTGCGGATACCAATCTGTGATAGGTCATATTGCAGAGGAAACGGATCAGACGGCAGATCAAGAAGCACCGCCAATCCACTGTGTCTTACGAGAGCCTTATACATAGCGCACCTCCGTGTTATTGAATACCGCTGCACCGAAGTGGGCGATGGTTACCGCCTGCACAATCAGACGGAATGCATTGTCGGAGATGATGCCGTTGTCCGCCAGTTCACACAGAGATATCTGTTTCTCACCGGTCTGCAATTCTTTGACGGCTTTCCATAAGGCATAGCTGTCAGTAGATACATCTCCGAGATGAACGCCTTTCAAATCAATCCTGCCGTTACTTGTCAGGAACGGTTTTGTTTTCTGCCACAAGGCTTTATCAGCGGTCAGCAGATACAAAACGGAGAGGGCTTTTTTGCTGGGCTTTCGCAGATATAATCGCTCGGTTTCAAAAATCTGCTTGTGCCTGTTGCTTTGAAATATCATGGCTGCATCATCCTTTCGGTTGTATATTTGAGAGAGGCGTTTTTGGAGTGCTGCATTCTTGGTTTCCCTGAAAACGGCTTTTACCGCTTCGCCAATGGAAGCAGCGTCGCATCCAAGCCGGATGTCCAGCACGGGACATATATCCTCGGTGCAGCCAGTCTTTTTTCTGTAGTAAAGACAGAGTCTGCAGTCGCAGTCTTTCTTGGTGTATTTGTATGGGCCGCGAAATCGACCGCCGCCTTTCTGTATGCCGTAGGGCAGTTTTTTCATGATTGCCTCAATGCTGTTGAGGGTGGGGGTATCGGTAAAGTACATTTCGTCATCTCCTTTTCGTGAAATGAAAAAAGCCCGAAGTCTTTTACAAAACTTCGGGCGGTGAAACGCAAAAACGGCAGACAAGTTTTTTGATTACTTGTCTGCCGTTTGACGCAGTTATTCGGTTGTACGGGAGTTCAAATCTCTACGCAAAGCAAAAATGGCCGTTTTATATCTACGAATATGCATCCCAAAATCCCGGCATTTGGGCAGCAAAAAACCCCGATAAAATCGGGGTTTTTCGGGAACATATCTTTTTTATGTTCCTTTTATGGTGGAAGCGATGGGAATCGAACCCATGTCCGAAAGCATTTTCACAGGAGTTTCTCCGAGCGCAGCTTTTGTTTTAAAGTTTTGCCTCAAACATCGCCCAAAAGCAGGCTATATCATCAGCTATCCCGTTAGTCCCTTATGCTGCCGGGCATTCACATAAGGTTTTCCTGCATGTTTGACGCATGGTTCCGGACCTGCAGGTGAACCCGGGCATGCGCGCGGTGCTGAACTAAGCAGCTAATGCGAAATTGTTGTTCTTTTTAGCGTTTATATTTAACGTGTCCCTTTTAACGCAGACTGGACAAACTGCGGCTCGCTTCTCCGGTTTCCACACCCCCGTCGAAACCAGTGCGCCCCCATATAGGATCCTGCAGCCTATTCTTCTGCAGCAGGATCATCTTCATCATTCTTAACGCGATACTTTTCTTTCACCTCTTCGATCTCAGCCTCCAGAGCCTCTATCTCCTCGCTGTAAGCTTTGATCTGTTCACAAAGCTCTTCGATTCTAGGATCTTTGATATCACCAGCTTCAAACAGTTCATAGCAATATGTTCCGATATCTTTCTTAGTATTGCCGATATACTGCTTTTTCGTTGTGATCTTGCCCTTCAGCTTGCCGATCTCCATCAGTTCGCTTGCCTTGCTGCCTGCCTTCGAAGCAGCTTCTGATGCTGTCTTACCTATTTTATTAAAAAAATTCTGCATGGTCTTCCTCCCTTTTCAGTGCATCGCACTCCACTCTGGTTTATGAATGTTTGCGCATTGCCTGCTGCATCCGTCTGTCTGCATCACGCTTTGCAATATCATGACGCTTATCGTACTCTTTTTTACCACGGGCAACGGCAAGTTCCACCTTTGCCCTTCCTCTATCATTAATGTACATCCTCAGAGGCACTAAAGTCAAGCCTTTTAAAGTCGTATACCCAATAAGTTTTTGGATTTCTCTTTTATGCAAAAGAAGCTTGCGCGGACGTACCGGATCCACATTGAACCGGTTTCCCTGCTCATACGGACTGATGTTCATGCCATAGAGGATCACCTCCTCCTTCTCGATCCTGGCATAACTTTCCTTCAGGCTGACACGCCCCTGCCTCACCGACTTGATTTCCGTTCCCGTCAGTGTGATACCTGCTTCATAAGTCTCTTCTATAAAATAATCATGGCGCGCCTTCTTATTATTTGCAACTACCTTCATATCAACACTCTCTTTCTGCCTGGGAATTCATGGGAAACAAACTTTTCCGATACAATCCCCCACATCTACGATCCCTACCGCATCATTTCGACTATCCATAGAGGATCCTCTATCATCGCACAGCAGGAATAATTCTCCTTCTCCCAAAGTCCGATGCGTCAAATCCTCCATTTCTCCATCGCCGCTCATATACGCCGTATACGGCTTTCCATTTCGATAAAACACATTGTCACGGATCTCGATCTGATCCCCCTGCCGGGCTGCGATCCGCCGGATCAGGACACTGCCCTCTCCGTCCTCACTGTATACCTGATTCCAAAGCGCCACGACTTCTCCCACTTCCGGAATACTCTTTCGGTATGCCGCTTTGCAGACCAGAACGCAATGTCCCTCTTTATAAAAAGGCTCCATCCCGCTTCCCGTCACCGTCGTGATCATAAACACGTCGAAAAATCCTACAGCACAGACGATCCCCATGATCGCTGCCGTACCGTATGCCACGATCCGCTTCCACATAAAACGATCCTCCCTGGTTTTTATGTAAAGCGCCCGGCGTCAGTTTATGCAAAGGTTTCACGCAAAAGCATCAGTTTATGCAAAGGTTTCACGCAAAAGGGATCTCCGCGATCCCTGCGGCTTGCTTTCTGCTTACAGCAGCTTGATCTGATTGAACGGATACAGCCGGATAAATGCCTTGCCGACAATGCTGTCCTCACTGACAGTGCCAACTTCCTCCGAACGACTGTCCAGACTTACCCGGCGGTTGTCTCCCATGACAAACACCTGATCTGCCGGGACTTTATAATCGCTGATATCACCTTCTGTATAACCTTCCTTGGTGTATGGCTCATCCAGAGCGGTACCATTCCGGTACACTACTCCGTCATGGATATCTATAACATCATTTTCGACACCGATCACTCTTTTTATAAGCAGTTTATCACCTTTTCCGTCATCTCGCTGGATATGAGATTTGAATACGATGATATCCCCATAGTCCGGATGATCCGCGGTCAGATATGCCAGTTTATTGACAAACAAATAATTATTTTCATACAAAGTAGACTCCATAGAGCTTTCCTTGACGATAGTCGGCTTGATGATCAGCGTGATCACCACCACGATCACCAATGCGATCAGTACATCTTTTATAAACTCTTTCATTTATGCAAACGCCTCCAAATCTTTATCGGTGAACCCCAGCTTCTGCAAAGCCTCCCGAAATTCTTCCGGCAGCTTTGCCTTAACGGTTTTTCCATTCAGATATGCAAAATTTCCTTCCAGGCCACTGAACTTCAGCTGATACGCATGCAAAAGCTGCGTCGTGATCCCCAGCTTGTTCTTTGCCATGCCATTGACTCTTCGATCGCCATATTTGATGTCTCCCACCAGCGGATGTCCTTCGTGGGAAAGATGCACGCGGATCTGATGCGTCCTGCCTGTCACCAGCTCTACTTCTACTACGGAAAAACCGTTTTTCGAAGCGATCGGCGTGACAAACGTCTCCGCGCTCTTCCCTTCCTTTGCATCGTCCGTAACCTGGGAAACATTCGTGCCGTGATCTTTTGCGATCCTATCCCGGAGCACCAGTTTCTCTTTTAAATTTCCTTTGACCAGCGTCACATAATACTTGCTGACATACTGCCTTTCCCGGATATAGCGCGTAAAGCTCCGGAGAGTTTCCGCATTCTTTCCGAAAATCACCAGACCTGTCGTGTTTCGATCCAGACGGTTCACCGGCGAAGGTACGAAAGACTTCTCCTTTGATGGATCGAATTCTCCCTTCTCCTGCAAATATCCGCAGATCTGATTTGCCAAAGTGTTTTTCTTTTCCCGGGAATCTCCATGGGTCAAAAGGCCCGACGGTTTTTCAACGATGAGAAGGTTCTCATCTTCATATGCGATCCGAAACTGGCGTTTTACACGTCTGTGAGTCTGCTGTCTCGTCAGATCGTTCAGTTTCTCCTCCGGTATGTACAGAGACAACTGGTCGCCTTCCTGCAGGATCGTATCCTCATGCGCACGTTTTCCATTGACCTTTACATCTTTTCGTATGGTTTTGTAGATCATGCTCAGAGGAGCTCTCTTCATGTATTTTCGCAGGAAACGATCCAGCCGCTGCCCCGCTTCATTTTCTGTAATCTTGAAATCTACCATAGATATGATTATACAACATCCTGCAATAATTACAATTCATTGTGAAGAAAATTTCATGGAAAACACCGCTTTTCGATTTGAGAAAGTACTGAAAATATGGTACAGTATAGATGTATGCACAGCAAGCACAACATTTGCATTCACAAGGAGTATTGTTTATGAACAAAATCAAGGATTTTTTCTACAATAAAAATGACATTATCATTGTTCTCATCATACTGATCGCTGCCGGACTGATCATTTACACCCGCATCAGCGCGATCATGGATTATCCGGAAACACTGGCGCAGCAGAATGCGAAAGCACAGCAGACGACACAGGCATCGGAATCAAAGGAAACGACTGCTGCAGCATCCAGCGAATCCAGTGCAGCAGAAACTGTTGAAATCACCATATCGGACTCTGACGACTCGGTTGCGGTCGCCACAAAGCTCTATCAGGCAGGTCTGGTGAGCTCTGATACAGAATTTCAAAGTTACATCAGCAATATGGGCAAGGAAAGTTCTCTGAAATCCGGGACATTCCAGATCCCCAAGGGTTCCACGGACGAACAGATCCTGAACATCATTGCTAATTAATATCTCTATTACATTTATTTTTTAAGGAGGCTGTCATGTCTTTAGTTACTACAAAGAAAATGTTTGAGAATGCATTGAACAGCGACTACGCAGTAGGTGCTTTCAATGTCAACAACATGGAAATCATCCAGGGTATCGTAGAGGCCGCTCAGGAAGAGAAGGCTCCGCTGATCCTTCAGGTATCCGCCGGAGCCAGAAAGTATGCCAAGCCGGCTTATCTGATCAAACTGGTAGAGGCTGCGATCCTCGATACCGGTCTGGACATTGCACTCCACCTGGATCACGGTGAAGATTTCGATATTTGTAAAAAATGCGTAGACGATGGATTCACATCCGTTATGATCGACGGATCCAAACATCCATTTGAAGAAAATATAAAACTGACAAAGGAAGTTGTGGAATATGCTCACAGCAAGGGCGTTTCCGTAGAGGCAGAACTGGGTAAGCTGGCCGGCATTGAAGATAACATCAATGTAGATGCCAGAAATGCAACTTTCACCGTTCCTGAGGAAGCTGCGGAATTCGTAGAAAAAACCGGTGTTGACTCCCTGGCTGTAGCTATCGGGACCAGCCACGGCGCATATAAATTCAAAGGCGAGCCATACCTCGACTTTGAACGTCTCAAGGAGATCCACAGCCTGATTCCTGACACGCCTCTGGTGCTCCACGGCGCATCCACCGTTTTGCCTGAATTCGTAAAGAAATGCAATGAATTCGGGGGAGATATCCCGGGTGCACAGGGCGTTCCTGAAGATATGATCCGCACTGCGACCAAGTATGGTGTCTGCAAGGTCAACATCGATACAGATCTGCGTCTGGCCATGACAGCTGAGATCCGCAAGCACTTCGTAGAACATCCGGCTGACTTCGATCCAAGAAAGTACCTTGGACCTGCAAGAGATGCGATCAAGGGAATGGTACAGCACAAGATCAGAAACGTGCTCAACGCTTCCAACAAGAGATAACGAACCATCACACGAGAAACTGCAAAGCTCCCGCCATTACGCCGGGAGCTTTTTTTAATCATAACCACCCTTAAAAAGGGTGGTTTGCTCTAGGGCTATAAGCCCATGGAT